>WNGL01009309.1_pt1 | contig 11402 bp, 9 predicted proteins | sample 5400591 | NCBI WGS metagenome assembly WNGL01 (sample SAMN13153377, study PRJNA577476) | soil metagenome | isolation source: 80 cm soil or saprolite under Garry oak tree replicate 1 | place: USA:California | collected 2016-06-15
GCTGGGATAGAATCAGCCGCGAGGAAAAAGGAATGACCAGTGACGAGAGAATCACGAAAGCGGTTTTCAGCGCAGTTGATGAGCTAAACGCTCAATTGCCCGCAGGCGTTGCCGTAGAGAAGTCTTTGGATGCTCCACTGTACGGCGCCGGAGGAAAATTGGAGTCGCTCGACTTCGTCACCCTGATCATGGAGGTCGAGGAAAAAATCAACGCGGAATTCGGTACGAACATAACTATCGCCGACGAAAATCTGCTGTCCAAACAAAAGAGTCCCTTTTCCACGCTCGCAACTTTGATCGAGTATCTCGACGAAACTCTAAAGCAAGACGGAAGCGCGGTCTAACTCAATTAGTGGGAATCAGATTCCGTGAATCCGCAAACGAAATTCGTCATTGAAGGCGGCGATGTCCGGCAAACGATTCGAAAACGTTCGCGATTCGCGAAGCAGCGCCGGCAAGCCGCCCGTCGCCAAAGTTAAGCCGTACGCCGGGCTGGAAAAGATCGCCGCAATCTGAGGATTGAGCCGCTGCGTAACTCCGTACCGAATGGCTCGTAAAGAGGTTGGCGCGAAACCGGCGCTGCGACGAGGATTAACAATTTCGATGGCGCGATCGAATATGTGCAGTCGCGTGGTGATGTCGCGCAGGGCCAGGTCGCGATGAATTAATGCGTTGGCGATCGCTTCCGTGATTACACTTCGGTGGTAATTTGAGCGCGGCGAAATAGGCGAATGGTCAATGGCAGTTGGCGCGGGACGCGAGGTGCATAAATCGGCGTATCGCCTAACGAATCGCAACGCTGCTTCATAAATAGTCGCCAGGTTGCCGCTCAGCTCCACGCGCTCGATAACCGGCGCTTGATTCGTGTCGCCGCCAAATCGAATCGCGATCAGCGAAGACCGCGGCAACAGCCGGCCGACGCTTTCATCGCGCCCGAACAGCAGCAGCCCGCCAATCGTCGGCACAATATCGCCGCCGTTGTTCGCCGCCAATAACAAATAGCGATCCAATATTTCGCCGGTCGGATAATTCCTGGCGAGCGCTTCGTCGAACGCGCCGCCTTCAAAGCCGCGCATGAAACTCCACAAATGCGCTTCGTCGATGTCGGTGATGGTTGCACTCAGCGCGGGGATACTCTCGTATGAATCAGGTCGCGAGTCGTCAAGGAGATTCGACAATTCTTCCGGCGTCGTTTCGCGTTTGTCCGCGCCGATGCGAATGAAAAAGCGCCCGTCGCGAGTCCGATATGGGCGCCGCTTGCCATTAACATCGAGCGCCACGATCCGCCGTCCGTTGTCGAAAGCAATGCGATCAATGAACGGAATGATTGGCGGAACGACTTCTTCCCGGCAGATGCGCACCAATTCATCTTGAACTTCTTCAGGATGATCGATGCCTTCGACGCGCATTTGATCGTTGACGCCGAAGACAATTACGCCGCCACCAGTGTTCGCCAGCGCGACGATTCCCTGTGCAATGCGCTCGGAATTTGAAAGCTTGACCTTGAGTTCGAGGTAGGTGTCTTCACCGCCGCGCACCAGACGCATCAGTTCAGTGCGGTTCGTGAGCGGCGCGGCAGTCGAATAAAGATACTCCTGAAAAGAGCGTTCGGTAACCGGCTCGTGCCGTTGCGTGCTGCGAAATCTTCTGCGAGCCATTTGTGTATTGACGGGGCCGGCGAGCCCGCCCGGATGTCGCATCGCCGTGACGCGATCATCGCTGGAATCAAAAGAGCTTGCGAAACGAACTTAACGCCTTACGATTCTCAGTGTAGCATAGGCGGGAGTCATGCTCGGAGTAATGTGCCCAGAATTTGTAGGTAAACGCCCTCTCCTTTTGGGAGAGGGTTGGGGTGAGGGCCTAGCGACGAAAACCCAAAATACTTCTTTCTCCTTTTTTATCGGAGCGGACAGGAAAAAGGATGGAGGAGAGTTTTCTTTTCTTGTTACTCAGCTAGGCCCTCACCCCGGCCCTCTCCCAAAGGGAGAGGGAGTTACCTAGAAATTTTTGGCACACTGTGCTCGGAGTAACAACTGTACGTGTTCAAACCTAAAGGCGGTACTCTGAACCAATCAGGTCATGTTCTCGAACCGTAATCATGCGACCAGGGCCTACGTTAGTCTCGGATCGAATCTGGGCGACCGGGCGGGAAATCTTTTGCTCGCCGTGCGCGGAATGATGGACGCTGTGTTCTGCGTAACTCGGGTGTCTTCAATTTATGAAACTCAACCGGTAAGCACAATCGAGCAGCCCACTTTTCTAAACATGGTGGCAGAATTGGGCAATCCCCTTCCCGCTCCGGAGCAAGTGATGGCGCGGCTTTTAAGAATTGAATTTGCGCTAGGGCGCATCCGAGACGTCAAAGATGGACCGCGCACAATCGATCTTGACCTGCTCTTATATGGCGACGTTGAGAGCCGCACAGAGTTCCTTATGCTGCCGCACCCGCGCCTGCACGAGCGCCGGTTTGTGCTGGAGCCGCTGGCGGAGATTGCGCCGCATGTCCTGCATCCGACGTTGAATCTAACCGCGGCGGAATTGTTGGAGGCCTTGGAAGATGAGTGCGAGGTGAAGCGGTGGTCGCCTTGAATGGAGCGCACGCATCCTGCGTGCGCTCCTGTGCGCTCCTAATCCAACTTTGCGGTCGATAGAAATTGCGGCGCGCGACGCGCTTTCGTCGCCTGTTCAAAGGCGAACGCCAGCTTAAACAACATCGGCTCGCTCCAGGCGCGGCCAAAGAACGAAATGCCCACAGGCAAGCCACGAACATAGCCCGCCGGCACGGTGATATGCGGATAACCAGCGACGGCCGAAGCAGTCGAATAGCCACCCGTGAAGTGATCGCCATTGATCCAGTCGGTCGTCCAAGCCGGCCCGCCCGTGGGCGCAATCAGCGCGTCGAGTCTGTTCTTATCCATCACAAAATCGATGCCTTCTTTGCGTGACATGCGATGGTTCTTCGCCAACGCATCGCGATAGGCTTTATCGGTCAGCGGACCCTTTGCCTGCGCCTTCGTGAAAAGATCCTGGCCAAAATAAGGCATCTCGCGGTCTTTATATTGTTCGTTGAAATCAATGATCTCTTTTAAGGACTTCACCGGCGCGCGCGGTCCGAGTGAAGCAAGATACGAATTCAGATCGGCTTTGAATTCGTATAGCAACACTTCCAACTCTGAATCGTCGAATTTGCCTTGCGTCGGAATATCAGCCGGGTCGATGATCGTAGCGCCGCGTCTCTTGATGATGTCGATGCAGTCGCCCATCAACTTATCGACTGCGTCGTTGAAACCAAATCCCTTGCGATGCACGCCGATGCGCGCGCCCTTTAGTCCGTCCGCATCGAGAAAGTTTTTGTAGTCGGCGAACGATTTGCCGGCACTGTCTTTCGTTGCGTTATCACGCGCATCGATGCCAGTGAGCGCGCCCAGCATAATCGCCGCGTCGGTCACCGTCCGGCACATTGGCCCTGCTGTGTCCTGGTTGTGCGCGATGGGGACGATGCCAGCGCGGCTGATTAATCCCAGTGTGGGCTTGATACCTACCAGTGAATTCGCGTTCGAAGGACAGACGACCGAGCCGTCCGTTTCCGTACCCACGCCGACGGCGCAGAGATTCGCGGCCACGGCTGCGCCGGTCCCGGAACTGGAACCGCAGGGATTGCGATCGAGCACGTAGGGATTTTTCGTTTGGCCGCCGCGGCCGCTCCAGCCGCTGGTTGAATGGCTGGAACGAAAGTTGGCCCACTCGCTCAGGTTTGTCTTGCCGAGAATTACTGCTCCGGCATCGCGCAGCTTCTTTGCTACGAATGAATCCTGTAGCGGAATCGATCCGCCCAGGGCGAGCGAGCCCGCCGTGGTCGTCATGCGATCGTGCGTGTCGATGTTGTCTTTGATGATGACGGGGATTCCGTGCAGCGGCCCGCGCGCTCCCTTCGCTTTTCGCTCCTTATCAAGCTCTGTCGCAATTGAAAGCGCATCGGGGTTCAATTCAATTATGGAATTGATCGTGGGCCCATGCTTGTCGATGTCGTCGAAACGATCGAGATATTTCCTGGCGAGCGAATGGGCGGTGTACTTTCCCGAAGCCATTCCGCTCTGCAAGTCGGCAATGGTCAATTCGTCAAGCTCGAAAGCCGGCGGCAAAAGGTTCGATGACGTTGAAGCAATCGATGTTTCTGAGATTGCAAGACTAACGCTGGCCAAGCCGGCGCCACCGATGACGCCCTTGCGGACAAACGTTCTGCGATTCATATTCTTCCTCTTGGATGGATGAAATGATGGAGCGATGCCGCTTAGATTATCACCCGTCGTGTCAGAACCGCGAGCGAACCGGGGTCCCCAGCGGGGCAGCCCCGCTGGGGTGGTGGTACCGACCGGATCAAGATGCGTGCTTGATCCGGTCGCTACCGCTCCCGGTTCTGACACGCTAAGATGCCTCAAGAGAGTCGTAGCAGAAACAATCATCTATGAAGCTCCTTGGGATTGATGTAGGAACGGGCGGATCGCGCGCCCTGGTAATCGACGACGCCGGACGAATCACGTCCTCGGCCACAGTTGAGCATGTGCCGTTTGCGTCACCCCAGACTGGATGGGCCGAACAGGATGCGCGCGATTGGTGGCGCGCGTCGACGCTGGCGATCCGAGACGTATTGTCGAAAGAGAACCCTGAAGAGATCGGTGCTATTGGCCTTTCAGGTCAGATGCACGGCTTGGTTCTACTCGATAAGAACGACAAGGTGCTACGTCCCTCGATCATTTGGTGCGACCAACGCACCGACTCACAATGCGGATCGCTGACCAAAGAAATCGGCGCGGAGCGGCTCATCAAACTAACTTGTAATCCCGCGCTGACCGGTTTCACCTTGCCGAAGATGCTTTGGGTGCGCGAATGTGAGCCTCAGCTTTGGCAGCAAGTTCACGCGGTGCTGCTGCCGAAAGACTACGTTCGACTGCGCCTCAGCGGCGACAAAGCAACCGATGTGGCGGATGCATCGGGTACGTTGCTCTTCGATGTTGCCCAACGCAAATGGTCTGAAGGAATGTTATCGGCGACGGAGATCGATCGGCGCCTGTTGCCGCGGGTCTATGAATCGCCGCACGTGACCGGGATAGTTTCGCCTGCCGGAGCCGAAGCGACCGGTCTGCGCGCAGGCACACCGATAGTCGCCGGCGGAGGCGATCAGGCTGCGGGCGCGGTTGGCATGGGCATCGTTCGATCGGGCACAGTGAGCGCGACGATCGGAACCTCAGGCGTTGTCTTTGCGGCGAGCGACAAACCTGCACTCGATCCGAAAGGCCGCGTGCACACTTTTTGTCATGCGGTTCCCGAACGCTGGCATGTGATGGGTGTGACACAGGGAGCCGGCCTTTCGCTGCGTTGGTACCGCGATCAGTTCGGGGCCGGAAACGAACATGGTCGCGATCCTTACGACAGATTAACCGAGGAAGCCGCGCACGCTCCAGCCGGATCGGATGGGCTGCTTTGGGCGCCTTACTTAATGGGCGAACGCACTCCTCATCTTGATCCGCATGCTCGCGCGGCGTTGGTGGGGTTGACTGCGAGTCACACCCGCGCGCATGTAGTGCGAGCGATTCTTGAGGGTGTCGCCTTTAGCTTGCGGGACACATTTGAGATCTTCAAAGCAATGAATGTGCCCGTAGAGGAAGTGCGGCTCGGCGGTGGCGGCGCGCGATCGAGACTTTGGCGACAGATTCAAGCCGACATCTACGGCCGTGAAGTCAAAACAGTGGAAGCCGAAGAGGGCGCGGCTTACGGCGCGGCGCTATTAGCAGGCGTGGCCGCAGGTGCGTGGCCTTCCGTAGACGCGGCCTGTGACGCGGTAGTGCGAATTGCTTCAACGATTGAACCAGACACGGAATCAGTAAACCTTCTCGATCGCCAGTACCAGAAATTCATGAAGATATATCCGGCGTTGCGCTCGTTTCAGAACTGACTATTTTCCATTTGTCATTTGATATTTTTCATTTGCCATTTGTGCCGTTTGATTGGGGTGTTTAGAATTCAAGCCTAGCGTCCGCAACCTCAAACGCGACAACCTAAAGGTTAAACTCTGAACTGTGTCGCGGACGGAAGTAATGGCCAATGAAAAATGTCAAATGACAAATGGAAAATGAAAATATCTTGACTCAAGCGCGATTCGGGCCGCAGAATCCTGCCACCAACTGGTTCAGTCTTACGTTGCTGTCCACGTGTCAGTACCGCGAGCGGTACTGACACGAGGCTGCAAGACTGAAGTGGACACTAAACATATTGATCGTCAGAGGAAACAAATGAAATCAAGAATAAGATCATCGCGCTTAGCCTACGTTTTGGTTTGCGGCCTGTTGGTTCTCGCGGCGTTGTTGTTGGGCGCTTGCAAGAACACTGGCGCGGGCAAACGTCGCAAACTCGCTTTCGTCACCAATAACGCCTCCGACTTTTGGACCATTGCTCGCAAGGGCACCGAGAAAGCGGCCGGCGAACTTCCGAACGCGGATATCGAGTTCAGGATCAACTCGGACAACACCGCCGCTGAGCAGCAACGCGTAGTCGACGACCTGCTGGCGAAGGGGATCGACGGCATCGCGATCAGTCCCGTCGATCCGGTGAACCAACTTCAGATGCTTAACCGCGCCGCGCAGCAAGCGCTCGTGATCACCCAAGACAGTGACGCTCCCAGCAGCAATCGAGTTTGTTACATTGGCACTGATAACGTAGCTGCGGGACGTCAAGCGGGCGGCCTGGTTAAGGAAGCGTTGCCACAGGGTGGGAAAATAATGGTCTTCGTCGGCACGCTTGATGCGGCGAACGCACAGCAGCGATATCAGGGCCTCAAAGAAGCGCTGCAAGGCTCGAACATTCAAATCCTTGACGTTCGCACCGACGGCGCAGATCGAGTGCGCGCGAAATCGAATGCCGCCGATACTCTCGTAAATCAGCCGGACATTGCCGGCATGGTTGGACTCTGGTCTTACAACGGCCCGGCGATCGTCGGGGCGATCCGCGATGCCGGCAAGACCGGTAAAGTGAAAATCGTCGCGTTCGATGAAGAGGACGAAACCCTGAACGGCATCAAGGACGAGTCTATTTACGCTACTGTAGTCCAGCAACCATTCGAGTTTGGTTATCAATCGATGAAGTTGATAGCCAGGATTCTCGACGGCGATCGCTCAGGGATTCCGGCGAGCAAGCAGATATTCGTGCCCACGTTGGCGATCAAGAAAGCCGACGTGGACGAGTTCGCGAAGAAGATAAACCAATTACGTGGGCGTTAGTCAGAACCGCCTGCGGTAGCGGGCGGTTGATCTCTGCGCTGATTGACGTTCGATAATTAAAGATCAACCGCCCGCTACCGCAGGCGGTTCTGACCCAATGCCCGAGTCAATCCTTCAGTTGTCAGGTATCAGCAAGCGCTTTCCCGGCGTAGTCGCGCTGGAAGAAGTAAGTCTGGAAATCTACCAGAGCGAAGTTGTGGCCCTGATTGGCGAGAACGGCGCCGGAAAATCAACCCTGATGAAGATTCTCGGCGGAGTGATCCAGCGAGACGCCGGCGCCATTTGGCTCGATGGAGCCGAAATTGAAATTCACTCGCCGCGCGAAGCCAGCAGCCGCCGCATCGAGTTCATTCATCAGGAACTCAGTGTGCTGGACAACCTGGAGGTGGCGGCCAACATTTTTCTGCGGCGCGAACCAACCAGGGCCGGCTGGCTAAAGTTGATTGACCACCGGCGGCTTTACAGCGAAGCCGACGCGATACTCGAAAAGCTGGGCCTCGATATCTCGAGTCGAACACCGCTCGCCAGACTTTCACTAGCCCAGCAACAGTTAGTGGAAATCGCCAGAGCTATCTCAGCCGGCGCGCGCATCCTGATCATGGACGAGCCGACGTCGAGCCTCACGCTCACCGAAACGCGCCGCTTGCTCGAAATAGTCAAGGACCTCAAGGCCCATGGCGTCAGCATCATCTATATCTCTCACCGCCTGCACGAAGTCGAAGAGATTGCCGATCGCACCGTCGTTCTCCGCGATGGCCGCAACGCGGGCAATCTAGCTCGCCGCGAGATCACGCATGATCGCATGGTCCGGATGATGGTAGGCCGCGACCTGCAAGAGTTTTTCAAATCAGGCGGTGGAAATGGCTCGGAAAAGAACGGCCACGATTGGTTTGCCGTTCGCAACTTACGCACGCTGAGATATCCTAACCATGCAGTTTCGTTCAATGTAAGTCGAGGCGAAGTGCTCGGCCTTGCCGGTTTAGTCGGGGCCGGACGCTCGGAAGTTGCCCGAGCAATCTTCGGCGTCGACGCCCCGACCGAAGTTGACATCGCGCTTGCGGGCAAGACGCTACGCGTCGCTTCGCCCCAGGACGCAATCAGCCAAGGAATCTATCTCGTGCCGGAGGATCGCCGCCTGAGCGGTTTGATTGTAGATTTCAACATCCGCGAAAACATCTCCCTGCCGGGTTTGGATCGATACTCGACCGCGGGACTGATTAATTCCGCGAAAGAGACTTCGGCGGCAAAGGAAGCTTGCCGGTCTATTAATATCAAACCACCTACGCCGGAGATGAGAGCTGCGAATCTCAGCGGCGGAAACCAACAGAAGGTAGTGCTGGCAAAATGGCTCGCGCTTTCGCCAAAGGTGCTAATCTTTGACGAGCCGACCCGCGGGATCGATGTGGGCGCCAAGTCTGAAATCTATGCGCTAATTCGCAAGCTCGCCGGCGAAGGTGTTTCCGTAATCGCGATCAGTAGCGAGATGGAAGAAGTGCTGGGCATCAGCGACCGCATTGCGGTCATGCACGAAGGACGGATCACCGGAATTCTCAATCGCGATCAGTTTAGTGAAGAAGCCGTGATGCGGCTGGCAACCGGCGGTGAGTTGACTACCAAAGACATTGCAAATTGAAAATTGCAAAATGAAAAAATGCAAATTGAAGCAGACGATCGTCTGATAACATCCACGAGCGAGCCCTAAGCCGACGCGCAATTTTCATTTTGCAATTTTCAATTTGCAATTCTGAATGGATGGTCAGACGACAACTAGATTCATGAAAAAAGAACTCGGCATCTTCATTCTGCTTGTCGTTCTTTGCATCATCGTTTCGGCGATCAATCCGAACTTTCTCTTAGCCATCAATCTCCAAAATCTCGCCCGCCAAATAGGCGCGTTTGGCATCTTCAGCATTGGTCTGGGACTGGTGATTATCACCGGCGGAATCGAACTCTCCGTCGGATCGATGATGGCATTGCTCGGAGTGTTGCTGTCGATAATGCTGACCGAATGGAAACTCGGCGTGGTCATCGCCGTGCTGGCTTGCGTCGGTATCGGAATGTTTCTTTCCTTAATCCACGGGCTGCTGATCACGCGCGTTAACATGCAGCCGTTTATTGTGACGCTGTGCGGTCTGCTGTTTTATCGCGGACTGGCGCGTTTCATCACCAAGGATGAGACGAAAGGATTCGGCACGGTTGGCGGTCTGGACTTCCTGCGGTTTTTGGCAAATGGAAATCTTTTCGGTATGCCGATGCCCTTCGTATTGCTGATTCTGATCAGCATAGTGACCTGGATAGTTCTGCACCGATCTGTCTACGGTCGATATCTGTTCGCTACTGGCAGAAATCCCGAAGCCGCGCGTTATGCGGGCATCAATACACGTTGGATGATCACGATTGCATATGTAATCTCGGGTGCGCTCACTGCTGTTTCCGGAATCATTTTCGCTTTCTACACCAACTCAGTCTCGCCCGCGAATCATGGGAATGCTTACGAGCTTTATGGCATCGCCGCAGCAGTGCTGGGCGGATGTTCTTTACGTGGCGGCGAGGGTTCAGTCGTGGGAATCATCATCGGCGCGGCACTGCTTCAAGTGCTGCGCAATCTGGTTAACCTGCTCGGCATTCCGAGTTCGCTCGATTTTGCGGTCATGGGCGCGGTGATCTTGATCGGGGTAATGGCGGATCAGATCTTTACCGAACGCAGGAATCGCCGGCAGGTCGCTTTGATGCGCGAGTCCGCTCGCGCTGATATGCGCGCGCCGAATCCAGCGGCGTCAGATCACTCCGGTGGTACCGGGTCAGAACCGCCTGCGGTAGCGGGTGGTTGATCTTAAGGTTACTGAAGCGATCAATTTTTGGAGATCAACCGCCCGCTACCGCAGGCGGTTCTGACATATATGATCTGGGAAGAGCGCTGGCATCCTCTGCGCGAAGAATGGGTGATCGTTGCGGCGCATCGCCAGGATCGGCCCTGGAGCGGCGAGACCATAAAATATGAAAGCACGACGCGGCCACCCTACGTGGAGGATTGCTATCTTTGTCCCGGCAATCGGCGTGTGAGCGGTGAGGTCAACCCGGAGTACACAGACGTCTTCGTTTTTGATAACGACCATCCGTGCGTGGGAATGAACGCGCCCACGCCGCCGGGCAACCTACCAGCCATCTATCAAATCCGTCCGGCGCAGGGAATCGCGCGCGTAGTTTGTTATTCACCGCGACACGATTTATCGCTGGCCCAACTAGAGATCGACGAGATTGAAAATCTGATCTCCGCCTGGCAAGGCGAATATGTAGGTCTGGGAAACCGCGCCGAGATCGATCATGTTCTGATCTTCGAGAACAAGGGCGAGGTCGTCGGCGTTTCAAATCCGCACCCGCATTGCCAGATTTACGCGACCAACTTTGTCTTCAAGACCATCGAGACCGAGGCAAAGGCAAGCGAACATTATTCGTCTGACACCGGACGCATATTATTCCAGGACATCATCGCGGCGGAGCAAAGCGAAGGGAAGCGTATTGTTTGCGAGAACGAAACGGCGATCGCCTTCCTTCCTTACTTCGCCCGCTACGCCTACGAAGTCTTCGTTGCGCCTAAACGGACGCATCCGAGCATTGCTTCGCTTAGCGATGCCGAGGCGCACGATCTCGCGGAGGTTTTGCAGGAGACGCTGGTCCGCTTCGATAATTTATGGCAGATGCCGTTTCCGTACGTGATGCCACTGCATCAGGCGCCGACGGACGGTGGCGATTATCGCAACTTTCATTTTCACATCGAGTTTCACCCGCCGTTGCGCCGGCCAAATCTTTTGAAGTATCTCGCCGGACCTGAGATTGGCGGCGGGAATTTTCTGAGTGATACTTCACCGGAAGAGAAGGCGGCGGAGCTGCGTGCGCTGCCGAGCGTGCACTACACTAAGCGGACTTGAGTTCCTTTCGTTCACCATGTCCAATACTTCTAAGTTGCAATCGCTGCTGGAACCACTGACGCGGCTCCACGAAGGCATTCGGCAGACGGTTGTCGAGGCGTGCGAACGCATGTCGATGGAATCAATGGCGGCGATCGCCCGGGAAGAAGAAGGCGACACAATCTACGCTGTCGATTATCTCACCGAAGAACTGCTGATC
>WNGL01009312.1_pt1 | contig 11401 bp, 7 predicted proteins | sample 5400591 | NCBI WGS metagenome assembly WNGL01 (sample SAMN13153377, study PRJNA577476) | soil metagenome | isolation source: 80 cm soil or saprolite under Garry oak tree replicate 1 | place: USA:California | collected 2016-06-15
CGATTCGATGCAGGCTCTTCATGATCACCTCCTTGTGCTATGTTTCACTTGGCGCGAGCTGTCTCCTCTACCCGTTAACAAGGGAAGTCTAACCCATGCAAGCTGTGCAAGGTAATGGTCACCTGCCTGTCACTCGTGGATGACGGGCTAACCGCAACTAACCCCGATTACTTCCTGTTTGCCGACTATCCGCCCGGAACTGGGTCTGTGAGTTCCCAGAATGTCGTTCTAGACTTCGATAGCAACATGAACGCGCAGCGACTATACGTGCATTTCACAGCGGTAGATCAGTGTACCCGCTCCCAGGTGAGTGTTCTGATCTGTTTCTCTTTCGGCGAGTTCGTCCGCGCGATAATAGTCAGTTTGTCGCCGGATACTCGGAACTCGCGCACGAGATTTTTGCCCACATCAGCAGCCGCGAGCCCGCCTTCGAGGTGATGCGTAACAGTGTGACTGTTTTCGTCTATGGTGTACCTACCAAAGTATGCATCGTATCCGTTGACCGACTGGCTGTTATCACTCGGAGCGAGGCTCGACGTGCCACAATCAATTGTCGTGGGACGGTCAAGTCTCATGAGTTGCACCGCCATGTGCCCACTGGAGTCGTATATCAAATAACCTGTGGGCGTCTTTCCGAGGCCCGGATCCTGAATGGCAGTGCCGTCCTCCAACCTAACAGCTCTGGAGATGAGCCTCCATGTGCCAACCAACTGGCCTCCGCCACCAGAGTTATCGCCTTGCAGCGTGTGAGAATTCCCCTGTGGAGTGGACCCCCAAACTACCGCTGATATAGCGAAGAGAAGCCCAAGTACTGCACGGTGCCCCATATTTTTCTCCGCATGTCGTCGTTTCGGTTTCAGAGCCGGAATCCTATTCAGATTTCGGCTCATGCCATTATAGCGTGTGGCCGAAGTGGCCCACGAGGCTAGCTCGGGGGAAGTCAGGAGTTATTGGCGCTTGCAGTCGATTATGAGCGGATGACGGGCTAACCGGAAGTCATTCAAGGCTCGCCGGGTTGTTCCTTGACCGGGTTTCAAGGATTTTTGTTCTCGCGCCGACCGACAAACTTCGAGTGTCGCAACCTATCCGCCTCGGTCCATTCTAGGAATTCGATTTAAGCGACAGCTTCCGGTCTCAACCAAACTGCCTTTGCCATTTTCCTTCTCTGCGCTCGGGATGACACGTTCATGGGGTTTTGCTGGTTGTCCAGAGCACAGCCCGCGCGCGGCGGGACGACGCGGGTAGCGCTGGCGTCTTCGGCGGCGCGGCGGCGGAGGGCAGGGGAGGGGGGAGCTTGCCGGCGGCGAGGGCGTCAAGGGCGCGGAGGCGGCCAGCGAGTTCGCTTTCCGTCAACTTGCGGTCGCGGAAGAGCGAGCGGAGAAAATCCTCTGCCCGGCATTGGCCTTTCTGGGCGTTACATTCCAGGCAGCAGGAGACGAGGTTGCGGTAAGAATTGTCTGCGCGGCACGACGTGATCCAGACACCTCGACGACGGTGTGTGCCGCTTCAAACAATAGAAACAGCGTCCGCCCTCCCGCGCATGAATGGCTTGGCGCAGAGCACTGGTGCGCAGGAAATCCTCCTTTTCGACGTTGGCACGCAGAGCCACCGAGGCGGGGCGGGACGCCATCTCCTTGAGATGATCAGCGAGAATCTCTTCGGGCAGTAGCACTTCTGCGACGCGGCCGGCGGTGCTGCATTCGACCAGGCGTAACGCTTTCTGCTCGATGAGTCGCCGCACCGCGCGCCTCGCCGCGGACGTGGACAGGCAAATGCCACGGGCCAGCCAGGGCATGGAAAACCGGAGCACCAGCTTTCCCTCCAGGCGGCTGTGCCGCGGAAGATAGCAATAGGCGGCGCGGTCGGCGACCCCGAGCCGCAAGCGCGGCACCAGTAAGTCGTCCACTTGTTTCCACGCGAATTCGGCATTCGGTTTCTTGGTTTTCATGTTTTTTGATCCAAAGGAAAAGTAGAAGGCAGAAAGCAGAAGGCAGAAAAGAAGCGCAGCAGGGGCTGCGCCACTACAACGAGAAAGATGCAACACAGAGAGCTCAGAGACTGGAGCACAGATGTCGCGGAGGGACCAGAGAGCGAGCCGTCATTCTGAGTGCATCCGATGAGGATGCACGAAGAATCTCAGCCAACCCGAAACCGCAAGCCATGGGTCGGTTGAGATCCTTCGCTTCGCTCAGGATGACATGTTCACGAAGTTTCGCTGAGCCAGGGTGGAACGCGCCTGCCTTCAGCAGGCAGGTGCCGCGGTGCAAAAAAAAACGGCGACATAAAGTCGCCGCTACAAAAGAAAAGGCCCCGACCAAGGTCGGGGCCCAGTAATCAATACATATAAGCCTATCATAGGCTTATTTTCTTGTCAAGTAAAAATGTGAGAAATTTTCAAATCGCTGTCTTTCCAACGACTTGCAAAACAGCAGTTGCAAGCGATTTGCGATACGCAGCTCCTAAAAGCTGAGTTTCATTCCCAACTGAATTTGCCGCGCGCCGGTGGTGAAGTCGGGCCGAAAGGTTTCGGAAGTGGAGTGCCCGAACACAGTCGCGTCGGCCAGGAGGTTGTCGGGCTGAGCGAACTGCACACGATTAAAGAGATTGTAGAATTCAAAACGCATATCGAGTTTGACGCGCTCGCGAATTCCCACCTGTTTGTTCAGAACCGCGTCGGAATTGTTGATCCCCGGCCCGCGAAAATGATTGCGTCCGAGATTGCCGCCGGAGCCGAACGCGGGGATGGAGAAAAGAGCAAGTGATGGACCGGTTTGCGTGCGCGGGTCGCTGCTCGGCGGAGCCGTCACGCCCTGGTTCAAATCCGGCCGCGAAACCAACCCCGTATGCTGCGTGTCTACGGGAGTGAAAATGTCGAAAGGCAGGCCGCTCGAAACCGTCGTAATGCCCGACACTGTCCAGCCGCTGACGAGCAGATTGCCAGCCGCTCCATGCGCGTGATCCTTGCGCGCAAAAGGAAGCTGCCAGGAATAGTTCACCGCGAGGCGGTGCGTGACGTCGAATTCGGAATTGCCGCGTTCGGCGCGCAGGTTGAGAGAATTTCTCGGGTAGGGCGGGAAGAGAATATTGTTGTTGATCGGAATGAGGGGGTCCGCCCCGTCATCAATGGCATGCGAATACGTGTACGCGCCCTGAATCGAAAACCCATGAGACATGCGCTTGGTGATATTCAGCTGCATCGCGTGATAGATGGAATTGGAGATGCCTTTGAAAAATTCCGCCTGGAGAAAGGCGCTGTTGTTGGTGGCGGGAAACGGCAGCGAGCCGTTATTCGCGCCCAGCCAGAGATTTGTGAATTGGAGTGTTTGTTGTGAGCAGCCTGTGGGATTTCCTGGTACGCAAAATTGCTCGAGCGCTGCGACAAGAGCAGGTTGCGGCGGATTTCCATCCACCAGCCGCAACAGACGAGTCCCCTTCGATCCCACATAGTTAGCCTCGAGCAGCAGGCTCGGATAAGGCTCAATCTGAATGCCTGAGCTCCAGCTTTGCGAATAAGGCGTGCGCAAATGCGGATCAACCAGGAAGGGAAGAATCGGCGAGCAGGGCTGGCCCGGTGGCGGGCAGTTGTTCGCGACAGGTGTAGATTGGAACGTCGGGAAAGGCGTTTGCACGGAAAGCGCGCACTGCGAAATGAACTGCGGATTCTGAGTTGCGAAAAACTCCAGGAAACCCGGACAGATTTGCGTTTCCAGCATCTGGAATGGCGGGTCGCCGCGCAGCAGGCTAACAAGCTGGCCGAAGACGCGATCATGGTAGAGGCCGTAGCCCGCGCGAATCGAAGTCTTGCCCGTTCGGAACGGATCCCATGCCACGGAAGCGCGCGGCTCGATGTCTTTCCAATCATCCTGGTAGAGCGGGACTCTTCCTGAACCCTCACCGACTTGCGTAAACGTGAATGGTCCGGGCCCATCGGGAGAAACCGTGAGCGTAGACAAACGATTCTGAGCTTCCACGGGCACGCCAAAAAATTCGTAACGCACGCCGTAGCTGAAAGTCAGATTGGGAATGATTTTGTATGAATCCTGCGCGTAAACGGCGAACTCTCGCTGCCGGAAGCCGCGGGCGTCGGTGGTTGTTCGCGAACCCGCGTTGTCGAAGAACTGCGCTTGCGTCTGAAAATCAACGCCGCCATAAAGCAGCCAGACCAGGTTCTGAAATGTCGGGTCTTGATCGATGCTAGTTCCGGTTCCCGCCGCGGGGATGCCGAATGTCGAAAACACCGATGAGTCCGTGATGGTGCGCGAGGCAAAGTTGTTGGAACTGTTCGAATAGACGCTGCGATATTCGCCGCCGGTCTTGATGGTGTGCCGTCCGAGCACTCGGGAGACGTTGTCGCCCGCCGTGTACGTTCCGGCGTTGCGCGTCGAACCGCTGGTGTCTCCAAGGAAGATGCAGCCAAAGCCCGCCAAGTCGCCGGTCAGCGGAACGTCGAAGCCGCGGCCAACCGCATCCACAAAATGACTGTTGTTCAGGCCGTCAAATACGCCAGTGCCCGTGCATTTCAGCGGAAACTCCAGGCGATTGAACGCCAGGTGTAGTTCGTTGATGAGCCCTTGTGCGGCAGTGGAAGTCAGGCGCGCGGTGAGGTCGTGATTGTGCTGCAGCGTGGACACTCCGCCAATGCCGGACAAAAAGTCCTCGTGCTGATAATTGGAGTCTGAATAATGGTTGAACGTATAGCGGACCGAAAGGATGGCCTGTTCGGAAAAGTTGTGATCGATGCGGCCGGTAACATTGTTGGCGTTTGCCAGCGAATGGCTGGGGAAGTGGAGCAGGCCGCGCGCTCCGTCCAGGTCCGCTCCGTTCGGGTTGGGATAGAGCGCAAGAATCTGCTGAATGGCCGGATCTAGCGGCAAGCCAAAGATATTGTTCGTTGTACCCGGAGGGCCCGGCAGAGCGTTTACAGGCGTCCCCTGGAAGGTGAATTGCCCGGTTTTGAAGGCAGCCGTGGGGACGATGCTGGTCTTCAGGAGCGTAGTGCTGAACCGCCAGACCTCTTGATTGGCGAAAAAGAAAGTCTTATTTTTTTGAATTGGCCCCGCAACAGAGTAGCCGGCCTGATTGCGAGCGAAAGGATCCTGGTTGCGGTCCTGCGCGAAAAAATCTTTTGCGGAAAGAGCTGTGTAGCGCCCGAACCAATAAATGTCGGCGTGAAGATTGTTCGTGCCTTGCTTTGTGACGATGTCGATGATTGCGCCGTTGTTGCGGCCAAACTCCGGCAGGTAGCTGTTTGTCAGAACGCGGAATTCTTGCGTGTTCTCCGGGTTCAGCCGGCTCAGGCCGCCGGGGAAGCCGCCCATGTCCGGGTCGTTGTTGTCCGCGCCGTCGAGCATGAAATTGTTGCTGCGCTCGCGGGAGCCGTTCACGGAAAATCCACTGAAGAGTGTGTTTGTCTGAATCGTGCCGGGAGAAAGCAGAACGAGTTGGTAAGGATCACGCAAGATTAGCGGTAAATCCTCAATCTGCCGGCTGTCCACGAGATTGCCGATTTGCGCGTCGTTCAAATCAATTGGCGCGACCGATTCACTGGCGACGCGAACAGTTTCTAGCACCGCGCTCACCACGAGTTTGGCATCCAGGGTGAGGACCTGGTCCACGCTGAGAGGCATGTGCGAAAACAGGACAGACTTAAAGTTCGGATGTTCCATGCGGATGTCGTAGATTCCCGGATCAAGATTGGTCAGCCGGTAAACGCCGGATGCGTCCGTTTGAACGGAATGGGTCGCACCGGTATCAGCATTTTGCGCGATGATGTTTACATTTGGCACGGCCGCACCGGAGCTGTCCGTGATTGTGCCTCCAATCGAAGCTGTCTGAGCGCGCAGGCAGGATGGAAGACTGAGGATGACGAGCAAACCCACGAATACGGTCTTGCGTTTCATACCGTAGCCCCCTCTCGCGGTTTGATGCTATTGAGATGTACGCGGTCTGGGATTGTTTGCCTGAGCTATTTTCCAAAGAAAACCTGGCGCCCGCAAGTGTGCATGCGGCGTGCAAAGTGATCCCGAAAACCGCAGGCCGCTCGAAAAAGATCACAATTCAGATTCGAATTGGTGGAAGCGCCGTTCGAGTTCCCATTGTTGGGTGGCCTTATCGTTGGACTTGAGGAAAGAACTGCACGCTGAGGAAGGTTTTTCACTTCCGAGAGAGTCTTTCGCGCACGCAGAAACGGCTTGCGTGAAGTTATCCGGCGCGCGCCACAGACTTTCTCCAGGAAGAAAAATATGTTCCAGGTTTGTGCGGACGATCTGCTTGAGTTCGCGGTAGTTGAGATTGTAGGTTTGCACGGCGCGCACATATTCGTGCGTCAAGTCGATGCGCGAGACGCCTTCATCGTCCGTTGCCAGCGCGACGGGAACTCCGAATTGGCGGTAGAGCGGAAACGGGTGGTCCTTTCCGCTGACTCCCAGAATTACATCATTACTGGTCAGGCTGATTTCCACCATTATGTGGCCGCGCGCCATTTCTTTCAGCAATTCGTGGGGATGGTTTTCATACATCACATCCACGCCGTGTCCGATGCGCTCCGCCTTCGCTTCTTCGACGGCGAGACGAATGTGACAACAGAGTCCCTCATAAGGGACGAGGCCGGGCGCCAACTCGCCCGCATGCAGGGTCAGATGAATCTTTGGATAAAGCTTGCGCAGGAACGCGATCATGCGCATGTGCAACGCATAGTCGGACATGGAAATGTAACCGTCCTCGGGCATGACAAAGTTGATGCCCACAAAGCGCGGATCGGCCGCTGCAATTTCAAAGTAGAGCAGCGTTTGCGCGAACACTTGCTGTTTAGGGAAGCCGCGGAGCACCTGGCAGAGATAGCGAATCTCGACACGGCAGGCGGAAGAGGCGTCTGGCTGTCCGCAGTGCTCGCGCTGCCGGCGAAGACCCTCGGCTTCATCCATCGCTTTTGTGGCCAAAGGCACTTCGTCGCGCAAACCATGTGCCAACAATGCGTCGCGCAACTGTGCGAGATCGTCGTGCCAGCCAATCTCGCCTGCAATTGCCGCCGCATGGCCGAAGTCCGGCGTGTGCATCAGCTCGAGATATTGTTCGTTCTGCGAATCGGCGCGCGTGGCCACTTCATCGAGCCATTCGCCGAGGTGGTGATGATCGGTGGCGCCGAACTTCGCGAAGGTGTCGAAAAAGTGGTCGTGGCCGGTCACGCCTGGAGAAGGAACGAAACCGCGCATTGAAAACGCGTCCACCAAAGCATCGAACAGATGCTGATCCTTGTAAGCTTCCGCCGCCGGAGCTTTCCCGTTTCCACAGCCTGCCTCCCCCGGCTTTGCGAACGAAAGGGAAGCGAGATTCACACAGAGTTTATCTTCCGCCGCCGCGCGAATCCAAGATTCCGCGTACACCGCCCCGCTCAAATGATTGTGCAGGTCCGCGCCTTTGGGCATTTTTTTCAGTAGATTGCGCAGTTGCAGGGGGTTCGTGCGAGCCGCTTCCAGGTTCAGAGTCCCCCGCCGCTCTCCTTCGGTCTGACCAGCAGTAGCGGAGCGCTGCGTTTTGCTTTGCGCCCGCACCCAAGGCGTGAAAAGCAGCAGGCCAGCGAGACAACCGATTCTTAAACAATAGGGCGTACGCAGATGTTTTTCTCCCAAACACTTCGTGGCTGGCTCTTTCATTTGTCTTCCTCTGGCTCTGATGTAAACTCGCGCTCGCGCCGCACAGCATATCAGGAGAAGGGGAAAGAGTGCTCTCGCTACAGCGTGTATTTCATCTGGAAGAAAACCAGACCACCGTGCGGCGCGAACTCCTCGCGGGCCTGACCACTTTCATGACCATGGCCTACATCGTTGTCGTGAATCCGCAAATTCTTTCCCAAGCGGGTATGCCCGTGGACGGCGTGCTCTTCGCCACTTGCATTTCATCCGCAATTGCCACGCTCATCATGGGCCTCTGGGCAAACTATCCCATCGCTCTCGCGCCGGGGATGTCGCTCAACGCCTACTTCACTTATTCCATCGTTCTTGGCCGCGGCGTGCCGTGGCAAACCGCGCTCGGTGTGGTCTTTTTCTCCGGCGTACTTTTTCTGCTTCTCACGCTGAGCAACATCCGCGAGCAAGTCGTCAACGCCATTCCCGATTGCCTCAAGAACGGAACCGCCGCGGGCATCGGCCTGTTCATCGCGTTCATCGGTTTGCGCAATGCAAAGATTATCGTCGCCAATCCCGCCACTTTCGTCAGCTTCGGAAAAATCTCCGACCCGGAAGTGTTACTCGCGGCTGCGGGCCTGGTCTTCATCGCGATTTTGATGGCGCGCCGCTTCAGCAGCGCCATTCTCCTGGGGATTGTTGCCATCACTCTCGCCGGAATTCCGCTCGGCCTCAGCCATTGGCCTTCGCATTTCTTTTCCTTGCCGCATCCTTCTGGCACTTTCTTGCAGCTTGACTTGCGGGCCGCCGCGAAGATTGGCCTGGGCGACCTGATCTTTGTTTTCTTCTTCGTGGATCTCTTTGACAATGTCGGGACGCTCGTCGGCGTTTGCGAAGGCGGCGGCTTTTTGCGCGACGGCAAACTCCCTCGCGCCAGCCGCGCGCTGGTAGCGGATGCCATCGGCACGATGTTTGGGGCGCTGACCGGCACTTCCACGGTCACCAGTTACATCGAGAGTGCGTCGGGAGTGGCGGCGGGAGCGCGCACCGGCCTCGCCAACATCGTGATCGCCACACTCTTTCTCGCCGCCATGTTCTGCGCGCCGCTGGTTGCGGCGATTCCAGCCTATGCCACGGCACCTGCGCTCGTTCTCGTGGGAGTGCTGATGAGCGGAGCCGTCGCGCGCGTACGCTGGGACGATTTCAGCGAAGCTTTTCCCGCTTTCCTCACGGTCGTCGCTACTCCGCTAACCTTCAGCATCGCCACCGGCCTGAGTCTTGGCGTTTTGTCGTTCACGTTCGTGAAGCTCGGCAGCGGGAGACACCGCGAAGTGAGCCCGCTGATCTGGGTGCTTACCATTCTCTTCGTGCTGCGCTACGCTTTCCTTGGCTCAGAATAGAGGGAACCCCATGTACCGATCGCGCCTCGGCCTGGCTTGGTCTCTCGATCTTGACACTCACCGCGGCCAGGAAGCCACGCCCATCGTTGTCGACGGTGTCATGTATTTTTCGACGGCCTGGAGCAAAGTCATCGCCGTAAGAGCGGCCACCGGAGAAGAGCTCTGGTCCTACGATCCCAAAGTTCCTCCCGAGTGGGCCATCAACGCATGTTGCGACGTGGTGAATCGCGGCGTGGCCGCTTGGCATGGGAAAATCTTTGTTGGGACGCTCGACGGCCGCCTTGTCGCGCTCGACGCCGTCTCCGGCAAAGTCGTTTGGGAAACACTCACCGTTGATCGCAAGTACCGCTACACCATCACCGGCGCGCCTCGCGTCGTGAAAGGACGAGTGATTATCGGCAACGGCGGAGCGGAAATGGGGGTTCGCGGCTACGTCTCCGCGTACGACGCAGACACCGGGAAACTCCAGTGGCGCTTCTACACCGTCCCCGGCGATCCCTCACAGCCTTTTGAAAGCTCCGCGCTGGAAAAGGCCGCCAAAACCTGGACCGGCTCCTGGTGGAAACTTGGCGGCGGCGGAACTGTCTGGGAGTCCATGGCCTACGATCCCGAGCTCGATTTGCTCTACATCGGTACCGGCAATGGAACTCCTTGGAACCAGCACGCGCGCAGCCCCGGTGGCGGCGACAATCTTTACACTAGTTCCGTCATCGCGCTCCAGCCCGACACCGGCGTGTACGTCTGGCATTATCAAGAAACTCCCGCCGACGACTGGGACTTTGACTCCGCCGAGCAAATTATCCTCGCCAACCTCGTGATTGACAACGTTCCAAGAAAAGTGCTGCTGCACGCGCCGAAGAACGGCTTCTTTTACGTCCTGGACCGCACCAACGGGCAGTTGGTTTCTGCAATCCCGTATACCGTCGTGGCCTGGGCCGACGGAATCGACCTCAAAACCGGCCGTCCCGTCGAGCACCCCGGCGCGCGCTACAAAGAAGGCGACCCGGGCATTCCGCTCGCTCCCGGTCCTTTGGGCGGACACAGCTGGCACTCGATGTCGTTCAGCCCGATGACGGGTCTGGTCTACGTTCCCGTGCAGGACGCCGGTTATCTCTACAAACCGGACGAGCATTTTCAAGAGAAGGCGTTGGCGTTCAATACGGCAACCGACGTCGTGGCCCCGGCCCTGCCGCAGAAGCCGCAAATCAAGAAAGCTGTTCTCGAGAGCATCAAAGGACATCTCTGCGCGTGGGATCCCATCCAGCAGAAAGAGGTCTGGCGCGTGGAGCGTGGGAGTCCCGTCAACGGCGGAGTGCTTTCGACGGCGGGGAATCTCGTTTTTCAGGGGACCGCGCAAGGGAATCTCGAAGCGTATCGCGCCGCAACGGGAGAAAAGCTGTGGTCCACCGAGGCGCAAAGCGGCATTGTGGCGGCTCCCATCTCGTACAGTGTCAACGGAGAGCAATACGTCGCGGTTGAGGTGGGCTGGGGCGGCGTGTTTCCTCTTGCATTTGGAGAAGTCGCGCTGAAGTCCGGGCGCGCGCAGAACGTCAGCCGCGTGCTCGCGTTCAAGCTGGATGGGAAAGCGAGTCTGCTGCCGCTGCCGCAGTTTACGCCTGCAAAATTGCATCCGCCTCGGGCAACGGCCAGCGCGGCAATGGCGCAAAAAGGAGAAGCCCTGTACCAGCGGTATTGCTCCACGTGCCATGGAGACGTTGCTGTAAGCGGAGGCGTGCTGCCGGACTTGCGCTATTCGGCTGCTCTTGGGAACTCTTCGCAATGGGCCGAAGTGGTTCTTGGCGGGTCGCTGAAGTCCTTCGGCATGGTTTCGTTCTCGAAAGAACTCTCGCAGAAGGACGTGGAAGCCATTCGAGCATACGTCATCCTTCGCGCTAATCAGTCGGTAGGGGAAGCCAAAGCCGGCCATAGGTAGGTCGATGCCGGAAGAACCTGAGGATCCTCGCGCCGCGGTCGCTGGGACGCGGAGAAGAAAATCGAAGAGAAGACGAGGCCGGCGAGGGAACGTGTATAATCCCCGAAACTTGTCGCTAGAGTGGGTCGGAGGATGGTGTGAATCGGCGGCAATTCCTGCATGCAACCTCCCTAGCAGTGGGTGGCGTCGCTTCCGGCTGTTACCGAAGCCGACCGCGCGCAGCGAACCCCGTTTCCGGAGTGAACTGCAGCCTTGCTCCGGTTATCGTTTCTCCCGACCGCGAAATCCGAACCGTAGTTGGACTGAGGCCGTACCGGCCATCGGGATTTGTGGTTAAGGCCGAGAAGCTGGGAGAAAAACTGGTCATCCACAACTACGGTCATGGAGGAGCCGGCATTACTTTGTCGTGGGGTACGTCGCAGCTGGCTGCGGCTTTGCTTCCAGGC
>WNGL01010287.1_pt2 | contig 11401 bp, 7 predicted proteins | sample 5400591 | NCBI WGS metagenome assembly WNGL01 (sample SAMN13153377, study PRJNA577476) | soil metagenome | isolation source: 80 cm soil or saprolite under Garry oak tree replicate 1 | place: USA:California | collected 2016-06-15
GTTCACTGTTGCACGGCGATGAGATTCAGACCGCCACGTTCCATGATTACTGCTTCAAATTTCTAGAACGTGTCGGACAGAAGTTTGGCGTCCTCGATGAGCAGGACCTGTGGATTTACTTGCGCAAGCGAATCCGCGAGCTTCATCTCGAGTATTTTGTCCGCGCCGCAAACGTGGGGCAGTTTCTGAGCGATTTGTTGAACTTTGTCAGCCGCTGCCACGACGAGCTTGTCACTCCGGAAAAATATGCGCAGTACGTGGACCGGCTGGAGCGCGGCGAATTGTCTGTCCCGCGTGTCGCGAAATCGAAGGACCCGCTGAGCGATGCCGAGGTCCTCGGCCGGTGCCGGGAAATTGCGCGAGTTTTTGCCACCCTGGAACACTGGCTGCGGGAGGAAAATCTGGGGACCTTCAGCCACATGATCACACGCGCCCTATCCTTGCTTCTCAGCGATGAGGGCCTTCGCGGCGCCGAGCGGGCGCGCTTTCGTTTTATCCTCGTCGATGAATTCCAGGACGTCAACTTCGCACAGGTGAAAATGCTCGCTGCCCTCACGGGAACAGAGGGGAATCTTTTTGCGGTGGGGGACCCGGACCAGGCAATTTACCGTTTTCGAGGCGCCTCGAGTGCCGCGTTTGAGTTGATCCTACGTTGTGCCTTTCGAGTGATCAATGAGAATCCACAGGCGTTTGCCCGCGGTCGAGACGGAATGCTCGCCTACCAGCGTGCACCGCTACGGTCGGTGCGCGAAGAACAGGCGGAGAGAGACGGTAAGGCCTTGCCCTCGGTCCCGGTAAACGTGATTACGTTTACGCGCAAGGAGGCTGAGGGTCCAGACGTGGTCAGCGTCATCCGTGAGTTGCGCGGAAAACTGCGTTCGAAGTGGAGCGACTTCGGCGTTCTATATCGCTCGCACATGCATCGCGACGACGTGGTCCGTGAACTTGCGGATGCCAACCTCCCGTTTTCCATCGAGAGCATGGATGTTTCTGATACTTGCGAGGTGCGTGATCTGTTTGCCTGCCTGGGGGCCGTGACCTCGATTGGAGACGATGCCGGTGTCTTCCGTATGGCGGCTTTGCCCCAATTCAATGTGGACCCACTGCAGCTTCGCGCGGCCATGCGAGCGGTTGCAAAGGATTCCAAAGAAGGCCAATCGGTCCCACTGGCGACGGTGCTCAGCGGAATTGATGGCGGTGCGGCGGTGCGGGATGCTGTACGGCAGGCCCAGCAGGAAATCAGTCGCCAAGACGCGAAAGGTCGAAAGGCCGCCGAAATCATCGCCAAGCAATTCGGGCTCGATACGAATTCCGCGATCCTCGAGGCGGCTCTGCAGTTCATCGGCACTTGGGAGGAGAAACCCATCACCAAAACCGGCGAACTCAATGAGTTCCTAGATTACCTGAGCTTGTTTCGTGAGGCGAATGGCGTGATTCCGATGGCATCGGATGAAGATGACAATGCCGTCCGCTTGATGACTGCGCACTTAGCCAAGGGCCTGGAGTTCTCCCATGTCTTCATCTTGCGCGCCAATAAAGGTTCTTTCCCCAACGCGTACCGGGAGACGCTGGTCGAATTCCCCAACCAATTGCGCGATCCCGACTCGGCTGCAGAGGGGGATGACAAAACGCTCCACGATGAAGAGGAACGCCGGCTCTTCTATGTGGGCATGACCCGTGCCCGCGATTCACTGCAGGTTTATGCCAGACAGGGAACTGGCAAGGAGAAGACTCCCGCCGGACTGATGCGCAACTTGCTGCAAGACTCAAGCATGAGCGGTTGGCTGAGTTCGCGGTCCGCTCGCGGCTCGCAGACGTCCATGGATATTTTCGCGGGAACTTCTCCCGCGTATCCGTCTGCGTCCCGAACGGCGCAATGGCTGGACATTCCGGCGGTCACTGACCTGCACACCCGGCTGAGCGCGTCGGCTGTGGACACTTACGAGAGATGCCCCTTGCAATTCAAGCTCGAGCGGGACTGGAGAATGTCACGCCAAATCCCCGCTGCCATGCGGTACGGGGCGGCGATGCACCGTGTGCTGCGCACGTACTACGACGCCGTACGCCTCGGCCGGCCAAAGAGAGAGGAGGAACTCCTCGAACTATTCAGAGATGATCTGGCGAGCGAGGAAATTCAGGACAACTACCAGCATGAACTGTACGAGCGGCAGGGCGTAGAGCAATTGCAAGATTTTTTCGCGGCCGCGCGATCTGGCGCTGCACCCCAGGTTCTTCACACCGAGGAATGGTTCGAGATTCGCATCGGAGAGACCACGGTCGCTGGCCGGATCGATCGAATCGATGCCTCTGCCGGTGGTGGTGTGGCAATTGTGGATTACAAGACCGGCAAGGCCCGTCCCCAGGAAGAAGCCGATGAGAGTCTGCAGCTCTCGATTTATGCAATCGCGGCTAGGGAGAAGTGGGGATACCGAGTGAGTTCCCTGGCCTTTCATAACCTCGAGGAGAACGTCCCGGTCATTACCTCACGAAGCGAAGGTCAATTGAGCGAGGCCCGTGCCCGGGTTGAATCGGCAGCCCATGGTATCGCCAATGGGGAGTTCAGTCCGAAGGTTGATTATCACTGCGGCTTCTGTCCCTACCGTAATCTGTGCCCTGCAAAAGAAAAGCGCATCCCAAATCTGGCGCTGAGCGGAGCAAAGCGGCCGAGCTAGGCTGTAGCTTCGGCCGGTCGGACTGTCTCCCGGTGCTCCCCAGAAAAGAGCTGTTGCAATTCAATCCGGCAACGCCGGGGTAGGACACCGCCGGCGAATGTAAGCCGCAAAAAACTTAGGGGACGCAATTTGCGTCCCCCTATTTGACTTCATACAGAACTTCCTTAGTGCTTCTTTTTCTTTTTCGCCTTCTTCTTCGTTGCCATTGGTTCTATTCTCCCTTCCATTGTTCATGGAAATTTTGCAACGGTCTTTTGTTGCAACTAGTTGATGTATAGAGTCATTGAAAAATGAAGTCAAGAGAAAAATGAAGTCGCTCCCGCAGTCAGTCGCGGTACCAAAGTCACGAAGCGACGAGTGAAGGCCAAATTTTCGATGCGCGTGCGTCTTCAACCAGCCGTCGTCGCCGTTGTCAGCGCAATACGCAATGAGCGCAGACTCCAGATCAGCGGAGTCGCGCTCGGTCTGCGAGATACAAATTAACCCTGAATCAAGCGGGCGGTCTTTCATAAGTTCAACTTTCCGTGACCGAGCGCATCTATAATAGAGAGCGCGAAATCTTCGCGGGAGCTTGATTCATGGCCGCTTTTGACGATGTTGTCATCATTTCCGGGTGCCGCACTCCGGTTGGAAAATTCCAGGGGAGCCTCAGTGATCTGAGTGCTCCGCAGTTGGGCGCGATCGTGGTGCGCGAGGCCGTGAAGCGTGCTGAACTGGATGCCACGCAGGTGGACGAGTGCATTATGGGCAACGTCGTGTCCGCGGGGCTGGGACAAAATCCAGCGCGGCAGGCCGCCATCTTCGGCGGATTGGCTCCCGCGGTAGGTGCCATGACAATCAACAAAGTTTGCGGCTCCGGACTGAAAGCAGTCGCTCTCGCGGCGCAAGCGGTGCAAACCGGAAACAGTTCCGTCGTCGTTGCCGGTGGCATGGAATCCATGACCAACGCTCCCTATCTGCTGCCCCAGGCCCGCAAGGGATATCGCCTCGGCAACGCGCAAGTCGTCGACTCGATGGTTCACGATGGCCTGTGGGATATCTACAACAACTACCACATGGGCATCACCGGCGAAAACGTCGCCGAGAAATACGGCATCACGCGCAAAGAGCAGGATGAGTTTGCGTTCAATTCCCATGGCAAAGCTCTGGCCGCGATCCGCGAATGCCGTTTCAAGTCACAGATCGTCCCGGTAGAGATTCCTGCGAAGAAAAAAGGCGAGGCGCCAGCACGGTTTGAAAAAGATGAGGGGCCCCGCGAAGACACCACCATTGAAGTTTTGCGTTCCCTGAAACCTGCGTTCAAGAAAGATGGCACAGTGACTGCCGGTAATGCCCCAGGAGTTAACGACGGTGCGGCGGCGGTCGTGGTCACCAGCGCCAAACGTGCCCAAGAACTGGGCAGAGCGCCGATGGTGCGGATCGTAGCTCAGGCAACCAGCGGCGTCGAGCCGAAATGGGTCATGATGGCGCCTGTAGGCGCTGTGCGCCAGATCTGGGAAAAAACCGGCTGGAAGAACGAGGATGTTGATCTGTATGAACTCAACGAAGCATTTTCCGTGCAAGCCCTGGGAGTGATCCGCGAGCTCGGCCTCGACCTCAATAGAGTGAACGTGAACGGGGGAGCTGTAGCCATCGGACATCCAATCGGGGCTAGTGGAGCCCGAGTGCTGGTCACGCTAATATACGAAATGATCCGCCGTAATGCACGCCGTGGCATCGCGGCACTGTGTCTCGGCGGTGGCAACGCAGTGGCAATGGCGGTAGAGCGCTAAGAAGTTTGCTGCGCAGATTCTGGTTGGGCCCGTCCACGCTGGCGGAGAGTGGAGTGCCTGCGAGCTTTTTGATGTCGGCGAGAAGATTCTCTATCCCTTGATGCACGTTTTTCTCCCAAGTTAGTTTTCGGAATGCAGCTTGCACAGGCTCTGTGAACGTCCACAGCACGAACTGTGTCTTGGTGTCAACGATTGACAGTCCCAGCTGGGGTTCATAAATCGCGGTTTTTCCCAGATCTGCAATTGGAGCGGTGAAGCGTATTTCAAAGACCAAGTCCGCCTCCGCGGGAGAGGCCACAAGTTCATATCGTCCCCAACTCTTCATGGCCGCGTAGAACCGGTTGTAGGGTTCATTGCTGCCGCCGGCACATTTGAAAGCAGCCAGCGCTGCACTGTCAACTCCGCCATTGGAAATGAATACTTTCTTGCCCGTGATGATCTGTGCGGGTATCGGAGCTGCCTCTACTTGTTGTCCGCCCGAGTAGGGAGCAAGTAGGAGCGCGAGCGCAAGCGACGCATACAGAGCCCTTTTCTCAACTACTTTCCCCAGGGGATTCTCCTACCGACCCGGTTGAGTGTACTTCGCCGCCGCGCGTAACCTTACCGTGAACACCGCCCCCCCGCCGGGAGCATTCGCAGCCTCCACGCTGCCATCGTGTTCCTTCATCACCGCCTTACAAATGCTAAGCCCCAGCCCCGTCCCGCGGCCCGGCCGCTTCGTGGTATAGAAGGGATCAAAAATGTTAGGCAGAATTTCTCCCGCGATGCCGGGACCATCATCGTGAAAGCTGGCCCAAACCGAATCGCCGGTGCAGCCCAGGCGTATTCGCAAGGTTCCGCGATCCCGGGCCTCGCGGATTGCCTGCTCCGCATTCAACACCAGATTGAGAAACACCTGCATAAGTTGATGCGGGTCCGCTTCGACGAGCGGCACCGTGGGTTCGCGGAGGAAGTCGACGGTGATGTTGTTCTTGCGCAGCGAATAGGCGTGGAGGTTCAGCGTGCGCTCCACGATCTCTGCCAGGTTCACGCGAGTCTTTCCCGGGGCAGGCGGACGGGAGAAATAGGTGAGGTTGTGAACAATTTCGGCCGCGCGCCGCGCCTGCTGCTGCAACATTACCAGTTGCTTGCGCGCGGCCTCGCTAGTCTGTGCATCCTGCAGCAATTCGCTTACCCCCAGAATGCTGGTCAGGGGATTGTTCAACTCGTGTGCGACGCCACCAATCATCTGGCCCATGGCGGCTAGGCGCTCGCTCTGCACAATCTGTTCTTCCAGCTTCTTTTCCACCGTGATATCGCGCACCGAGATGATTACGCCACTCAGTTTGGACTCAGCGTCGAAAAGTTGGCTGGCCGACGCCCGCATCGTGCGCCAGCTTCTGTCGCGATGGCGTGCCCCGTACTCAGCGGAAGCGAAAATCTGCCGGCTGGAAGCGACATCATGATAAAGCGAAGCCAGTTCCGGGGAGTGATCTTCGAGATCTGAGATCTTCTTCCGCAACAAGTCTTCGGGCTGGTAGCCAAGCAGGTCGCGTACGCGGGAGCTCACAAAGGTGTAATGCTCTCCGAGATCTATAACCAGGATCAAATCAGGAAAGCTCTCCAGCAATCGCCGGCGGAATTCTTCCTGCTGAAGCAATTCCCGCTCCATCTTTCGCTTGTCTGTAATATCGACCAGCGTGCCCTGGTAGCGGATCACGTTGCCGGAGACGTCCCACACCGCACGCGAGGAATCGAGAAAGAGCGCGGGAGTACCGTTCTTGCGCTTGAGCTTAATCTCCCGCGTGCGCACGGCGCCGCGGTCCCCGGAGGCACGGCCCAGAACCGGCTGCTGACCAGGATCGAAATTCAGGTCACCCGCGTCCAGCGAAAGCAATTCTTCCTTCTTCTCATATCCCAGCAGACCAACCAAAGCTGGGTTGGCATCCAGAAGATTGCCGTTGGGTGTGCTGAAATAAACTCCCTCCTGCAGAGTCTCGAACAATTCGGTGAAGCGCAGCTCCTTCTCGCGTTGCTCAGTGACGTCTCGTCCCAGCACACTCACGCCCACCACCTCATCGCTCTTGACGATGCCGTTGAGCACGCAATCGAAGTAAAGGGGTCGGGTGTTATTTTTCAGGACCACACGAACCGTGCCCGCCCAATGTTTCCGTTCCAGAAAACGGCCGAGGCCGGTTTCCACTCCACTCCGCGTCGGCTCTGCAATGAATTCATAGACGTCGTGTCCCACGATCGCGGTGTAGGGAAGTCCCACCATCTCCGCTACACGCTTATTTACGGTGCGTATGGTCCCATCGAGCGAAACCGCGCAAGCCGCGTCTTCAAACGAGTCAATCAGTTCCTTGAAGCTGCGCTGCGAGCGCTGGATCATCTGGCTGAGCTGGTCCAGTTGCGCTTCAGAAGGCGCCGCGCCCACATGCTCCTGCAATCCATGCAGGAGCGTCTTAAGTTCTGAAACTTCACGCCGCCGCCCGTACGCATAAACCGCAAACAAGACCGACAACACCAACGTGCCGACAGCGAGCGCCCCCAAGTGGTAGGGCAGGTTTTCAAGTCGCTCCCAGGCAAGTGCGGCGAACCCTGCCGCCAACAAAACCATGAACAGCAGCAACAATCGCCATAGCTGGGATTCTTCCCTTTCGAGGTTGCTGGGTGGACGTGCTGATCGTGAGACCTGAGAAGATTCTTGCGCCATGATTGATGGAACCGCCGGGCTCGCCCGCATATCAGCGGAGAGCCTCTCGCCTGACTGGCTCATCGTAATGCGTAGCGGCAAGGAACGACAACCCTATTTATTGGACAATTTGATACGTAGGAACGGCACAGCATCGCAAATCACTCGGCGGTGTACAGGCCGAGTTTTCCGCAGGTCTCTCGCCAACATTGTGACGTAGGTCACATCGCGGACGCTCCCTTCCCGTGTAGATTGAACCATCTTCGCGATCGTCGGGAGCAGGGATTGTCTCCATCCGCGTAGACCTCGCGTGATGCTCTACCAGACTCTCTGCGCCGCGGTTTAACAGATGTCTTCCCGCTCCCCTCCGCACTTTCTGCGAGCTCTCCCAACGACTGCGAGCGCTTGCTCGAACGCGCCATGACTCAGCAACGGCTAAGCGCCTGTGCCCACGACCGCATCCTCAAAGTAGCCCGCACCGTCGCCGACATCGAAGAACAAGCAAACATCGAGCCCAAGCACATCGCCGAAGCAATTCAGTATCCGAGCTTGGGCCGGACATTAGTGGGCGTAGCCCTCGGCAGTTAGCATCCAGCACTCAGACATCTCACCCCCGGCCGGCGAAACAGCCGGCTTCTTTCGCCTCCCAGCGGCGCACATTATCGTCGAGTGAGTCTCTTTATACCGCTGATTTTTCTTTCGCGATCACTTCCTCAAGCGTGCGCAACGTCCTGAACCCGGTATTGAGGGCGCGGTGTGTTGGTCACATGATGGGCGGGTTAGGATTTCTTCTGCCCTATCGGGGATCGCGTGGCGCGCATCAAGAGTTCTCCGTGGCAATTGGGCATGGTCGAGTTCGACGATGGCGCAATCATAAAGCTGTTCCCATGTGCCGGCAGGCAGGGTCTTATTGAAGGGAGGAACCGTGAAGAGGGTGTTGCTGGTGTCGGTACGTCGGCGCGCTCGCGGGGCTGCGTTGTGTTGGTTCGCAGTTTGTGCAAACAGTTAACGGGAGGTTCCACACCTTTCCGGCCATACGAGAAAAATACGGCGTTCATTTGCAGCAGTCTAGAGCCGCATTTACGGCAGTGGACGAGGGGCGGCAGCGCAGACAGCGGGTCGAAGAGTTCCTCTACAGATTGGACAACGGTTGACGAAATAGATAGATAGAGATTTATTTGCCATGATTGGAATTGAAATTCGGCTGGCTATCGCAGGGACCCGTCACCCAAGATAAGGTGCGCGGCGGAAAGATGCGTTGAGCAGTCTGGAAGGAAATTACACGCTAACGCAGATCTTGCACAATCCCTTATGCAGTTGCAGACTTTGATAGCTCGAAAGTATTTGGTTCGGGGCTGATTGCCTCGGGTTTGTTACCGCGTTTTGGTCGTCTGCTTGGGGACATCAGTCAGCAACCACGGACCGTAAGTCCACGGTCCGGCCGGGCGTAAAGCGCACCCTAATCCTAAAAGATCGCGTTCAGCCGTGAGCAGGGGGTGCCAAAAAAAGAGAACATGCGGCCTGCTCTCATGTGCCAAAGAAACAACTTGACCTCTACCCAATTTCCGTTCTACATTAACCTGTTCCCGGGACATGCGTGGCTTGCGGGCCTCTTTTCTGAGCACTTGCGCCTGCGGAGCCTAATCCAGAAAATCAAGCATCTTCGGTGTCCGTTAACGCATCTATTCAGGTGAGTAGTACGCTGACTCCTTTACAACTTGCTTGGAATCAGTGGCTTAGCCTCGATTGTTCGGTTTGGTCGCTGCCTGGCAAAAGGGGAAAGGTGAATGCCCACAATCAATAAGTAAGGAGAACTAAGGCATATGCGCTCTGATCGTGTGTTCGATGCTTTGCAAACTTTGCGGAATCGGTATATGCTGTGTCAGCTTGCCTCCAAGGCCACGCGGAAGTTCCACCGGCCCAGCACCAGAATCCAGGAAACCATGAACGGTGTTTTGGACCGGATTGCAGGCGCGGAGCGGCAAGATATTTTGTCGGAACCAGAGAATGTAGCTGAGGCACAACGGCGGGCTGCTTAACACCAGCCCCGTCTTCCTGCCCCGTGTAGTCATCTCCCTGTGTGACCCTCCTTTTGAAAATCTCCCGCGACCGCTAGCGACTGCGTTTAAGTGGAACGGGTTTAGGTGAATCATGACCATCGCTGAACTCAAAGAAAAAAACATCACCGAGCTGACCAAGATCGCAAGGACTTTGGATCTGCCCGGTGCCAGCGGACTGCGCAAGCAAGACCTCATCTTCAAAATCCTGCAGGCGCAGAGCGAAAAAGAAGGCCACATCTTTGCCGAGGGCGTGCTGGAAATTCTGCCTGACGGCTACGGCTTTCTGCGTTCCCCGGACTATAACTACCTGCCCGGCCCCGACGATATTTACGTCTCGCCTTCGCAAATCCGTAAGTTTGACCTGAAAACCGGCGACACCATCAGTGGCCAGGTGCGGCCGCCGCATGAAGGAGAGAAATACTTCGCTCTGGTCAAGATCGAGGCGGTCAACTTTGAGTCGCCTGACGAAGCCCGTAACAAGATTCTGTTCGACAATCTGACGCCCCTATATCCCCAGGAGCGCATCAAGCTTGAGACCACGCGCGAGAACGCCAGCGCCCGGGTCATGGATTTGCTTACGCCGCTCGGTAAAGGACAGCGCGGCTTAATCGTTTCTCCGCCGCGCGCCGGCAAGACCATGCTGCTGCAGAACGTCGCCAACTCGATTACGACCAATCATCCCGAAGTCGTGCTCATGGTGCTGCTGATCGACGAGCGTCCGGAAGAGGTTACAGACATGCAGCGGTCGGTGAAGGGGGAAGTAATTTCTTCGACCTTCGATGAGCCCGCCGCACGCCACGTGCAGGTCGCCGAGATGGTGATTGAGAAGGCGAAGCGCCTGGTCGAGCACAAGCGCGATGTCGTGATTCTACTCGATTCGATCACCCGTTTGGCCCGCGCCTACAACACGATTGTTCCGCCCTCGGGCAAAGTGCTCTCCGGCGGCGTGGATTCCAATGCTTTGCAGCGTCCGAAGCGGTTCTTTGGCTCCGCCCGCAACATCGAAGAAGGCGGTTCGCTCACCATCATTGCGACGGCGCTGATCGATACTGGGTCACGTATGGACGATGTGATCTTTGAAGAATTCAAAGGCACGGGCAACAGTGAAATTATTCTGGAGCGCAAACTGGTCGACAAGCGCGTGTTCCCGGCCATCGACATTCAGCGTTCAGGCACTCGTAAGGAAGAGCTGCTCATTCCGAAAGAGGACCTGTCGCGCATCTGGGTCCTGCGCAAGGTACTCAATCCGCTGTCTCCCGTCGAAGCCATGGAGTTGCTTATCGACAAGCTGAGTAAAACCAAGGCGAACGGCGAATTCTTGTCCAACATGAGCGCACTGTAGAAGCGACTCCAACCCCGTTCACCAAAGCCAGGATCTGCTCCTGGCTTTTAACAGGCGAAGCGCATTATGCCCCAGTGACTTTTTTGGGCGAAGTCCGCCACGTATAATCCATCGCATATACGATTGTCACCTCTCGAGGATATCGTGCGACTGAAACAGATTGTCTCAACCCTGTTCCTCTGTGCATTATTCACTGCTCCTATTTCTTTACCCGGCCAAAGCGGAGCGCCCCGACCACCTCATGCCCGCGGCGATTTTGACGTGGCCCCGTCGAACGAGGAGGATTCGCGTCAGCAGATAATGCACGAGATGGCCAAGAAGGCGAATGTGGAGCGCCAGACTGCTCTGCGAACCGATGCCGACAAGCTGTTCAAGCTGGCGACGGAGCTGAAGACTTACGTGGAGAAATCGAATGAACATGTCATGTCGGTGGACGTGATCAAGAAGGCCGATGAGATCGAAAAGCTGGCCCGCAGTGTGAAAGACAAGATGAAAGGGCCGAACTAAGAGGCGGAATTCGCAAAGGACAAGTGTCATTGCACAGGTGAAAACGCCATCCGGTTTACCGGATGGCGTTGGTGTTGTGTGCCGAGCATGTTCAACAGCTAGAAGGTGCAAGTCCCCTAGCCAGTCTGATGGAGACGAAGGGTTAGCAAAACGCAAGGGTGAAATAACACTCGCCGCGAGGCAGGGCCTGAAAGAAGCGTGGAGCAAAGACGCGAACCGATGAACAAGAACCGGATGTGAGGCCTACGGTGACGGGCGAGCGGGCAACTGACTGCGAACCCATATCCACAAGTGCACTGGTGGTAAATCCGGCGGTCGTGCGTGGAAGGCGGTTGCACTAACCTCGGGAGATCTGCGGCATGTCACAAAACGTG
>WNGL01009315.1_pt1 | contig 11400 bp, 10 predicted proteins | sample 5400591 | NCBI WGS metagenome assembly WNGL01 (sample SAMN13153377, study PRJNA577476) | soil metagenome | isolation source: 80 cm soil or saprolite under Garry oak tree replicate 1 | place: USA:California | collected 2016-06-15
TTCTGAGGACAAGGCTGGACGAAGTGACCGAGCGATGGGGAATCAAAGTCACCAACGTCGAGATCCGAGAAATCAGACCTCCAAAAGACGTTCAGGACGCAATGGTCAAGCAAATGACCGCCGAGAGGAGCAGACGGGCGCTGGTCACGGAATCCGACGGCATTCGAGAGTCCTCAGTTCTCAAAGCCGAAGGCGCAAAGAATGCGGCAATCCTGCAAGCAGAAGGACAAAAGCAGTCTGCGATCCTAGTAGCCGAGGGTAACAAGCAATCCCAGATTCTTGTAGCGGATGGTTATGCCCAAGCATTGGGTCTTATTTTCTCCGCTGCAAAGAACATAGACTCGAAAACTATGGCTCTCCAATACTTGGACATGCTCAAAGCGTTAGGTGCTGGGGCATCGACAAAATACATCCTGCCAATGGAGTTCACCAGCATGATTTCCAAACTGAAAGAATTTGTTCAAGAATCTTCCAAGGACTAGACCAGTGAACGATAACAAACTACCGTAGCGCTAAGACCAAACTCTGGCAGCAGACCCTCACCTTAAGTTTCATTAAGCCTCCACCACTTGACAGCCAAACCCATGACTCCGGAGAAGACCACTAGGCTCGGAACGAAGACCATTCAATACGCCATCATCCTCGTACTAGTCATTGCCATCGCCGGCTCTGCGACATACGCCGTAATGAGCGACACCTCAATTCACGGACTAACAGTGAGATTCTACAATGTTTCCAGATACTGCACCAACTCCACGACCGTTGTTCTCACATTCAACTTCAATCAAGTAGTTGTCTATAGCAGTGCATCACTTGAAACATCGCTCTCGCACGTGCATTTCACGATGTCGGCCGATGGAATCCTAGTCGGAAGCACCAGCGCTCAAGACTCAAAGTTCGGTCCTGGTCAAAGCGTCTCATATTCCCCGATAATCAGCAATGCAACCCTCGACCCGCATTCTCAACCTCTCAAATCTAACATCTTTCTAGGCATTACGGCTCTGGTGAATGCTGGCCTGTACAGTTCGACGACCACAGCCTCGGACTCAGAGCTGGTAACATTCTCCGGCCCCCCCTGTTAGTTCAAGAGGAGCCGGCACCGGCAGGGTTTCGTTCAGCACCCTCAAATCTACAAAATTCTGGTCGTTTCAGTCTTGCCAATCCGTACGTCATCATGACTTGAATGACAATCTCGAATCCGTCGCCGGAAGACTGTTCCCGTCAAGCAAACGCAGCGTTATCGGCCTCAATCACGTCAAGAATCCGATAACTTGGAGTCATGCGGAATGCTTTTCTTCTCATCACTAACACCCCTAAGCATGCCGAAGAAGAATGGAATACCAAAGTCCCTCCTCGCGGACATCAAATCAGTAAAGACACGACTCTCAGGACTAGAGAGGCCGAAGGCTATCCTCTCCGACATTGGCAGCCTAAAGTCGAGACTAGCAAGTCTCGAGAAGGCGCACGCGTCCACCAACAAAGAACTCAAGAACATCTCAGAAGCTCTGAAACGACAGGAGAGCACCGTCGCCCAGTTGGGCAAGAAACCAGCGAAGAAAGAGAAGCGCAAACCCAGCGAATACAACCTCTTCCTGAAGGACAAGATGTCGGCCGGCATGAGCATGGTAGACGCTGTCAAGGCGTGGAAGGAGAAAGAGGGCGGATCATCCTCTGCTTCATCCTCCATGAGACAGCCCGGTCAAGACTGGCAGTCCCCATCGCAGCAATACTAGAATAAATCTCTCAGTCGAGGAGCAAAGGCGCGAGGAAGATAGCTAGCGCCCTCGACAACCCACTTTTTCGTCTCAAAATAATCTCGGAACTCATCTTCCGCGTTTCCAAAAAAGGGAGGGGAGTAGTCGTAGAGCGGTTGACCTGCATCAATCGAGAAGCTTGACGGCTTCGGCTCGGGGAATAGCCAGCAAGGTTTCTATGCTCAGGTGATCGCCGCCTCTCATCAAGGCCTTAAGTGCTGTCTTCTCGTTGGGAGCCTCAAGGATAACGACTGCATCATATCTTCCAAATGTCCAATACGCTTGCAACAGGTTGCCGCCCTCGCGTTTCAGGTGCTCCCAGTTCTTGTCCATCTCGGCAATCGTTTCTTTGGTTGGCTTCTTTCTCCACTTTGCTAAGCTAACAAATATCGTTCTGATCTCACCTTCCTTTCACTGTTGGGTATTTTTCATGCCCCCTCCTCGGCAGCATGCGTGTCACCTGTGAATCCTCGAACGTCGGATAAGCTTTCAATAGTATTCAGAATATGCGAAGAGGATGGTAGTCCTAGCGCATTTCCAAGGGCAGCGTCGAGCTTGACGCCAGGGTCGCATCGGCATCCCGCTGGAATTGCGCGCCGTTTCATTCGCACAACTTAAGCTTCCTGACACTTCATGAAGGCTCAAATGGATACTCCGTGCTTAAGCCCGTCAAGTATCCAAGTGAGACGTACATAGAACCGGCTCAGACCGGAATAGGGTTATTTGCAATTGGCACATCCACCAAGAGTAAAGAGATTGACGTTAGGCGGCATTCCCCACCTGCCGTTTCAGGAGTTCACGGTATCCAGTCTGGAAGCTCTTCTCAACATACTAAAGAAGGCTCGGATAAAGGATTCTGAGATCGAAGTCTCCACCTCAGAAGAGTCCCAACACACTGCGTGCTCCAAACCCATAATACACGTGCTAGTAATGACCGCCAAAGGAGAAGGTGCGGGTGAACACAAAGACCTCGCCGCGTTGTATCAATACTGCCCGGGATGCGGAAGCGCCGTAAGGGTTCTCTAACAATTTCGAGTTCAACGCCAATCCGGAGCTTTCGGGCCGGACGAATAGTACCCTTGATTTCTCGAAGAATCTTTTCCCTTTCAGACACGACTCTTCAAACTTCTCGCTTGTACAGAAGCGGCACGTCTGTATGATCTCGTCGTCAATCCCGCCATCCGATCGCTGATCCTTCTGCGCGCATACAACTTCCCCATCTCTACAAGTATGGATCAACAAGGCGCGGAACAGACTGAAAGCTTGAAAAGGGCCCTTGCGAAGATGAGCAACCTTTGAGACGACGATAGTGGACGATGGCAGAGCCGCTGTATTAGCTCTCGAGGACGGAACCATTTTTCGAGGAAGCGGCTTCGGTGCTCGATTAGATGTCTCCGGAGAGGTCGTCTTCAACACTTCAATGATAGGTTACCCAGAACTCCTCACGGACCCATCCTATCACGAACAGATTGTGGTGATGACCTACCCAATTCTCGGATCTTACGGAGTCCCGCCATATTCGCTATGCGACGAACATGGGCTACCTCTTCACTACGAATCCGACTCCATCAAAGTCAAAGGCTATGCGATCCACTCGCTCTCAAAACCCAGTCACTGGTCCAGCGATAAGAAGCTCGAGGAGTGGCTGGACCAGGAGAAAGTGCCCGGAATCAAAGGAATAGACACTCGTGCAGTGACTCGCAAGATCAGAACCAACGGAACGATGCTTGGACTCTTGAAGACATCCGACAACGAAATCGGCCAAGAGCAGGTCAAAGCAGAGCTCAGCACGCTCACCGACCCGAACAACAGGGAGCTCGTCAGAAACGTTAGCCCTTCGGAGCCGATTCACTATGTCAACAACTCTGACGCGACGGTAGTCGTCTTGGACTGCGGCGTAAAATATGGGATAGTAAGAAGTCTGCTGGCGTCCGGAGCAAGCGTCGTTCGAGTCCCTTACGATTATTCCGTTAATGAGATTCTCGAGTTCGAACCTAGGAGAATCGTCATTAGCAATGGACCCGGGGATCCGAAAAAGTGCACGCAGACCATCGACACAGTCAGAGAGCTACTTGAGACGGACATTCCTATCTTGGGAATCTGTCTGGGAATGCAGATCCTCGCATTGGCAGGGGGAGCAGACACCTACAAGCTGAAGTTCGGACACCGCGCAGTCAACCATCCATGTGTTGATCTGAAAACAGGCAGATGCTACATCACAACTCAGAACCATGGCTATTCAGTAAGCTCTGAGTCACTTGCGGAAACGAAATTCTCGGCCAGATTCGTAAACATCAACGACAAGACAATCGAAGGAATCTCTCACGCAGAGAAGACGATCATAGGTGTTCAATGGCATCCAGAAAGCTCGCCAGGACCCTACGACACGAGATTCCTCTTCGATCAATTCATGGAGGGAGGACCTGCATTTTGAAAATCCGTGAACTCAAGAAAGTCCTCATTGTCGGTAGCGGAGCGATAAAAATAGGGGAAGCAGGCGAATTTGACTACTCAACTTCTCAAGCCATAAAGGCCCTTCGAGAAGAGGGAATTCAAACTGTCGTAGTGAATCCGAACATAGCCACAATCCACACTGACAGGAAATTCGCAGACAAAGTCTACTCGGTCCCAATAAGAACCGAGTTCATCGAGCAAATCATTGATGAGGAGAACCCTGACGGAATACTGCTCGGCTTCGGCGGCCAGACCGCGCTGAACTGTGGAGTCGAACTAGCCGAGAGAGGCATCCTGGAAAAGCACGGCCTTCGAGTCCTCGGAACGAGCATCAGAAGCATCGAACTCGCCGACAATAGAGAGCTCTTCAAGACTACAATGCAGGAAAAAGGGATCCCAGTTCCAAAGAGCAGGAAAGCGTCTGATCTTGAGACCGCGATATCCGCTGCAAAAGAGATTGGATATCCAGTCATCGTAAGAGTCGCCTACACTCTAGGGGGGCAAGGAAGTGGAGTCGCTTTCGACGAAGCAAAACTGAGAGAGATAGCACAGCGAGGCTTGGCATACAGTAGAATACGACAGATTCTAGTCGAAGAATATCTGGACAAGTGGAAAGAGGTCGAATACGAGGTCATGCGCGACCAGGATGACAACTGCACCATCGTCTGCAACATGGAAAATCTCGACCCCATGGGAGTCCACACTGGCGACAGCATCGTGGTCGCCCCATCCCAGACTCTCACCAACAGAGAATTCAACAACCTCAGATCCACAGCCCAGAGAGTCATTCGGGCTCTTGGAATCATCGGAGAATGTAACATCCAATTCGCATTAGACCCGCAGAGTGAAGACTTTCGAGTCATAGAAGTCAACTCCCGATTGTCTCGCAGCTCAGCACTAGCCTCGAAAGCAACCGGCTACCCCATTGCCTACATCGCCGCCAAACTATCTATTGGCTACACCCTTCCCGAACTTACCAACAAGATAACAGGAGTCACGAGTGCGTGCTTCGAGCCCTCTCTGGACTACATTGTCGTAAAGGCTCCCCGCTGGGACTTTCGAAAGTTCAGGAACGCCAGTAAAGGAATCGGCACCCAGATGAAGTCCGTGGGTGAGGTCATGGCGATCGGAAGATGCTTCGAAGAAGCCCTCCAGAAAGCAATGCGAATGCTAGACTTGGGGAGAGAACTCACTGAGGTAAGAGATCTTGGTCGAAGTCCAAGAAGGATCAGAAGGGAACTTAGTGAGCCAACGGACCAGAGGATCTTCTACACGGTTAAGGCTCTCAAGTCCGGGATGACTATCGAAGAAGTCTCGAAACTCAGCGGAATAGATCCCTGGTTCCTCGACAAGATTCGAAACATAGTAAACATGGAACGCCGAATCACAAACGACGGCCTGAGAGGCGAGACGATCAAAGACGCTAAGATTCTTGGATTCTCCGACGCGAGAATCGGACGCCTCGTAGGGAAGACCGCTGACACTATTCGCCAATTTCGAAAAATCAATCGCATCGTCCCTTTTACTAAGCAGATCGACACACTCGCTGCTGAATGGCCGACCGATACAAACTATCTCTACCTAACTTACGGGGGGAGCGAAGACGACATCACCCACTCGGAGAAAGATCGCGTAATCGTCCTAGGCTCAGGCTGTTACAGAATCGGATCAAGCGTAGAATTTGACTGGTGCTGCGTCAACATGGCGCTCGCGCTGAAAGGCTCGACTAGGGAGGTGATTATGATAAATTGCAATCCAGAAACAGTATCGACCGACTTTGACGTTCTGGACAAGCTATACTTCGAGGAGCTGACCCTTGAGAGAGTCCTCGATATCATAGACAAGGAAAGACCCGAGGGGGTGGTGGTCAGCGTAGGAGGACAGACCGCCAACAACCTCGCTATAGGACTAGCTAAGCATGCGAGAATACTTGGAACATCGCCGACGAGTATCGATACTGCCGAGGACCGGTCAAAGTTCAGTCTGCTTCTTGACAAACTCGGGGTGCAACAGCCTGAATGGAGTGGAGTCGCAAATCTAGGCGATGCCAAGAAATTCGCTCAGCATATTGGCTACCCCGTACTAATCCGACCATCATACGTGCTATCCGGTGCAGCAATGAACGTCGCGTTCGATGAAAGGCAATTAACAGGATACATTGAACAAGCCGCAAAAATTTCCAGAGATTACCCGGTCGTGATTTCAAAATTCCTGAGCGGGGCTCGAGAAGTAGAGGTCGACGGCGTCTGCGATGGGAAGAATATCTTCATTGGAGCCATTGTCGAGCATGTGGAGAACGCGGGAGTGCACTCTGGAGATGCTACTATGAGTATTCCGACCTTGACCATCGGGGAGGCAACGAGACAACGTATTGTCGGCTATTCCGAGATGATTGCGCAGGCCCTTCTGATCAAGGGCCCTTTCAACATCCAATTCCTCGTCAAAAATGGCGATGTTCAAGTGATAGAATGCAACCTGAGAGCGTCTAGGAGCATGCCATTCGTTTCAAAGATGATAGGGACAAATCTGATGGACCTCGCCGCCGTCGCGATCATGGGCGGGGTAATCAAGCCAGGCGAAGGAAAATCGACCGGCTTCGGGGTGAAGGCTCCACAGTTCTCATTTACTCGACTCGACAATGCGGACCCGATAACCGGGGTGGAGATGGTATCAACCGGCGAGGTTGCGTGCTTCGGAGACACGTTCCAAGATGCTTTCATCAACGCGCTTATCGCCAGCAACTTTTACGTTCCCAAGAAGGGCGATGCGGTCCTCATCAGCATGGGCGAGACCCGTAAGGGAATAATCCCGTACGCCCGATTGCTCGCGGAGAACGGATATCGAATCTATGCGACCCGGCATACAGCCGAGGAGCTCTCTAGCAAAGGAATAGAATCGACAACGCTTTACAAAGTTAGAGAGCGTAGGAAACCGAACATTCTCGACTACTTGACGAACAAGGTGATCAAACTCGTCATCAACATACCGAGCCACGAGAAAGAAGCTGAGTCGCGATTGATCCTACGTGATGAGTATATCATAAGAAGAAAGGCTGCGGAATTTGGGATACCGGTCGTGACGAACCTAGAACTCGCACGGGCGCTTATCAAAGCTCTGGTAAGCTACAACGGTAGGATCGCCCACCCTGCCTCGTCGGGTGCATTGGACCGAACTCCGCCCGCTTCGCCTAAGGAGGCCAGTAAGACTGGGAGCCCGAATGCACGTGAACCGATGACGGTTAGTCCTGCCGTCTGAACCTAAGAATCGTGCCTTTGAGGCAGACCCGACGTATCTTCAGCCCATGGCCTAGTTCCTGACTCAGTCTCCGAAACAACCGATAGCGTTCCAGAATCCTCCGGTTCCTTTGTCTGGCTCAGAGCCTCCGAGATTCTGCGCAGCACCTCAACCAACAGGCTCCCTTCGCGATGCCGGATAGCTGATCTTCCTAGAACATTGCGAAAAGCTCTCGTGAGCAGAGCTCTATCATGCTCCTCTATCCCAGACCGGAGAGCCGAGTCGGACAAGAATCCGAGAATTGTTTTCTTCAATCGTTCTGAAGCAAGACCGTCCATTGACGGTTCGCCCGCTGCAACGTGCAGTTCGTAGAAGACTATGGCTGCCGCATGGGACAAGTTCAGCGTCTGATATTCCGAGACTGCGGGAATGGTTAGGGTCGCGTCACACTGACCGAGTTCTAGGTTGGTGAGTCCGGTGCCTTCTCTACCAAACACAATCCCGACCGATCCGGACCGCTTTCTCAGAACATGACCGAGTTCTCGAGGCGTCACGGGTTTTCTAACAAGATTGGAGGCAGCGTATGAGCTCTGTGCTGTGGTTCCTATTGAGAGATGTAGACCTTCCAGCGCGTCTTTGAGCGAGCGGTGTTCAACTATGGAGTCGAGAACATCCTGCGCATGGCCGCCCCGCATTCTTCCACTTGGACCAAGAACTGTTCTTGGATTGACGAGGTGAAGATTCGAGAGTCCAAAGTTCTTCATCGCTCGGGCAACAAAGCCGATCGACTCTTCAAAACTAGGTTCTACGAGCACGACGCGGAATTCAACCAAAGAGATCGGGACGCACTATCCTCATCGTGTTCTTAAGTCTGGGCGGCAGTTGCCTTATGGATGGTTCAGGAAGACCGTCTCTACATAATTGCCAAGAATCCTACTGGCGACGATTATGACTACGCCGAGGATTACCATCTTAATCGCGGATTTGGCAGCGGACTGTTTCAAAGACATTCCTCGGAATGCGCCTAGAAAAGAGAGGAGAATAATGCCCAACAGATTCGAAACAGGGACCGAGTATGCTTGCGTGAGCAAGACCAGCGGAAGCAGCAGAGCCAGCGACGCGATCGACGATGTACCGGACGTAACTATTCCTGACAAAAGCGCTCTGCGGTGCACCTTTGATAACAGACTGTGAAACATTGCATGCTCCTTCTTGGTCGGAACTCTTTTCTGACTATTGCCATTGCTAGACTTTCGAGCTCTGAGGTTCTTCGAGTTTTCCCAAGCATTCAGAAGACGTGTCTTCTTCTCCGTTGTCTGAGAGAGGTAGGTGGCCGCAAAAACCGAGAGTGCTCCTGCGGCTGCGCCACCAATCCCGGTGGTGAATATTTGTAAGCCCATAAGGCCGGCTGCCCCACCGGCAGCGATTATTCCCAAGACTGAGAAGATTCCGTCAATAGAACCGAAGATCAGCTCAGCCATGAGGCTCCCTGTATCAAGAGCAATCAGTTCTGTGGTCTGAATAGCCATAACACTCAGCCCCCGGGGGCCAGAGGTACCTTAGGAGAATGCTCAGCTTGAGCATGCTGTTACCGTTCGGCATTCGTCAAGGAAAATCGCCCCGGCCAACATACGGTACTGCGCCGTCCAGGAGTTTCGATACCCGCCCGATGGGTAGATTCTGATATCGCGATCTGGAAAGCTGTGCGCGGGTTAGATGGGCTAAGCTATGACCTGGCCGAGGAGTCCCGCTTTTTCGCAGTCGAAGCATCTGTAGGTGCGCTCGTTCTTCCATTTGCCAGAAGAGTCGAGAACCAGTTTGTCCTGGGAATTTAGTTCATTGTAATCGAACTGACCGCCGCACCTATCGCAGACGAATTCTGCCAAAACTACCAAGGATGAGAGTCTGAATCGCTACTCATAAACAGTCGTCGGCATCGACAAGGCCTTTTTGCAAGCGCTTGGGCCCGTAACCCATTTTACCATCCAGTAACGCCCTTCAATCACTATTGTCAGTTGTTTCGGACGCGGATAAGAGTAAGAGGATCCAGCAGACTTTCGTCGAGTTCAACGAGTCATGGCTCGTCTACTGGGACGCTTACATTGACCTGCAGAACCAGTTGTACGACAGCTTGAAGGCTGCGCGAGACGTGACCTGGTTGGGCGCGACCGACTCCGCCAAGATGAGTGAGATCAACGCCGCTCAGCGCCAGCTGTTCTCTACAATGCCTAGGCGTCTCGACTATGTACCTCTTGGACAGATCAATAGGAGCATGGACTACGCTCTCAGCAAGATAAACGAATTATTGGCTGCACTTTTCTCTGAGAAGGAGAAGTGTAAGCGCCTAGAAACCGCGATTGATATCCTGACTGAGAAAGCGAACAGAACCAAACAGGAATTACAGACCGAGGAGTAACCCAACCTATTCGAGTACCTAGCAAGATCTCGCAGCTCTTATTGAGAGGTTCGTGGAGCCGGGGGTGGGAGTTGAACCCACCTTAGCCATCCGCTGTGGGATGTTTACTACGGGTTGCTACGAGCCGCGTCTGCAGCCCGTCGCCTTATCCGATCGGCCTTCGGTGGACAAGCCAACCCCGGCCTAGTTCGGCCCCCGGCAAAAACAGGGACCCGACCGTCGTTCGTATAAGCTTGATGAAGCAAGTTTCCCAACAGCAACCATCCAATCTCAAGATCAACTCGCATCATTCATAATCGACCACATTGATCGGGGAGTTTGACCCCACAGTTTTATAGGCCCATTCCCGGTTTCTCCGAAACGAACAATAGGATTTCTCGGGAGAACCCACGGAGCTTGTCCGGAATAGACGCGGTCAAAAAGATCGTCGAGACCGAGGCACAAGCCCGCAGAATCGTTGACGAAGCATCAACAAAAGCTCAACAGATAATTTCCGAGACCCGCGAACAGGCGGAACGCATCAGGCAAGAAACCATCGCGCGTGCTCAACAACAGAGAGAGGAGATGCTCAGCGGGGCCAAGAACAAGGCCGAGGCCGAGGCTCTGCAATCAGACAAGGAGACGGAACAGATCCTGAATACTTACCGAAAGCTCTCCGAGGAGAGAAAAGCGACCGCGGTAAGCAAGGCCGTGGAATTGATTCTGAACGCGTGAACAAGATGTCAGAATCCCTAGAGAAGTTACAGAATCGAATCCTCTCTGACGCTAAGCACAAGGCCGACGAAACAATCAAGGAATCTCAGGCGAAGTCCCAGCAGATTCTCGAAGAGGCTAGGCAGAGAGCCCAGAGAGAATTTGAGGAGATCATAGCCAAGGCGAGTGTGGAGGCGGAGTCCATTCGAAGAAGCATCTTAAGCTCAAAGGTCCGCGTGAACCGGCTCAGAATTCTCGAGGAGAAGAACCGAATCGTCGAGGACATAATTCATGGTGTTGAAGACCAGCTTTCAAGCATCTCAAAATCAGAACAGTTCGAAGAGACTGCTCAGCGCTTCGTGACGGAGGCAGTGAAAGCAGTAGATACTGATCAACCGGTTGTTAGAATCGGATTCAGAGGCGTGAGCAAGAAGAATCTGGATGGAGTATCGAGAGTCCTTCCGAAAGGAGGGAAACTTGTTATCGACGAGAAGCCTATCGACGACCTGGGCGGAGTAGTTGCAACAGATCCTGAAGGCAGAGTCGTCTTCAACAACACCTTCAAGTCTCGCCTCGAGAGACTCGACAACCAACTCCTGACACTGATATCCTCTACAGTTTTTGGCGAGTAGCTTCCTAGATGCTAAAGCCTGAACGCATGCAGCAAGTCAGCATCATAGTAGCGAAGGATCAGCTGCCCAACCTTCTGGGATATGCGGGTTCCAAGAGACTCTTTCATCTTACAGAGATTGAGGATGATAGTATTCCTGAGGGGGCGAAACGCTACGAGGCACTGGAACTCCAAGCCAAGTCCTCCACGATAAAGAGCCGACTAACAACTCTCACTAC
>WNGL01025630.1_pt1 | contig 11399 bp, 10 predicted proteins | sample 5400591 | NCBI WGS metagenome assembly WNGL01 (sample SAMN13153377, study PRJNA577476) | soil metagenome | isolation source: 80 cm soil or saprolite under Garry oak tree replicate 1 | place: USA:California | collected 2016-06-15
GGCCCTCAATCCGGCCTGCTCGGGATCAGTATAGCCACGCTGGCGGGCGCCATCACCCCCGGCGGTGCGGTGGTTGGTTTCGCGATCGGCGCTGCCGCGCTCAAAGGCGGCGCCGGCGCGCCGCAGGTGATCGCATTTTCCACCGCCTGGTCGCTCTATGCGCTGCAGCGCCTGATCAACTGGGAAATCCACATGATGCCGCCGCGGGTCGTCTGGCTGCGCGCCGCCGTGTCGGTCCCGCTGCCGTTCCTGGCTGGCATCGGAGCGATGCTGATCGGAAAGCCGTGAGGCGGAGGACAGACGACAGAGGACAGAAAAGAGAAGAAATAGAACGAAGAAAAAGGAGGTGGATCGCTCTGTCCTCCGTCGTCCGTCCTCCGTCCTCCGCTTCAGTGCATCGCCGCCTCGGTGCGCGGCATGATCGACCCGCGGTGGCGGATCACCTGCCCCGCAAGGCGGTGGGCGGCGGTGGCCGCGGCGCTCGGTCCGTCGCCTGAAAGCCGCGCCGCGATATAGGCGGCGTTAAAGCTGTCCCCTGCCGCCATGGTGTCGACCGGCACGACCACCTCCGGCACAGGAATGAACTCGCTCACTCCGCCGGAGGCGACAAGCGCGCTGTTGGGACCGTTCTTCACCACGATCTCGGCGATGCCAAAGGCCTGCAGCCGTTCGGCGGTCGCTTCCGGGCTCGGGTCGCCCCACAATACCGCTTCGTCGTCGTAGGTCGGCAAGGCCATGTCGACGCGCTTGAGCGCCTCCATGAACACCGTGCGCGTGCGCGCGAGGTCGCCCTTCCACCCGCGCGGGCGGAAATTGCCGTCGAAGGCGACCTTGGCTCCTTGCTGGCGTGCGAGCTCGATGACGGCGAGGAAGCGGCCGAGCCCGACATTGGTATAGAGCGACAGCGTGATGCCGGAGAAGTAGATGAGCTTTGCCGCGATGAGGCTCTCGGCCACGCGTCCCCAGTCCGGCAGCTCCAACAGGTCGCGGGCCGGCGCCTGATCCCGCCAAGAGTGGAAGTGGCGCCGCCCGCCCGGATCGCTGTCGAGCAGGTAGAGGCCCGGCAGCCGACCAGGCACGCGCAGTACGAGGTCGCTCGCCACGCCTTCAGCCATGGCGAGCGCGACAATGCCGTCCGAATAGGAATCATCGCCGAGCGCGGTCGCGAAAGCGACATCGATGCCCGCGCGCGCGAGATAGATCGCGGTGTTGAAGGTGTCGCCTCCGCAGCCAGCCGTGAAGCGCCCGTCGCTTCCGCGCGCGAGCTCGATCATCACTTCCCCGACCGTGACGACACGGGGTTTCTGCTCGTTCATCAACTCCCTCCGTATCGTCCATGCGACCGAACCGAAGATCGTCAGAGCATAGAGCGAGGGGTCTTGGCAATTGCGGGCGCGACCTGCGCGGATCTCCCCGCGGGGCACTGGAAGGCGCCACCCTGGCATCGGCTCGCTCGGAATGTTATATTATAACAAATCGTCCAACTCCTTGATCACGACAGGTCCTCATGCCGACCCAGGTCCATCACCCGCATCACCATCGCCCCGGCGAGGGGCATCCGCCGGCCGCGATCTCGCCCTCGATCCTGCGCCTGTCCGCGCTCGAGCGGCTGGCCGTCGTGGGGGTGGTGATCATGGCGATGTGGGGCATGGTGGTCTGGGCGATGTCCTGAGCGCGACCCATGACCGCCGCCCTGCAGTTCCGCAATCTCACGCTCGGCTACGACCGGCATCCGGCGGTGCATCACCTCGAGGGCGCCGTCGAGACCGGCGCCCTCGTCGCTGTGGTCGGCCCGAACGGTGCAGGCAAGTCGACCTTGTTCAAGGGCATCGTTGGAGTGCTCAAGCCGCTCGCGGGAGGGATCGAGCGCGGCGGCCTCAAACCACAGGACATCGCCTATCTCCCGCAGGCCGCCGAGATCGACCGCAGCTTCCCGATCAATGTCCACGACATGGTGGCGATGGGGCTTTGGCGCCGCACTGGCCTGTTCGGCGGCATCGGCCGCAGGGAGAGGGCATGGATCGAGCAGGCGATCGCGGCGGTCGGGCTGACCGGCTTCGAGGATCGCGCGATCTCGACCCTCTCGGGCGGGCAGATGCAGCGCATGCTGTTCGCGCGGCTGTTGTTGCAGGACGCCCGTGTCATCGTGCTCGACGAGCCGTTCAACGCGGTCGACGTCAAGACCTCGGCCGACCTGTTCGATCTGGTGCGGCGCTGGCACGGTGAAGAGCGCACGGTGCTCACGGCCCTGCACGACATCGACTTTGTCCGCACGAATTTCCCGGAAACTCTGCTGCTGGCGCGCGAGCCGGTCGCCTGGGGGCAGACCGCGGCCGTTCTGACGCCGGAGAATCTCCTGACTGCGCGGCGCATGTGCGAAGCCTTCGACGAGCACGCCGCCGAGTGCGTGGCGGAGCCGGCGTGATTTTTTCTCCCTCGCCCCGCTTGCGGGGAGAGGTAAGAAGTCGCAAGCGACGAGGAATGAGATGCTCTACGACACGCTGATCGCCCCCTTCACCGAGTTCGAGTTCATGCGCCGGGCGCTGGCGGGAACGATTGCGCTGGCGCTCGGTGCCGGCCCGATCGGGGTCTTTTTGATGTTGCGCCGGATGAGCCTGGTCGGCGACGCCATGGCGCATGCGATCTTGCCCGGGGCCGCAATCGGTTTCCTCTTCTCCGGCCTCAATCTGTTTGCCATGACCGCGGGCGGGCTGATCGCCGGCTGCGTCGTGGCTTTGCTCACCGGCCTGGTCGCGCGCCTGACCGAGCTCAAGGAGGATGCCGCGCTCGCGACCTTCTATCTGCTCTCGCTCGCGCTCGGCGTCACTATCGTCTCGGTCAAGGGCACCAATATCGATCTGCTGCATGTGCTGTTCGGCTCGGTTCTGGCGCTCGACGATCAGACCCTCTTGCTCATCGCCGTGAATGCGACCGTGACCCTCGTCGTGCTGGCCTTGATCTACCGCCCCCTGGTCATCGAATGCGTCGACCCGGGCTTCCTGCGCTCGGTGAGCCGCGCTGGGGCGCCGGCGCATCTCGCCTTCCTCGCGCTCGTTGTGGTCAATCTCGTGAGCGGCTTCCACGCGCTCGGCACGCTGCTCGCGGTCGGCATCATGATGCTGCCGGCGGCGATCGGCCGCTTCTGGGCCCGCGATATCACGGTGATGATCCTCATCTCCGCCGCAAGCGGCGTTACGGCGGGCTATGTCGGCCTCTTGATCTCCTTTCACAGCGGCGTGCCGTCGGGGCCGACCGTCATCCTGGTCGCGGGCGTGCTTTATGCGCTGTCTGTGTTGTTCGGCCAGGTTGGCGGCCTGGTCAGGCAGGCGCTGCCGCAGCGACATCTGGAAGCCTAGGGCGAGCCGAATCCGTTGTCAGGAGGACAGATGATCACCCGACGACAGGCGATCGCGGGCGTGGCGACGCTTGCAGGCGTCGTAGTCGCGCGAAGGGGAGGTGCTCAGGAGAAGCTCAAGGTGCTCGCGACGTTCTCGATCCTCGGCGATTTCGCCAGGAATGTCGGCGGCGACCGGGTCGAGGTGGCGACCCTCGTCGGCCCCAACAGTGACGCCCATGTCTACGCGCCGGCCCCCTCCGACGCCCGCAAGGTGGCGGAGGCCAAGGTCGTCCTCACCAATGGTCTCGGCTTCGAGGGCTGGATGGAGCGGCTGGTCAGGGCGTCAGGAAGCAGGGCGCCGATTGTGGTTGCCAGCAGGGGCATTACGGCGCGGAAAATGGCGGCCGGTCAGAATCACGGCGAAGCCGATCCGCACGCTTGGCAGTCGGTCGCGAACGCCAAGGTCTATGTCGCCAATATCCGCGACGCGCTTGCTGCCGCAGATCCGGCCGGCAAACCCGACTACGAAGCGAATGCCACAGCCTATCTCGCCAAGCTCGACGCGCTCGACCAGGAGGTGAAGGCTCTCGTCGCCGCGATTCCCGCCGCCCGGCGCCGAATCATCAGCACCCATGACGCCTTCGGCTATTTCGAGCAGGCCTACGGCATCGATTTCATCGCGCTGCAGGGCGTGTCGACGGAAGCGGAGCCGTCCGCTCGCGACGTCGCCCGCATCATCATGCAGGTCAAGCAGCAGAAAATCCCGGCTGTCTTCCTCGAGAACGTCACCGACCCGCGGCTGATGGAGCAGATCGCCAAAGAGTCCGGCGCCCGTCTCGGCGGCAAGCTCTATTCCGACGCGCTGACCGACCGGAACGGCGAGGCCCCGAGCTACATCGACATGATGCGCCACAACGCCAGGCTGATTGCCGCGGCATTGGTGAACTGAGCGGCGCGCCGCGGTCCTTGTGTCCCGATGTCCTTCTGTCCCGACACAGGAGGGGCGACGCCTGCGTCGCCCCTCCGCAGTGCTGCGTGCTGCACCGCTTCTTGGATACGAGAGGTCAATCCAGCGGCTCGACCTTGACGATCGAGGCGCCGTGGTTGTTGCCGACCCAGAAGGTCGGCGGCGTGGTCGAGTTGTCGACGAACATGCGCCGCATGTTGGTGTCGCGCGGCAGCGGATATTCGACCGCCTGCCCGGTCTTGGGATTGAGCCGCACCACGCGGTCGGTGGTCATGCCGCCGGTCCACAGTTCACCGTTCTTGTCCCAGATCACGTCATAGGGCGAGGTGTACTTGGTCGGCAGCGGCCATTCCTGGAACTTCTCCTCCTTGGTGTCGAGCATTGCGATCTTGTTGCCGCGATATTCGGCGAAGAAGAAGCGGTCCTGGTCGTCGATGCGGCCGCGCCGGTTACGCGAGAACGGCGTGCCGGTCTGGTAGGCAGTGAACTTGCCGGTCTTGGCGTCGACCTTGACCACGTAGTTCTTCTGGAAGTCCGTCACAAAGACGTTGTTCTGGGAATCCGCGCGGACGTCGTAGATCGAATAGCCGCCGTTGCGCCCGCCGGGGAGGATCGAGAGCGGATCGAATTCCTCGAATTTTCCGGTCTCGAGATCGAGCCGCAGCAAGGTCGACGGCCCGGCGTCGTTCACCCATACCTTGCCGTCGATGTGGGACTTGTTCGTCACCATGTTGAGCTGGGAGTCGTCCTTGTTACGCCCCGGCGGAAGCTGCCAGATGCGGAAGATCTCCGTCTTCGGGTCGAACTTGGCGACGCCGGCCTGATACATCATGCCGAGCCAGAGGTTGCCGTCCCGGTCCGTTCCGAGGTCGAGATTGCCGGTCGGAAAGCCCTGCTTGAGCACGGGCACCGGATATTCGGCGTGCTTGCCGGTCTTCGGGTCGAGCTTGCCGAGGAACTGCTCGCCGAAATTCGTGTACCAGACCGTGCCGTCGACCACGATCACGTCATGCGGCTCGATCGTCGGCCGGGGCAGATCGTATTCGGTGATGATGACGTTGGCGCTGCGGCCTTTGACGCGCGGCAGCGTCTTGAGCTCGTACTCCCAGCGCGGGGCATTGCTCAAGTTGATGGTCGCGAGGTACTCGGCGACCTTGCGGAATCGTTCCGGATTCGCCGCCCGCGACTGGTCGACCCTCCGCTGCGGTTTGATCGGCTGGCTCACCTGCGCATAACCATTCATGCGCGAGACCACCTGCACGAACTGATCGGCGTCATAGGTCGACTTCACGATCCGTTCGAGGGTGTGGCAACTCACGCAGTTGATCATTTGCAGCTTGTCGTCCTCGCTGCCCGGAATGCTCAGCATCCACTCGGCATTGTGAGCTGCTTGCTGAGGTTGTGGGTCTTGCGGAGCTTGAGATCGGCGGTGGCGGTTTGCCCGGTGGCGACCGCCGCCGCCTTGGGGCCTTCGAGCTCGTAAGCGGCCGCCCGGATCTCAAGCGCGTAGTTGCCCGGTTCGAGCCGCCCGGCCGGGAAGCTGTAACGGCCCTGGTCGTTGGTGACGACGCTGACCGTGATCGTCGAGCCGCCCTTCTTGGCGCTGACGATCACCCCTTCCATCGGCCCCTCATCCGCAGACGTGACTTGTCCGGTGAGCGCTGCCGCGCGCTGGGCCTTGGCCTGCGGCGACCCGGCGACCTGCACCAGCAGGAGCGCCAGTGCCGTGGCGACGAGGTGCGACAAATGTCTCATGAGCATGGGGAGCCTCCCGTTGAGCTTTGCCCATCTCGCATGCGGGCGACGCTTCGGCCGGGCGAGATTGGCGCGGAGCCTAGGTCCTCCACAGAAGCGGCGCAAGGACCGAACTTGCCCCGCCACTTTCGGCTTGGTGTCGGCGGGTCGCATCCCTATGTTACCGCGGCAACGGAGCGATCGATGTCCGACAAGATTCCCGTCACGGTGCTGACCGGCTATCTCGGCGCCGGCAAGACCACGCTGCTCAATCGGATCCTGTCCGAGCCGCACGGACAGAAATATGCCGTCATCGTCAATGAATTCGGCGAGATCGGCATCGACAACGAGCTCGTGGTCGGCGCCGACGAGAGACCTTCTTCGTCGACCAGAACGTGGGCCGCAAGACCAAGCTCGACGCCGTGGTGACGGTGGCCGACGCCAAGTGGCTCCAGGACCGCCTCGGCGACGCGCCCGAAGCGAAGAACCAGATCGCCTTCGCCGACGTCATCCTCATCAACAAGACCGACCTGGTGAAGCCGAAGGAGCTTCTTGATATCGAGGCGCGCATCCGCAGCATCAATCCCTACGCCAAGCTGCACAAGACGCTGCGCTGCCAGGTGCCCCTGCCGGAGGTGCTCGGGCGCAATGCCTTCGATCTCGACCGCATTCTCGACCTCGAGCCGCAATTCCTGGAGGCGGACGACCACCATGATCACCACGATCATGATCACCGTGATGGCGATGATCACCATCACGAGCATGCGCATGCTCATGGCGGCCTGAAGCACTATCACGACGAGGAGATGCAGTCGGTGTCGCTCCGGACCGACAAGCCGCTCGACCCCGACAAGTTCTTCCCCTGGGTGCAGGATCTCGTGCAAAAGGAAGGGCCGAATATCCTGCGCTGCAAGGGCATCCTTTCGTTCAAGGACGACCCCGACCGCTTCGTGTTCCAGGGTGTGCACATGATCCTCGACGGCGATCACCAGCGCCCGTGGAAGGACGGCGAGCCGCGCACGAGCCGCATCATCTTCATCGGCCGCAACCTGCTGGAAGGCAAAATCCGCGAGGGTTTCGAGAGCTGCGTAGCCTGAACCGAATGAGCGACCCCCGCAGCGACATCGCCTCCGTCGTCGAGCGCACGCGGTCGGTCAAGGCGGACGCGGCGGTGGTCGGCGTGCACTTTCTTGCAGACACCGCCGCCTTCGTGCTCGGCGAGGAGGCGCTGCTGTTGGTGTCGCGCGCAGGTGACGAGCGGCGTTTCGCGGCCCACGGCGGCGCCATTCTCGCGGCCGCGGCCGATACCAGCCGCATCGTCACCGGCGGAGACGACGGCAAAGTCGTCTCGACCGAGGCGAGCGGCAAAACGACCGTCATCGCAACCGACGTCAAACATCGCTGGATCGATCATGTCGCGGTCGGGCCAAGCAGCGCGATCGCCTGGTCGGCGGGCAAGCAGGCCTTCGTGCGCAGCGGGAAGGACGCGGAGCGCACGTTGCAGGTCCCCTCGACGGTGGGAGCACTGGCCTTCGTTCCGAAGGGCTTCCGGCTCGCAATCGCGCACTACAACGGCGCCACGCTCTGGTTCCCGAATGCAAAGGCCGAGCCCGAGCGGCTCCAATGGAAGGGCTCCCATCTTGCCGCGACCGTGAGTCCCGATGGCCGCTTTCTGGTCACCGCCATGCAGGAGCCGGTGCTGCACGGCTGGCGCCTCGCCGACCGCAAGGACATGCGCATGCAGGGCTACAGCGCGCGGGTCCGCTCGCTCGATTGGACCGCCGGCGGCAAGTGGCTCGCGACCTCGGGTTCGACCCAGCTCATCCTGTGGCCGTTCCAGTCGAAGGACGGCCCGATGGGCAAGACGCCGCGCCTGTTGGCGCCCACCGAGACGCAGGTCGAGGTCGTCGCCTGCCACCCGCGCGAGTTGATCACCGCGGTCGGCTATGCCGACGGTCTCATCCTGATCGTGCGCATCGACGACGGCGCCGAGATTTTGGCCAAGAAGCCCGGCAATGCGCCGGTCTCGGCGCTGGCGTGGAACGAGGCCGGCACGCTCATCGCCTTCGGGACCGAGGACTGCGAGGCGGGCATCATCGACGTCGCGTGAGCCCGCGGCTCTCGCTACCAGTCGATCGGCTCCGTCAAGGTCGAGCCGCAACAGCGCTTGTATTTCTTCCCGCTCCCGCAAGGGCAGGGCTCGTTGCGGCCAATCTTGCGGCTGATCCGCGGCCCGCTGACAGGGTCATGCCGGCGGTAGGGGGAAGGCCGCCCGCGCCACAAGCAGTGGAGGTGAATGAGGGCCATCGGAAGAACCTTGATGAAACTGGCGCGTTCGCCGGCCGTCCCTCTCTCATCGATGTTCAGCTGATCATCGTCACTGAAAGCGAGCATCGCGGCAACGAATGACCCGATAACCTCGTCGTCGCGGGACCGCTCGCCCCATTGCGACAGTCGCAAGGAGACGCCACGAATGAAGCCTCTCGCCCAATCGCTTCCTCTGGGTGCATCCCAACGCCAAGGCATCACTGGGGTATGGGGGTAACTGCGATCGAGCCGCAGCGAGATCGTCTGCCAGTGGCGGGTCAGCAGGTTGGCAACGTGCTCGGCCTGCTGCTCGCTGTCGTAGTCGGGCCTGGCCTCCTTGATCCGGCGTTCCTCACTCCAGATTGCGGGCATGGCGTCGTCCGGCGACACGCCTTCCGGGCCGGCGAGGACGGCGCAGAAGAAGCCGTCGATCTGTTCCATCGATTCCATCCCCAGCGTGTCGACCGGGACATGCTTGCTGCCCAAGAAGCCGTTGAGCCAGTCGATCTCATCGCCATCGAGCGCGATTGCGGCGGCAGGATCGGGACCGAGCGGCCTGTCTTTTTTGGACTTCCTGCGTGCAGTCTCGGCTTCTTCCTCGCTCTGCACCCAACCGAGCGCTGCGACTGGGTCGTCGAGGGGGACGACGCGCTCCCTGACGAACAGCGATGGATCGCCAGGCGCCAGGTTGCGGGCCAATGTGAGCTGGTTTTCGACGTATTCCCGATCGCCGTCGCCCAGCGCAATGCGGTCGTCGTCGCAGGCGGCGCGCAGCCGCTCGCGCATGTCCTCGAGGCCGAGCAGGCTCACCGCGTCCAGCCACCCCTGCCAGGCGTCGTCGCCCGGCTCGGCCAGCGGCTCGCGTTCGAAGCGGTCGAGGAATTTCACCGCCGTCTCGCGCGCGATGGTGCCATCGAAGGCAAGGCGAGCAAGCGCGTCGATCAGGCTCCAACGCGCGTAGCTGTCGACATTCTGATCGGCGCAGGCTTCGACAAGCGGGCCGGCATCGCCATCGCAAACCGAGATAACGATCCCGCGAAGCGTCTCGGTGATGACATCGCCGACGACCCGATCGAGCTGATCTTCTTCGCACTGCCTGAGGAGACCCAGCAACGGCCGATAGAGCTCGGTCCGGCGTGCGGCCGCAAGCACATGAATTCCCCAGAACAGGAGGTTCTCCTGCTTGGGGATGAGGTAGACGCCGGCGGCCGCCTTCTCGACCAGCCCGATGACCGCGGGTGCAATCTCGGCGGCATGGCCGACCGCACGTCTCAGCGTTGCGTCGACGCGCCATCTGGTTGTCTCCAAGCCGTGGACAATTTCGGCGACCGAATCGATCGCATCCTGGCGCAACGCAGCTGTCATGATTTCAAGGCCTCCGACTCAAGGCGGCAGATTCCGCCGAGTCGGGACCGGGCGTCAAATCACGTACTGCCCCAGGGGAAAACCGTTGCAGCCGACCGAGTAATAGCGGTCTTGGCGCGTCTGCTCGATCAGCACAATGCCGGCGATCGCGAGTTCCCGATTGCATCCTGAACGCACGCAGACGCCGGATCCGGCGGCGAAGGGAACTCGCGCGCCAATCGACTCAATTTCGATGCCCGTCCCGCTTGATGCGGAACCAGCCAGTGGCTCTTTCGTTCCATTTCGAGACACTCATCACGACGGGGACCACCATGACTTTCCATCTCTCGATCCATCGAACCGGCCTGCGCCTCGTTGCGTGGCTGGTCGCAGCCTTGATGCTTGCATCGGTGCCGATCCTTGCGGGTGCAATCGCTCCTGCCCAGGCCCAGGCCGGCGTGAAGGCGGAATTCCGTCTGGCGCTCGAGCCCTACGGCAAATGGCAAACGGTTTCACGCTGGGGCGATGTCTGGGTTCCGGCAAATCGGCCGCGTGACTGGCAGCCCTACACGGTCGGTCATTGGGTCTATACCGACGACTGGGGCTGGTACTGGGCCTCGGACCAGCCGGAGGATGCCTGGGGCTGGGTCACCTATCACTACGGCCGGTGGGTACTGGTGGCGGATTTGGGATGGGCTTGGGTTCCGGCTGAGGAATGGGGTCCGGGCTGGGTGCAATGGCGGCGCGGCGCCCAACATGTCGGTTGGGCGCCCTTGCCGCCCGAGGAGGTCGTGGTGGAATTCCGCGAGAAACCCGAGGTCTGGGTTTTCGTTCGGATCCGCGATTTCACTGCGCCGCGCATTACCGCCGTACTGGTGCCGGCGCGCGAACGGGAAACTTTCATTCGTGAAACAGTGGTCGAGAACCGCACGATCGTGATCCGCGAGCAACGGATCGCGGTCAATCCGGGGATTCCTCCGACCTTCATTGCGGCGGCCGTGGGACGGCCCTTGCGGTCGTACGATGTGCGTCCCCGGATCTTGGCCGGAACCGTGCAGCTTCGTGGTGCCGTGGAAGTGCGACCGCAGGACCTTCAGCGCCGGCAGGTGACAGTTCGGGAGACGATCCGCGAGACCCAGACCGTCATCCGGCCCGCCGGCCAGGTGCCGCCGCCGCAGCCGCTTGCCGCCGGCGAGCAGGGCCGGCTCGGCGACAATCCGCCGCGTGCCGCCCGACGTGCAGGCGAGAGTCAGCCCACAACAGGGCAAGCTCCGTCGGGCCAGCAAGGCCAGCAGCCGAGCCAACAGCAAGGCCAGCAGCCGAGCCAACAGCAAGGTCAGCAACAGGGGCAACAGCCCGGTCAGCCGCAAGGCCAGCAACAGGGTCGGCAGCGCGGTCAGCAGCAAGGCCAACAGCCGGCTCAGCAAGGCCAGCAGCCTGGCACCCAAGGTCGCGGAGCCAACGAGCAGCGTCAGCAGGGCGGGCGCGAGGGCCGCGGAACTCAACAGCCACAACAGGGTCAACAAGGCCGCGATGCCGAGCAGCAGAAGCAGCAGAAGCAGCCGGGCACGCAAGGCCGCGGCAGCGACCAGCAGCGCCAAGGCGGCGCGGCTCAGCAGCAGCGTCAGCAGCAACAGCCGCAACAAGGCACGCAAGGCCGAGGCGGTAATGAGCAGCGCCAAGGCGGAGCGGCCCAGCAGCAGCGTCAGC
>WNGL01010166.1_pt1 | contig 11398 bp, 11 predicted proteins | sample 5400591 | NCBI WGS metagenome assembly WNGL01 (sample SAMN13153377, study PRJNA577476) | soil metagenome | isolation source: 80 cm soil or saprolite under Garry oak tree replicate 1 | place: USA:California | collected 2016-06-15
TTGGTGGGTTGCGGGGTGGCGGCGAGGTGGTCGACGTGGCGGTGGATGTCGGCGAGCAGCATGGTGGCCAGGTCCATGCTCAGGCCCGGCCGGACGACGATCCGCATGATCGCCAGGTGCTCCAGGTCGGGCGGGAGGGTGTAGGCGGGGATCTGCCAGCCGTTCTGGCGCAGCCGGTCGGACACGTCGAACACGGTGAAGTTGGTGACATCGGGCCGCAGGGTGAAGCCGAACACCGGCAGTTCGCTGCCGTCGGAGAGTAGTTCGAACTGTGCCATCTTCCCGATCTCGCCGGAGAGGAACATGGCGACGTCCTGGCAGGACTGCTGCAGCCGCCGGTAGCCCTCGAAGCCGAGGCGTACGAAGTTGTAGTACTGGGCCGCGACCTGGGCGCCGGGACGGGAGAAGTTCAACGAGAAGGTGGCCATGTCCCCACCGAGCACGTTGACCCGGAAGACGAGGTCTTCTGGCAGGGCTTCGGCATCGCGCCAGATGATCCAGCCGACGCCGGGGTAGACCAGGCCGTACTTGTGGCCGGATGCATTGATCGACTGCACCCGGGGGAGCCGGAAATCCCACACCAGTGCCGGCTGCAGGAACGGCGCGACGAACCCGCCGGACGCGGCGTCGACATGGATCGGCACGTCGATGCCCCGCTCGGCGGCGAGCCGGTCGAGGTCGGCCGCGATATCGGCGACCGGGTCGTAGCGGCCGTCCTCGGTGGAGCCCAGGACGGTGATGACGCCGATGGTGTTCTCGTCGCACCGGGCGGTGATACGCGGTCCGTCCAGGCCCATGTGCTCACGGGTCATCGGGATCGTGCGGGCCTCGACGTCCCAGTAGCGGCAGAACTTCTGCCAGCAGACGTGCACGTTGCTGCCGAAGACCAGGTTGGGCCGATCGGTGGACAGGCCGGCGGCACGGCGGCGGGCGCGCCAGCGCCATTTCAGGGCCATGCCGCCGAGCATGACGGCTTCGCTGGAACCGGTGGTGGAACAGCCGGTGGCTTCGGGGTCTGTCGCGTGCCAGAGATGGGCGAGAATATTGATGCAGCGGCGTTCCAGCTCCGCTGTTTGCGGATATTCATCCTTGTCGATCATGTTTTTCGCGAGGCAGTCGGCGATGAGCTGGCCGGCCTGCGGTTCCATCCAGGTGGTGCAGAAGGTGGCGAGATTCTGCCGGGCGTTGCCGTCCAGGATGAGTTCGTCACGGATGATGGCCAGTGCCGTGTCCGCGGGCATCGGGTTGTCGGGGATCCGGTGTCGCGGCACGCCGTCGAGCCCCATGCTGGCGTAGAGCGGGTTGACATTCAGCTCATCGACGTGGTTGTTCGGGTGGGAACTCCGGTGTAATGGGCACATGGCTGTCGCCTGTCTTTCCGGCGATGACGGGGATATGGGTGGGGAGCGAACAGCACGGTAGCAGGCAAACGGGGCACGAGCGTTCCGCCGATCGAGTAGGGCCGACGGCCAATCGGGTTCCGTTGAAACGGATCACCGCCCGCGCGGAATCATTGACAAATCTGTGACATTCGATCGTGTGCACTGTGGACAGTGAAATATCTTTTCGGCCAGTCGGCAACCGAAGCCGCTGGCGTGGCATGACTGTCGGCGCCTGGTTGGTCAAGAACGGGCATCACAACGTGCGATCATGCGGGCGGGCGCTTATCGTCAATGGAGGTCCTCGGGGAACGGAGGCCGGCCATGAGCGTGATGACGACTCGGGGCGGCAGTCTTGTCCACTCCTACCTGTTCCTGCGCCGGGCGATCGGCACTATCGGTATGGCATTGCCGTTCGTCCTGATTGTCGGGAATCTGTTCTGGCCGCCCGGCGCACTGCTGGACTCGGTCAGCAGTTACTACTACTCGCCACTGCGCGGCGTCTTCGTCGGCAGTATGTGCGCGGTCGGCGTTTTCCTGCTGTCGTATCGGGGATACGGCCGGATCGACGACCTCGCCGGCGATATCGCCGGCACGGCGGCCATCGGCCTCGCCCTGTTCCCGACCGCACCGTCGGTTGGCGCGACGAGCACCCAGCGGATCGTCGACGACGTGCACATGTCGTTCGCCGGCGTGTTCTTCCTGTCGTTGGTGTTCTTCTGCCTGTTCATGTTCCCGATGACGCGCGGCGCCGCGCCCACGGCACGGAAACGGCAGCGCAATGTCGTCTACCGCGTGTCCGGCGTGCTGATCCTGGTTGCCGTCGTGCTGATCGGCGTCGTGAAGGCGACCGCCGTCGTCCCCACGCTGCATCCGATGCTGTGGCTGGAGGCCATCGCGATCGTGGCGTTCGGCGTGGCATGGGCGGTCAAGGGCGAGACCCTGGGCGTGCTCCGAGATCGGTAGTGTCGGCTGCGGCCGCGACCGGATTCGTGCCGTTCCAGGTGCGCTCGGCGGTGTGCGGATGAGATGCTGACCATATGGCACCGATCCTGCACCTGACCGGCGACGCCGAAGCCGACGCGCTCCTGTCGAAGGACCCCTTTGCCCTGCTCACGGGCATGCTGCTGGATCAGCAGATCGCGATGGAGATCGCGTTCATCGGACCGAGGAAGATCGCCGAGCGGATGGCCGGGTTCGACGTCCGCAAGATCGCCGAGGCCGACCTGGACGAGTTCGTCGAACTGTGCGTGGCCAAGCCGGCCATCCATCGCTACGCCGGCGCGATGGCCCGGCGGGTGCACGCGCTCGCACAGCACATCGTCGAACAGTACGACGGCCGGGCGGAGCGGATCTGGACCAAGGGCAAGCCGGACGGCAAGGAGGTCCTCCGGCGCCTGAAGGCACTGCCCGGTTACGGCGAGCAGAAGGCGCGCATCTTCCTGGCCCTGCTCGGCAAGCAGCGCGGTGTGCGACCGGAGGGCTGGCGCGAGGCCGCCGGCGCCTACGGCGACGAGGGTTCGCACCGGTCGATCGCGGACGTGACGAGCGCCGAGTCCCTGGCCGAGGTCCGCGCGTTCAAGAAGGCAGCCAAGGCGGCCGCGAAGTAGCACGTGCCCGGTGCCGTACGAAATATCGAACAGGACCGACGCGCCGCACCTCACCTGCGGTCGCGCGCGCCGCCGTTACTCGGCCGTGTCCGCCATTACGGATCCGTGACGAATGTGGCGACGAACAATGCAAGAAAGTTGCCTCGGTTGTCCGCTATGACGGTTGTTGATGTAATCCGACCTGTGTCGTTCGGCCGGCCGGCGGATCCCGCTCGGTCCATTTGCCGGCAACGCCCGGTGACGCCGTGGTTTGACATTCCGCTAACCTGTTGACGGAATACGATAAGGGGTGAACGAAGGGGGCTGACGGTGGGTGACGCGGCCGCAAGCGCAGGCAGCACAACAGGTACCACCGCTACGTCCGGGATCGTGGCGGCCGTCGCCGGCCTCTTGGACGACGTCGTCCAGCACATGGACCAGGCGGTCGCGCGGACGAAATCCTGGAACGACAACGGGCATCACCACTCGGGGCACGGGGACCGCTATGTCACCGGCGACGTGAACTGGGACGGCTACGGGCTGCCGGCGCTGCAGGGCATGGTGGCCGCCCCGGCGAGCCCGGCGCAGGTGCAGACCGTCGCCGGGCTCTGGCGCGGCAACGGCGCGTCGATCACGCAGGGCGCGGAGAACCTGTCGCAGTCGTTGACGACGCTGATGAACTACTGGCAGGGCAGTGCGGCCAAGCAGGTGTCCGACTCGGTGGCCAACACCGCGAGCTGGATCAGCGCCGTCGGCCAGACCGCGGGCAAGGTGGCCGATCTGGTCGAGGACGCCGGCGGTGCGCTCCAGTCGGCGCAGAACACGATGCCGGGAACGCCGCCGAGCAGTCTCTTGCTGACCTACAACACGGCCGCCGACGGTGCAGCGGCCGGCGCGGCCGGCGGTCCGTTCGGCGCCGCTGCCGGCACCATGGTCGGTGGACTGGCCAGCGTGTTCGCCGCCGGAGCCGTCCAGGGCGCGCTGAAACAGCAGGCCGTGCAGACCATGCAGCGCTACGAGCAGGCCGCGGTCTCGATCGACACGACCACGCCGCAGTTCACCCCGCCGCCGGTCTGGGGCAGCAGCAGCGGCGGCAACCTGAACAGTGTCGTCGGTCCGTCGCCGGTCACCGTGCCGACAACCGGCACGCTCACCCAGAGCGGTGCCGATGTGAGCACCGTGCCGTCGTTCGCGGACAGCCCGACCGGCCGCTGGAACGCGCTGACCGGCGGCGGGCAGTACGGCAGCCAGTTCGGTGGCGTCGGGCGCGTCGGCTCGGCCCACCTGGGAATGGGCTTCTTCGGCGGCGGCATGGCCGGTATGCGCGGCACCGAGGAAGCACGCGCTGCCAACACAAGCGTGTCACCGGGCGTCGGCGCCGTCGCGGCGGCGGGGGAGAATCCGGCCGGGGTGGTCGGACGGCCCGATTCGTCGTCATCGCTGCTGGAGGACGTGGACGGCAGAGCCGGCGGCGGCGCTGTTCCGATGGGAGCCGGTGGCATGGGTGGTGCCGGTGCGCGTGGCGGCGCGGACGCGGACTACCGGCGCCGTATCCCGTTCGAGGAAGATCCGTTCGTCACCGGACTGAAGGCCGTACCGCCGGTGATCGGCCTGAACGCGGTGGACCGGGAGACGGAGAAATGACCGACCCCACAACAGGCATCGCGCCGACACCGACCGTACTGTCGGGCACGCTCATCAACCCGACAGCGCCAACCGTGCCAACCGTGCCAACGCAACCGACCGCGCCGACACCGCCGACACCGGCGCCCGAGTTATCTGACCTGGCCGGCGGATGGCAGATCTCGCCGGACCAGCTCTCGAAATTCGCCAGCGCCGTGCAGCAGGTGCGCGCCGATCTCAACGCGGTGCTCAAGCAGGTCGACCAGTTGACGTCGCCGAGCTACCAGCCCCAGTTGGGCAGCAGTCCGGTCGGCCAGGCGCTGGCAGCGAAGTTCGTCGACCGCCTGTCCGGCGATCAGGGACTGCTGCCCAGCCTGACCGCGGTGCTCACGCACCTGGACGCGTTCATCGCGAACGCCGAGCAGACCGCGTCGCAGTACCAGGGCACGGACACGGCCACCGCCGACACGCTGAAGTCACTGTGACCGCGACCATGACGGATCCGGTCGTGTTCCACCCGGTAGAGGTGGATCTGCTGTGCTCACTCGGCGAAGTCCGCGCGCCGTTCCCGTTGGACATCCCGTCCACCGGGACGACCGGCGAGGAACGCCGGCACGTGTTCGGCGTCGCACGGGAACAGCTCACCGCACGCGGCCTCGCCGACGACCGTGGGCCGCAGGGCGTTGCCGCGGTTTTCGTGCGGATGCTGCGGTCCTGCGCCGGCACGGTCGACATCGTGGTCGCCGAGAACGGACACAACAGTGGCGCGGTGGCGTTGGTCGACGAGCTGCACGCGTTGCTGGTGACCCAGTCGCCGAAGGACCCGGACCGGATGGTCCAGATGGTCGAACTGGCAACGGATGACGCGGTGCGGGAACTGTTGGCGCTGGTGCCGATGCTGCCGGCGGGCACAGTGCCCGCGTTCACGGTCCCGCTGCCACCGGTGCGCAAGGTGTTCCAATCACTCGACCAACGCAGGCGGGTCGGACAGTCGGAATCGTTGTCGGACGACGATATCGACAGCCTGCTGTGGGAGTCCGGTGTGGACGAACGTATGGCGTCCCGGCTGGTCGACACGATGCGGCAGGTCACCGGCAGCGGACAGGTCGGGGCGACCCGGTGGCTGGCCGGGCCGGATCGCTGGGAACGGCTGGGCGACGAGCCGCACTGGGTGGACACCGGCCGCGGCCGGTTCCGGATCAGCCAGAGCGCGGACGGGCTGTGGGCGAGCGTGAGTCCGTTCTCGCGCACCGACATCCGCGCGGAGCTGCGGAAACTCGCCGCGCGGGTACGGGGAGTGCGGTGACAGGTGACGACACGGCGGAGTGAACTATGAGTAGTCCGGTCCCGGCCGATGGCGACGCGACCGACGCTGCCCTCGATCGCTGGGTGGCCGACGCCGAGGCGATGGCCGTGCGATACCAACAGCTTTCGACGGACGTGGAACGGGTGTCGGTATCGGAGACGACGCCGGACGGCCTGATCACGGTCACGGTGAACTCCGGCGGCCTGGTGACCGACGTGCGGATCACCGAGCGTGCCACCGGCATGCCCGGTCCCCGGGTGGCGGCCGGCGTGCTGTGGGCCATGCGCCAGGCACAGTCCCGGATCGCCGGCCAGGTCGCCGAGGTCATGCGCTCGACCATCGGCGATGACACGGCCATGGTGAATGCCGTGTTGAACCGGTACGAGAACACGTTCCCCGCGCCGCCCGAGCCGACCCGGCCGCCCGTCGTGACCGAAGTCCGGCTCGGCGACCGCGACGCCAGGGAAATGCCAACGCCACAACAGCAGCCGATGCCGGCACGTGTCCGTCGACCGGCCGCGGCCGACGACTGGGACGGCGGCGACTCGTTCCTGGAAGAGGTGGACAGATGACCGCCGCACTGGGCTACACGGTCTCGCCGACCGAACTGCGTTCGCACGCGAACGTGGTCGCGCAACTTACCGACCAGCTTGGCCACACGCTCGGCTCGGCCCAGCAGGCCACGCTGGGCGGCCAGGCGTTCGGCGAGATCGCGGTGGCGCTCGCGTTCGCGAACCTCATCAAATCCGTTGCACAGCCAGGCATCTCGGCGCTGTCGCAGGCGCAGACGATGCTGTCGACGATCAACCGCACGATCAGCACGACCGCCACGAACTACGACACGGTCGAGCAGTCCAACTCCAGCCGCTTCCAGCCGGGCAGCACCTCGGGTTCGTCGGCCACGTCGACCAACCCGCTGATCAAGTCCAGTTCGGCCGCGAAGTCCGGAAACAACGGCGCCAGCATTCTGACCGACGTGTCCAGCCTGGAGAAGGACATCTCCAGCGGATCGTGGATCCAGGCCGGCATGGCCGGGATGAAGGTCGTGTCCGATGTCGGGCAGATCATGGCCAATCCGATCGGCGCCGTCACGTCGTTCGGCCTGAACTTCCTGGTGCAGCACGTGAAGCCGTTGCAGGAGGCGGTGGGCTGGCTGGTCGGCAACCCGGGCCAGGTGTCGGCCTACGGCGGGTCGTGGCAGAGCGTCGCCCAGTCCGTGACCCAGATCGGCAGCACGTTCGCGTCGTCGGTGAGCAAGGACACCGCCAACTGGACCGGCCAGGCCGCCGACAACTACCGCGCGTACGCCAACGACAAGGTCAACACGCTGAACGCCGTCGCGGCGGCCACCAAGGCCATCGGCGGCGCGACCCAGGTGATCGGCCAACTGGTCCAGAAGGTACGCGGCATCATCCAGGACCTGGTGTCCAAGGCCATGCAGCAGATCATCCAGACAGCGCTGTCGGCCTCGTTCATGATCACCATTCCGGTCGTCGTGGCCGAGGTCGTCCGCGAGGTGGTGGACTGGATGCAGAAGATCGCCAGCGTGATCAAGCAGCTCACCAGCGCGTTCAGCACGCTGCAACCGCTGATGGGCAGCCTGCAGCAACTGTTTGGCGCGACCAGCAAGTCGATGTCCAGCGGTGTCGCGCCGCTCGCTGCCATCGCGCCCGCGGCCGTGCCCGGCATCAGCCTGCCGACCCCGCTCGGCCGCGTCGCGCCCGTCGTGACGAGATAGCCGTGCCACGGTCGGTGTTGGTCGAGCGCATCGCGGATGTCTACGCCGGAACGGTCGACGGGACGGGGATGATCGCGGCGTTGTGCGACACGATCGTGGTGGTTCCCACCGACGGGCACGACGCACTGCTGACCATCGCCGACCGCGGCCTGTGCTGGGTGCCCGTGTTCACCGACACCACGGCACTGGCGCGGTTCGCGCTCGCGCGCGGCGACGCGGACCGGTCGTGGCCCTACCTGACCACGCTCGGATCCCGGCTGCGGGACACACTGCTGCCCGCGATCGGCCGGCACGCCGGGATCGTGTCAATGCCGCCACCTACCGGCCTGCCATCGACAAGTCGGCCGCGAACGGCCGGCCGAGCTGACCATCTCCTACCTAGGGATGAGGCCGTAGCCCCCAAGGTAGGACTCCGCCGCACCGGAAGATCATCCTGCTGACCGTCGTCCCCGCCCCGCCCCCACTGGTTGGCTGTGTCATGGCGCCGTCCACGAGGTGTGGGCGGCTTGAGTCAGGGGACGAGATGATCAAGGCGAGCGCCGTGACCAAGCGGTACGGCGAGAAGACAGCGGTGGACGACCTGTCCTTCACCGTCAAACCGGGGGTGGTGACCGGCTTCCTCGGCCCGAACGGGGCCGGCAAGTCGACCACCATGCGGATGATCCTGGGGCTGGACGCGCCGACGTCCGGCGAGGTGACGGTGAACGGCAAGCGGTACGCCGAACACGTCGCACCACTGCGCGAGGTCGGCGCGTTACTGGAGGCGAAGGCCGTCCACACCGGACGGTCGGCCTACCACCACCTGCTGGCGCTCGCCCTGACGACGGGTATCCCGCGCCGCCGGGTGGACGAGGTGATCGACCTGGTCGGCTTACGCAGCGTCGCGCGCCAACGGGTCGGCGGGTTCTCGCTCGGCATGGGCCAGCGGCTCGGCGTCGCGGCCGCGCTGCTGGGCGACCCGGCCACGCTGGTGCTGGACGAGCCGGTCAACGGCCTGGACCCGGAGGGCATCCTGTGGATCCGCACGCTGCTGCGCGCGCTCGCCGCCGAAGGCCGCACCGTGTTCGTGTCGTCGCACCTGATGAGTGAGATGGCGCTGACCGCCGACCACCTGATCGTGATCGGCCGCGGCCGGCTGATCGCGGACGTGTCGGTGCGCGACTTCACGAACCTGGCGTCCCGCAACGTGGTCCGCGTCCGCACGCCGGAGGCGACCAAGCTGCGTGACCTGCTGGTGAGTGCCGAGGTGAGCGTGACGAGTCAGGAGCCGGGGCTGCTCGAGGTGGTCGGCCTGAACAGCGAGGCGGTCGGCAGGGCGGCCTGTGCCGCGGCCATCCCGCTGGTCGAGTTGACGCCGGTGCAGGCGTCACTGGAGGAGGCGTTCATGGAGATCACCCAGGACGCCGTGGAGTTCCGCGTCGACGAGCAGACCGAGCAGGACAGGAGCGTGGCATGAGCATCGACACCCCGGCACGGCCGGACAACGCGGCAGTGGCGAGCCTGGACGCGCACCTGCCGGCCGGCCTGAAGGTCACCCAGCTTCGGGTGCTGCGGTCGGAGTGGTCGAAATTCTGGTCACTGCGCTCGTCCTACATCACGCTCGCCGCCACCGCGCTGGGCATGATCGGTTTCGGCGTGCTGTTCTCCGCGGTGACGGCGAACCGCTGGCCGGAATTGCGCGAGGCACGGAAGTTGGTCTTCGACCCGACCGGCACCAGCCTGCGTGGCTTCGAACTGGCCCAGCTCATCATCGGCGTGCTCGGCGTGCTGCTGGTCACCGGCGAGTACAGCACCGGCATGATCCGCGCCAGCATGTCCGCCGCACCGAAGCGGCTGCCGGTGGTGTGGGCGAAGGCGGCCGTGTTCACGGCGGTGGCGTTCGTCGTGGGTGAGGTGTCCTCGTTCGTCGCGTTCTTCGCCGGCCAGGCGCTGCTGTCCAGCCAGCACATCCAGACCACACTCGGCGCACCCGAGGTCTTACGCACGGTGTTCGGCACCGGTCTGTACCTGACCGGGGTCGGCCTGCTCGGCGTCGCGCTCGGTTGGATCATCCGCAGCACGGCCGGCGGCATCGCGACGCTGTTCGGGTTGTTACTGGTGCTGCCAGCACTGGGTGAGGCGCTGCCGGACAGTTGGGCGCAGCACATCAACCCGTACCTGCCCAGCAACGCGGGCCAGTCGGTGGCGGCCGTGCACCCGGACACCGGCATGCTTGCGCCGTGGACCGGTTTCGCGGTGTTCTGTGTGTATGTGGTGGTGGGGTTCGTGTTCGCGGTGGTCCTGGTCAAGCGCCGGGACGCGTGAGCAGGCCACGGTCCAGGAAGGTCGGGTACAACGGCGATGATCGCACGCATATGGCGAGGGTGGGCTTCGGCGGCGACGGCGAATGACTATCAGCGCCACTACGAGTCCGAGGTCGCCGAGCACCTCCAGCACGTGGCCGGCTTCGGTGGAGCCCGCCTGCTCCGCAGTGAGGATGCCGACGAGGTGATGTTCACGTCCATCACCTTCTTCGCAGATATGGCCGCGGTACGTGCGTTCGCCGGCAAGGATCCAGAGGAGGCACGTGTCGAGGACATCGCCCGTAGTGCCCTGACCCGATGGGATCAGCAGGTCACTCATCACGAGGTTGCGGTTGATTTATAGCCGCGCGGAGGTGACGAGGCTTGGCCGAGTGTTTGGGTTTGCTGGGCAGGTGGGCTGCGGTCTGATAATGGTTGCTGCTCCTCGGCTTGGCGCAGCACCAACCAGCCCGACCGCAGCCGAACCGCAGCCGACATGCGTCGGTAAAGGAGGTCCGTATGAGGAGGTTCGCATGACCGGGATGTCCTCGTGACCAGCCGCCCCGCGCCAGCCGACAGCACCGCGCCGTCGAATGGTGCCGCGCCGCGCAACAGCGGGATGCCGCCCGGCGATCCGGCAGTGCCCGGCAACGCAACGCCGGCCGGCGATGCCGCGCTGGGCAACAACGCGGCGCTGACTGGTGGTCCGGCGCTGACCAGCCGCGCCGCGCGATCCGGCGGCGTGGCACCGTCGGGTGGCGTCGCGCCGGTCAACGGCGCGGCGCTGACTGGTGATGCGCCTTTGACTGGTGATGCGGCGTCGGCGGGTGGCGCTGCGCTGGGCTACAGCGGGATGCCGGCTGGCGATCCGGCGGTGCTCGGCGACGCGTCGCCGGTCGGCGATGCCGCGCTGGGCAACAGCGTGGCGCTGACTGGTGATCCGGCGCTGACCAGCCGCGCCGCGCGATGCCCTGCGACGCGTCGCCGGGCAGCAGCGCGGCGCGGACTGGCGATGCGGCGTCGGCGAGTGGTGTCGCGCTGGGCAACGGCGCGGCGCGGACTGGCGATGCGCCCCTGACCGGCGGCGCGGCGTCGGCGGGTGGCGCTGCGCTGTGTAGTGGCGGGATGTCGGTTGGCGGTGCGGTGCGGACTGGCCGTGGCGCGGCGTTGGCCGGTGATGCGGCGTCGGTGGGTGGCCCTGCGCTGGGCAGTGGCGGGATGCCGGCCGGCGATGCGGCGCCAACTGGCCATGCGACGTCGGCCGGTGGTTCCGCTGTGGCCAGCGGTGCTGCGCCAGGCGCGGTGCGGCCAGCCGACCTGCCGGACCCCGCCGCGCCTGGTCGGCCTGGGGCTGGTCCGCCGTGGCTGGCCGGTCTGCGTGATCTGGTGACCGGTCATCCGCAGGCCGCCGACTGCCTGCTGGCGACCGCTCTCCTTCTCCTGGTCGGCGTGCGGGCCGGGGGGCATGAGCATCTGCCCGT
>WNGL01023613.1_pt1 | contig 11398 bp, 9 predicted proteins | sample 5400591 | NCBI WGS metagenome assembly WNGL01 (sample SAMN13153377, study PRJNA577476) | soil metagenome | isolation source: 80 cm soil or saprolite under Garry oak tree replicate 1 | place: USA:California | collected 2016-06-15
TAGGATAAGCACTCGTGAATATCTGTGGGCGGCCCCGTAAACCGCTCCTACGATCAGAGGGGTGAGCGACATGACAGAGAAACTTACGTTCATACTTTTTGCTTCTACTGTTTCCAGTATTCTCATGAACCCAATTGTGATAATTGTGGCAGTTTTGGTACTTATCGTAGTCATCCTGGTGACAGCTCTCTTTCTTCTCCGCAATAGCGGAAAGAACAAGGCAGCAAAAGCCGATAGAGGCGCTCAGGCATCGGATTGGCAGCGCCAGGGACAACAGGCGAATGCGCCAGGAGCGTGGAATCAGCCCGGTGCTCAAGCCGATTGGGCACAACAACAGCAGCCCGGTGCCTGGGGCGCTCAGTCCCCTGCACAGCAGCAACCCGGTGCTTGGGGCGCTCAACAACAGCCTGCTGGCTGGGGCGCTCAGTCCCCTTCACCACAACAACCAGGTGCTTGGGGTGCTCAGTCCCCTTCACCACAACAACCAGGTGTATGGGGCGCCCAGTCCCCTGCGCAACAGCAGCCTGCCGCTAACGCCTGGGGCGCTCAGTCCTCTTCACCACAGCAACCCGGGGCATGGGGTGCCCCATCCTCTTCACCCCAGCAGCCCGCGGAATGGGGTGCCGCTCCCTCCAGCACGCCATCTGCAGGCGCGGGCATGGGAGGGAACCAACCTTCCTGGGGCCAGGATGCAACATTGAGGCCTCAAAAATCAGCACAGGACCCCTGGGGGCAGCCGCAAGCAGCGTCACAACAACAAGGCGCCTCACCATGGGGTATGCAAGGCAGTTCACCATCACAGCAACAGGCGCCCACCGGGTATGGCGGCAGCGGCTCCGGGCAATCGTGGCAACAGTCTGGACAACCTGCAGCGAGCAAAGATCCCTGGGGACAAGCTGCCCAGTCTCAGCAGGCAGCATGGGGACAGCAGCCACCCTCCTCACCACCTCCACCGGCAGCCGGCAATGCTGGAATTCCATCCTGGCAACAGGGTCCCGCACAAGGACAGGGCTTTGGTGCTCCCGGTATTCAGCCAGATGCTGCGCCAATGTTTGGTGCCAATGACAATGATAAGACGATGCTTCGTCCCAGTGGCCCACAGGGCACCCTTGGTACCGTACGTGTCGAAGAAGGCAAAGAGCCAGGAAGAGTCTACGAGGTGCGCAAAGATGAACTGAGTATCGGTCGTAGCCGCGAAAGTGATATCTTCCTTGAAGACCTGGCGGTATCAAGACTTCATGCCAAGATCGTCAACCTGGGCAATGGAAACTATGCCTTAAAAGATGAGGGCAGCGCCAATGGGACCAAAGTGAATGGTCAGTTGGTCAATAAATATCAGACCTATCCTCTCCAGGAGGGGGATAAAATACAGCTAGGGCAAACCGTCCTAGTTTTCGCCAGGCGTTAGCATTTGCAATTGAGGCGTACTTGATCGACCGAAACGAGGATGAGGAGGAAGGGCGCGGAGCGTACTTATACAGCTTCTTCGCCCACAGTATATCGTGCAACAAGACGACCTGATCGGTGTGACGCTTGGGAACTATAAAATACTGGCTCAGCTCGGCCAGGGAGGCATGGCGCGCGTCTATCGAGCGCACCAGGAGAACCTTGACCGCGAAGTTGCGGTCAAGGTTCTTCCACCATGGTTTGCTGCAGACCGAAACTTCGTTGAACGCTTCAACCTGGAGGCTCGACTTATCGCCAGGCTCTCACACCCTAATATTGTAACCGTCCATGATGCCGATGAGTACCATGGCCACCTCTACATTGTGATGCAGTTAGTCGATGGCGGAACTTTGAAACTGCGCCTGGATCAACTGCAGGCCCTCAACCAGCTGATGGATGTCCTGGAGGCCAAACGTATCTTCACGCAACTTGCCAGTGCCCTCTCTTATGCGCATGAACAGGGCATCATACATCGTGACGTGAAACCCGTGAATGTCTTGATGGATCGCGCCGGGCGGCCAATCCTCTCCGATTTTGGCATCGCGAAGGCCCTGGCTGGTAGCAAAGAATTGACTCGCCAGGGCGCCGGAGTTGGAACACCAGAATATATGTCACCTGAACAGTGCCAGGGAGGACCGGTTGACGGGCGAGCTGATATCTATGCCCTCGGCGTAATGCTCTTTGAGTCCTTGACGGGACGTCTACCCTTCATGGCAGACAACTACCCTGCCCTGGCCCACAGCCACATCTACGAGCCGCCACCCCATCCAAATGCCATCAACCCTGCCCTGGATCCCGCTATCTCACAAGTCATCATCACTGCACTTATGAAAAATCCAGCTCACCGCTACCAACAGGCCAGTGATATGGCCGAAGCTCTTGAGCGCGCAGTACATTCGTTACCAGTTGACACTGGTCAGCGAGGTAGTGGGCCGTTAGAATACAATGATCCCAGCCGCGTCGCTACCATCCCTCTCTTTACTTGCCCCAACTGCCGGCACTTCAATAAAGCACAAACGCGCTTTTGTACCGCGTGTGGCTTCCCCCTCAATCCATGCCGCATTTGTGGCGCCCAAAACCCGGCCAATAATCGCTTTTGCTCCAAATGTGGTCAGCCACTTCACAAATATCAATAGACAAACTCGTCGGGCTGCGGGGCATTGAGGCGATCAACACTATTCCGGCGCAGTAAACCCTGGACCACCCCATGTCCACCAGGTACCTGGCTACGATTTCGCGCCAGCGGAAAACGTACTTCTGCTACAGTTCGTCCCATGCTCCCGTCCCTCCAGAGGACAAAGCGTCCTCCCAGGTCACCGATAAGATTTTTGATCAGCGAGAGGCCCAGACCCTCACTACTTTCTTCCTCACCGGGTTCCAACTGCTTCAGTTTCGTGCCCGTATCGATAACCTGCACAATGACCATGCCATCTTCCTCACGCCCACGTATCGTAACAGTTCCTTCTTTAAGGCCAACCATGCCATGTTTGATCGCGTTTGAGACCATTTCATTGAGCACAAGCGCCAGGATGGTGACCGCACGCGAAGGAATAACAATGGGACAGGGTTCCACCTCAAATGTGATGTGTTTCGCTGGAGGGCGCAGGTTGGCATTGGCAACCCCCACGATTTTCCGCGCTATATCTTCAACCTTCGCTTCACTCACATCTTCATGCGCCAGTAGATCATGGGTCGCCGCCAGCCCCTGCACGCGATTGACGCTCTCCGCGAGGGTATAACGCACTTCAGGAGATTTTGTGCGCCGGCGCTGCAAAGAAAGTATGCCCGCGACAGTAGCAAGGTTGTTTTTTACCCGGTGATGCAGCTCTCGTAATAATATAGATTTTAACTCGAGGCCACGCCGGGTCTCCTCATAGAGACGCGCATTCTCAATGGCGATTGCCGCTTCGTTCGCAAAGGTAATGACCAGCTGCATCTGTTCATGCGAGAGCGAATGGCGGTGGCTACTATAGATGCAGATACAACCAAGGACTTTTCGCTTCACCTGTAAAGGGACACATAAAACAGAATGGATTTCCGAGGAGAATCCAGGGTCCATCGAAAGAAAACAGTGTTCATCGTTCTCGAAACAATCTACAGCCATACTTGGTCGTCCCGTCAGAACCGAGCGACCGGCACAACATTGGCCAACCCCTATGTGCAACCCCTCTACCAATGCACTATTCAAACCATAGTGTGCGACAATATGCAACAACTGTTTCTCCTGGTCCAACTCGAAAATACACGATCGCTCAGCTCCTGAAAGGTGAACCGCTTGCGTAGCAATAATCTGCAGCACCTCATCCAGGTTAAGCGTCGAGGCAATGATAGAGGATACCCGATGCATGGTAGCCAGTTCATGAACTTTGCGCCGCAGCTGCTCGTCTGTCTGCTCATAGAGCCTTCCATTTTCGATATTGATGGCGACGATGCCCGCCACGACCTCAACAAAGTCCCTCTCCGCATTGCCAAAATCATGCATCTCAGTTGACTGCACACTGATAACACCTATCAGGCGCTCGGTCGTGCCAAAGAAAATAATAGGGATAGCCATTAACCCATGATAGTCCGTATTATATGTGCGTACCTCGAAAGCGAATTGCTGGTCAGACAGGGCATCACGCACGAGCAAAGGACGGCCCTTATCTGCGACCCACCCACTATAACCCTCCCCGAGTCGCAGTGTAAAATGCATCCCCCCCAATGGGCGCGGTCCGTTAGTAGCGCGTAGAGTGAGCAGGCGTTGGAGTTCATCGTAGAAAAAGATCGTACAAAGGTCAGCCTTCAATTCCTCCGCCACGACCTTTGTGATCACTTCAAGCGTCTGATCCAGGTCCATCGTGGAATTACTGACGCCGTTAATACGCTGTAGTGCTAGAAAACGCTGTTCAATCTGCATTGCCAACGCGTTTCGCTCAAGGGTAACCTGGTCAATTGCGCCCTGATAGCCACGTGTGAGGGACAGCATAGCGCGAGACTGCACTTGAAACAAACGGGAAGTCGCCTCGACCTGTAGTCTCGGCCTCTCATCCTCTGAAGCTACAGGAACTTGTTTGAAGAGGTCGTTTAACTCGAACGCCAGTGCATCGACATAGCGCTGCAACGCTTGTAGCCGCACATCTAACTTACCGCCCTGTTTCGCAAGCCAGTGACCAGATTGCTCAAAACGAGCGAAAAGCGTGGGGTCATCATCGTCGATGAGAGCTTCAAGTAACAACCAGGCATCACTACCTTCTTCCGGCCCTTCAATATCACCTGAAGCATTTTGTAAGCTGACTCTCAATCTGGCTATGTGTTGCGCCAGTACCCGGTCTACCTCGCTGCTCTGTATCACGACATTCCTGCTCTATTAACTAACCTGATTCTTGTGGAGTCGCGGTGCTGTAGCCTGCGGCTGCCAACCCGGCAACCCTACAAATAGCTGCATGTCGCCTTTTACGGCGAAAAAACGTATACATGGGTTTAACCAACTCTACAACGTACAATCTCATTGTAGATTGGCTAGAAAACTATGTCAAGCACATGTATCAACCAGGCACTATTTGAATGAACGCTTGCCCTGCCGGGTTGCGCTGCGTCTCGCTTTTCTTCCTGCCGCCACAAGCAGCACTAGCCAATTTAGGAAACTCATACTTACTATACCAACAGTCATACGTTGTGAAAAGTAATGACACGATTGTGTACAGAATAAGTCCATCAACTATAAAGGAACGCCTGGCGACTCCACCGCCCAAAAAAAACAACGTAAACGCGCGAACGCAGCGTATTAAAATAGGAAAATAACATCTTGGCAGGAAAACAGAACCATGGTATGCTAGCACTACCTTATTAAACTACCCGTATTCCTTCTAATAGGAGGACCGGGCAAGACTAGCAAACTTTTTCAGGAGGACTCAGCATGAATTGTACTACGTGTGGTGCAAATCTTCCACCAGGCGCAACAGCCTGTCCTTTATGTGGCACACCTACCCCTTATAATGCGGGCAGACCGGGCAGTTCACCACAATATGATCCTACAGTTGCCGTACCACAAGCTGGTCCTGGCGGCTCACCACACCAGGATCCCACCTTGCCCGCACAGCCATACGGTGGAACGCCGCCCCCGCCATCGACGGCCTACGGCTCCCCAGGTTACGGGACGCCACCTCCGCCGCCCAATCCCTATGAAACGCCCTCCTACAATGCGCCTCCCCAGCAGCAAAACTACTACGGAGCTCCTCCTCAGCAACAGGGTGGCTATGTCGTTCCTCCACCGCAGCAAGGGGGAATGTATGGCACACCCCAACCGCCCAGGCGACGCAGCAGACTCGGCTTGATTCTCGGCATCATCGCCCTCGTGCTCATCGTTGCCTGTGCTGGCATCTCTTTCGCTGTCTACCAGGGCGTAAAACAAGCCGGCAACACAGTAATCTCCTCAAATGCCACTTCCACAGCTGAAGCAAATGCGACAAGCACATCATCAGCGACGACGCCAACCACGTCGACAAATACCACACCCACCACATCTACCTCGGGAAACACCGGCCCATCCGGTACCACTATTGATCCTACCGCCGCCGGCATCATTACCAATACCAAAATGGCCAGCGCCGTCGATAGCAACTATAACCCTACCAAAGTAACAGACACATTTGTCACGAAGCAGACCATCTATGCCACCTTCAAAATAGATACGAACGCACCGGATGGCTATGTACAGGGTAAGTGGTATGCCGATGGGAAATACGCCTTCTCCAGCAAAGCTCTCGCCGTCAAAGGAGACTTCCTCGGCTATCTCTCAGCCGAATACAATATTGCAACCCAGGGAGCAGTTGAATTGTACTGGTGTACTCAATCCAACTGTAGCGACGGCAAACTCGCAGATGTCGCCAATTTCACTGTCACAACATCCGGCATGCATCTGACGCAGCCGCCAGCTCTCGCTTTCATGGATATCAACCGGCCATAGCACAATAATCCGACTGCCCCTAAATCATCTTTGTGCGGCATGAACTGGCCCCGGCTTTGCCGGGGCCACATTAATAGTCTTGAGACCAACGATACACGCGTTGGTGCGTGGCAGTGGTATGCTATCACCTCTCCGCGTTCTTGTGCACACGATCGAGTATTGTCGCAAGATGCACACGTTCTTCCACGGACAATGGTTGTAATGGCGCCCGTGGAGGACCACCATAGCCAAACCTAATTTCGAGTGCGGCCTTCAGACCGGCAACACTGTAGGTGGTGGTAACAGCAGTATTGGCGGGAACAAGTCTTGCCTGCAAGCTTCTTGCCTCTTCAAAGATATTGGCCAGCGCGGCAACGGCTCCCACCGCGCCGACAACCAGCGCCGGTAGGAGATAGCCCGCGCTTCCGGCAAAGACGCTGAAATCCTTTTCCCGTTCTCCAGTTCCTGAGGTTGAGGCGACGATCTGCGCTAACTTTGCCATGTTCCCCGCGCTGTCCTTTACACCAATGATGTTGGAATGTCCGGCAAGAGCGCAAATTGTGGCGGCGTCAAGGTCAATGCCGGCGGTATTCGCCGGCATGTTATAAATGACCAGTGGCAGCGGACTGCTATCAGCCACATCCCGGTAATGCGCCAGCAGTGCCTGAGAGCCCATGCGGTTTTTATAATAGGAAGGCGGCAAGACGAGTGCCACATCCGCGCCACTGCGGGCCGCCTGCTCGCAATTGCGTATAGTCGCTCGTGTCGATTGCTCGCCACAGCCCGCGACAATCAGCGCCTCGTCACCAGCAGCCTGCCGTGCCACCTCGATCACCGTCACTCGTTCATCGCTGTTAAGATGGACAGCCTCGCCATTCGATCCCATCACCACGTACCCTCTGATGCCACCTCCAGCCAGGCGCGCGATGTGCCGTTGGTAGGTAGCGATATCTAATTCGTCATGTGTGTCAAAAAATGTGGGAATTGGGGGATAAATACCCTGCAAGGCAATTTCTCTCATAACGGATCTACTCCTCGTGCAATGCCGCTCGCCAATATGCAAATTATAACACACAGAAACTTGTTCATCTTTCTTCTCAGCGCATCACGTTCAAGAGCAAGAAAGCAGCCACAATAACCAGCAGCGCCACAAGACCAAAAGAAACGAGACGGAACAGAGCAGCTCGGCGTGCAGCCTGCGCACGCAAATGCTCTACTCTTACATCTTCGGCTGGACACCAGCCCGAAGCTCCGCAATACGGGCAAAGCGGAAAAAGTTCATAGGGTGGGCAAAGCGCGCCATTGCCATAGGTATAGGCGCCCACTTCGTCGCGTATCTGCTCGCTCTCAAAGACGGCGCGACAATGAACGCAGCGCAGTAGCAGGTACTCTCCCCAGTCGCTCGCCTTGCACGCCGGGCACACATCCACAAGACCACGCCCGCGCAGAGAGGCTATCGTCCACTGGTGATGACAGCGGTGACAATGGCGGGGATAATTGTTCCAGGTCGCCAGCGAATCTTCGATGTTTCCCTGTGCTTCAGTAGCCACGCCGCGTAATATTCCCCGCTCCCTCAGCGCCTGGGCCTCTCCCGATGTGAGATCGTAAGTAATGTCGCCCAGGTCCAGGCGCACCGGATCATCCCCGGTTAAATCGGGAAAACTATAATGGCGCTGGCGATCGCCCGCGCTATTGCTCCTCGTCCTTGTGCGTAGATCATCGTGATAAACATTTCTGCGCGACGAAGAAACACCAAGAATGTGTTCCGAACGTCGTGCATCATAAGCCTTACGCTCCACAGGATCATTCAATGTTTGATAGGCAAGCAGCAAGACGCGCATTCGCTCTTCCGCATCTTCCCCCTTATAAACATCGGGGTGATATTGCAAGGCGAGTTTCTTAAAAGCAGTCTTGATTTCGCTGGCAGGGGAGTTCGGGTCTACACCCAGCACGGCATAGTAATCAGTAAACGTGTCCATCTCGTATCAGCTATAGCAGCAAAAAAAGGTGGGTTCATTGCTCTCAGGAATGTCACTGTCCTATATAGTATCATTACATAAAAAAGGTATCGTATAAAATAAACGTACGAGAAAGGTAAAGGTTACAAACATGCAGAGTTCATGGGATTTTGAGCGCTTAAGCGAAGCGTGCAACAAAGCAGGATGTATCCTCTGCCGCTTGACAGGAGAAACCACGCGACGCTACCTGGAGACATTTAAAGACGAGATGTTTACCGATGTCAATGTGCGAGCAAAACTACGCAGCTCCAGGGGATTCTGCAACACACATACCTGGCAGTTAGTGCAAATGGGTGCCTCCCTGTCACTGGCACAGGCTTATCGCGACATCATTACCGATGAAATAGAACAGCTTGAAAAGGATGGAGGCAGGCGCAGGCAGCGTTGGTTCCACCCAAAAAATGGCGAAGAGCTCTCTCCCTGTCCCGCCTGCCAGCAAAGCAACGAGGCGCTTACACGCTTCGTCTTTTCATTGCGCCAGTCCCTACCCGATTCCTCCTTTTACACGCTCTTCCTCTCTTCCCATGGTCTATGCCTGCAGCATTTCCACCTGTCCTGCACGCTCAAACCGCTGGCAGCCTCGGAAACGTGGCTTCCCCTGCTCCGCCAGGCACAGCTCGCTATCATGCAGCGGCTCGAAGCACAGCTGTCTGAACTCATCCGCAAACACGACTACCGTTATAAAGATGAAAAACGCGGCGCCGAGATGACATCATGGCAAAGAGCAGCTGGCCTCGTCTCCGGAGAAGAGGGCAGCATCACCTAAAATGTAGGGGCGCAATACATTGCGCCCTGGTGGGGAGCCAATCCATGCCACCAGGGCGCAATGTATTGGGCACTGCGGTGCGGCCCCTACGTCCTCATTGCCCGTATCTAAACAGTATTGGGATGCTCCCGCGGGAGCATCCCAACGCATTGTTCGGTTATCCTCTGAGATTACTTGCTCGTCGCGGATTAGCTTTCGCTCTGAATCTTACCGAAGAGTCCATGCATCTCACCATCAATACCGGCGGTAAAGAAGAGCACGTTGCTTGGGCCAGCGGTTGCGTCATTGCCAAACTCCAGAGCCCACAGGCCATCGATCACAATCGGATCTCCAGCTTGACTTTTAAGTTGACCGAGACGCTCGCCGGTTTTAGGGTCGTAAGCATTGATGCGCCCGTTGCCGAAATTCCCAACTAGCAAATCCTTGCTGAATCTGCCAAAGTTGGCGGGAGCGAGCGCCAGGCCCCAGGGAGAGTTGAGCTGGCCATGTGAAATGAGACGGCGAATCAATTGCCCACTGGTGCTAAAGACATCCACAAACCCGTGGCCCTGGCCTGCAACGTCATCGTGCCTGGCAGCGTCCTGCAGTGCGAACGTGACGTAAAGGTTACTACCAATGCTCTGAATACCGAAGGGTGCGTAGCCCTGCGGGAGATTGTGGTCGGTGAAAGAACGAACCAGGTGAAAATTCGCGTCGTACATCTCGATCTCACCGAAGCGGAAATTCGTGGCATAGATGAACGTGCCATCTTCGTTGCTGTTGATAGCCAGCCCTTTGTAGACAGCCCCCGCACCTACGGCCGAGCGGTCCACGGCCAGGACGGCATGGGTCCGGTCGACTCCGGGGTTCCAGCCGGAGATCGTGCCATCTTCTGTGGAGAAAATGAAGACGCTTGGGCCAGATTTACCACCCTGCGAAACAACGAAACCACTCGTGCCATTAAAGACAACCCCGGTCGGGGCTGCGGTCGTTACACCTGCAGGAGCTGGAATGGTGACCACGAGCGGTGAGCCTACAGGGAATGGGGTGCCGTTTCTATCATAGAGGGTGGACACGCCTGTCCCATTGTCCGCCACCCACCAGGGAGTAGCAGGGCCGTGTACCAGGCCCCAGGAGTTGACCAGATTCTTGTCTTGAACTCTGGCAATATTGGGCAGGTCCGAAACCAGGTTTGTCTGCTGGTAGAAACCCTCCGAACCATTGGCGGATTTGGCGAATACCGCGATGGGCACTGCCACTAATAAGGCTACTGTCAGTAAGATGACACTAGCCAGCAGTCGTAGCCGTCCAGGCATTTGCTGGGCATGCATAGAAATACCTCCTTTGACGTATTGTGAAATAGACACGGTGGCGCCCCGGAAAAATTTCCGGTCCCCTGTAGGGATATTCGGAGGAGGTTACAGTCCTATGCAGTTACCTATTCATGATGGTAAGAGTACCTCAACGTTGCGGTACTCTTACCATCGCAGCATCATAATCCTCGGACTCGACAAAGTCGCTTGCCGTACACACTGAACCGCGGGGAGAGACACGCCAGAAGACCCTCTGCATCCGCGTCCATTCGGCCAGGAGCTGGGCAGCGCGCCAGCTGCGCGTCTTTTTCCCATGCCACTGAATAACCGTTCTCAATGCCTCTATTTCACCGGCATCATCCAGGCGCTCCAGCTCTACCAGCTCGGTATTACACCGCATAGGGAACACCCCTGCCGTATCCAGGACATACGCAACGCCGGAAGACATACCCGCCGCAAAGTTCTTTCCAGTTTCACCAAGCACCACAACCATTCCACCCGTCATATACTCACAGGCATGAGCGCCCACGCCCTCGACAACCGCCAATGCTCCGCTATTGCGTACGGCAAAGCGCTCCCCTGCACGCCCGGCAGCGAAGAGTTGCCCCCCTGTAGCCCCGTACAACACCGTATTGCCAAGAATGGTATTTCTATGTGCGGCAAAACTCGAGTCAGTTGGTGGAGTGATAATAATCTGACCGCCGGTCATACTTTTCCCGACATAATCATTAGCCTCGCCATGCAGGACCAGCCGCATACCAGGCAGGCAGAACGCGCCAAAACTCTGGCCAGCCGCTCCCTGCAATATACAGGTGATGCTCACCCCTGGCAAACCTGCGTTCCCATAGCGACGCGCGATCTCACCCGCGAGGCCAGCGCCAATTGCCCTGTCGTAGTTATGGATCTGGTATTGTGTCACGACACTACGCTCACCCAGCAGCGCCTGCTC
>WNGL01028201.1_pt1 | contig 11398 bp, 6 predicted proteins | sample 5400591 | NCBI WGS metagenome assembly WNGL01 (sample SAMN13153377, study PRJNA577476) | soil metagenome | isolation source: 80 cm soil or saprolite under Garry oak tree replicate 1 | place: USA:California | collected 2016-06-15
TTCAGGCAATGCGGTTTGAGTCTGTTTGCTTCAAGGGCTCGCTTAACCTGATCTGCGAGGTCGGTTTGAGACATTTGTTTTGCGGAGAGATTGACGCTAAGACTCAACAATCCGAAGCATGGTGACTGTTGCTGCCAGTCCTTTAACTTCATGCATGCTTGTTCCAGTACCCACTGTCCGAGGGGGACAATCAATCCGGTTTCCTCGGCTACGGGAATAAACTCGTTTGGAGCAACCAGGCCAAGCTCCGGATGATTCCAGCGCACCAGTGCCTCAAAGCCAGCGAGTTTTCCGGTTTCGATGGTAACGATGGGCTGGTAATGAATGCAGAATTCATTTTGCTCAATTCCCTGCCGCAGATCGCTCTCTAGACGCAGACGCGATACGGCACGTGCATGCATCCCCTGATCGAACATTTCGTACCGAGCCTTTCCGTTCTCCTTCGCGCGATACATGGCGGTGTCGGCGTCCCTGAGAATGTCTTCGGGCCGCTCGTAGCCGGTGGTACTGAGCGCAATGCCAATACTGGTAGTAGTAAACGCCGAGTTCTTATCCAGCTCGAAGGGTACAGTCTGTTCTTGCTGGATCCGCTCAGCGACCCGGATTGCATCGCTGGCATCCTTGATGCCCCTGAGCAGGATCGCGAATTCGTCGCCGCCAAAACGCGCCAGCGTATCTATAGGACGAAGACAACGTTCCAAACGTTGGGCGAACGCCACCAGTAAGAGATCTCCGTGAGTGTGTCCGAGACTGTCGTTGATGTTCTTGAAACGGTCGAGGTCGAGAAACAACACGCTGAATAAATGATCTTGGGGGTGCTTAGCGCTTTCGATTTCGGTTTTCAGAAGTTCTGCGAACATCAAACGGTTGGGCAAGCCCGTCAGAGGGTCGTGAAAAGCCGCATGGCGAAAGTGTTCCTTCGTTTCTTCCAGCGCCAGACTGATGCGCTCTTGTTCGGCAATGTAACTATTAAGCTCCACCACATGACGTTCGGCCTGTTCGGCGCGCTCACGCTCCAGTTCGGCTCGAGCGCGTTCGGCTAGTTGAGCCTGACTGGCGGCCGTAACGTCCTTGAGGTATTTGTCGTAACTAAGGTAGACAATCACTACGATCGGTATCGCAATCAAAAAGGCAAAGAAGCCGGCTGTACCCATCGTGGTCACAATCGCTCCGGCGGCCCCGGCGCCGGCGAAATGGGTAATCGGTATCGAGAGGAAATTTTGTCTCCACATGGGCCAGATTTTTCGACGGTCTTTTAGCGCGGTGGCGATCGTTACCAGAGCGGTGTGTGAAAGATATTGCACCAATCCCATCAGACCGACGGCAATAATGGAAAGCACGGGACCGTGATGAAGCAACTGCGTCGTCGGGCCCAACGCCAACGTCAAGACGCCAGCAGTACTGTAAACTGCGCACGCCAGACTAGCGCCGGCGACCAGCACCATCCGTGGTTTCTTGCCGCAATGTAGTGCGGAACAAGTTCCACTGACCGCGCCGAGTAGCGTAGCCGCAGCGCCCCCATACAAGAGCAACGCGATGAAAACGAAGGTGAGATCTATCGTAATGTTACTATTGATACGCGAAATACGAATCGCGACGCGTGATCCGATCATCAGAGTGGTCAGTACCAATAAAAGGAAATAGAGATCGAGCTTTGCAAGCGGGAGATGATAGGCCGCGAACAAACACGTAACTGCGCCAGCCGTTGTGAGCGGCCACACATACAGATCAGCTAGTCTCTGTCTTGCCAGTGCCATGCGGGTGAACACCACCAGGGCTAATTAGCTTCCGGATGTAGGTAGATCGCGTCGCACAAACCGCGGATTTTGTCGCCCTCCTTCTCATCAATAGTTAGGAGATCTTTCGGTGATTGATTAGCAGGCAGATCGATTGTGAGCTCTTCAAAAGCAAGCGGATCCTCGCCACTCCTTCGATGTAGCTCATCGCCGCGGCTTGATTCGTTGATGAGCACCGGTTTATGTTGTGGATCCTCAGAGAGAATTCCTACGATTTGGTTCAGCTCTGCTTTGTGCTCCTTAGCCGTTTCGAGCCGGCCAGCGCGCGCCAACTCGGTCAGGTCCACTGCGTAGCGCGAGAGCGCTGAGTCAACGGGCCTGGCATCCTGTCGTGCGGCGTCGCGTTGGGCAAGTCGAGAGTTCCTGACGGTGCTCGCCGGGCTATTCACGAATAACGAAGCCAACAGCGCCAGGCTTGCCAGCCACGTTCTGGTGGTGAATTGTTTAGCTGTCCTCATGTTTCCATTTCTTTAATCGTTGGGGGTGGTACTCCAGTCATCATTCATGCAAACGCCATTTGTAAATTGCCGTCTACGTTCGAGTTTCTTAGGGAGCTCCCACTACGGTATTCCTGTTGCGGGGGACTCAGGCTGGCAAGCGCGTGTCGGCCGGGGGGCTTCACACAGGAACGGCTCGTATCGATAACCCTTGATGATTTGAAAGAAATCGTTCGACGCTTCCGGGCGCCCAGCCCAGATTGCGACCTTTGTGCCAAACGAGAAAACGGCTCGACGCGCGAAAACTTTCAGCAAAAGCTCTGTAAACTGGAAGATTGAAGCAGTGGGGTCTTAGGTCAGACTGAGCAAAAACTTCAGATTGATTGGATCAGTCATTCAGACTGACGTGAGGTTTTCCGATCATCACTCGGAGTGATCTTGGGCGGCCTATCAGTTCATCAATTCCGCCAAAATCTCCATGGCCTGGCGCACCTCGTCATCGGTGTTAAAGAAGTGCGGCGAGATGCGCAGACCAACACCAGGCCGGCAATCAACAAACACCTTTCGTTCTGCCAGTCGCGCCACCATCGAAGGCCCCTCGTCAAGCACCCCAGCGGGGCAGCCCCGCTGGGGACCCCGCCCGACGCCAATCATGACTGAGCCGCCGCGCTCGTTAACGTTGTGCGGAGTGTTCACCTGCCAGTCACGCTCCAACGCAAACCCGATCATCCATTCAGTCCGGCGTCGCGATTCGCTGGCAATTGTCTCCACACCAACCTCTTCGATGATTTGCAAACCCGGCAGCGCTGAGTAGAACGCAGGAATGCTCGGTGTGCCCTGAGCGAAACGGCGCACCGAACGCGCATAGCGCATCGGCGAGTGAGCAAAGTCGAACGGCGCGTCATGTGCAACCCAGCCTGTCAGTCTCGGCTTTAGATCGTTTTGCAGGTCATGGCGCACATAGAGGTAGCCACAGGCAGGCCCCCCGCACAACCACTTGATCGTCCCGCCAATCAGAAAATCAACTCCCCAACCCGCGGCGTCCAGTTCGACCGCGCCCGCAGACTGATAGACGTCCAACAGCACCAGCGCGCCGACTCGGTGCGCACGCTCGACGATCGCCCGTGGCTCGACACGATACGAGCTGCGAAACGACGTGTGCGAGAGAGCAACAAGGCAAGTAGTGTCGTCGATCGCTTCAAGGATGCGTTCCAGTGGAACCGTAATACCATCATCGGAAGGAACGACTTCAACTCTTGCTCCGAGTCTGGTTTGTGCTTCCCAGATGTATTCCATCGAAGGAAAATCGAGCGCGCTGGTGACCACTTTGTTGCGCGTAGTGGCTGCAAAGTCAAAACATGACGCCACATTCGACAGAGCAATCGATGCGTTCGGTTGGATTTGTACTGAGCCTGGAGTTCCTCCGAGTATTTGGGCGATGCGATCGCCGACGCGTTGCGAGAGTTCCCACCAACTTGTGGCCCAGGCGTCTTCGCTGGTGTGACGTTCCCAGGCGTCGCAATAGTCCAGCATCGATGTGCGCGCCGCGCGCGGCACCGGCCCCAGACTGTGACTGAGCAGATGAATTCCGGTAGTTAGAGTGGGAAACTCTTCGCGCCGACGATTGAAGGATGGTTCAAACATTATGGAAGTCTTATCGAACTGACTGCGCATTGCCGGGGGCGCGAAAGCATGTCCGCAGACGCGCCGCAGGGGCGTCTGTTTTTCGCGCTTCGCGCTCAATGCGGACAGGCTGTCCGCGCTCCCAGCCCTACTCACGAATCTGCGCGAAGGTCTGCTCCATGCTCAGCGGATCTTTTGCTAATCCTTCCAGGATCCCTCTGGCCTCGTCGCCAATAGGTGGATCGATTGGCTCTTCGCGAATGATGCGGAGGATCTCTCCGGCAACAAACTCTTTCGTCATCTTTGGCACATCCGCACCGCGGCTCATGTCGGTATCAATCGTGCTTGGCAGCACTGTGAGCACGCGCACGCCCTTATCGGCGAGATGGGCGCGCAGCGCCTGACCCAACGAAAGCAACGCTGCCTTCGTCGCGCAGTAAGTGCCTACAATCGGCAGATTGACTTTGGCGAAAATCGTCGCGATGTTTACGATCATGCCGTCGCCTTGTTCGATCATCGTCGGCGCGAAAGCCTGCACTAAACGAACGACCGCCAAATAGTTCGTCTCAATCTCGTTGCGGATGTCTGCAAACTCAGCTTTAAGGGGACCGCCGTAGACGGCGATGGCCGCATTGTTTACCAGAATATCTACCGGCCCGAGTGCCACCACGGCGGCGACGTCCTCCTCAAACCTGACATCCAGCCTGACCGGCGTTATTGGCGCGCCATCCGCCAACGCATCGGCTTTCAGTTGTTCAATATCTTCCGGCTTGCGCGCGCCCGCGATGATTTCACGCGCGCCCGCCGTCGCGAAGGCAAACGCCAGCGCGCGACCAAGGCCGCGATTCGCTCCGGTGACCAGAATTCGTTTTCCTTTAATCTCCATCTTCAATCCGTGGCGGCGCGCTTATGTCGCCTTCCGGGATAGCAGCAACCGAACCTGCCCTGCGGCGAGAATAGGCATACAGCGCCGCCCCGACTAGTCCCCAGGCAACACTACTCGTTCGCGCAGACTTTGCGTCGCCAGCGTTTTGAGGTCCTGGATCACCTGGACCGCGATCATGCCGCCCATCGCGATCACTGAAAGGACTGCACTTCCCACAAGAATCGATCTTGGAATGTTGACTGTAATCTCACTGTAGAGTTTCGGGTTCCAACGGGGCAACAAGAGAAACGTCAGACTGTGCAAAAAGTAGAGAACGATCAGCGCAAAGACGGCGATGTTCAGCGCCAGCGACAGTTGATTACTGACCAGCAGCGCAATGCAAGCGAACAAGGTCAACGTGAGTCCGCGAATCGGTGTGGCCGTGCGCGGATTGACGAAGCCGATCCAAGGCGTCGCCAGTCGATCCTCGACAAACATCAGCGCGAGCCGGGATGGTACCAGCATCGTGCCATTCAGCGCAGTCATGATCGCCATTATTGCCCCGAAGGTAACGAACCCTGCCGCGCCTGCCGGCAGATAAACGGCGGCCACTTCGGCCATCGGAGCGCTGCTCGCCTGCAAACGCGCGCCCGGCAAAACGCCAAACGAAACCACGGACATCAGCGCGTAGATCAGCGCCGTAGCCGTGATCCCTTTGAGCAAGATCATCGGCAAGCGACGCGTGCTGTCTTTTACTTCGCCCGCTGTTTGGGCCAGCGATTCAAAGCCGGCATAAGCAAAGAAAATCGGCAGCAGGCTGGCAGCAAAACCGTTGAATCCGTGCGTTACAAAGGGCGCGTAATTTGCTGCGCGAATAGCAAACAGACCCGGAACGACCAAGACCACGATCGCCAAACCTTTTAGTGCGCACATAGCCACCTGCATCCGTCCGAACCAACGCACACCCGCAACATGGATCGCGTAGAAAAAAACCAGACCGACCAGGGCAAGTGGCAGGTGAAATCTTTCCGGACTCAAGCGACCGCCGAGCAGGTTGATCAGGTAACCCGCGAGCGCGTCCGCCAGGTATGCTCCGGCCCCTACGTATGAAATGATCTTTAGCCACGAGCCGATGTAAGCGATGCGAAAGCCGCCGAGCGTCCGTGAGATGTGCAAGTACTCGCCACCGGGTTCGCGTCCCAGCGGCGTCGAGAGAAACGCCGCATAAGGAATCGACGTCGCGAGAATCGCGGGCACCAGCACAACGTAACCCAGAATCACGCTTGGGCCAGTTAGCGACCACGCCTGGCTGGTTACTTTGAAGATGCCCGCGCCGATCAGAATTCCGATCAGCGTAGCGTAGGATTCAACCGTGCCGAGGTCGCGGCGCAAGCGTCCAACGATGTCTTGGGAATTTGGCAGGGCCATTTAGTGTATGTAATTTCCAGTGTCGCCGCTTATCGATTCATCAATTCATTCGAAGGTCGACTCGGATCCAAAACCTTCTCCGCACTCTCAGCGCCTGCGATTGGCAGCTTTTCAGTATCAATCAATTCAAGTTGGGCCAAGACTGACGCCTGGTCCCAGTAGATGTGTTCGTGCGCAAGTTTGCCGTCGCGAAAGTGAACGATGACCACGAGCGGAACTTTGACGTGCTTTCCTGACGGCGCCACGCCCGGCAGCATCCAGTCCATTTTGATCGTATGCGTGAATTCAAAGACCATTTCATCGACTATACGATCGACGCCGATGGTGCGCGACACCGGCGTCATCGATGTATCTGGCGGCATCTGCGGAATGAACCGCTGGGAGTAGAACTCGCGCAACTGATCATGGCCCACGCCGCCGGTCAGCACTGGAACGTGATTGACGTATGCATCCGGCACCATGGTCCGCAAAGTATCTTCAGTATCACGCGTGGCAAATTCATATTTGACGTGCTCGTCCCAGGTGTCCGAGAGCGTCTTCTGCGCGCTGGCTAACCCTGCGCCAGCGAGATTACTCACGAAGAATTCAAGCGTTCTTAAATTAGCGAGCTCGGCAGCCTGCGCGTTGTAGTGTTCTCCGCCAGGCCGCCCGAACGCGTGATCTTGTTCGGCATAAACATGAATAGTCGCCACCGGATTTTTATCGAGCGCCTGATGGATATGCGCTTGTGCTTCGGGCGGGCAGTATTTATCTTTGCCCGCGATGTGCAGCATCAACGGGCAACTGAGATTCTTTGCCTCATCCAGGGCCTTCTCAATGCTTACCCCGTAGTAGCCAACCGCGCAATCGGGACCCCCACCGCGCGCGGGCTGGCCGCGCGGGGACCCCGGGTATCTCACGGCAAGCAGATAGGCGAGATTGCCACCCAGGCAGAAACCTACTGCGCCAACTCTTCCTGTGCAGGCCGGATGCTGGCGCAAAAACTGTGTAGCCGCCGCTGAATCGTCAACAGCTTTTGCTTCGTCGAGACCCTGATAGAAGACAAAGGCCTTCTGCCATTCCGCCTCGGTCTGATCGGTTAGCTGCACGCCGCGTTCCTGCCGCCAGAAAAGATCCGGACAAAGAGCAACAAAACCGCGCGCCGCATACCAGTCGGCAACGCTGCGCAGGTAAGCGTTCACACCGAAGATTTCCTGCAGCACCACGATGCCTGGGCCAAAGCCACTCGCGGGCACGGCGAGATACCCCTCAAACTGCCCACCATCAAACGCCTCGATCGTAACCATAGCGACTCCCCAGTCGAGCTCGAAATATGTTAGACGGAAAAGGAGAGCGGCAATTCTAACCCACGGCCCTTTCGGAGAGCCAGGTTTTGTTGTGGCGCAGCCATTCCCGCCCGTTGGAACACAACTCAACAAAGTTGCACACGCGGCAATGAATGGCTGGGTGAACGGGAAAGTCTGCCGGCTCGCGTGAAGACACGATCTCGCTCATCGCTTCGTCGATGGCGCGAGCACAGATGGCCGGGTCGAGTAATTCTTCGGGCAAACTGTACTCGACATTCGCGTCGAGAAAGTGAAGTGTGACTTTGATTCGACCTCGATCGGTGATTGTTGAAGGCAGCAGCTCGCGCACGGCCAGGGCATAGGCTTGCATTTGCAGTTGATAATCTGAGGCGAGCCGCTTTACGGCTTCGTGAATTGATTCGGGATCGCCTTCGCTACTCTGTGGAGCAGGCTCTGTAAAGTCGAACGCAATTTGTTGCGCTGTGCCAACGCCGGCGGGCACTGCTCTAACGCCTCCGGCGCTCTGCGGACGGGATGGCACCCCAGCGGAGCTGCTCCGCTGGGGATCCCGCAACGTCCGCGTTCCCAGCAAGCGGTTGGTTTTGAAGTCGATGATTTCGACTTCGCATCCGCCATCACGTGAGGGTGTAACCAGAAGTTTGTCGATCGCGCCCGTCAGGATTCCCAGCGGACGACGGATGCGAAATCCCAACTCGCTCCACAGACCCGGGGCCGATTTTCGATTTCGGATTTCGGATTTCGGATTAGCGGATTGCGTGCCGGCACCGGTCACCTCAAACGGGTTCGCACCAGACACCCGACGCGCCTCCTCGACGCGCTGAAAGACGGAACTGGCCAGATAGTTTTGTGCCAGCGGCAGCAACTCCGTCACGGCTTTCTCTTCATCTAGGTCGGGCAATCGATCCGCGAGCTGCGCCTTTCTGAGTCGAATGAGATCCTGAAAACTCTGGCGCAAACGTGCCGCCGGATCATCACCGGGAAAAAACGTTTCGCAGAAGCGGTGAATGACTGCGCCCTTCAGCGTCGCCGTCAAATTAGCGGGCGGCTCGGGAGCTTCAGCATCGTTCCAGACGGCCATCTCTTCGGACGATGGCACCCGCAACACCCGATCGAAATAGTACTGACGCGGACAGCGGCGATAGTTGATCAACTGGGTAACACTGAAACGATGCAGGCCCGCAGCTCGCTCAGGTTCGATCAGCTTCAACAACGGGAAAGCTTCAGGGAGTGAAGCTGACGTTTCCAAAGACTGTTCTACCGGCGGTTCTTCGAGCGGTATTGCCTGCTCCGCCTGTTCCACAAGATTCAGTGAAAGCTTAAGCTGGACATCGTCAGTTAGATCAATGACGCTGCTACGCGTTTGAGTTTCCAATCCGAGCGATTGCCAGATCCATTTCAGCCAGGTATCGCTCTTGTCGCTAAGACCTTCGAGTTCTTTGGTTGTGCCCGACAAGATCAATCGATCCTGCGCGCGGGTGGCCGCGACATAAAGCAGCCGCATGCTTTCAAATTGTTCGCGCCAGACGTGGCGTTGTTCGAGGCGGTTAAAGGTACATCCGGTAACCAACTTTCCACGTCCATCGGGCACCTTCAGCGTCAGACCGCGATGACGATCCAACAAGAACCAGTTATCCAACACCTTAGAATATCGTTGCAGTTCGGGAATGATGACTACAGGAAATTCGAGACCTTTGGCCTGATGAATGGTCATTAGGCGCACGGCGTTCGTGGCTTCATCGATCTGCCCTTCACTTTCGCGGCTGCCGATCGCCTCGAATTCCTCTACGTAGCGCACAAAGTCGCGGATCAGATAAGTGCCCGAACGCTCGAAACGCTCGGCGAGCGTGAACAGCCGTTGCACATTCGCCAGCCGCTGCGCGCCGTCAAACGTGGCGGCAATCACAGTCAGGTATTCTGATTGTTCGACTGCGAACCGCAACAGGTCGCCGATGGCGTAATGGTGACGTCGCGCCACCAGATCGTTGATTAGTTCGGCCGAGCGATCGAGCAGCGCGTGTTCCTCATCGCTGATAAATGTTATCTCGCGATGCCGGCGCAACGCGGTAACCAGATGGCGCGTTTGCGTAAAGTGACGCAGCGGATCGTCGCTGTCGATTTCATCCAGCCACGGCGCGCAGCGCAGCGCCAGCAAGGCATTGTCCGATGCGCCGCACAGTGGTGAACGCAGCACCGCCGCCAGCGCCAGCTCGTCGGTCTTGTTATCTAGAAATCGCAGTAATTGAATCAGATCCGTGATCTCTTCGCGTTCGTAAAACCCCCGCCCGAGCACCGTTTGATAAGGAATATTTGCGCGCCGAAAGGCCGATTCGTAGCGTTGCACATTGGTCATGGCGCGAAACAGGAGCGCAATATCGCTGTACCTGGGAGCGCGGGCATCCGGCCCGCCTTCAACTGAGGTTGGCACTTTCTCCAAACGGAAAGGCCCACCCTTCATTTGAGTGTCAGCGTCGCTTGAAGCAGACAACATGGCACCCCAGCCGGGCTGACCGGCCGGGGATCCCGCGATGTCTGCGCTCTCAGCAGACACGAGAGCAATGATCCGCCGCGCCAATTGCTCTGCATCAAGCTCGCGCGACGTTTGTTCTGCCTTTGGATCATCATCGTCACCTGACGCTTCCGTTGTCACCAGCAACTCAACCAACGGACCGCTATCGCGCAGCGCACGTTTCGCTTCGCTCGGTTCGTGCTCGACATAGCCCAGCTCTTCGCGCTCCTGCTGAGTGACCTCTTCTTTGGGCTGGAACAATCGCTCAAACAGGAAATTGGAAAAATTGATCAGCGGTGGCTGACTACGAAAATTCAGCCGGAGCGGTTTTGATTCACCGCCAGCCGCCGTCAACGTGTTTGTCATTTCGCGGAAGACATCGACATCCGCGCCGCGAAAACCGTAGATCGACTGCTTGCGATCGCCCACTATGAACAAGTTCGCGCTTTCGCGGGCGCCTTTCTGAAAAGCGAGCCGCTCAAGCAGCCTGCGCTGCAAACCATTCGTGTCCTGAAACTCGTCTACGAGAAAGAATTTGTAACGCTCGGCAGCGCGCGACAGCACTTCCGGGCGTTCGAGTAGTTCAAGCGCGCGCAGTTCGAGATCGTCGAAATCGAGTGCCGACAGTTTTTGCTTCTCGTCACTCAGTCGTTCGTGGCACCCGCCCGAGCAGATCTTTTTCCCAGACAAGCGCGTCGAGTGTTTTTACGTGCGACGCAAGATCGCCTCGGGCCTGCGGGCGCAACTTGCGAAACGCCTCGACCGCGCGACAGTAATCCGCCAGCGCCTCGGGCTCGGGAATGGTATGAAGCACAGGGCGCAGACTGGACCAGTTGGAACTAACTTTCGCTTGATTGATTCTTTGCGCCGCCGTCGTCCTTCGCAATACGAGAAAGTCGTTCATCGTACGCGATAGCTCGTTGAGTGCACGCGCATGATCGTCTTCGGTCGAGTGGCTCTGCGCAGTTTTCCGCGCGAGGTCTTTCAATGAAAGGCCCTGGCCGCGGACTTCGCGGTAGAGCTGCGCGAGCGCGGCGGCCAACTTGCCGCGTCCGACGCCGAGTGTTAGCCGTGAGATTTCGACGTGGCCGGAACTGATGAACTCGGTGAGCGATTCCTCGACTACCGCTTCCAGCAGCATCGCCGCGCGATGCTCATCGAGTAAAAGAAACTGTGGATCGACACGCGCTTCGACGGGAAACTCGCGCAGCAGCCGCGCGCAGAAACCGTGAATCGTTGTGATCACCGCGCCATCCAGCGTGCGCTTGTAATCCAGCCAATGCTTTCTGTCTTCTCCTGACGCCGTTTGCAGGATGTGATTGAGTTGCTCTCTGAGACGCCCGCGCATTTCGTTCGCCGCGCGATTGGTGAAGGTGATGGCGACGATCTGATCGATCGAAAGCTTGCGCTCGCGCAGAATGTGCAGGTAACGCTCG
>WNGL01009317.1_pt1 | contig 11397 bp, 7 predicted proteins | sample 5400591 | NCBI WGS metagenome assembly WNGL01 (sample SAMN13153377, study PRJNA577476) | soil metagenome | isolation source: 80 cm soil or saprolite under Garry oak tree replicate 1 | place: USA:California | collected 2016-06-15
CGCTCAGTCCGTACATCGTTCAGTCTAGCGCCAGCACCGCGCTCACACTATCGGCGATCATCACTCTTATCGCGCTGGCTGGTTTTGGCTACATCAAGGGTCACTTTACTGGTGCGCCACTGGTCCGTAGCGCAATCCAGACGGTCCTCATTGGCGGGCTGGCGGCAGTAGTAGCATTCATGATAGCGCGGGCAATTTCCTGAGTGCCCAGGCTGCGGCCGCGTTAAGCGCAACCTTCAGGAGGAAACGCATGAGCCAACATCCTCCTCTGGCCTTTTGGAGTCTCTCCACTACGGAGATGCCGCGGCAACTTCAAACGGCGAAGGAAGGATTAACCGGCGGCGAAGCTGGAGAGCGGCTCGCACGCTATGGCTCTAATCTCCTGAAGCCCTCGAAACGGTCGGATGTATTCACACTCTTGTTGGCTCAATTCAAGAATCCGCTAATCCTCATTCTCTTCTTTGCCACGGGTTTGTCATTCTTCTTACATGAACCTGTCGATGCTTTTATTATTCTTTCAATTGTCCTCGTCAGCGGCCTCCTTGGGTTTTGGCAGGAGCGCGGTGCAAGCAACGCCGTGGAAAAGTTGCTTTCCATCGTGCGAATCAAAGCTGCCGTGCTTCGTGATGGAACCGTCAAGGAGATTCCGGCCGAAGAGATTGTCCCCGGAGACATCGTCATCCTGAATGCCGGCGATATCGTTGCAGGAGACTGCCTGGTTCAGGAATCCAAAGATCTTTTCGTCGATGAAGCCATAATGACCGGTGAAACTTTTCCCGTGGAAAAAGCGGTTGCGGTGCTTCCGGTAGAGACGCCGATGGGCCGGAGGACAAACGCTCTTTGGATGGGGACGCACGTGGTGAGCGGCAGCGGAAAGGCGCTCGTCATCAACACAGGCAAGGAAACCGAGTGTGGCAAACTGTCCGAGAGGCTAAAACTCAGGCCGCCGGAAACGGACTTTGAGCGGGGCATACGGCAATTCGGTTATTTCCTTATGGAAGTCACGCTGGTGATGGTGGTGGCCATCTTTGCCATCAACGTCTATCTGGCACGCCCGGTCCTGGATTCGTTCCTGTTTTCGCTGGCACTCGCTGTTGGGCTGACGCCGCAATTGTTGCCGGCGATTATCAGCATCAACCTTGCTCATGGCGCCAAACGGATGGCCCAGGAAAAGGTGATTGTCAAAAGGCTCGCTTCGATCGAGAACTTCGGCAGCATGAACGTGATCTGCTCCGACAAAACCGGCACTCTGACGGAGGGGATCGTACACTTACAATCCGCTCATGATGCAGAAGGCGCTCCCAGCGACAAAGTCCTTCTTTACGCTTATCTCAATGCTTTTTACGAGACCGGGTTTACGAACCCGATCGATGAAGCCATCCGCAGCCATCACCCGTTTGATTTGACCGGCTACGAGAAGGCGGATGAAATCCCGTACGACTTTCTTCGGAAGCGATTGAGCATTCTGGTTTCACACGCGGATGCGCATCTGATGGTGACGAAAGGGGCGTTGCGGAATGTGCTCGCAGTTTGTTCAGGAGTGGAAACTGTTAACGGAACCATCGTCGATATCGCCGGCATGCGGGACCCCATCCAGAAGTATTTCGAGAAGTTCAGCAATCTGGGCTGCCGCACGCTGGGCGTCGCTTACAGGAATATGGAGTCCCGGTCATCCATACGCAAAGATGACGAAATAGGCATGACGTTCCTGGGATTCCTTGTTCTTTTTGATCCACCAAAGGCCAATATCGCCGCTACCATCGGCCAATTGAAAAATCTTGGCGTTTCACTGAAGGTCATCACGGGAGACAACCCCCTGGTAGCGGCCAACGTCAGTCGACAGATGGGATTGTCGGAGACCAAGATCATCACAGGTCCCGACCTGGGGCAGTTGAGCGATTACGCGCTCGTCCAGCGCGTGGTGGATGTCGACGTCTTCGCCGAAATCGAACCCAATCAGAAAGAGCGCATTATTCTCGCCCTCCGGAAGGCGGGAAATGTTGTGGGATACCTGGGAGACGGCATCAACGATGCCTCGGCACTCCATGCCGCCGATGTTGGCATTTCCGTCGAGAGCGCCGTCGATGTTGCCAAAGAAGCGGCGGATATCGTTTTGCTTGAAAAAGATCTGGGTGTTCTTGTGCAGGGTGTGCGCGAAGGGCGGGCGACCTTTGCGAACACGCTGAAGTATGTGTTTATGGCCACGAGCGCCAATTTCGGAAACATGTTCAGTATGGCCGGACTATCCCTCTTCATTCCGTTTCTCCCGTTGCTGCCCAAGCAGATCTTGCTCACCAATCTACTGACCGATTTTCCGGAGATGACAATCGCAACCGACAACGTCGACAAGGAAATGGTCGACTATCCCCGGCGCTGGGACATCAAAGCCATTCGCAAGTTTATGATGACCTTCGGTCTGATGAGTTCCGTTTTCGACTACCTCACTTTTGGTGCGCTTCTGCTGGTTTTTCATGCAACTCAGGATCAATTCCGAACCGGATGGTTTTTGGAGTCCGTTTGTTCAGCGTCGCTAATTGTGCTGGTCATTCGAAGCCGGAAACCCTTCTTCAGGAGCAGACCGTCGAAATATCTGTTTGTGGCGACTCTCTCAACCGTTGTCCTGACGCTGATTTTGCCCTTCACTCCACTTGGCCTGATTTTTGGGTTCCGCCCATTGCCAATGTCATTCCTTCTGCTCGTCGCTGTCATTGTGACGGGGTACATTATTTCCGCGGAAGTAGCTAAGACGATTTTTTACAGGAGGGTCCAATGCTGAATGATCGTTCTCATTCGTCGGCCGAACCGGAAAAGTAGGCGGCATGGAAGGCCGGTCTAGAATCACCATCAACCCGTTCGATGCACGCGGCGGATGAGCTGCGGCGTGCCTTTGAAGCCGCCGGAAGCGTTTTTTGTGTCGCCGCTCGCCAAATGACCGCGGCTGCGACGCATCTCCAAAAACCATTACTGGGGGATGTTCCGAAATTTCCTCTGGTATCGATGGAGTGCGGTGGTCGAAGGCGTTCATGCCATGATGGCCGGATTCCTTCGACACAAGCATTATGCGAGCCGGCAACCATCGTCGCCTCCGATGTCGCCGATGGAGCACATCGCCAGCACCCTTCGGTTCCGGGCTTACCTTGCCAGCCACCAAAAGAGTCCAATCAACAGCAGAATCGGCGAAGCAAACTTGACTACATTTACGCGCCTGGCGAACCGGGCCTTCTCCTGTTCCCGGTTCTTGTCCAGCCAAGCTTGCCATACGCGCTCATCAAGCGGCGTATTCTGATAGGCTCTGGGTACTTCGTTGGCGGGTGCGGGCGGCTCGTTTACGGACAATTTCACAGTGGCAAGCATTTGAAGCCTTCCTTTGGAAAACACCCTCAATATCCATTGTCAGAGTCTCACGGATGAATCGAGCAAGGCTGTGCACAATTGAACGTACATGTGAGACCACTTGGGGAATCTCCGATGACGACGGGTTAGCCGAACTGATCCCACAGGAGTGTTTGAATCACGGCCGGCCGTTCATGAACTGTTTTCGCGTCTGTGGCGTTCATGCGTACTTGCCTGGCCACAGATTCCACGCTCTTTGGTGGAGCCTGGCCTTAGTCTTTCGATCCGCGCGCGCGCCAGGTCCCGATTTCGTTGCGACATGGATCTTTCCGAAGCATTCATTCCGATCTTCATAGGTGAGGATTGTGCCGGAAAGGTCGGAGAAGGGCTGTGCAATTGTGCACAGCTATGGGTCTTGATTTCCGCGCACACTGCCTGCTTGAGTGTGAATCAGCGGCTGCGTCCGGAGCTGACCTAATCACGTGCTATCCGTTTTACTTCATCGGTGCTGCGCCAACGCGTTTCATCGTGCATGCCGTCTGCGATAGCGATGGTCTATGAAGTACCTGACAGACAAACTTTTTCTTACTGCGTATCGTCAGGCTGTCCGACCTGATTTCCAATGAGGTACGCAGCCCTGTCGATTCTCATCATCGATGCACTGCAATCAATGGATCAGGCCGTTTTGCGGACGTTGTTCTTGAGCGGCTATCGGATAACAACCACTGAGACTGCAAGCGAGGCCCTGGAACTAATCCATCAGCATGGGTTTGACTGTATTTTGATCGACGTCGCGACGTCCGACGGCGGTGATTACGGAGGGCTAGCCGAAATTCGGCAGTTCGTCAGAACATCAGCGGTCGCGCTGTTGACGGCCGTACCGGTAGAGTCACTTATCCGCGAGGCGCTTGCGGAAGGCAACATCGAACGGCTCGCTGTGCCAGTTTTGAGCACGAGAATTGAGCACCTATCGCAACCGGCGCTGCTTGTGGGCGCCCGTCTTTATCCTGACTTGATACAGGCAATCAGCAGCAAAGGGTTGCTTTTTTCCTGTGGCACGACTCTACAGTTTGCAATGAATCTGTTGGTCGATGGCTGGTGCCAGATCGTTTTGTTAACGGCCGACATTGCAGGTATAACCGAGCCTGACGAACTGGCGATCTTCCATCAGGTCAAGGCAAAACAGTTGGCCATCCTCGCCACCGCCTTGCCTCGCACACCATTTGCAATTATCTGCATCAGGAAACCCCGAAAAGCAGGCGACTACATTGCATTGTTTGAGCAGATCTCCGAAAATTGAATCGGCCCGTGCGGATTTGAGCTGCGTGGGTTCTGGCCTGCAGCAAAAGTTGCTTAGTGCGGGCGCTGCTTATTCTTTGTGGACCCGCACATTTGTCGCGAGCCCCAGGGCGCGCAGCGCACGAATGGCGTACCAACCTAAATCGATTTGCCACCAACGGCGGCTGAAGCATGCGGATGCGGGCAAGGCGTGATGATTACCGTGCCAGTTCTCGCCCCACGCCGTGAGCTGAAGTGGGCCAAGCCACCATATGTTCTGACTGGAATCGACACCCTCCGCGAGCCCCGGTTTCAGATGGAGAAGACTATTCACGAAGGCCTGCATGTGGAGACAGTAGACGAGCCGAATGGCGCCCATCCAGAAAAGACCTGCCCAACCGAAAAGAAAGTAACCAAAAAAGATTGAAATGAGGATCAGCGGAATTTGAAGTTTCGCCCACGTCATGAATCGAGGGCGCATCAAGTCCGGGCACCACTTCTTCATTGGTGATGGTTCCCATTGGTAAAGCCATAGGAGATGTGCCCACCAGAAACCACCATGACGAGGGCTCGACACGTCGTCGATCGTATCGGCGTTCGCGTGGTGATTGCGATGATTCGCGATCCATGTGTTCGGCGCGCCCGAACCGTTGAAGACTGCGCAGAACACGAGAAACTGTTCGACGATTGGATGCAGCTTCACTGCACGATGAGCTAGTGCGCGATGGTAACCGATCGTCGTTCCGAACCCGCCCATGCTCGCCACAATCAAAGCAGACAAAAACAATCGCCATCCCGGAAGCGGAAACAATGCGATCCCAACCAACGCGAGCGCGTGGACTGCGAGGAGGTAAATAAGAACCCATCGATTCTCACCTTCGGCTTTCCACCACGGAAGCGTCCATGGATGTTGTTCGGCAAGTGCAGATCGACTCATCTGTAATAACTCCTGAGATTGAACAAAGAACCTGGAACGCCCAGAGTTCGGCACGTTCGAGAGCGTGAAGTCGAAGATGCGGAACACGCCGCCGATTGGCACCGCTGATTTGGGTTGATCCGCCCTAAGCGGATCCAGCGTTCGCCCTCGCCTCCTGCGAGGACAAAGGTCAGCACTATCCTTGATACTTCGCGAATGCACCGAGGTATGCGGCAAGTGAACGCGCCGCCCCGATGCTTCATCGGGTTATTCACCGCGAACGTCCGCAACCGTTCCCCTGATCACGCCACCTTGCCGGGGCTTTTGGCTTCCAGCGTCTTTTCGACGTTCACCTTGATCAGCTTGGGTTTGGCTTCCGCCTTCTTCGCCAGGCCTATCTTCAGCACGCCCTTTTCATAGTGGGCGCTTACTTGCTCGGGATCCACCGTGTTGGGCAGCGTGAACGAACGGGTGAAGCTTCCGTACATCCGCTCGACGCGATGAAAGTTCTCCTCCTTCTCGTCCTTCTCGAACCTGCGCTCGCCGCGGACGGTGAGGGTATTGTTCTCAATACTCACATTGATGTCCCTTTCGTCAATGCCCGGAACTTCGATCTTCAGGCTAATGTGGTGTTCGTCTTCGTAGACATCCACCGGCGGTGCGAAATTGCTGGTCGTCAACGCCTCGTCCGGACGTTCGGGGCTGAACGACTCACGGAAAATACGGTTCATGCGGTCTTGCCATGTCGGAAAATCACGACGTGTCAAAAATGTCATACGACAACTCCTTCTTCAGAAATATCTGGAAATGGTTAAGAGCCTCTGTCAATCAAGCCAGATCAAACTGGCTCATTGAATGTTCTTGTTAAACAGAAGCGGCTCCGATGCTCCGCATCAGAATTGTCTCAATCAGCGTCGCCATGTACTGTGCAAAACGGCACACAACGGCCATGAAAAGCCGCTCGTTTTTGCGGCGATCCAGCAGCCGACAACGGCGACCCAGTGATGGCGTGGAGTTCGAATCTCGCAGGAAGACTCTGAACAAAAGATCGTTCGTCGTAAATGTTTTCTACATGTCGCCGCGCCAGAGGGTTGGCTAAACGGAGCGAATAATGTGACTATGGATCTGTGGTTTCATTGAATCGTATAACTGGGAAGTCTCGTGTCTCCAGCTTGGTGCTCGGGTTTTACGGCAGTGTAGAGTATGCCGAGGAAGCATCATGGATAACAAAGGCACTCTACACAGTTGTGCAGCTTGCAATGCATATTTATCCAACGGTACCGAATTCCTTCGAACCTTTCTTTTGCACATGCAACATTTCACTCTTTTCCTCCGTCGATCGGATCATCGCTGCCACAGGATTCGTGCGTCTTCCAGTGGGATCGCAACGCCGGCGCAGTGCGGTATCACTCGCGCCGTATAGTCCGCTGATGGGCGGGCCGCAGACACGGCCGCGTTGTAAACGTAGCTGCCCGACGCGCCGGCCAGTTGGCGAACGCGCGTCATCTCCTGCCGCACAGGAGCACTGCCCATGACGCCGTCGGCGTAAAGCTCTACCCGCACCGCCTTGGGGTCGAGGTCGCCAAGATAAACTTGAACGTCAAAGACGTGCTGTTCGCCACGAGTTTCAACCTTCACCTCGCCAAAGTGTAGCGTGGCCCATTTCCGTTCCAGACTGTGCTGCCAATCGATAATTTGCCTGCCGATTGCGCCTTTATTGGCAGCGCGCACATGGTAGGCGGCAGCAGCCGGGAGGTAGTGTTGCTTGGTGTATTCGCGCACCGTGCGATTGGCGGAGAAGCGCGGTGTTAACCGCGCCATGCTTTCCCGCATCCGCTTGACCCATGCGGTGGGAATGCCGCTCTCGTCTCTGGTATAAAACTCCGGGATCACCTCCCGCTCGAGCAGGGCATAGAGCGCATCGGCTTCGACAGCATCCCAAGCGGGATCGTCGCCATGCTCCCGGCCGTCCCCCAACGCCCACCCCACTTCAGGCGTGTATGCTTCCGCCCACCAGCCGTCCAATTCCGAGAGATTGATACCTCCATTGACGAGCACCTTCATGCCGCTCGTTCCGCTCGCTTCCCAGGGTCGCCGTGGCGTGTTGATCCAGACGTCCACCCCCTGCACCAGGTGCTCCGTCAACAGCATGTCGTAGTCGCTTAGGAAGACGATGTGGGGCCGGGTCTCTGGCTGCCGGATGAAATTTATCCATTCATGGATCAAGGCCTGCCCCGCCCGGTCCTCCGGATGGGCTTTGCCAGCGATGATGAGTTGCACCGGTCGCTCAGGATTAGCCAAAAGGCGCAGCAAACGCGCCGGATTGTGCAGCAGCAGGTTCGGCCTCTTGTAGGTCGCGAAGCGCCGCGCAGAGCCCAGTGTCAACGCGTTGGGATCGAATAGATGTTTCGCCCCGTCAACTGTCTTGGGCGACGCGCCGGAGGCGGCCAGTTGCCTGGACAATCGCTCGCGAGCGTATTCAACAAGAGACTGGCTGGCGGCGATGCGAAATTGCCAAAGGCTGGCGTCGGAAACGCAGCGAATGTCCTGCTCTAGGGTTCCCATCGTCCCCAGCCAGCGGTCTTTTCCACAGGCCTTCGTCCAAAGATCGTCGGCTTCCGCCGAGTCCCAGCTCGGAATGTGCACTCCGTTGGTCACATGTCCGACGGGCACTTCGTCCGCTGGCCAACGAGGAAAAAGAGGCTCAAAGAGGCGTCGGCTGACTTTCCCATGCAAGCGACTCACGCCATTTACCGCTCCGCTCCCATGGACTGCCAGATATGCCATGTTGAAACTTTCCGACGAGTCGTTCGGGTTCTGGCGGCCCAGGGCCAGTAAATCGTGGAGTGTTATGCCGAGCTTCTGCTCGGCATAACCACCTAGGTATTGCTCGATAAGGGCCGGAGCGAAGCGGTCAAAGCCGGCGGCCACGGCCGTATGGGTAGTGAAGAGGTTCCCCGCTCGAGTGACGGCCAACGCGACTTCGAAGGGCTGCGCCGTCTCTTGCATGAAACTGCGGGCGCGTTCCAACACGGCAAAGGCCGGATGCCCTTCATTCAGATGACAAACTTCCGGCTGAATGCCAAGCGCACCAAGCAGTCGCCATCCGCCGATCCCGAGCAGCAGTTCTTGCTTGAGGCGCAGCTCCGGCCCGCCGCCATACAGCTCGCTGGTAATCCCTCGATGAGCGGGGAAGTTCGCCGCGTCATTGCTGTCCAGCAGGTAAAGCTTCGCTCTGCCGACCTGGACCTGCCAGGCGCGCAGCCAGACCGAGTAGCCTGGTAAGTCGATCTCCAACCGCAACCACTCGCCGTTCGCCTGGCGCAAAGGCGTGATCGGCAACTGTCCGGGGTCGTTGTACGGGAAGAGGGCCTGCTGCGCTCCGTCCTTGTCGATCACCTGGCGAAAATACCCTTGCTGGTAAAGCAGTCCCACGCCGACCACTGGCACGCCTAGATCGCTGGTTGCTTTGAGCTGATCGCCGGCCACATTGCCTAGCCCGCCGGAGTAGATGGGCAAAGCTTCGCTCAACATAAATTCCATGCTGAAATAAGCGGCGCAGGATAGGGAACTCTGCGAATGATTCTGCTGAAACCACGCTGGCGCCTCCACCGTTTGCCGCCTGCTCTGCACCAGGCCATCAACGTTCTTACGAAAAACGGGATCGGCCAACAGGCGCTCGATCTGGTCGCGCGAGACCGTCTGCAGGACAACCCAGGGGTTATGCGTGATTTCCCACAGTTCGGGATCAAGCTGCCGCCATATCTTGTCGGTAGCATGATTCCACGACCAGCGCATATCCAGGGCGAGTTCCGCCAGGGAATCGAACCCTTCGATTTCCGTGGGCAGAAGGTTGTAGATCGGGTGGCTGAAGCGAGTTCTTTCGCTCATAGACTTTCCCTCAAGCTCTTCCGCTTGCGCTCGCGTTCTTGAGCACCGCCTTTAATGCACGCTCCTTTGCGGCGTTCCCGAAGGTGTCGTACGCCTTCATGATTTCCTACAGCCCGCCGCCAAAGTAGCGCTGACAATCGTCTGGGCTTCCTCCAGGATGCGGCGCAGATGATCCGCTCCTCGGAAGCTTTCCGCATAAATCTTGTAGATATTCTCGGTCCCTGACGGACGCGCCGCGAACCATCCGCTCTCGGCCACCGCCTTCAACCCGCCGATGGGAGCGCCGTTGCCCGGCGCGTGGGTGAGGACAGTCTGGATTTTTTCGCCTGCCAGCTCGGTGAGCTTAACCTGCTGGGGTGAGAGCTTCGCCAACAGTTGCTTTTGTTCCGGAGTGGCTGGCGCCTCAACGCTTCATAGGCAGGCTCACCGAACTCGCGCGTGAGTTCGTGGTAGATTTCGCCGGGATCGCGGCCCATCCGGGCCGTGATCTCCGCCGCCAGCAAAGCCGGGACAATTCCATCTTTGTCCGTCGTCCAAACCGTGCCATCCAGGCGAGCAAAGGAGGCTCCTGCGCTCTCTTCGCCACCGAAGCCAAGCGAACCACTGAGTAAGCCATCAACGAACCACTTGAAGCCAACCGGCACCTCGTACAGCTTCCGGCCAAGCTTCCCGGTGACGCGATCAATCATCTGGCTGCTCACTACTGTTTTGCCGATCGCCGCTTCCTTGGGCCATTTTGGTCGATGTTGGAAGAGGTAGAAGATCGCGACGGAAAGGTAATGGTTGGGTGGCAGCAACCCGGCGCTCCGCGTGACAATTCCGTGCCGGTCATGATCGGTGTCGCAGGCCCAGGCGACCTCGAAGCGATCCTTGATCTCGATCAACGGCTGCATCGCATAGGGTGAGGATGGGTCCATGCGAATTTGGCCGTCCCAATCCACCGCCATGAAACGGAAAGTCGGATCGACGGCATCGTTGACGACGGTGAGGTTCAACCCGTAGCGTTCGGCAATTCGCCCCCAGTAGTGGACGCCAGCGCCTCCGAGCGGATCCACGCCCAGGCTGATCTTCGCGCCCTTAATGGCGTTCATGTCGATCACATTGCCAAGGTCGCTGATGTAGGCCGTAAGGTAGTCGTGCTGATGTGTCGTGCTGGCGCGAAGAGCCTTCTCGTACGTTATCCGCAATACGTCCCGAAGGCCCCCCGCCAGAAACTCGTTCGCCTTTGCTTCAATCCATCCGGTGATGCCGCTCTGCGCGGGACCGCCGTGGGGCGGGTTGTATTTAAAGCCTCCGTCATAGGGTGGATTGTGCGACGGCGTGATCACGATGCCGTCGGCGAGTCCGGTCTGACGCCCACGGTTGTAAGTGAGAATCGCGTGTGAGATGGCCGGTGTCGGAGTGTATTCTTCTCGGTCTGCGATCATGACGTCCACTCCGTTGGCCGCCAATACCTCAAGCGAACTCGCCATCGCCGGCACCGAGAGCGCATGCGTGTCCATGCCAAGAAACAGCGGGCCATCGATCTGGTGCTGCTTTCGGTACAGACAGATCGCCTGGCTGATGGCCAGGATATGCCACCCATTGAAAGCCTTGTCGAGCGACGAACCGCGATGCCCTGAAGTTCCGAATGCAACCCGTTGCGCCGGGACCGCAGGGTCAGGCACCTCGGCATAATAGGCTGTGATGAGCTTGGGGACGTTGACCAACATTCCCGGCTCCGGAGGCTTTCCTGCCAATGGACTCACTTTCATTGATCGCGATTCCTTGTCTTATGCCATAGCAATTGTTCGCCACGCATTCTCTGCATCCACTGCCAGAAATCGAATGCCGTTGATTGACTGTAGATCCAACTGCGCCGAATTGAAAGTTGTCGTGGTTCCGAGGTTCCCGCGTGTTGGGTTCGTACTGCTGAACGGGACTCCCGTTGTCCGGAATCTGATCCACCGCCCCCAGGCCGTATCAACTCGAATGGCGTC
>WNGL01009319.1_pt1 | contig 11397 bp, 10 predicted proteins | sample 5400591 | NCBI WGS metagenome assembly WNGL01 (sample SAMN13153377, study PRJNA577476) | soil metagenome | isolation source: 80 cm soil or saprolite under Garry oak tree replicate 1 | place: USA:California | collected 2016-06-15
TCAGCTCGCGAGCGAATGGGGATCGCAGGGCATCCGGAGCAACGTCGTCAGTCCCGGCATGGTGATCACGCCGATGAGCCAATCCTTTTACGATACGCCGGGGGTCACCGAGCGGCGCGCCGCTGTCGTCCCGTTGCGGCGGATTGGCATGCCGGAAGACATCGCTGACGCCATCCTGTTCCTGGCCAGCGACCGCTCGTCCTATGTCAATGGCGACGAGATCACAGTCGATGGCGGCTACGTCAACATGCTGATGAACCTGGTGCCGCGGCCGGGTTTTGACGAGAAGTCAGGTTAACCGCTATACCACGAGCTCTGGACATCATTGCCGGCCTCACTACGTGAATCCGCACGTGCGGAGCAAATGCGATGCGATCTGTTTTGGTCTCTGTTTTGGTCTTGGGTCTATTGGTCACGTTGTGTGCTTCCGCCAACGCCGCGACGGTGCATCGCTCCAAACCGCCCCAGGGCCACTCGCGCCCTGGCCCGCGTGATACTCTCCCCAAGGGCTTCGCGGTTCCCGGCTGGACCGACGAACAGACCCGCCAATGGCTGAGTTACCCGCGAGTGTCCGGTTAACACCACCGCCGCCGCTGGCGATGACCGCAAGGCGCTCTAGCTCGGCGCGCCCATGATGTAGGGCTTCAGTATCGCATACATCATGCCATGCGTCGGCGTCGGAACGCCAAGCTTAAGGCCGAGCTCCACGACCTTGCCGCCGAGCCAGGGCAATTCGAGGCGGTTGCCGCGATCGAGATCGAGCGCCATCGACGCCTTCATGGCGGGCGGCACGTGGCTGGTAAAGTCGAGAATCTTCTCAAGCGCGTCGGCGGGCAGGGCGACGCCGCTGGCGCGGCCGACATCGATCGTTTCCCGGTAGGCGGCGATGAAAATCGGACGCAGGTCGGGATCGTCCCGCAGCTTGCCGATCGGCTGGCGCGCCAGCGCCATGACGCTGGCGTTGCTGGCGAGCAGGATGAACTTCATCCACAGCTCGGTCAGGATCTGCTCGCTCAAGGTCGCGTCGAAGCCGGCTTTCAGGCAAAGCGCGAGAAAATCCTCAGCCCGCGTGCGGCGCTTGCCGTCGAACTCACCGAATATCATGCGCATGAAGGTGCCGACCTGTTGGATCCGGCCGGGGCCGACGATCGACGCGCTGATTTGCGCCACGCCGCCCATCACGGCGCCGGGCCCAAGGATCGGGATCAGCCGCTCGGCGGCGTCGATGCCGTTCTGCAGCGCGATGACCGCGGTGTCGGGACCGATCAGCGGCCTGATCCCGTGGCCCGCGCTTTCGACGTCCCACAGCTTGACGCAAAACAGCACGATGTCGACCTTGCCGATTTCAGCGGGATCGTCGGTGGCCCGGGTCGGCACCAGATGGGTCTCGCCGCGGCCGCCCTGAACTTTCAATCCCTCGCTCCTCATGGCGGCAAGATGGGCGCCGCGTGCGATGAAGACGACGTCGGCACCGGCCTTGGCCAGCGCCGCGCCGAATCCGCCTCCAACGCCCCCGGCGCCGACAACCGCAATACGCATGGAATTTCCCTTCACTGACTAAAGCCTGGCACCACGGCCAGGAGTCCATTCCCCATCAGGGGACTTCGAGCCGCCGAGCGGAGAATTCGGCGGCTCTTTTTCTTTACGGTCAGTATTGCGAGGTGACGATCAGGCGCCCTTTTCGCACTTCTTCATAAAGCTGGTTTTTGCAGCACCCGAAAGCGGCTTGCCATCCTGGCTCACCGCTTTGGTTGCGCAGGTGTCGACCATGCATTTCTTCATGAATGAGGTCTTGGCCGCACCTGCAAGCGGCTTACCGTCCTTGCCGACCGCTTTGCTCTCGCAAGTCTCCTGTGCGAGGGCGGCACCACCAGCAAATGCCACGACGAATGCAGCGAACATTATTTTCCTGAACACGGTTCTCTCCCTTCGATGGTTATAGCCATCGAATTTGATCCCAGCCGTTTCCTTCAGGCAAGACTAAAAATTCAATTCCGAAAGGCGAGACGGCTCGCGCGCATGACAAATTGCGGCTCGATCGGCCCGGTTAGCGTTGGGCTCCATCTCGAACGCCGCATGCCGAATGCCAAGCTGCATGTTGTCCCCGGCGGCGATCACAACCTTGCGTCCAATAAAGCGGAAGCCGTTGCGACCCTCATTGCCCGGCATTTGAAGTAGAGGGGCCCCAATGTCCGACATGAGGGTAATCTCGTCGTTCTGCCGCGCGCCGATCGCTTCCGGTGTTTCCCGATGAGCGGACATTTTCAGATAGCCGACATGATCGCCATCAGAACCTGCCAGCCAGCGTAAGACGGACCGCAAGCGGTTCGACGGGATGAACATGACGGTCCGCCACGCCGTCCAGGGGTTCGCCCGGCAAACGAGACACGTAAAAATATTCGATCTGGTTGGTTTGCGCGTTGAACAGGTTGAGAACATCGAGCTGCAACCGCAAGCCGTTGTCGAATTTGTAGCCGGCACGGGCGTTGAAGATCAGAGATTTTTGCGAACGCACGCTGTCGTCCTCGATCAGCGGACGTGGGCCGAAATAGCGCGCGCGCAAGGCGCCGAACCAGCCGGTGTCGCCGCCGAACGTCACGCCGCCGCTCGCGACGACGGCAGGCGCGCCGGGAATGCGATCGCCGGCCGGATCGAAATCAGTGAAGCGGGCATGGGTGTAGGCGAAATCCAGATCGAACGTCATCCATGGCAGCACCTTGTAGTGGTTGGTCCATTCGACGCCGACGCGGCGGCTGGGGCGGCTCGGCTCGGTGGTACCGGCGTCGCCGACGAACAGCAGTTCCGAATCGAAATCCAGCACGAACACCGCGAGCGAACTGGTGAGATCAGGTATCGCCGTGGTGCGGATGCCGACCTCGGCGCCCTTCGAGCGCACCAATAGCGGCACGCGATCCAGCGGCGTGACTTTGTCGTTGGGATCGACGGTGATGGTTGCGCCGCGAATGTCGTTGGAGTGCAGGCCGTAGCCGGCATTGCCGTAGAATTCGGTTTTGTACCAAGGACCCAGGACAATGCCGGTCTTCGGGCTGGTCATGCTTGCCTGCGCGTTGCCGGAATTCGCCGGCGTATCGCTGGCGACATGGCCGGCGAAATAATCCTGACGCACCCCGATGGTCGTGCGCAGCCAATCGGTCCAGCGCGCCGTCGTATCCGTCCATACGCCAACGTTCCCCTCCTGCACATTATCGGCGCGAACGGTCGAGAGCGTTGCGCGCTGCAGCGTACGGAACAGCCCGACGGTGATATCGTCGGCACGGGTCTGCAGTCCGATACGGGTCTGTGTCGGGATACCAGCCAGTCGCCCCTCGAAACTGTGGCTGGCATCGAAACCATAAAGCGTGCGGCGGTCGAGCTGGCTGAACTGGTCGCCGTTGACGGGGTCGGCGAGGAAATAAGTGAAATCGTTGAAGAGCTGCAGCGACGAGCGAACCGCATAGGCGCTGATCTTGCTTTGTCCGGCATCGTTCGATTGCGCCCAGTTGCCGGACAGGCTGAAACGGCTTGAGGTCCCGCCATCCGTGGAGTCGAGCGACCCGAGCCGGTTGATGAGGCCTTGATCGATCGCCCGCTGAGCCACCTGATCCGTCGACGTCCAGCCGTTCGAATAGGCCATTGCGGAAAGTGTAAAACCGTCGGTGGCAGTGCCCTGACTGTAACGCAAGACACCGTTCAGCTTGCGCACATTGTCGGGGACATCCCACGGGCCATTGTATTTGTTGGCTTCGACGGCCGCGAGAAGTACGCCGTCGCCCACCGGCGTCGATCCGGCGGCCAATGCGCGCCGATAGCCGAAACTTCCGAACGTCAATTCCGCGATGTTCTTTGGCAGCCTGTTGATATAGTCGATGCCGACGGCGCCCGCGGAAGCGAAATCGCCCTGGTCGGCGAAATAGGGTCCCTTGCGGACGTTGACCGACTGGACCAGCTCCGGAATCAGGAAGTTGATGTCGGCGTAGCCCTGGCCGTGCCCGTGCGTCGGCATGTTGACCGGCATGCCGTCGACCTTGATTGCCAGATCGGTACCGTGATCGAGATTGAAGCCGCGGAGAAAATACTGGTTGGCTTTGCCCTCTCCGGAATGCTGGGTCACGATCAGCCCCGGCACGGCCTCAAGCAATTCACCGGCCCGCGAGGCCGGACGCGCGTTGAACTCCTCGCCGCTGACGCGTGTCTCGCTGGCTGCCGTCGGCTGGAGATTGGCTGTTCCGGAAGAAGCGGAAGCGGACGTCACGCCGTTCGCGGCGGGTGACGTGGCCGGGGTGAGGGGGGCGGCCGTAGCAGATCGCGAAGGCCGCGCGCGCGGCGCCGGCTGGGCGCGCCGCTTTGGCTTTTTTGGCGCCGCCTCAGGTGCGATGACGGTGACCGCAGGAAGCTGGCTGGCCTCGATGTCTGTTGGACGCTGCGCATGTGCCGGCGACATGAGAACGGCAATGCATGATGCGGCCAACGGGAAAAATAGGCCCCTCAAAACGCTACACAACGCTCATGCCCCCGCATGATAACTGCTACAACCAGCTCAGGACCGCACCAGTTCAAATCCAACCTGGCCGGTACCACTACCATTTACCATTCCCAGTATGACGTTACAATGAGAACATCATACTGGAAAAAGGCCAATCATCGGGATTGCAATGCAACGGATCACCATCACCATCGAGGACGACCTGCTCGCGGAAATCGACGCCGCCGCGAAGGATCGCGGCTACCAGAACCGGTCCGAAATCATTCGCGATCTGGCCCGCGCGGGCCTGCAGCAGGGAGCGCAGGACGCCATGCCGTCGGGGCAATGCGTGGCGGCGCTGGTGTATGTCTACGATCACGCCGCGCGCGATCTGTCCAAGCGCCTGGTGCAGAACTTCCATGGCCACCACGATCTGTCGCTGGCGACGCTGCACGTTCATCTCGACGACGACAGCTGCATGGAGGTGACGGCGCTGAAAGGACCCGCCGGCGACGTCCAGCATTTCGCCGATCACATCATCGCCGAACGCGGCGTACGCTACGGTCGCGTGGTGATGATCCCGACCGCAACAGACAAGAAGACCCGCCCCGCACCCAGGCGAAGTCATCGGCACGCTTGAGCTCGACTCTCCCGTCGTTCTGACCTGAACGTATTTTGTCGGCTGAATCGATCAATGGCGGCATTGGATGATCGCCGCTCTAATACCTGGAATCACAAATCGGTATTGCAGGCCTCTCGCAGGGTCCTGCTGGACCTATCACTCGAAATGGAGAATTATTCGATTGTCCCACATAGGCCACGAACTCAACAGGCAATCCCATGTCAGCCCCGGTCACCGACAGCGTCGAATCTTCACGGCCCATGTTGTTCCAGCCGTTCAAGATCCGCGGCCTGACCCTGAAGAACCGCCTCGTCGTGCCGCCGATGGTCCATTACCGCGCCGCGCCCGGCAACACCTGCGGCAGCTTTCACAACGTGCATCTCGGCCGCTATGCGCTGGGAGGTTTTGGGCTTGTCTTTGTCGAGGCAACGGCTGTCGAAGAGGTTGGCCTGATCAACGAGCATGACCTTGGCATCTGGAATGACGCACAAGTACAAAGCTTCAAGCCGCTGATCGCCTTCATGAAGGGCGAGAACACGGCGATCGGCATTCAGCTCGCCCATGGTGGGCGCAAGTCGTCCTCGCAGCGGGCGATGGACGGCATGGGCCCGCTCACCCCGCAAGAGATCGAGGCGGGCGCCAAAGTGTGGCAGCCGGTGGGCCCCACTCGCGAGCCGGTCGCGAATGGATGGCTTATCCCGCACCAGCTCACGACCGAAGAGTGCAGGGCGATGGTGCGCACTTGGGCAGCCGCGGCCCGGCGTGCCGTCGCTGCGGGATTCGACGTGATCGAAATCCACACCGCCCACGGCTATTTGCTCGCCTCATTTCTTTCCCCCATTTCCAACACGCGCAACGATGAATACGGCGGCGACCGCAACGGGCGCATGCGCTTGCCGCTCGATATTGTTGAAGCGGTGCGGCGCGAGATGCCGGAAACGATGCCGTTGTTCGTGCGTGTCTCCGCCGTTGACGGAGCCCAGAACGGCTGGAATCTGGATGACACGGTTGTCTTCGCCCGGGAATTGAAGGCCCGCGGCGTCGACGTGATCGACTGTTCCTCCGGCGGCATTTCAGGCTCGGCGACGGCGGCGCAAGTCCCGCGCGGCCTCGGTTTCCAGGTGCCCTACGCCGAACGGGTCCGCAACGACGTCGGCGTCGCGTCGATGGCGGTCGGCATTATTCTCGAGGCACAGCAGGCGGAAGCCATCCTGGAGAATGGCCAGGCCGACCTCATCGCGGTCGGCCGGCAATCTCAGTTCAATCCCAATATCGCGCAGCACTGGGCCCATGATCTCGGCATCAACCGCAAGTTCGAGGATTGGACTCCCGAATTTGGATGGTGGCTCGAGAAGCGAATTCGAACCATGGAAGGGTTCGCCACGCCGACCGGGGTCGTCACGCGACACAAGATGTCCACTCCCGGGGAGTGAAGTCTTCGCGATGTGAGAGAAGGATCACTCCAGGAAGTGACTTTGCTGAGTCACTTCCTCTCCTCCAAGAGGGGGGCCGTTGGAATGCCTAACTCGTTGAGCGGAGCTGTGATCTAGATCACGTATTGCACCCCGAGAGAAATGATAGCGTGGTGGTGATCAAACGACGGGGGTCCGATCATGCCCACCATATTCGACTTCCTCTACCGCGAATACTGCCGTGCCCGCCTCGCCGAAATGCGGAAACAACTTCTTCTGGTCTCGGCTGAGAGCCATGAGGTCCCAGAAGCGAATTGCGATGTCAGCCATCCTGGCGGGTCCGCTGGTCGGGATAGCGGTTTTGGCGACGATAGGACAGCCACACAGCACGAAGCTCGCCAAATTCACTGAGCCGGCGCGGCTAAAGGCGGCTGAGGGTGGAGTGGCTGGCGGCATGGGACCGGCCGATGTCCACCAAGGACCACCGGCCTCCCGTCGCGCAGTGGACGTGTCCGCGGATGGAAAGACTGCTGGTTACAAGGACGATGCAGTTGAGCTTCTGCGGTCGCTACCAGAAGGCGCACGGCTGAAAATCGGCGCAATGCCGATCATGTCGGACACCGCGATATTCGCCAATCCACACGATCAAGTGGACAAAGACCGGGAGATCGCACCTTATTCGCGGGTGCATCCGGGCGATGGCCGAAGAGGCAAAACCTCTTTTTTGCACTCGCACATAACCGAAATCTTCTTTTCCATAAATTATCCTTTATTCTTGTACCGACGAATTGAACCAAAGCGCTTGGGCTTGTCATGTGGATTGCCACATTCGGAAACATACTCGCGGACGGGTCACGTCGCATGACGTAATTGTCAGTTGGCCTTGATAACGAACGGATTAGGCTGAGCAACGACTGGAAAGCCCATGTATTCAGAAAAACAATTTGCCGCGCTGGAGGCGATGTGCCGTGAGCGGGCCGCGCTTGCCAGAAAGGAAATGGAATACTCGCTGATGGAGTACTGGCTTGCAGAAGCCGAGGAATGGAAGCAACTCAAGGAAACTCTTGAACCATTCTTGGGAAGAGTTGAGAACCGCTCCAGTGACCTGGCGCGATCGAACAACGGCTAAGGCGCGTGACGCGCGACGGACGAAGATTGCTGGAGCATCGCGGCTCTGCGAGATGTGAACAGCTTGGCGGCTTCTATCGCGCCTAAAGAAAATTTCAGTGGAACGGTCGAGCAAACGATGGGGTTGTCTCCTATCTAACGATAACAAGGACACCTCATGAAAGTTACGATAATAGCGCTGGCAACAGCCTTCACGCTCACAAGCTCGTTTGCGCTGGCGCAAGCCGACGGAACGGCGGGATACGGATCGGTCGTGGCCCCTTCAGTGGGGTCGTATCCGGCTACGGTGGGTTCGACAAATGTAGTTCCAACATGGCGGAACACTGGCCCCGCAGCGCCGCTGCCGAGCGTCCCTACTGTCGGTAACGGTTTCGGGAGCACCTTTGCGCCGATCCGTGTGCCGAGCGCAGCTTCCACGATCGGGGCGTCTGGGGTTCGCAGGTAAAAAGAAAAACCGCGCATTTGCGCGGGGCTTTTTTTAACGCACTCTTCTCCATGGAGCCCTCTACAGTCGTGGCCGTGCGCAGACCACTTCCGCTCTACTCCAAAGAGACTCGTGCATCGCAGCAAATTCGGGGCGATCCGATGCGCTCGACGCGAGAGTCGGTTTCATTAAGCGGAGTTGCCGCGCGAAGAACGGTCTCACCAGGTGAAAAAGGGACTTCCGAAAGGCGAGCGCCAGAAAGGCAGGCTGCGTGGGCGCGCGTAGCGGAATTCAGTCGCCGGCCTCCGTCGCCGGTTCTTGATGCCCCCTTGCGGCTCGCCGCTCAACAGTACCACGAATTCAGTTCCCTTGCCGGTTTCCGGACTCAACGCCTCGTCCGTGACGATCAGGGAAGATCGCGGCGTAATATTGCCGATGCGATCCAATGCGTCCCGCGGAATGGCGATGCGGTCGAGCGCGGCCTTTGCGCCGTCCGGGTCCGTCGGCACCGGCTCAACGTCGCGCCCACTGCTCGCGCGCGCCCGGTCGTGTGGCTCAACCGTGGCGCTGGGCGGACGTCCGCCGTCCAATGAAACGGCGCTCCATCGCACCTTGGCATCGTCGGTCGAGCGCTCGATGGCGGTGAAGACATGCGTGCCGATTGGACGATCGGGATCTGCGATCGTGACCGGACTTTCAAGGATGGGCTTGAATGCTTGACGGACATAAAGCCGCTGGGTCTTGCGGCTGATTAACACCGATATCGGCTGGAGTTCGCGTTCGACCTGGCGGGCCGCCTCGGCTGCCGCGGCCCGCGCAGTCTCCGCCGCGGCGGCGGCGTCACGCGCAGACGTGACGGCATCGAGCCTCTGTTGCAGATCCGCTTTGGCGGCGTCCCATTGCAGCTGCAGCCCCGCGATTTTGACGGCGGCCTTTGCCTTGGCACCCTCAGCCTGCTCCTTTGCCTTCGCCGAGATGCGAGCGCCAAGTCTAGTCTCGGCAGCCGCCAATTGCGCCTCGGCTCTGCGCTTCAGATTTTCCGCCGCGCGAACCGGCACCTTTGCCCGCGAGGCCTCCCGGAAGGCCGTCTCCGCGTCGAGTCTCGCCTGGGCCGCTTTCCTCGCCGCCTCTTGCGCCTCTGCGGTGCGGGCGGCGGCCATGGCGACGGCTCCCGGCTTGGGTTGGAACAGAACCGGATGGGCGAGCTCAATGGGCGCCACATCGGTTGGCGCCATGATCACCCGTATGCCCATCGCGGTCGCGCCGAACAGGCGCGCGGCGAAGTCGAAGGGCATCCGGACACAGCCATGGGACGCCGGATACCCCGGCAGAACGCCGCCATGGAGTGCGATGCCTGACCAGGTGATGCGTTGCATGTGCGGCATGTAGGCATCGTCATACAGGTTCGAGTAATGGTCCTCTACTTTCTGGATGACGCTGAAGATCCCGGCGGGCGTCTCGCGTCCCTTCGTGCCGCTCGACACCGGCGCCCGCAGGATCCACCCCTTGGCGTCGTAAACGGTGATCCGCTGGTTGCGCAGCGAAACGATGGCCATGAGCGGCTCGCTCGCGCTGCGCGACTCAATGGACTCGATCGAGCGTTCGCCGCTTCTGGCGCCCGCATTGTCTCCTGCCGCGATCAGCACGGCCAGACTCGCAACGGCAAGATACACGGGCCGCAGCCGCGCCTGCTTACGCTTCGGATTCACGCAACGAGACGTCATGCGCGTCCCATCTGATCGGGTCTACGCCACCTTGTACTCAGGTCGATTCACAACGTAGCGCTATCAGGTCGGACTTGCCAACCTGGAACCAGGCAAATGCTGATGGCGCTCAAGGTCTGCGTGGGTTCATCTCCGGACCTGAGCCGCAACTCGCATGTTCGCTTTACGACGGTGAGCCGAATGCGTCCGCCTCACGCTGTGATCGTCCCGCGCAGCCAGCCGGGTGCGCTTCTTCACCTGCGATTCCGCGTGTTGGGCTTTCGGCCCGCGGCGAGAGGCATATTCCTTGCCGTCGATCGGTGCCACATGCGGCGGATCTCTATCGAGATACGGCCGCCCAATTCCAAACTCCTTGCCGTGTTCATCGATCCATTTCCAGAGGCTTTCGGTGGAAATCCATCGCTGCGCCCGGGTCCCGCCTTTGACGCTCACCACATCGGCCGCAAGCCCGCGGCCATAGCCGCCGCGGAAGCTCCCGCCATGGTAGGATCTATCAGTCGCTGCCTTCAGGCCGCTTGCGATCGATTGACGGTAGTCATCGCGGAACGCGCTGGTTATGCCAGGCGACAGCCCAGCCTGCTCCGCCGCGTGGAGCGTGTGAAAAAGCTTTAACTTAAAGCTCTGATCCATGCCTCCGATCACGTAGTCCATCATCGGCATGCCGGCCTTTTCCGCCGCCTTCGGATCCTTCCACGTGAAGTCCTGATCGACGAGCCTGGTAAAGGTTCTGGTGACAGTCACGGTTTTGCGCTTCTTCTTGACTGTCACTTTCCTCTGCTCATTCACCTTGATGGTGTCCTCCTTGGGCGTCCGTTGGTAGAGCGCCCACAAGAATCGGTCGATGCAGATGTCCGCTACCGGGCACTCCTCGAGAGTTTCGATGGTGTTCACAGCCTCCTTGGCGTCGTTTAGCACTGGATCAGGCGTGTTTGCTGTCGCCACCTGCACGGGCGGTGTCTCGGGCGGCAGCACCTGCGACGAGTCGGGTAAGGCGGCCTCGACGATCGATTTGGGCTGATCCGAGGCCGCCGTCGTGTCGGCGGCCGTCCCCGTCACCAATTCTGCGACCGCCGCCACATCGGCGCTAGCGACAGCGATGTTGCCCGATGCGGTTGCCTGCGGTGCGTCCACGACCTCGGCGGTGAGAGATGGTGAGGGGTGGTCCTCGATTGACACTGCGCCGGCGTTCTCGATGCCGACCGAACCGACGCCAGTAAGCGAGGCGACGACCCAACCGGCGAGACCGACCGTTCCGCACAAGGCCGTCGTCACTTGCGCAAATCGCCGTGAGTTCATGATCCCGTCGCCTCCACCAGAGCCATGCACAGCCAAGCACGCGACGCGGTTGATCTTCGGATCAAAATAGGGGCGTGCAATGACGAAAACTGCAGGTCATCAATTTTTCCAAAAAGTGTCGCCCTGCTGCAACGGGCCGCGAGCGACCTGCGGCGAGCCATGATCAGCTACGGGAACCAGCGATAGGCCCCATCCATGCACTCCGACCTGGCGGGAGGACGACGACGATCGCGCCTAGCTTCACCCGTTTCATGAGATCGATGATGTCCTCGTTGGTCATGCGGATGCAGCCGGACGAGATGGCTTGGCCGATATATTCCGGCTGGTTG
>WNGL01019556.1_pt1 | contig 11397 bp, 12 predicted proteins | sample 5400591 | NCBI WGS metagenome assembly WNGL01 (sample SAMN13153377, study PRJNA577476) | soil metagenome | isolation source: 80 cm soil or saprolite under Garry oak tree replicate 1 | place: USA:California | collected 2016-06-15
GGCTACGTCGTCCTCTGCTGGGACCCGGTCGGCCAGGGTGAGCGCAGCCAGTTCTGGGACGCGGCCCGGGGGCGCAGCCGCTACAACCTGGTCTGCGGCGAGCACGCCGTCCTCGGCAACCTCGCGGTGCTCGCGGGCTTCAGCCTGGCCCGTTGGATGACCTGGGACGGCATCCGCGCCCTCGACTACCTCCTGAGCCGGCCGGAGGTGGACGGCGATCGCGTCTCCATCACGGGCACGAGCGGCGGGGGCTTCCAGGCCGCGTGGGTGGGCGCCCTCGACCAGCGCGTGCGGGTGATCGCTCCGTCCTGCTTCATCACGTCCCTGCCCATGCGCATGGCCAACCGCATCTTCGAGGACCCCGACACCGACCCCGAGCAGGATCCCTACGGGCTCGTCTCCGCGGGGATCGACCACGCGGGTCTTCTGTTGCTCGCCTGGCCGCGCCCCGTCCACGTGGCGGCGGCGGTGAAAGACTTTTTCCCCATCGAGGGGACCCGCAAGACCGTGCGGGAGGTGGCGGCCCTCTACCGCCTTTCCGGCCGCGGCGACCGCATCGTGCTCAAGGAGGGCTTCCACGAGCACCGGTACTCGCCGGAGAACCAGGAGTCGGCCTTCGCGTTCCTCGATCGGTTCAATGGTCTTCCGCAGCGAACGGGCCTGCCTTCCGTGCGGGCGCTGGGGCCCGAGGCCCTCCAGTGCACGCCGTCGGGCCAGGTGCGCGTGGACCTCGGGGGGCGATCCCTGATGGAGGTGATCCGCGACGAGTTCCGCGAGCGGAGGGCGAAGACCACGGTGCGCCTGGCCGAGCTCTATCACGCCCCGCCGCACCCCGAGGTGGGGCGGTGGCCGGTCGTCCCCTACCGCGACCACGCGCCCGAGGGCGCGATCGCGTGGGCCGCGGCGGGGAGCGCGACCTTCGGCGACGCGGTCATCGACCGCTACCTCCTGCGCCACGGCGGCCTGGCCCTGCCCGTCCTCCACGTCCGCCGGCGCGAAACGCGCGAGGACCGCGTGGTCCTCGATTTCGGATTGGGCGGGAAGGCGGGACCGGAGGACTGGCCCGAGATCGAGCGGGACCTGAAGGACGGCCGCGAGGTGCTGAGCCTCGACCCGCGCGGTCTGGGCGAGACCCGCATGGGCTACCAGGCGGTCTCCATCGACGATCCCGACCTGGCGCGTCTCGGCGAGCAGGCGGCCTACGCCAGCCCAATCTCGGGCGTCCTCGCCAACCACGCGTACAACGCGCTCCTCACCGGGCGGCCCTACGTCCTGGAGATGGTCGAGGACGTGGAAATCGCGGCCCGGTTCGCCCGCGAGAAGCTGGGGGCGCGGGCGCTGGCCGTGTCGGGGCGCGGCGACGCCCGCGTGGTGGCGGCCCTCGCCGCCGAGGTCCTCCCCGAGCTCGAGCCGCTCTCGGGTCGCGACCTGTCCTTCTGGCGCGAGGCGGTCGAGGAGACGCGCGAGACCTGGCCGATCCACCTCCTTCTGCCCGGCGGAGCCTACGCCAGGCCCCTGACCTCCACCGAGACCGAGCCCCGGGCGGGCGAGGAAACGAATCCTTGACTTCGACCCCCGACCAGGAGCATCGTGCCCGCCTCAAGGGTCTCCGCGACGGTGTTCCCGGGCGCCGACTACAGCACCACCCACGAGGCGGGTGGCCCGGGGGAGTCGATTCACCTGTTGCAAGTGCTCGGGCTGACGTTCGGTCCCGCTCCCCTGAAGCCAGGTCACATCAGCATCACGCCCTGACGGCGATCCGGCCGCTCAAGCCGCCCCGTGAGGCGGGCGCGACGTGTACCACCTGATGGCGAAGGAATGGCTGAAGCTCCTGGTGGGGGCGCGCCTGGGCGCGCTCAGGAGGCCCTGATGGACGTGCGCGTGTTCGCGACCAAGGCCGAGCTGGGCCGGGCCGCGGCGGTGGACGCGGCCGCGGCCCTGCAGGAGGCCATCGACACGAATGGCCGTGCCCACGTCATCGCCGCCACCGGCGCCTCTCAGTTCGAGTTCCTCGACGCCCTCGCCGCCACCCCCGGCATCGACTGGTCGAAGGTCGTCTTCTTCCACCTCGACGAGTACGTGGGCCTCCCCGAGTCCCACCCCGCGAGCTTCCGGCGCTACCTGAAGGAGCGGATCGTGGCCCGCGTCCGCCCGGGCGGCTTCCACTTCATCGAGGGCGACGCGGCCGACCCCGCGGCCGAGGCCCGCCGGGTGGGGGAGCTGATCCGCGCCCATCCGATCGACGCGGCTTTCGTGGGGATCGGCGAGAACGGCCACCTGGCGTTCAACGATCCCCCCGCCGACTTCGAGACCGAGGAGCCGTACCTGATGGTCACGCTGGACGAGGCCTGCCGCCGCCAGCAGCTCGGCGAGGGCTGGTTCAAGGGCCTCGAAGACGTGCCCCGGCGGGCGATCTCGATGTCGGTCCGGCAGATCCTGAAGTCACAGCGGATCGTCTGCGTCGTTCCCGACGCGCGCAAGGCCCCGGCGGTGCGGGATTGCCTCGAGGAGGAGGTGAGCCCCCTGCGGCCGGCTTCCATCCTGCGCACCCATCCGCGGACCACCCTGTACCTCGACCGGGCCTCGGCCAGCCTGCTCTCACAACCGTGATGGGGAGGACGAAAGCGGCGGCCGGAATGGCGGCACTGCTGAAGTAGACCCCGCCTACTCGAAGAGCCGCTTGAGCCGCCTCCCGATCGCGCCCAGCATTCGGTCGAGCGCCCGCTCGACGCGCTGTTTCACGCCGCCCCGATGCAGTGGGCACAAGCCGGCGGGCACGTCGTCGCCTTCCTTGAAATACTCCACGTAGACCGGGCAGCCGTCCATCGGACGCAGGTAGGACACCCGGCACAGCTCGACCTCCCGCAACCCCGCCGGGGGAGAGAACTCCTCGGGCGGGAGGACGTGCCGGGCGCGGCGCATGAAGTCCACCCAGATGGGAAGCGCGATCCGCGCACCGTACGCACCGTCGCCGATGGGCGCCGGCTGGTCGAAACCGACCCACACCCCGGCCACCACGCGGGTGGTGAAGCCCACGAACCAGGCATCCCGGAAGTCGTCGGTCGTGCCCGTCTTGCCCGCGGCGGGAAAATCCAGGCCGAGGGATCGCGCGGGGGAGCCCGTACCGCGTTCGATCACGTCCCGGAGCATGGACAGGGCCTGGAAGGCGACCTCCTCGGAGAGCACGCGTCGCCGGCGGATCTTGTCCTGGAAGGCCACGGTACCGTCCCCCTCGATGGCCTCGACGATTCCGCGCGGCCGCACCGAGAAGCCCCCGTTCGGGAAGACCGCGAAGCCCGCGGTCAGCTCCAGGGGCGAGACGAGCCCAGTTCCGAGCGCCAGGGATGGCACATCCGGCAGGCCCAAGAGGCCCGCCTCGCTCGCGAGCCTCAGCACCGCGCCGCTGCCGATCCTCTGCTGCAAGGCCGCGGCGGCCTGGTTGTTCGACTCGAGGAGCGCCTCCCGCAGGGTCAGGGCGTCGGGGCCCTCTCCCTCGGCGTTGCTGGGCGCCCACTCCGGCCGCCCCTCCGCGACCACGCCGCGAAGGTCGGTCAGCACCGAGACCGGCGAGAGGCCCCGCTCCAGGGCCGCCGCGTAGACGAACGGCTTGAAGGCGGAGCCCGGCTGGCGGCGGCTGCGCACGGCGCGGTTGAACGGCGCGCTCGCGAAATCGGACCCGCCCACGAGGGCGAGGATGTCTCCGGTCTCCGGATCCAGCGCCACCAGGGCGGCCTGCAGGCCCGGAATGCGGAGGCGGCGCAGGCCCTGGGCCAGAGCCTGCTCCGCCGCCTGCTGCACGTCCGACCGGAAGCTGGTGTGCACCTGCCAGTCGGGCGGGTTGTCGTCGCCGACGCGCTCGCGAAAGAGCTGGCGCAGATACTCTTTCGCGTAGCCGGAGCGTGGGTCGGTCGGGTTCGGCCGCGGCGCGATCTGCAGCCGCGCCTGCCGCGCGGCCCGCTCGTCCTGGGCCGTGATGTATCCCTCGGCGCGCATGCGCGCCAGCACGACGCGGCTGCGCGCCACCGCCCCGTCCAGATTGCTCCAGGGCGAGAGCGCGGACGGCGAGCGGATCAGGCCCGCCAGGAGCACGCTCTCGGCCAGGTTCAGGTCCAGCGCCCGCTTCTCGAAGAGGCTGCGCGACATCGCCTCCACCCCGAAGAGGCCGCCGCTCAGGCTGACCCGATTCAGGTACAGCTCGAGGATCTGGTTCTTGTCGAGCACTTGCTCCAGCATCCGGGCGAGGATCGCTTCCTTCGCCTTGCGCCCCAGAGTGCGCCGATTGGAAAGGAACAGGGTGCGCGCGAGCTGCTGGGTCAGCGTGCTGCCCCCTTCCGACAGGCGGCCTCGTTGCAGGTTGTGAAGGGTCGCCCGCCCGACGGCGATCGGGTCGATGCCCGGATGCCGGTAGAAGCGATGGTCCTCGGCGGCGATCACGGCGTCGCGCAGGTAGGGGGAGATCTGGTCCAGGCGCACGTCCCGGCGGTGCTCGTCCAAAGGGAACCAGGGCTGTCCGTCGGCTCCGTAGAACACGGTGTCGCCGACACCTCTGGTCAGGCGGTAGATCGCCAGGTAGTGCTTGCCGGTCCAGAGGAGGCCGTAGAGGGAGAGCAGGGTCGCCGCGAGGGCGACGGCAAGGGCGAGGCCTTCCACCGGGGACGCGGGACGAGGCAGGTGTCGGCGGACGCGGGTGACGAGGCCGCCCAGCAGCATGCTACGCCTAGCCTAGCAGAGCGATGATAGGCTGCCGACCCCCGCTGGAGGAAGGGGATCTGAGGCGAAGGACTGGGGTAGGATGCCCGCCCAATGCACGACCGGAAGCGCGTGTTCGCCGCCGCCTGCGCGGGGATGGCGGTCTTCGGCATCGTCCTCACCACCGTGGGGGCCGTCCTCCCCTCGGTCATCGAGAGGTTCGGCGTCGACAAGGCGCACGCCGGCTCGCTCTTCCCTTCCCTGAGCCTCGGGATCCTGGCGGGCGCGCTCGTGTTCGGCCCGATCGTGGACCGTTACGGCTACAAGAGCCTCCTGCTCCTCTGCACCGGCCTCGTGATCCTGGGCCTGGAGGGGATCGCCTTCGCCCCGTCGTTCTCGTGGCTGCGTCTGGCGGTGCTCCTCATAGGCCTCGGCGGGGGGGTGATCAACGGCGGGACCAACGCCCTCGTGTCCGACGTGAGCGAGGGCGGCCGCGCGGCCGGCCTCAGCTACCTCGGGGCCTTCTTCGGGGTGGGCGCGGTGGGGGTGCCCTTCGCGCTGGGGCTGCTCCTCGCCCGCTTCTCCTACACCGCTCTCGTGGCCGCCACCGGCCTCGCCGTCCTCCTTCCCCTGGCTTTCATGGCCGCCATCCGCTTCCCGGTCCCCAAGCAGGCCCAGGGCTTCCCCATCCTGAGGGGCCTGAGCCTGCTGCGCGAGCCCTTCCTGGTCCTCCTGGGCTTGGCCCTCTTCCTGCAGAGCGGGATGGAGATCAGCGTGGGCGGATGGACCACGACCTACTTCAAGGAAGAGCTGGGGCTCGACGGGCATCGCGGCCTCTTCTTCCTCTCCCTATACTGGCTGGGCATGATGCTCACGCGAGTCGCCCTGGGCGCACTGCTCGGCCGGATCTCGCCCGCGCAGGCCCTCTACGCGGGCATCGTCACCGCCTTCCTGGGGTCGTGGCTGCTCCGCGCCGCGCGTGAGCCCGGGACGGCCGCCGCCGGGCTCGTCCTGGTGGGCGCGGGCTTCGCCGCGGCCTTTCCCGTGGTCTTCGCCCTGGTGGGCGACCGCTACGCGAGCCTTTCCGGGACGGCCTTTAGCATCGTGCTCGCGATGGCCCTGACCGGGGGCATGCTGCTCCCCTACCTCACGGGGATCCTGGGGCAGGCCTACGGGCTGCGGACCTCGTTCCTCCTCGTGCCCGCGGCCCTGGCCGTACAGGCCCTCCTGCTCTCAGCATCGCTGCGGCGGGCCGCGTAGCGGATCGGCCAGGTCGTCCGGGTCACGCCCTCCGACCTCGGCCAGAGCCACGAGCTCGCCGTGATGTTTGCGCCTCTCCCCCCGAGCGTGTTGGCGCGCATCGAGTCCCTGTTGGACGAGCGGACGACCTGAGGGGCGGTCGTCCGCTCGTCGAGGACGCTCAGGGGGTGCTGATCGCCGTCTGCTGGAACGCGACCGACTGCCAGCGGCCGCTCTTCTTGACGTAGACGCGCGTGAACAGCATCGGCCCGCTGACGTCCCTTCCGCCAATCGTGCCCTTGGTGTCGGCCCGGCCCGTCACCACCGCCGTGTCGCCGTACACCCGGACCTTCAAGTCGGACACTTCGTTGGACGTGATCTTGATGTCGCCCGTCTTGATGGCGTTCATGGTCTGAGCCTTGTCCCTCACGCGGCCATTGCGATCGATCAAGGTGTAATCGTCCGAGGTGATGGCGTCCAGCGCGGCCACGTCGGCCCGCGTGACGGCCGCGGCACGATCCTTCTCGATCTTCTTGATTTGCTCCTCCACGGCTGCGCCGGAGGCGGCTTGAGCCGCCGCCGGGCCCGCGGTCGCTACGAGAACTGCTGCGGCGATGACGGTGACGGCAAGGATTCGCGGCATGGGACGACCTCCCTTTCAGAAAGCTGGGCCGGGGAACCTTCGGTGTGCCAGAAGCCTAGGGCCGGGGGCACTTGCTGTCAACCACCCGGACGCGCGGGGGCCTTCGAGCCACGGGGCGTCGCGGCCGCTGCTTCGCGGAAACGGACCGGATGACGATCCGGCCGCGCCTCGTGCCGTCCAGCGGCCTGGCGGCGCGCTCGAGCGCGTGAGCGATCAGCGCCCGGACCGCCGGCTTCTCCAGGGCGGCCGGGCTTTCGAGGACGATGTGCCGGACCCTCGCGCCGCTCCCCCTCAGCAGCTTCTGCGGATCGGGCAGGGCCGCGCCCTGCAGGAAGAACAGGCTCACCCACCGCGGGTAAAGGGCGACGGAAAGGATAGCCTCCGATGCACGCTCCGTCGGCCCGAAGCCGACCGCGAGCGCGTTGTAGTTGTCGTAAACCAGCTCGACCGCGCCGGGCAGGCGCTTCCGCAGCCGAGCGAGCACGGCCCGGGCCAGGGCCCCGATCTCGGGGTCGTACCTGGCGATGAAGGCGGCGAGCTGTTCCTGGGGTGATCGGGGCGCTCCCACGTCGCGTCCTAGCGCCCGGTTTTCTGCAACCCGGGAGGAACGCGGACGCCGAGCCACTCGCCCCGCCAATCCGCCATGCCGCGGCCGCTGAGGCGCTCCAGCGCCTGCTCCGGATCGGCGTCGGTGGCGAGGCGAACGACCGCGGCGAGACCCAGCCGCTCCACGAGGTACTTCGTGAACGAGTGGGCGAGCACGTAGAAGGGACGCGCGACGCCCGCGCGGTCGTCCTCGAGAGAGGGCGGCTCCCCGGGGGCCCCCACCCAGGGCAGCACCTCCTGGCCGAGCGGGGTCCGCAGGTACCGCCGCGCGGCTTCGTGGATGCCGTGGTCGCCCGCGCGCGTAAAGACGTGGGCGTCATAACCGTCCGTCCGAACGTGCGCGACATGTCCACCCGCCGGCTCACGACGTAGCGGACGCGCTCCTGACGAGCCGGTACGGCCCGGCTCGGCGCGAGCAGGTCCTCGAGGTCGGCGATCCCGCGGTCCGCCAGCCGGACGAACGCGTCCCGCTCCCGGGCGTCGAGACCCTCCGGGTCGAAGTCGACGAGGGCCCGCTCGCTCTCGCAGCGCATCACCAGACGCCTCCCCCCGCGCCGGTCCGCGCGCTCGAAGGGAGCACAGGTCAGGGCCGTCACCAGGGCCGTCCCGGCGATGGTCATCCCCTCCGCCTCGACCCTTCGGCGGCGGCTACTTCGTCCGGCAACTGACGGAGATCCCCGAGCGGCTTGTCCGTTCGATCATCGTCGCGTAGTTCGGGCGCGCCCGGACGTAGTCGAGAAAAGCGTCGACGCCGGCGAAGCCGTCGAGGACGTTGTGGGCGGTGAAGCAGCCGCCGACCGGGACCTTCGCCTCCAGGTCCTTGAAGTACTGCGTGTACCACTCCTTGTCGGCGTCGGGAAGACGAAGTCAAAGGGGCCCGGCAGCTCCTTGACGAGCTGGTGGGCGTCGGCGAGCCTTGTGTCCACGTACTTCGCGACCCCCGCCGCCTCGAAGTTCTTCAAGGCGGTCCGGTGCCGGCGCTCGTCGATCTCGATGGTGACGAGGTTACCTCCAGTCTTGCTCAGGGCCCAGGCGATCCAGATCCCCGAATGCCCCGTCGACGTCCCGATCTCCAGGCCGCGCGTGAAGCCCTTCTTGACGATCAGGTCGTGGAGCGCCTGGCCGTCCTCGTAGGGGACGTTCAGGTCGTGCCAGTCGCCCCGCGCGCGGTCGAGGAACCCCCGGACGCGGGCATCCAGGTCTCCCGGGGCAGGTCCCGCCTGCCCGCGCGTCGGGCTCGGCGGGAGAGCCGCGGCCATCAGTACCGCCCAGGCGGAGAGGACGATCGAGCGGGTCTTCTTCACGGCTGCCTCCTCAACCCGAGTGTCTCATGAGTCTCGCCGAGCAGGACGCGGTGACCGGGGCTCGCCAGGGCGGCGTGAAGGATCTCGATGTCGCGGCAGGCGTCCTGGGCCGTGCCCTCGAGAGGCCGGCCCTGCTCGAGGTCCACGCTGATCCACGTCCGGTTCCGCGTTCTTATCGCCCCTCCACCGCCGCCATGGCCCGATGCCAGGCGGAGAGGATCCGCTCCACCGTGGCGTTGGCGTCGATGCGCTGCCGGGCGGGGTCGGCCTCGAACCACGCGATTGAAGCGCGGACGCCCTCCGCGAACGGGACGCGGGCCTGGAAGCCCGGCACCACCCGGTGCAGCTTCGAGTTGTCGAAGACCAGGCTCCAGGCCTTGTCGCCCAGCAGGCTCGCCCCCCGCCGCTCGTCGATCCGGGCGATGAAGTCCGAGGGGACGTGGACGATCCGCGGCTCGACTCCGATCACCCGGGCGATCGTCTCGTGGATCTGGTTCCAGGTCTGTACCTCGTCCGAGGTGATGTGGAACGCCTCGCCGTGGGCGGCCGCCTGGCCCAGCAGGCCCACCAGGCCGCGCGCGAAGTCCGTGGCGTGGGTGAGCACGAAGAGCGAGGTCCCGTCCCCGGGGACCACGATCTCGAGGCCGCGCCGCAGGCGGTGCACCACCGTGTAGTCGCTCCCGCTGGTGGTCGGGATCCAGGTCTCGCCGTAGGTGTAGGAGGGCCGGACGATCGTGAGCGGGAAGCCGGTCTCGCGATGGGCCAGGCGCAAGGCATCCTCGGCCTCGATCTTCTTCCGCGCGTACTCCCAGTGCGGGTTGCCCAGGGGCGCGCTCTCCGTCACCAGGTAACGCGGCGGAGGCTTGCGGTACACGGAGGCGGAGCTGATGAACACGTACTGGCCGACCCGGCCCCGGAAAGCCTCGACGTCCCGCCGCGCGTCGGCGGCGTCGAAGGCGACGAAGTTCACGACCCCGTCGAACCGCCGCCCGGCCAGCTCGGCCAGCTTCGCAGGGTCGGAAGCGTCGCCCGTCACCCGGAGCACCGAGGCGGGCAGCTCCGCCGGCCGGCTCCCCCGCGTGAGGACCGTGACCTTGAGGCCCGCATCCACGGCGAGGCGGACGCACGCGGCCGAGATGTTGCCCGTCCCGCCGATGCAGAGGAGCTTGAAGGCCATGGCTCAGCGTACCGGCGCCGAAGCCACCGCGAGGCGGCTGTCCGCGGTCCCGTAGTACAGCCGCCAGCGGCCCGCGAAGGGCACGAGCCCTTCGACGAACACGACGTTGGGAACCTGGCCCTGCTTTTCGTGGCCGAGGTCCGGGCGAAGGAAGCCCTCCTCGAAGCGGGCGAGGACGCGCCGCGGGTCTTTCGCGTCGAGGAGGACCTGGCCGGCGGAGTAGGCGCCTTCCGGCAGGTTCGGATCGCCCGCCCCGCGGGCCGCGTTCCGCGCGTTGTAGAGAAGGACGATGCCGGGATCGGTCAGGAAGGCGGGCGGGCCGGGCTCGACCAGCTCGCTGTCGAATCGTCCCGGCCGAGGGGCGACCACGGGCGCCGGCTTGCCGTCCTCGCCCAGGATCGGCGTCCAGGCGAGAAGGTCGCCGGAGGTGGCGGCGAAGATGCTGGTGTCGCCCCAGAGCATCCAGTAGCGGCCGCCCACCGGCTCGGCCACGCAGCGTGACCCTTTCCAGCGGCAGACGATCGCCCCCGACTTGGACCACCGCTCGCGATGCTTCTCCTCGAAGGCCAGGCCGTGCTTCGTCCAGCGCCGGAGGTCCTTCGAAGTGGCCACCGCGAGGCGCGCCTTCCTGCCGTCGTAGGCCGTGTAGGTGAGGACGTACCGGCCGCGCTCGTCCTCGACCAGCCGTGGGTCCTCGCAGCCGCCGGGCCACTCGTCGCCCTTCCGGGCGTCCTCGTCCGGGTAGAGCACCGGTTGCGGCCCGCGCGCGAAGCGCACGCCGTCACGGCTGGTTGCGAGACCGAGGCGCGACGTTCCGTCCTTGTCCTGCGCGCGGTACAAGAGGAAGACCTGGCCCTCCCGCACGACCGCCGCCGGGTTGTAGATCGCCAGCTCCTCCCAGCGGACCGCGGTCCGGCGGATCGGACAGGGGAACATCCCGTCGGCGGTGGGCGCGAGGATGGGGTTGGCCGCATCGTCCTTCACGAAGGGCCCGAGCGCCCACGGCGGCTCGGCGGCCCGGCCCCGGGCGCTCGTACCCAGCGCGAGGAGCAACGCGAGGACGGACGCCTGGCCTCGGCCCACCGCTACCCCGCGAACTCCACGCTCGCCATCCCCGAGACCCCCGGCCGTACCCTGAACAGCCCACCGGAGAGCGGCTCGCGGGTCACCACCAGCCCTCCCCGCGCCCGCGGGGCCAGGCAGCCCACGTGCTCGCCCACGGGAACCGCCCGGTCGCGGCCGGTGCGGGGATCGAAGGTGTGGACGAGGAAGCCCTCGATGTCCACCCAGTGGAGGACCCCGCGGCGCGCATCCCAGATAGCACCCTCGCCCAGGAGGGCGCGCGCGTCCAGCCCGAGCTCGGGCTTTCCTCCCATCACCTTCCGGAGGCGGACTGTACCCTACAAACGGCCTCTCAGGGCAGGGGCTGCAGGGTGGCATTCTCGAGGTAGGGATCGCTGAACTCGGTGCGTTCGCCCGCCCGCTTGCCCTTCGCCGGCTGGAGGCGGGCGGCGAGCGGCTTCTTCCATTTGTGGGCGAGGGAAGCCAGGTCGCCGAAGATGCGGGCGATCTGCTCCTCGGTCACGTCGCCGGGCAGGGGGACGGTGTCCAGCCCGGTGGCGCAGACCGCCGAGTAGGCGAGCAGCGCGTCCAGGGAGAGCGCGCCTTCGCTCCAACGCTGGGCGATGCGGCGGTCTTCCATCACCGGGAGCATGAGACCGGAATACCCGACCTGCTTC
>WNGL01032727.1_pt1 | contig 11395 bp, 10 predicted proteins | sample 5400591 | NCBI WGS metagenome assembly WNGL01 (sample SAMN13153377, study PRJNA577476) | soil metagenome | isolation source: 80 cm soil or saprolite under Garry oak tree replicate 1 | place: USA:California | collected 2016-06-15
CGGCACCGGGACCTCCGGGGATCTCTGCCCCGGCGGAGTAGCTCGCTGCCGTTGCCGGACCGGGCACTGCCGCACGGCAAGCCTCGCCCGGGCCCGGGGTGGGCCGGGGTGACCAGCTAGCGTCGCGGCGGGCCGCTGCCGGGCTCGTCGAGCAGCGCGGACGAGATCGCGGCGGCGACCCAGTCCGCGCACTGGCCGGGCGTCCAGCCGCGCTGCAGGACCAGGAGGTCGTATATCTCGGGGCTGGCGATCGCCCACACCAAGTCGATGGCATGCTCGAGGTCCAGGCCGCCGCGCAGCCCGCGCATCGCCCTGACCACGGCCCGCGCAGTATCCCGCCGCAAGTTGACCGACCGCTGCCACGCCGCCGCGACATCGGGATCGCCGGCAGCCGCGGCGCGCATCATCAGGAACAGCGGAACCACCCGCGCGCCGATCGCGGTCATCTCATCGGCGAAGATCCGGACCTGCCGCTGCGGATCCTTTTCAGCCCTCAGCCGCATCATCCACTCGCGGTCCAGGAACATAACCTCCCGGTCATCTCCCGCCACTGCCCGGTTAACAACCTCGATCAGCAGGTCGGCCTTGCCGCCGACCGCCGAGTACACGGTCTGCACCGCGACCCCGGCCGCCCGGGCAACGTCCGCGATCGTCGTCGCTGCATAACCGGCGTCCAGGAGACACCGCGATGCCGCCGCCACAACCCGGCGACGGCTCTCACGCCGCTGCAACTCGCCCAGACGTCGGCGCTGGGCAGCGTCATACGGCCGGGCTCCGGCTTTCCCCGGCAAAGCGTTCATAGTCGAATTCTAATCAGAATCAAGTTCCTAGCTACTTCACAGGCCGCGCTGGCAGCCAGACCTGCTCCGGGCGACGTTGTCGCCGCCTGCCCCAAAACCAACCAGGCACTCGCCCGGGTGGTGGGGGCCGCATGCGCTGGCCTGCACCGAGCTGCGGCCAGAGCGGGTGCTCGCGGCGGCGGTGGCCCGCCGGCCGCTCGATCCATTGCTGGGGCTGGGCTGGGTCGAGGACGATCTGGGCGGCTAGCATGCGAACGTGTCCCGGCTCATCACCACCGAGCGGCTGATCATCCGCCCATTCACCGTGGCCGATTTCGAGGCCATACACGCCGTGTGGTCCGACCCCGTCGTGATGGGAGCCATCCCCAGCCAGGCATACGACCGGGAACAGAGCTGGGCCAGGCTCCTCGGAAAGTTCCGCCACCAGGCCAGGCACGGGTTCAGCACAAGGGATAAATGCCCTACCGATCCCCCACCCTCGCACGATGACGGGTGGGACGTGTTCGACCCGGACAGGCCCTACCCTCTGATCACAGCGAAGAGGTCGGCAAGCTGGGTCTCCCGGGATTGCACTCACTGGCCTGGTGCAATGTCGCCATGACGTTGTGAACGGAACGGCGTGGCTGCGAGGGTCCAGGTCTGCCGCCCGCAGGGACAATGAACGTGCTGGTCCGTTCGTAAGGCTGTGCCGTCGCAAGAGCCGTCGCGAGGATCCTCGATTGCAGAAAGTCTGCCGGGGCCTGCTGGTCAGCCTGTCGGCACGAACGCGTCGAAGTAGACGTTGCGCGTGCGCACACCTCGCGTGGTGATCAGCTCGACCGCAGCGTCGATCATGGCTGGCGGGCCGCACAGGTAGGCGTCGTACCCGCTCAGCCGAGGAAGTCGGCGGCCCACGACGTCGGTGACTAGTCCGGTCTCACCGGTCCAGTGGGCCGGGGTCTCCTCGGACACCGCGGGGACGATCTCCAGGCTCGGCATGCGCCTCCGGATCGCCTCGAGGCGGTCGAGGTGATAGAGGTCCGCGGCGGTGCGCGCACCGAAGAATACGGTCACTGGTCTCGTGTTCTGCCGATCGGCGAGGTCGGCGGCCATCGACTCGATCGGGGCAAGCCCGGATCCTCCGGCGATCATGATGATCGGCCGGTGGGACAGCCGTACCTTCAATTGCCCGAAGGGGCCATACACCCGGAGCCGGTCCCCGGGTTCCAGTCGCTCTTCCAGGACGCCGGAGAAGGCACCGCCGGGCAGCACGCGGATGACGAGGTCGATGTACCCGGACTCGCTCGGCGGGTTGGCCATGGAGAAGGCTCGCGCCGACGACGTGCCAGGCACTTCGACGTTGACAAACTGTCCTGCGGTGAAGCGCATCGAATCCGGGTCGAGCAGGCGCAGCCGGAGTCCCCGGACATCGGAGGTGAGCCGCTGGATCTCGACCACCTCGGTGGTGAACGTGCCCGCGTCGTCCCCGGCGAGGAACTCCTCCTCAGTCAGGTCGGCGGTGGACACGTCGATGATGCAGTCTTCCAGCGGGACACTCGCACAGGCGAGGATCCAGCCGTCGGCGCGATCGGAGGGCGGCAACGCGAAGGACGAACCCGCCTGCTCGACGTCTCCGTCGACGAGGAGGACGCGGCAGGTGCCGCACCCTCCGTGCCGGCAGCCGTAACGCAGGAACCGGCCCTCGCGCAGCGCCCCGGCGAGAATGCTCTCATCATCCCCGCAGTCGTAGGAAGCCCGGAACGGCTGCACTTCGATCTTGGGCATGTCCGCTCACCCGTCCTGCTGGTGTAGCTCGTTGCAGCCCGGGTGTCACAGCCCGGCCAGCGGATCCTTCACCTCGTAGCCGATCGCCCGGATGTCATCGATCGTCCACAGCCGATCGAGGTCCAGCACCGGCTGGCCGATGAGCGTCTTGCCGTCGGGACGCACATAGCCGAGGTCGAGGATGACGTCGGCGAGATCCCACCCGTGGTAGCGCTCCCAGAACTGCTTGCGTCCGGCGTGCGCCTCCGGCCAGTTGCGGAAGATCCACTCACAGCCTTCGCTGCAGGTTGCGTACTTCGAGCCACGCCACTCGACAAGACGGAACTCATTGAGGTCCAGGCGGGGCAGGACACACGGGAGCTGGCATACCTGGCAGAACGGCGGCAGCCCCGGAAGCTCCTGCAGCATGAGATGCCCCGACGAGGGATGGGCCAGCTGCCGGTAGGCCTCCCAGAACCCGCCATATGCGTCGTGCCAGCCTGGGTAGTTGTTCTCGAACCATTCGAAGTCCGCCGGGCCCATCGCGTCCGAGCGCCAGAAATTCAGCGGCCACACAGCTGCGAAGACCTGCCCGATCGTGTGGTGCGACCAGCGCACGTCCTCGGCCGCCTTGCCGAGACGCTGAGGCGGCTGGACACCGAACTCGGTGAGCCGGTCGATGAAGCTACCGACGAAATCGTCGACCACCCATTCCTGCCACTGGTCGTGGTAGGACCACGGCCTGACCGTGGCGCCGTATTCCGCCTGCCAGCCGACCAGGGCGTCCAGTCCCTTGTGCGAGTGCCAGAAGTGGCGCTCCAGGGCGCGGTTGAGGGCGGGAACGTTGTTCTCGTCCTCGAGCACGGCCATGATCGAGCCGTACCCGTTCGCCATGTGCCGCGCCTCGTCGGACTGGATCGACAGGAACGTGGTGGCCAGCGCATGCTCGCCGTTGGCCACGGCCACCTGCGGTGTGGCCACGAGCAGGATGTTGGTGAACGCGGTCTCCACGCAAATGTTGAGATTGACGATGCAGTCGATCGGGTCGCCGGTGTTGAAGTTCTGGAACAGCCCGATCGACACCAGTCCGCCGGGATGCTGGTAGAGCGCTTTTTGCGCGATGTCCCAGCCCGCCGGGTCCCGCCAGTGCTTGACGTAGTAGGTCGAGCATCTGGGCGTGGTAACCCTGCCGCAGCTCCTGGTTCTGCACCGAGGCGATGAGCCCGCCGGTGGCGGCGACCGCCTGGAACTCGGCGTTAGTCAGGTCGGGCAGCGTCAGCTTCATGCATTCCATGAAGCGTGGCTGCACCTCGTTGGCGATGCCCATGCGCAGGACGCCGTCGAGGAAACCGTGGGTCCGGTCGTCCTTCTCGGCTTCCATCTTCACGTAGTCGCGGATCAGCATGCGGAACGGGTCCTTGCCCGTCGCCGGGATCGTGTACCGCGTGGGATACTTCGGGCTCTGATCGCCCACGGTGAACTGCCAGTCGTAGCTCTTGGCCTTGTTGTGCACCGCTTCCAAGCTCTTGACCATCGTGATCGCCCTGCCCTTCGTGTCGTCAGCCGCGGAAGCGATCCGGAAGGATCTCGGAATAGATGGTCACGTGGTTGTCCGACACGACAATGCGCCCGTAGTAAGAGCTCATGCTGACCAGGAAGGTGTCGGTGTCGATGTCACGCCCCAGCCGGTCACCGAGCTTGACCATGTCGAAGTCCAGCTCGCCGTCCCGCTCGATCTTGTAGTAACAGCCCCGGAAACCGACAGCCGCGTCTGGCATCTCCTCGCGCACCAGCTCGACCGCTGCCTCGGTTTCCGCGCTCACCATCAGGCTGATGCCGACCCGGGCCCGTTGCCGGGCCCGGTCAGCGGCCTGGGTCACCTCACTCATCGATGCACCCTTCTTCCTACGCATCGCCCGCGGCGAGCCCGCAGCCGGCGAGAATGGCCTGCTGGTTTTCAAGGGCCCTGTTCAGGCAGATGCCGAACTCCTCACCGGACTCGGTGCTTGCGGTCCCGAACAGCGGGGCCAGCGCCTTTGCCGCCCGGGTGCTGTCGGCCGTCCATTTCCCGATCCAGCCGGAGAGCACTGCCCGGTTGCTGTCGGCGTGGTCGGGGTCGGCGAGCACCAGCCGGAGGAGTTCCTCGGTAGCGGCCTGGTGCCGCGCGGTGTCGGCACGAGCGGAAGCCAGCACGAGCGGCGTGACTGCGTCCCCATGATGCGGGGCGTTGCGGGCAAGCAGCTCGGTCTTCATCAGCCGGCCGACGATGGGCTCGAACACCAGGTTGACCGCCACGACAACCTCGAACCAGTCCCGGGAAGAGACGATCCGCTCCACGTTCTCGCGCATGGGCACGAGCACCGGGTCGGTCATCCATGCCTCTCGGGCACCAGCATCGGTGAAGCCCTGGTGCGTGTCCGCCAAGTCGAACATCAGATGCACGATGTCCTGCAAGTGCCGCATGCGGTCACCGGTCTGGAACGCGATGGAGAACGCGATCGTGTCCCCCAGCGCCTCCCGCACCGCATAGCAGAGCGCGAGGAACAAGCCGTACTCGACGAACGGCCACGCACCGTAGTACCTGGACAGCATCGGGTCGAGCCAGGCCTCGTCCATCCCAGCGGCAAGGCCGGCGGACAGCTCACCAGGAATCAGCCGCCCCAGTGCCTGTTCCTCGTGATTGGCGGCAGCGATGTAGGGCCGCTGCCACAGCGCAGCCGGGTCGCGGTAGTCGTGCCAGTCGCCGCACCTGATGACCGTCGATGACGCTGTGTAAGGCTCGCGGCCGTCATCGAAACGGATCGGCCAGTCCACGTTGAGCCACTGCTGCGGACTCGACTGCTGGCCCACGGTGTAGAGCTCGTACTCCGTCGCACGGCGCCGCTGCGGGGTGAACCATGTGAATGTCCGGTGACCTTCGAATGCCGGTATCGCCACTTGACCCTCCAAGAACATGCGGTCGTAGCGGGACTCTTGGCAGATCGCCGCGACGCGTGCTCTCCCCGGGTGCGGCAACGCCCGGCAGCCGCCTTATCGTCATCGGAAACGCGCAGCTCATTCATACAACGGCAGCTCACCCGCGCGACACGACACAGCGGGGTGAACTCGGTGCCCGGCCTAGGACCGGCCAGACAGTGTTTGGACCGGACGCTCGGAAACATGCCACCACATGCGGCCGTAACACCCCTATTCCGCTAACAGCAGCTCCTGCTGAGCCAGATCGAGGCGACACTAGGCCCTGCGGCCGGGTCCTCAGCACCATCAACCCAGCTGGGAAAGACCATCAACCCAGCTGGGAAAGCAAGGCCGGGCAGGGGATCATGGGGCCCACGGCGGACCGGTCCGCCCTGGGCCGCCCAAGGACCCGGCAGCCGGGTCGACCTCATCGCCGCCTTCGCTTTCCCGTTGCCGTTCACGGTCATCTGCGAGCTGCTCGGGGTGCCCGGGCCGGTCCGGGTCCCGCTGGGCCGGGGCTTCGCCGGGATGCTTGTTCCCATATCGGCGGCCGCTGACTACGCACGGGCCAAGAAGGCGTCCGATGCGGTCGCGGCGATGCTGGCAGAACTCGTCCAGGCCAAGCAAGCCGCCCCAGCCGACGACCTGGTGAGCGGGCTGATCAGCGCACGTGACGGCGACGAGCGCCTCAGCACCCAGGAGCTGCTCTCGACTATCTTCCAGCTGATACGCGTCACCTCGCGTTCGGGCACGGCATCCACCACTGCCTCGGCGCCCCGCTGGCACGCACGCAGGGCCAGCTCGCCCTCGGGTCGTTGCTGCACCGCTCCCCGAACTCCGCCTCGCCGTCCCCGCCACCGAGCTGCACTGGGGCCACGGCGACGGGCTCGTGCTGCGCGGCCTGTCCGAGCTGCCCGTCATTCCCGGCCCGCACAGAATTAGCTAGTTTGTTGATCGAGGCCGGCCGCAGGGGAAGAAGAGACATCAACGTCTGTACGCCGGAGCCTTCGGTTCTCCAGAGCCCCGCGCAGGATTTCCGTAACCACTCAAGCGTTCACCGTCAATCAGGAGGCCGCCATGCCTGAGTTCCCGCCGATCACCCATATCGCTGTGACTGTGACTGACCTCGAGCGAAGCACCCGCTGGTACGGCGAGCTGCTGGCCGCCGAGCCGGTCCTGGACGAGGACGAGCAGATCGGGGGCTTTCACCACACCGTGTTCGCGCTCGGCGGAGGGCAACTACTCGGCTTGCATACGCACCCCCAGGCCGCAGGTGACAAATTCGACGAGCACCGCACCGGCCTTGATCACATTGCGTTCGCCTGCCGCGACCGCGATGAGCTGCAGACATGGGCCGCGCGCCTGGACGAGCTTGGCATCGTACATGGCGGAATCAAGGACGCCCATTACGGCTCTGGTGTCTCCTTCCGGGACCCGGACGGAATTGCCCTCGAGTTCTTCGCGCCGCCTGCCTGACCCATGGCCGCTAGCCCGCGCACGCGCCGCAAACCGGCGTGCGGCGCGGCGAGCGAACAAATCGTCCGCAGCTGATGAACGCCGGCCGCAACCGGCCCAAGAACCGCCACAGCGGCCTATGGGTCGGGCTCGCCGTATGCCGGATGCTGAACGCAGTTTGGGCGGGTGAAAAGTGGATGAAGATTCGCCAGCGGCGCCATCTGGCTCTCCCGCTCATCGACTAGCGGCCGGCTTCATGCGGGCCCCGCGGAGCTGCGTTCACTACCCTCCATGGCCCATAACGATCCTTCGGGTCGACTAGCCAGCCGGACCTCCCTGGCCGCCAACCCGCCCAGATCGGCGGCTCGGCGAGCGTTCTCCCTGAACTCCCCGTCACTCAGTGTGATGTTGTTCATCGACGTGGCCCGTGGACGACCTCCGACGGGTCCAAGCGGGAGCGATCTGCCGGTGCAGGCGTGCCAGCGTCTGCCGCCGCCTTCTGCCGACGCTGAGCCCGGGGAGCACCGCAAAAACGGGATATCCGGTGTCCGACCACCATTCCGATCGCTAATGGGATTATGGGCAGTAAACCACGGAGGTCCGTAGGGCATGAAAACACTATAAGCGCGCACCATGGTTGACCAGCGCAGCTGCGCGTTTGCCGGGCGCAGCCGCATACGGTAGCAGCAGCTGTCACGTCAGGCCTGCTGCGTGTCTGACCGTTCCTGGTCACCGGCCGGAGGACTGCGGTCCTGGAGTTCTTTGATCATCTAGTCGGCTGGGTCAAGGCGCTGGCCGGGAGCGGGCAGGAGCCGCAACCGGATGAGCTGGCGTTTCCAGCAGGCCTGCCAGGCCGCACGTCCAGGCGCATGTTCGCTGGCTTGACATCGCGGTGGACGAGGCCGCTCTTGTGGGCCGCGTCCAGCGCGGATGCCACCGGCGAGACAATCGCTGCAGTCCGCTCGGCGGACAGCGGCCCATGCTGGTGCAGCAGCGTCCTAATGTCGCCGCCGCGGACGTATCGCATCGCGATGAATAGCACTCCTTGCGCCTCGCCGGCCTCGCAGACGGGGATGATGTGCGGATCGTCCACGGCGGCCGCAGCCCGCGATTCCCTGATGAAACGGTGACGGAACGCGGCGGCCGCCACACGCGCACACGCCGACTCCCGAGCCCTCCCAGGAGGAACCCGTGACCTAACCAAGCACCCACCCCGTGCCGCTCGCCCATCGTGCGCCGGCCGCCCCAGCGTCACGCGCCCTGCCAGGCGTGGCCTTCGGCCAGTCTTGACTCCGGCGCCTCACCCGGCACAAACCTGGCAGCCATCGGTCGGAGATGAGGAGAGCTGCAAAGCGTTGAACTGACGGAACTGCACAGGTAAGGAGCCCTCGGGATTCACATGTCGAAGCGCTGGTCCTCGCTAAGCGTGATCGGCCCAGCATTGCGCCTCGCCCCGCCCTCCTACCGGTCTATACAGTGTATGGACTGCGACGGGTCTGCTGACGGATCTCGAGAAGGCGATTTGCGCATGGGCATGTTTCGGTCACGGGTGGCGCGCAGGGGGCCTATCCGCTCGGTTGCCCGGGCCGCCGCTGCCTGGTGCTCAGGGCGGTCACCCGGCGCGACAGCTGCCTTCGCCGGCACCTCGGTGTCGGGTGGCATAATGCCGTCCGGGCCGTCGGCGATGTCATTTTCGCCAATTGCCGGAACAGGCCGAGCCGAGCGTTGGGAGGAACCGTGAGCGCGCCGTTCGTCCTGGCCCCGGGTCAGAGACATCCCGGGGCGCCACCGCTGGAGCGGCCTTTCTTCCGGTTCGCGAGCGGCCAGACCGACGGGTTGCTCGCGCTGGCGGAGGTCCGGCTGCCGCCGCGCACGCCGGGACCGAACCTGCACGTGCACGCCAACGAGGACGAGATGTTCTTCGTGCTCGATGGCGTGATGACGGTGCAGGTGGGCGATCAGCTGCAGGAGGTCGCGGCGGGCGGGCTTGCCTGGGGCGCGCGCGGCGTTCCGCACGCCTTCGCCAACCGCGCCCAGGCGCCAATGCGCATCATGATCATGTGGCTTCCGGGCGGAGCCGAGGGCCTGTTTCAGGAGATGCGTGACTACCTGCAGGGGATTGACGGAGACCCGGACCAGCAGGTGGTCGCTGAACTCCAAGCCCGGTACGGCTGCACTCACGTCGGTCCGCAGATCGCCATTCCAGCGCCGTAGCCCCCGCCCGAGCGAAATTCTCGACTCGGGTGAGCGGGCTGGGGAACCGGGACCTGATACCGGCGGCCAGCGCCCGGTATTGCCGGACACTGAGCAGCTCGGTGCTTACCGCATCGCCGTCGTGATCGGAGTGCCCAGAATTCGACGCGCTCATCGGGCTCGCTCTTTACGCCGATTTGCAGTCAGAAAAGTGGTTGGCTGCGCATCGAGCGGACTGTTCTTCGCGGGAATTTCTTCTGCCTGTCTTTCCTGTCGATTTCGGGTATGCGGGCCAGGCTGCCTGACTCGCGAGCTGGCGCGCGTTGTGCGGTGTTGCCGGGTGCCCTGTGTCGCGGGGGGGCGTGACGCTTGGCGGTGGGAGTCGGGGCCGGAATCGGACTCGTGTGCCGGGCTGGCTGGTTCACTGCCCTGGGCTGGCGAATCTGTCAGATGGCTGCCACTCACCTGCGGTTGGGCAGATGCGCACTGAGCCAGCCGATGACCTCGCTGGCGTGGCGGAAGATGACCGACAGGGCGCCCTCCTCGGCGACTAGCCGCAACTCAGCGTCCGGGATGGTGTCCGCGAGCCAGCGGGCGTGCGATGCCGGCGTCGGCCAGTCCTGCTGGCCGTGCCACAGCGTGACCGGCACGCGCGTGCCGGCCAGATCCACGCCCCACGGTGCGACGAACGCCAGATCGTCCTCTATCCAGCCTTCCGGCCCGGCGGTGAGGCCCTCCCGCAGGCAGGCGAGCAGGAACGCCGCGACCTGCGGCGAGCTCAGCACCTCCCGGTCCCGCGCCGGCAGCCCTGCACCGAACACGTCAGCGACTTGCTCAGCATTGACCGCCGCTAGCTGCCCGGTCGCCTGAGCCAGCGCCGACGCCAGCTTGCCGCGGCCGGCCAGCGCCAGGGTGAACTCCTCCACGTTGCCCGCCGCCATGCCCGCGGACCAGTCCAGCCCGGCCGCATCGACCGGCGCGACCGGCTCGACCACGGCCGCGGCGAGCACCCGGTCCGGCAGCATCGCCGCGCACGCCAGGGCATGCGGGCCGCCCCCGCCGACCCCCCAGACGGCGAACTGGCCCAGGCCCGCGGCATCGGCCACCGCCACGGCATCGGCGGCCACGTCCGCGACCTGCATCTCGATCAGCAACATCCATCCCGCGCTCCCTCGGCCGGGTGGCACCGGCGGCCCGTCCTCGTCACCGCTCAGGCGCCCGGCCGGGACGGCTGAGCGGTCCGCGCATCGCCGCGCCATGCTCCCAGTGAGGCCGGCGCGGGCCGCTGGGCAGCGGTCGCCGCTGATCGCAGTCATCGCGCTCCCGGCTTCGCTCCTGCTCCGGGCGCGGCTCATCTCGGTGCGTCTCCGGGCGGCCGTGCCCGGCGCAGTGTGGCCGCCAGCCGCGGAATGCCGGCCAGCGTCCGTGCCGCGAAGGCGGCCCGCTGACGGCCGGCGGGAAGCGCGGACAGCTCGCCGGCCCACTCGGCGCGCCAGCGCGAGCGCGTGGCCCGGGGAAGCAGCGCCGCCGCTACGGACAGCAGTCGGCCGTACCGGGGCGCCCGTCCCGTCCCGTGGCGGCTGATCGTCCCTGCGGCCAGGTCTTCCAGCTCGGCCCTGATGGCATCCAGGCCGAGGGTTCCGGCCACCGGCACGAGCACGTCCAGGGTCTGCCTGGACGTGCTGAGCCGCGTGGCGGCAGGCAGCGCCGCCGCCGTCCGCAGATTGTGCAGCCGGTCGGCTAGCTTGATCATCCAGGCCCTGGTGTCCGGGGCCGCGCTGGCCGCGGGGCGGCCGGCCGGGCTGCCCCGCATTCCAGCGCCGAGGCCGCCGTCCACCGCGCGCAGGCCGGCAACCAGCTCGGCGACGGTGGCGCCGAACGCGTCGCGGAGCTCGGCGAGGCTGTAGCTGGCGCTGTCGAGGGCGTCGTGCAGCAGGGCAGCGCACAGGGTCGGATCATCGGCGCCGGCCTCGGCCAGGATCGCCGCGACGGCGACCGGGTGAGTGATATACGGATCGCCGTTCTTGCGCCTCTGGCCTGCGTGGACCCCGGCGGCTACATGGTAGGCGCGGCTGATCAGCCCGGCATCGGCGTCCGGCCGCGTGCCAGCGACGACCGCCAGCAGGCCCGCCAGAAGGTCGCGGTCCGCGCTGTTCGCCGCCTCCGACGACGGCCATCTGCTCATGGCGCCACCCCGGCGCTGCCAGCCCACGGGACAAGGCCGTACCGCGGCAGACTGCCGGGACGGC
>WNGL01009324.1_pt1 | contig 11393 bp, 4 predicted proteins | sample 5400591 | NCBI WGS metagenome assembly WNGL01 (sample SAMN13153377, study PRJNA577476) | soil metagenome | isolation source: 80 cm soil or saprolite under Garry oak tree replicate 1 | place: USA:California | collected 2016-06-15
AGGTTTCAACGCGTTATGCGTCCAGCGAACCCCAGTGTCTGCACTGGCAATAACAATGTTTTGGCCGGTGTACCCAAGCGCCCAGACCTGTGGCGCGTGCGTATAATTGATTCCTGGTTCGATTGTGGCTGGCCGCGAAGGCGATTCCTCAACAGGGCCTGGTTGCGGCAGGTTGTTATGAATAACTGGGTTGCCTTCAATGCTTGCCACCCCCGGGAACGCCGCCAATGCCTCAGCGATTTCGCGATTACCCTTCACCAAAATCGCGTTAATGATGTAGAACGACTGATACTCAATTTTGCTTTGGTCCAGCCATTGCAAAATGGGCGCCTGCGTGGTCTGGCTCTTGCTCAACAGCATTTGATACACGTAGCGGCCCTTTTCAGCCTTGGTCGACAAACTAGCCGCGCCGCTCAAGTCAGCTTGATCGGCCAGTACAACGAAAAATTCAGCTTGTTGACCGTTGGCGGTGTGTTGCATCACCCACGACGCAATCTTCTGGTGGAATGTGTCAACGCGTTGGCCCGTCGTCTCGCCGCGGCGAGACGATCCACCTGCGCGCGATGAGCCGATTGCTCCTGCGGCAGCTAGAAGGGCTGCGATAAGAAATAGTGAACAAAAAATACGCCGCCACATGGACGGCGCCGACGTGGATGTTTGCTTGGGATTTGTAGTCATAGAGTTGCCGACGGTTTTGTTTTGTAGCCGGAATCAATCCTTCGCGCGTTCGTTGGCGAAGGCGGATGATCCCCAGTCTTCTTTATTCTTTGTTTTGTTCGGCGAACGGGCACCGAAAACGCCCCTGTTCTAAACCAAAGTGCGCAGCCGTGTCAATCCTTTTCTGGGCAGGTTGCAAAATTCGATTATCACAACGGGGGCAGCGGTCCAGGTGAGTCGAGGGACGTTCGATCGGCGTTGTCGAGGTCCGCCCAACCGGTTGCGACAGGGCCGTGCCGCGCAACGTCTGCTTAAAATGATGTTGACATATTCTTGCCGATTCAGGTAGAAACAAGATTCCACGTTGAAACCGTCTTGATGTGCGTCACACGCCTCAACCAAACCCATCACTCAACCTAAAATCCATCCTATGAAAAAGAAATCCGCTTCCAAATCTGCATTCTTCAAACTGCGCGTCGCACTCGGCGTTCTGCTTTGCTTCGCGGCAGTTACAATTGTTGTGTTTGCGCAGTCTCGTAACGCGTCACAGCCCGCGAATTCACAGCCGATTGTGCGGGCCGAATATCGAAGCGTAATGCAAGTGTTCACCAAGCAAAACCCCTATACGGAGGCCTGGTTGGCCGCCAACCACGGCCTCTACGACAACATCTGGACCGCCGAGTATGAGACCCGCTTGCAGCAGGCCGCCGAGCCCGTCCTCAGCGAGCTGTTAAACGTGCTGACCCCTAACTACGGCCCAGACGTCCGCATGAGCAACGGCATTCTGCTCGGCAGCAACCAGAACGAGTTCCAGATCGACGCCAACCCGACCAACCGCCTGAACGCCATCGGGACCTCGAACGACGGGGGGGTCGCCGGCGTCGGCATCTTCCGCACCACCGACGGCGGCTTGACCTGGACCTCGGCCGATGCCTCGACCTATGGCGTGCAGGCGGCCTGCTGCGACCCCGGCGTCGCCTACGGCTCCGACGGCAGCGTCTACGCGATCATCCTCGACACCAGCCCGGCCGCCACCTACATCATCAAGTCCACCGACGGCGGTGCCACCTGGCGCCCCCCAACGTCCGTCTCCACCCCCGACCGGCCGAACGTTGCGGTGGACCCAAGCAACGCGAACATCGTTTACATCACCTACACCGACTTCAACCAGCCCGCCGGGCGCATCGCCGGCTACAAATCCACCGACGGCGGTCTCACCTGGGGATCGGAGTTCCTTATCGGCGACCCCATCTCCGCGCCCGGCTACCAGCAATCAAGCCAGCCGCGCGTAGCCTCCAACGGCTGGATCTACGTGGGCTACCAGGAGTATAACGACCAGAACGGCGGCTGCGCCGCCGGCGTGCGCAACGAAGTGGCCCGCTCGACCGACGGCGGGGCCACCTGGACGATCACCGAGCTGACCATCGTGCAGGGCGGCGCCTGCGTCTCCGCGCAGGCCGGGCGCGGCATCTTCTGCATCAACGCCGGTGGCAGCTCCTTCCGCTCCCGCAGCCACCCGATCATCGGCGTCAAGCCGTCCGACCCGACACACGTCTACATGGTCTACTCCGGCGGCGATCTGGAACCCACCGGCACTTATAGCTGCGGCGGCGGCACCGGCAACCACAGCGACACGCTATTCCGCAAATCGACCGATAGCGGCGCCACCTGGTCGGCGCCGGTCAAGATCAACAGCGACCCCGTCGGGGCGAACAAGGACCACTATTACCCTTGGATGAGCGTGCTGCCCAACGGCCAGATCTGGGTCGGCTGGAACGACCGCCGCGACGACGCCAACGACTTCCTGAGCAAGTGGTATCAGGCGCACTCCAACGACGAGGGCGCGACCTGGCTCGACATCAACGGCGCGCCCGGCAACGACGTCGTGGCCGATGTGCAGACCCAGCCCTCGACGTTCATCGGCGACTACCACGGCCTGGGGGCCAGCGGCAACGGCGTGGGCAACGTCCTGGGCATGTGGTTCGACAGCCGCATCAGCGCCGCCGGCGACGCCTTCACCGACCCGCAGGTGCCGCCACCGTTAGGGCCGACACCGACACCTACTGCGACAGCAACGGCTTCACCAAGTCCAACAGCTACGCGCACGCCTACGCCTACGTCTACGCCGACCCCTACGCCTTGCCCGGGTAACCAATACACGATAACACCGGGCACCGATACGATTGTGCCAGGCGCAACCGACACTGGCAGTCATTGCGACGACTGCATTACGACGATTGCTCTGCCGTTCAACTTCCAGTTGTACGGGAACACCTACAGCAGCGTGAACCTGTCCTCTAACGGCACGGCGCAATTTGTGACCGTTGACAGCACGTTTGTGACTGTGTGCATTCCGTGGGCAGCGCATGACTTCACCATTCATGCGTTGTTTGAGGATACGCGCACTGACGCGGCGTTGAGCGGTTGCTCGACTTATCCTGGTGGCAGCTGCGGCATTTACACTTCGACAAGTGGCACTTCGCCCAACCGGATCTTTAACATCGAATGGCGCGCGGTGCTCTTTGGGAATAACGCCTCGAGGTGCAACTACGAGCTGCGCCTGTATGAGAACTCGGCAGCGACAAACAAGCGTTTTGATGTGGTCTATGGCGAGATCAACGGCACCGGGGCTACGCAGCTATGGTCAGGCGGCGTGCAGGGCAACAGCGCTGGAGGCTTCCAGACCTCAGACTTCTGCAACCCTGCGACTAGCGCGCCTCCTGGCAACCGCTCGCGTACTTACACGCAGGCCGGTTGCGGAAGTCCAAGCGCCACACCTACTGCTACAGCAACAGCTACGGCCACAGCCACAGCGACAGCTGCAGCAACAGCTACGGCGACAGCCACAGCGACGGCGACAGCAACAGCTACGGCGACGCGAACACCAACGCCTACAGCTACGGCAACAGCGACCCCAACGCCCACTCCGATAGTGGTGAGACCATCACCGACGCCGAGGCCTCGGCCAACACCACCGCCGCCGAGACCATAGCGGGCAATATTACTAACTGATACGTTGCCAGGACTAACACCTGTGGGGGAAGCTGACAGCTTCCCCTACAGCTTTATGGAGCTATGAAGACCAAATTATTAACGTTCGATTGGCGTTGTAGAGGTTCGCCCAACCGGTTGCGACAGGGCCGTGCTGCGCAACGTGTGCTCAAAATGATGTTGACATATTTTTGCGGATTCAGGTAGAAACAAGATTCCACGTTGAAACCGTCTTGATGCGCGTCACAACGCCTCAACCAAACCCATCACCCAGCCTAAAATCCACCCAATGAAAAAGAAATCCGCTTCCAAATCCGCACCTGCCCGCCGTAGCCTCAGCGAAGCCGGGTTCTTCAAACTACGCGTCGCAGTCGGCGTTCTGCTGTGCTTTGCGGCAATCGCATTTGTCGTGTTTGCACAGCCTCGGTCTGTGCAAACAGGCAATTCGCAGCCGATCTTCCAGGCTCAATATCGCGGCTTGTCGCAGGTGGTGAAGTTCGATGTCTCACCGCCATTGCGCGACATGAAGCCGCTGCCTTGGCCGCAATGTACAAAATCGGAAAACGAGGAGCAGGGCCCGATTCCGCTGGGCCCTGTGGGCCCGGTCGTGCCGGATAAGGCGGTGCAGCGGCTGATTGGCAAGATTGCAATACCGGGGCCCATTATTTCATTCGACGGAAACGTCAATCTGTGCGGTTGCTCGCCGCCGGACCCGAACGGCGCCGTCGGTCCCAATCATGTCGTCACAATGGCCAATCTGCATTTTCAAATCTTTAACAAGTCTGGCACATCGCTCTTCGGTCCTGCAGCAAACAACACGCTCTGGTCTGGATTTGGTGGCGGCTGCCAGACCCAGAACGCCGGCGACCCTGTTGTGCTATATGATCAATTGGCCGATCGCTGGTTGCTTTCGCAATTTACTTCGTCCGCTCCATATTTGCAGTGTGTAGCGCTTTCACAGACTAACGATCCCACTGGATCTTATTACCGTTGGGCCATTATGGTCGGCGGTGGCGCTAATTTTGGGGATTATCCGAAGGCTGGGATGTGGCCAGATGCCTATTACTTCAGCACGCGAGAGTTTGCAGGTGGCAGCACTTTCGTTGGCGTCGGCGCGTATGCGCTGGATCGCTGCCAGGCTCTCGCCGGTAATCCCAACCCGACGATCGTCGGGTTCCTTGCACCGCCAAACCCGGCATACGTCGTCGGCGACGGCTTGTTGCCGAGCGATCTCGATGGCAAGACGCCGCCGCCTGTCGGGGAACCGAACTTTTTTGTGGGCTCACAGGATAACAACGGCCCTTACGGCGCGCCACAGGATGCATTGAACATTTTTAAGTTCCATTACGATCCCAATGTGCCTGCTAATTCGACTTTCACGTTGACTAACACGCTGCCGACGACGCCATTTAACTCGATCCTGGCATTATGCGGCGGCACCCGCGCATGTATTCCGCAACCTAATACCAGCAATCGAATCGATCACCTGGGTTATCGACAGCGGCCGCTGTTCCGGCTTGCGTATCGGAACTTTGGCACGCACGAGTCGCTGGTGACCAATCAGTCGGTGTCTGCCGGCACGGGGCCCAGCGGCGAAGTGTCAGGCATTCGCTGGTGGGAGTTGCGCAGTCCCAACAGCAGCCCCGTCATTTTCCAGGAAGGCACGTATGCGCCTGGGCTAACCGACGGGATTCATCGCTGGATGGGAAGCATCGCCATGAACTCACTCGGCGACATGGCGCTAAGCTACAGCGCTTCCGATGGCACGACCACTTTTCCAAGTGTGTATTACACCGGCCGGCACGCGGCCGACCCCCCAGGCCAGATGACACTCGGCGAAGGGTCCGTCATCAACGGGACCGGCTCGCAAACCGGTAGCAACCGCTGGGGCGATTATACGTCAATTGATATCGATCCGCTCGATGACACCACGTTTTGGGTTGTCAACGAGTACGTACCCACGACTAGCTCCATTGGTTGGCGATTGCGAATCGGCGCGTTTAATCTGGCTGGCGCGCCGGGTCCTTCACCAACAGCAACACCTACCCCTTTTGCATGTGTCCAAGGCGGATCGCCTAGTCCGACTCCAACAGCGACACCGGCACAATGCACCTGGGGACCAGGAGCGGCCCTCCCAAGTGTCGGAACCCGCATGGTAGGGGTTTATTTCCCGGCTAACGGGAAGTTTTACGCCATGGGCGGACGCAGCTCCGACGTAGCAGGCAGCGAGTTCGTGCACCCGTTTGAGTACACCCCCAACAGTTGGGTCACCAAGTCGGCCAGTTATCCGGATACCTTCGTCAACAACATGGCCTGCGGCGTGCTCACCGAATCGGGAATACCTTATATCTATTGCGCAGGTGGCTCGGAGGTAGCCTCTCAGATGACTACCAGTCGCGTCTTCCGTTATAATCCCATCACCGATGTCATCGGCACGGTTCCAGCGCCCTTCCCGCCCGGCGCAGCGAACACCCTGCCCGGCGGCTTCTCGGTCTTCAATAACAAGCTCTACACTCTGGGTGGATTTAATGTTAACGTGGCGGCGACCCGAGAGATTTATGAGTTTACTCCCGGCCCTGCCGCGTGGGTGCTGAAGAACACTCTCCTGCCCGATCCGAACGGGCTCGCGTATATACCGACCGCGACTATTGGCAACTTCATCTTTACGGGCGGCGGCGCCGAGTATCCCGGGACCCTTACCGATACCACCAATTCGTATAGGTATGATCCCACGGCGGATTCGATAACCACGATTGCGAGTATACCGCGGGCCACAAGTAACACGCGAGGGCTGAACTTCTGTAACAAGTTGTACGTATTAGGCGGGCAATTTCCTACGCCGTCCAGCGAAGTGGACATCTACGATCCGGCTGCCAATACGTGGACAGTGGGTACTCCAATGCCAGACGCGCGGCGTAACTCTGCGATGGATACCGACGGGACCAACCGCATCTGGTTTGCAGGCGGCTATGACGGTGGCGGTGCCATCGTGGCCTCGATGTATATCTTCAATTGTCCGGTTAGCCCTTGCGGCGGGGCTTCGCCTACGCCGACAGCAACGGCGACGGCAACGCGCACTCCTACGGCCACGCCAACAGCGACAGCAGCGGTTACAGCGACAGCTACAGTGACAGCGACGGCGACGCGAACACCAACGCCTACGGCTACGGCAACAGCGACCTCAACGCCGACTCCAATAGCGGTGAGACCATCACCGACGGCCAGGCCGCGTCCAACGTCACCGCCGCCGAGACCATAGTGTACGATATTACTAATTGATCCGTTGCCAAGACTAACATCTGTAGGGGAAGCTGACAGCTTCCCCTACGCTTTTATCGAGCTATGAAGACCAAATTATTAACTGCCACATATTTGCTCTCAGCTTCGGTAGCGGTCTCGCCAGTCATGCTCGGTACCGCTTCAGGCCAGCTGGCGCCGACGTGGGACCCGCACACCAAAAAGCCACTGGAAAAATACGACAACTCCCCTGCGTACATCTACCGGCTGGAGACCTCTCCGCGAATGGTCTCTCCACATGGTGCGTTCATCAGCTACCAGGCGAACGTCGACGCAAATGGCAATAACATCGTCGGTGACGCCGCTAACGAATGTTCGATCTCGGTTGACCCGACCAATGGTAGCAGGATGGCGATTGGTTGGAGACAATTTAACAGTGTTACGTCCAACTTCCGGCAGGGCGGCTGGGGGTATACCACGGACGCGGGCGTCCATTGGACCTTTCCCGGCGTTCTGGAACCGGGAGTTTTTCGCAGCGATCCGGTCACCAACTCGAACGAAACAGGAACCTTCTTCTACCTTAGCCTTCTTCAGACATTCTGCGACAACATGTATCGCTCGACAAACGGCGGCCAATCCTGGACAGAACTGCAAGCTGACGGACTCGCAGGTGGCGGCGATAAGCAATGGTTTACCATTGATAAGACGAACGGCCCCGGACACGGTTTCCAATACCAGTCCTGGGACACTACGACCTGCAGTGGCAGTGGTCAGTTCAGCCGGTCTACTGATGGCGGGGTCACCTGGATGACGCCAATTATCGTTCCTCATTCCATTCAATTCGGAACTCTGGATGTGGATACGAACGGAAACCTTTTTATCGGCGGCGAGCAGTCGTCCGGCAGCGGCTTTTGGTGTCTTCGCTCCAGCAACGCGCAGAATGGCGGCGTTACCCCCACTTTTGATCAGATCGTCGCAGTCAACCTCGGCGGCGAACTGAATGGTGGCGGAATAAATCCAGCCGGACTCGACGGCCAATTATTCCTGGCGGTGGATCGCTCCGGCGGCCCAAATAACAACAACGTTTACATGCTCGCGAGCGTGCTGCCGACCGGCGCGAGCTCGGGAACCGAAGTGATGTTTGCGCGCAGCACAGACGGCGGCCAAAGCTTCAGCGCGCCGGTCCGGGTCAACGACGATCCGGTTGTTCCCGGTCGCTGGCATTGGTTCGGCACATTCGCTGTCGCGCCTAACGGACGCCTGGACGCCGTGTGGTACGACACCCGGAACGGCGGAAACAACATCAATTCGCAACTGTTCTACTCGTGGAGCACGGATGGCGGCGTCACCTGGTCGCCCAACGTTGCGGTGAGCAATCTGTTTAATCCGCAGGAGGGCTATCCGAACCAGAGCAAGATCGGCGATTACATCACGATGGTATCGGATAACACAGGCGGTAACGTCGCGTATGCGGCCACGTTCAACTTCAATCCGCAAAGGAACCAGCACGAAGAAGACGTGTATTATGTTCGGGTACTCCCATCGGGCGGCGCAACACCCACGCCAACACCTACAGCTACGGCAACCGCTACAGCGACTGCGACTGCAACTGCAACTGCTACAGCTACGGCGACTGCCACAGCAACAGCTACCGCAACAACAACAGCTACAGCTTCGCCTACACCCACAGCGACGGCGACGCCGTGCACGGGAAGATGTTCCCCGACGCCAAGGCCACGTCCAACGGAAGCGCCGAGGCCCTGATTCCCGAGTGATCAGTGATTGGTGATCGGTGATCAGTTGGAGCTGGGATCGGTGATCCCGTCCGAGACGAGACATCTTTGGCCGGGAATGATGATCACGGTCAGGCGTCAACGCCGCCGGCTAAAGACGCACGCGACATGCGTGCCGGCTGCCTGCGCGAGACCGCTGTCGAGAGGATCGCCAAACAATTGTCGTCCGGCTCAGTCCTGCAAAATGCATTTCTCAACGCTGTTACCGAATGAATCGGAAATAATTCTCGACAACCTTTTTGTTCTGGATTAAGGGATGCGGGCCGAACGCGGTGGTTCGGGAATCGCGCACTGAGAATCTCGAATTGCAGCAACGGTTTAACCTGTCCGCAGTGCTTCGCGCAGCGATGCAAGGCGGGCGCTTCAACCGAATCGATATACTCCACATATTACTCGACATATGAGATCTTCTACCACTTCAAGCATTAGCTGTCTGTTCTTGCTGACCGCCATTGCTACCGGTTCAGCGCAGTTGGCGCCAGTGCAAAGGATGCCTTTCGCTGAGCATCTCGAAAAATACGATAACCCGCCTGCGCCTCCTCGGAAAATTGAGACCTCGCCGCGAATGGTCTCGCCGTATGGCGTCTTCATTAGTTATCAGGCTAATGTTGATCAAAATGGCAACAACATCATCGGCGACGCGGCCAACGAGTGTGTTATTTCCGTTGACCCAACAAATGGGAACAGGATGACAATCGCCTGGAGGCAGTTTAACGACGTAACCTCCAACTTTCGGCAAGGCGGCTGGGGTTATAGCACTGATGCCGGCGTACACTGGACCTTCCCCGGTGTTCTCCAAAACGGAGTTTTCCGCAGCGACCCGGTAACCAAATCCGACGAAGTGGGGAACTTCTTCTATCTCAGTCTGCAATCCACCTGGCCAACACAAACTTTTTACTGTGACGATCTGTGGCGCTCGACCAACGGCGGCCAATCCTGGGTGGAGCAGTCACCCGACAGAGGCGCAGGAGGCGGGGACAAAGAATGGTTTACTATCGATAAGACCAACGGCCCGGGGCATGGGTTTCAATACCAGTCAGACGATGGCATTAACTGTAGCGGCGGCGGCGTGCAATTCCAACGCTCCACAAACGGCGGAGTGACCTGGCAGAGTCCCATCACTATTCCCGGTGGGCCGGTCTACGGAACACTCGATGTGGACACCAACGGCAATCTTTTTATCGGCGGGGAAGGGAACACCTTTTACTGTGTTCGCTCGAGCAATGCGCAGTTCGGCGGCCAGACGCCGACTTTCGACCGGGTAACCCCCGTCAACATGGGTGGCGACCTCAGTAGCGGCGGAATAAACCCCGGAGGCCTGGATGGAATGTTATTCCTGGCGATTGATCGCTCCGGCGGCCCGACTAACAACAACATTTACATGCTGGCAAGCGTCCTGCCGTCCGGGCGAAGCACAACCGACGTAATGTTTGTGCGCAGTACCGACGGCGGACTGACCTTCAGCACGCCCGTGCGGGTCAATGACGACGCCAACTTCCAAGCTCACTGGCATTGGTTCGGCACCTTTGCGGTAGCCCCCAATGGGCGGCTGGATGCTGTATGGTACGACAACCGAAACACTGGAAACGACAATTCCCAGTTGTTCTATTCCTATAGCACCGACGCAGGACTGACCTGGTCACCCAACATAGCAGTCAGCGCTGCGTTTAATCCGCACGAAGGTTATCCCAACCAGAATAAGATCGGAGATTACATCACGATCGTCTCAGATAACACCGGCGGCAACGTGGCGTATTCGGCTACGTTTAACTTCAATCCCACCCGGGGACAACACGAGGAAGACGTTTATTACGTGCGGGTGTTTCCATCGGGCGGCGCTACGCCTACGCCCACGGTCACAGCTACACCATCGCCCACACCTACACGTACGCCGACATCTACGCCTACGGCGACCGCAACAGCAACAGCCACGTTTACTCCAACACCTACAGCTACGCGTACGCCGACACCTACACCTACAGCCACTGCGACGTCAACACCGACAGCTACGGTTGCGCCTACTGCTACAGCCACAGCAACGGCGACCGCAACAGCGACGGCAACTGCAACAGCGACGGCAACTGCAACAGCCACGCCCACTGCTACTGCGACGTCTACGCCGAGGGTTACTCCGACGCCCAGGTCTGAGCCCACGCCGAGAGTTCGCCCAACTCCGCCGCCCAGGCCGTAGGCCCGTCGTTCCCGTGTGATCCGCCTACGCCTAAGCTACGGCGGGACAAGTCAGTGATTAGTAATAGGTGATCAGTTGTAGCCGGGATCGTTGATCCCGACCCGGCGTCAACGCCGCCGGTTACAGACGCACCCGGCATGCATGCCGGGTACCCGCGAGACCGCCGTCAAGAGGACCGCCAACGCATTGTCGGTCGGCTCACTCCTGAAAAATGCGCCTCAGCGGTGTTACCAACTGAACCCGAGATAATTCTCGACAAGTTTGCTGTTCTGGATTAGGAGAGACGGGCCAACGCGGCGGATCCCAGAGTGCAGGAGGCAGTGAAACCGCCTCGACGGTAGAATCCCAACCACTTCAAGCATCCACTCCACTTACTTTACCATGAGATCCTTTGGCCTTTGCATTGCAACGCTGGTGTGCGGAGTTATCTCCACTGCGTCGCCGGCTACTGCTTCGGAAGACACCCTTCCAGCCGGTGCCTGGCAGCCGATCCCCACCGAGCCGCTGGAAAAATACGACATGCC
>WNGL01011036.1_pt1 | contig 11393 bp, 13 predicted proteins | sample 5400591 | NCBI WGS metagenome assembly WNGL01 (sample SAMN13153377, study PRJNA577476) | soil metagenome | isolation source: 80 cm soil or saprolite under Garry oak tree replicate 1 | place: USA:California | collected 2016-06-15
CAAATGCTACGGCCAATGCGATGAATGGACGCATGATCAGCTCTTTAAAGACGGATGTTTCCGTTAAGATTGAAACACCCTCGAAAGAGCTCTAATACAATCCAAGCGACTCGATCGTCGGCTCGTCGATTGCTCCGGTAATAAGCAACCCCTGGTCGCGTTGATAATTCGCCAGGGCGGCACGCGTTTCTACGCTGAGCGAACCCGTAATCGGGCCGCCGTAGTAACCCACCTCTTGCAATGCCACTTGAACATTCGCGATCACCTCGTCGGGCAGCAGATTACCGTAAGTGTAGATCGGGCCATCGTAATCGTAATAACTGTTGAGCGGATCGTAGCCCAAGGCGGGATACCAATAGCCCGAGTTCAAATAATAATATCCGCTGTTAACGAAAACGATGGTTGTGAAATGTTGCTTCCACCAATTGGAGTTATGCCATTCGTGCCGGCAACGGCGGAGCGCATCGGAATAGCTAAAGCGATTCCTTCCGTTTGGCTGATTCCATTTCCCCGGGTGCCGCTTGGTATCACGGTTCGCTAAATCACGAGTGATTGGTCGCACATTGTTGTCGTTTCTTGCGATGCGGTGAGCGTCGATCGCTTCCGGGCGTTCGGACATTTGGCGCTTCACCAAATCGTCGCCGGTTGGTTGTAAATTGTCAGTTTTGACTACCGGCTGAGTATTCGCCATCGGAAGCGCGGCCTGCGCGTTTTCGCGTCTCGCTAGAATACCTGGGATTGATTGCGCATTGTCAATTCGCGCGGTTGGTCGAACGCTCATTTCCGCCAAAGTAGGATTCAATGGCCGCACTAATGGCGAATAGTTCGACCGCAGATTTATGGCAGGTTGACCGACGATTTGTGCCGGCGGCGAGTTGATCGCTCGAGGGCCAACGCTTACTGGCCCGCGAGCGATATTGCGCGAGATCGGCGCGTTTGGATGCACGTTGCTGGCGCGGGATCGACCGTTCACCGCCCCTCCCTGAGAACCATTTTGAGCAACGGGTGCGTTTGTCTGCGCATCGACCGGAGGAGTGACGATTGCCAGCGCTGAAATCAAACAAAATGCCAAGCTAGTGAGTCGTTCCATAGGTTTGCTCCGCCGATTAAACATCACAAAGTCTTCTTTGTTGCAAGCTTCCGCCGAAACTTGTTCAAAGCCAATCAGCATTCGGAAAGCGCAAATTAGCGAAAATATCCGACCTGGTTCGAACGCTCAGATTTCAGATATCGCTCGAGAGCTGTGGCGCCCTCTGCGTCTGACAGCGCAAGATATGTCTTAATTCGCCACGGTCTCCATTTTGCCGTGTGCGGAACTCGTCCTGCATTGTGCTGGCCCAACCGGGCACGAAGATCCGACGTTCTTCCAATGTAAAACCGGTCAACACACGCTTCACTCTGCAGTATATACAGGTAGATAAATCGGCCCATATCTTGAGTGGCTTGCCGAGTCGTAGCTCGCCGCGCAACTGTTGCAAGATCAAAGTCCGCCTTCGCTCAGGCTACGGCGCGACAGTCTACGCCTTGCGCTACCGCTGCGAGCGTAGACTGGAGCCTAGGGGATTCGAACCCCTGACCTCCTCAATGCCATTGAGGCGCTCTACCAACTGAGCTAAGACCCCGTTTTACCTATGAAAAACGATCGTCTAAAAGAAGCCGAAATTTGTGCTTGTCCGGCTATTTTATCCGGCATACACTCCAGACCATATGAGAGCACGTCGGAACAGTGCATTCCAAAAAGTCGGCGAGTGTTTGTACCGTTATTCATCGAATGGCGTTTACTATGCGCGGTTCGAGAGTGGCGGCAAGGAAATCCGCCGCTCACTGCGGACCACAGACCGCGCATCAGCGCAACGCGCGCTCGCTTGGTTAAAACAAGAACGGGAGCAGGTCGATCCATCGCAAGGCAAACTTACGCTCGCCGAGCTTTGCGATCGCTACCTGCGGACCATACAGCATCAGAAACCGAAAACGATTGAGCGAAAGGCGCTCATCGTCAGCCGCGTAAAATCGCATTGGCCCGCCGGCAGATTCATCCAGGTCGCGAAAGTTAAGCCGTCGCATGTCGATCTTTGGATTTCCCGTTATACCTTCGGGCCCCACTCCCGCAATCTGCACATGGCGTGCATCAAAGAGATTTTAGAGATGGCAGTGCGCGACGGAATCATTTCGCGATCTCCCGCCTGTCATCTGCGGCGAGTAAAACCGCCGAAGCCGATCCGCGCTACCCCGAGCTTTGAAGAATTCAAAGCAATCGTTGAAAGCATTCGCTCGCAGAAGTTCAACGGCCACGATGCGGAAGAGAGCGCGGACTTTGTTGAGTTTCTCGGACTGGCCGGCTTAGGCAAGGCCGAGGCCGCCGCGCTTAGGCAAAGCGACATCGATTGGAAACGCGAAAAGATCACGACGTTTCGTCACAAAACGAAATCCGGCTTTGCGATCCCGCTGTATCCGCAACTTAAGCCTTTATTGCTTCGCCGGCGCCGCGACGATGCGCCTAACGAGCGCGTATTTGCGATTGATAACGCAAAGAAAGCGATCGCGAATGCTTGCCGTCGCTTAAATCTGCCGCAATACAGTCACCTATCATTCCGGCGGATGTTCATCACTCGCGCAATCGAGCGCGGTGTCGATGTGAAAGTGATTGCTGAATGGCAAGGGCACAAGGACGGCGGCAAACTCATTCTCGACACGTACAGCCACGTTAATCGCGCGCATTCGCATCGAATGGCGCAACTGATGACGGACGGCCTGCCAGCGGAAAATGTCGTTCCGATTTCCTCCGCCGCTTTGCAATGAAAGACAAAAACCTCAATCGCCTAGATGGTTCGGGTGAAGGGCTCACGAGCGTGGAGGTGCAGCTAGGGGACAAAGCGACCATCAAATTCCGCCTTGCTTCACCTCTAACGGATGCACTGAAACAGGTTCTTGTCGAGACAGTGGCGCTGAAAATCGGCGCTCCCCTTATTCCAACGTTCAAAGAGAAATATGAAAAGGCGCATTTTGGAAAACTTCGCCGCTCGGAAGTAAAATGTCGCGCCTTCGAATTTCTCAGCACTTGGCGCCACCGTATTAGAATAGCGCGTGAGGACGGCCGAGCGGTGACAGATCAGGAATTCGTGAGGCGGCTTTCACCACTGATAGACGCGTTAAACAGACTGGATGTCCCGTTTTTCAAAGGCCTAGCGCAAGCAGTTCGGATCCTCGAAGAGCGCGCTTATTCGAACAAAAACCGCGAACCTACGACTCTTGATAAATGGTTACTGGAGTTCGCAATGCAAAATGGCTGGGAGCGGACTCATACAACTCGGGAACTCAACGAGCAGTTCGTTTCAAAGTTTCGAAAGATGGAAGATAAGAAACTTCGCGACAGATGCCGCGAACTCGGCATTCCGCTCAAAGATGGGCGTGGAAGGCCACGGAAAATAGTACCCCTGTAAGGCAATAAAAGGACTTTTTTAGAGAAAGCGCGTGGGCTTATCAGTGGTTGCGTGAGCGCAATAACTGATACCAAACCGAAAAAGAAGCGAAAGCCTTCATCGGACTGGAAGCGCCGAGTAAATACCGTTCCGCTCCATCAGCGCGGTGCCTTTCAACTCCCGGAAGCTGCGGATTACCTAAGTCTTTCGATCACCGTCGTTCGGCGCCTCATCAAACGTGGGTTGATCCGGCGCCTACCGGGCATTCGCCACGTCGTTATTACGCGTGCGGAATGCGATCGATTTCTACGCGAGCAAACAGAGATCGCAGGACTCGCGGCGTAAGGACTGCATACGATGCCAATCATAAAGATTCAGGTAAAAAAACGGACTCATCCCTATGTAATGATCGACAAGCGACCGCTCGACGATCCTCGTCTGTCGTGGGCCGCAAGGGGGCTACTTGCTCATCTCCTATGCCGACCGCCTCCTTGGCGTCTTGTCTTCGCAAATCTTCTCCGACAATCGCCCGATGGGCGCTACGTCCTAAAGCGCCTCCTGAATGAGTTAAGGGAATTTGGGTACGCGAAAATAAAACGGCTTCGAGACGCGATGGGCAAGATGGCGGGCAGCACATGGTTCATCTACGAAGACCCCGAGCTTTTTGGCGATACCGAGAAGCTGGTTTGTCCACTCTCGGTGAAATCCGATCCTCGGCAAAATCTGGCGCTCGGGAAAGTTCGACAGTCGGATGAATCTGAGACTATTAATAACGAGTACTCGAATAACCCGACTAACAATAATAAAACGAGTAAGAGATTACTCGCGCCTGATGGCGAATGGGACTTACTCGATCAGATTCGGGAGATCCTGGGCGAAGCGGAGATGAAGAAAAATGGGGGAATGTGGCGCACAAGAATCCGCGGCGGCGAAAGCCACCGACGCGCTTTGAGAAACACGATCGAGGACTACAAAATTCGGACGCCCGACCAGCGCCAGCAGATTCGGAATCTGCCGCGTTGGTTCACCGATCGTTATGTGCGGAATCTGGTCAAAATAAGTCCTGCCGCAAGGACCGAGCCATGTACCGAAAGCATGGACTCCGGAAACAAATGTCACTTAGGTTTCTCCCGAGATGCGTAGAGAGCCAGCATATTTCGACAGCCAGGCGCAAGCGGCTGCCGCGTTGAAGATCGATATCCGCGATATTCGCGATGCGAAAAAAGCCGGATGTCCCGCTTTTTGCTCGGGGAGGGTCTACAAGAAACCGCTTCTGAAGTGGCTGGAGAAAAACCGATCGAAGGGAATAAAACGCAGACCAAGCGGCCGCGCGGCGTCCGCAGATTATATAGCGAAGATTATCTTCAAACTATCAGAGGGCACGCTGGAAGTGGCCCTTTCTCAAGCATTGTCTTCTCTCATGAAGCGATTCGATGCCGGTCTCATTTCGAGCGAGGAATATTTCGAGCGTTGTACTGTAATAACCGCGCTTCGCCGATTCGCATGTCGCTGATGTGGGAAATCAGGCTGACGATGCGCAAGGCGCTCCGTTTTTGTCGCATTGCGTGTGTGCGAAATTTGGAGTTTTCATGGGAACGTGGTTTTCGGATACCGTGCATGCAAACGACGAGAGTTGATTCAACCCCGATCGGGGGAGGGCGCTCACTAAAAGTTATCTACTGGGGGGACCTCAGGTTTGCCACGGACCGCACGGGCGTCACCGGCGGCGTGTCGGAACGCTCCACGCAGCCGCACGTCAATCGCGATCCACTGATGGCCGTGGCTTCCAAGCCTCACTAATGAACTGACGTCTCAGCTGAGGAGCGCATGATTGACATCGTTTAGATGTGCAGCGAGATGAGCAATTAACCGCTCAATTCCCCTTAGTACAAATCCCCCGAAACTCCGATAGTTATTCATGACCCTCAGCGATACCGACATCAACATTTTCGTCGCAAAGGTTTTACAACTCGGACCAGGAAAGCGAAAAGAATATATCGCGCAAGTCGACTTCTTGATCGAGCGCCTGAAAAAGAAGATCGACGAGGATTCATCATTTAATGTCAAAGGATTTAAGAAAACCGGATCACTGATAAAAGGAACAGTGCTTAAGCCGAAGGGTGATTACGGCGTTGACGCCGATATTGCCGTTTTCTTGGATGTGTCTGAAGCAGAGAAAACCGACGTCGATAAGCTCCACAACATCATTTTGAAGCTTGTCGCAGCTGTCTATCCGATGAAGCAGTCGGCAGACTTTACTGTTCAACCACGGACACTCGGCATTCATTTTCGTGAATCTGGTCTGGACGTTGATCTGGTGCCGGTGATTCCGATCAAGGATGAACCCGAATACGGTTGGCAGCCTTCGTCGCAAGCGGGACAACCGGTCAAAACTTCTATTCGTGGGCAACTCGATTTCATAAAGAATCGAAGCGATGCCGATAGTCGCTTCAAAGCTCTCGTTCGCCTTATTAAAAAATGGCGGAAGGAGCAGGAGCTCGACCGATTTAGGTCGTTTCTAATTGAGCTTCTCGTAGCTCACCTCAATGACCAAAAGGGGCTGAATAATTCTTTGGAACTCGGTCTTCAGCGATTTTTTCTATATGTTGCCCAGTCTGGCCTTAAAGAGCCGGTAACCTTTCCTGAACTCGGGAAAATAAGAACATTTCCTAACGACCCTGTCGTCGTTCTTGATCCCGTTAATAAAGACAACAATGTAGCTGCGCGACTAACCGACACTGAAAGACAGGAGATCGTTCGTGCGGCCGAAACTGCGTGGAACACCGTGGTAACCGCGATTTGGAAAGAAGGCAAAGGAGAAACTTTGGATCTTTGGAAGGAGGTTATGGGTCGATCTTTTAGTATCGACGATGACCAATGACTTCGACCGGCACTCACACGACCACTTATACGGTTGCCGACATACGCAAAGTTGTTGATAACTTTGCCGCGGACTTTTCGATGATCGCCCAAGCGACCGGACTGTACTCCCGGGAAAACGTCGCATGGGTCGTGAGTGATCTAAAAATTTTTGCAGAGTATCGCTACCTGATTAACGTCAACTTAATCTTGAAAGACGGGACTGGTCAGCAGGTCCGGGCCGCGGTGTATAGGGTCTTTGAGTCTGCGATCGGCTGGAGTTCAGAACGGCCTGGAAACAACATCTGGCCACGGATGGCGAATGGCAGCCTCACGGTTGTTGCGACGTTCACAAGCGCTTGGTGGAATAAGACACTTCCGGAGAAATCATTGTTTATGACTACAACTGGCCTTCATAACAGCTGGGGACCAACGACTGAAGACACTTCTTTTCGTGGTCTTACGCCGACATCGGGTCAACGATATGCAAGCAATGGCTATGGTTGGCAACGGACCAATTACGGTTGATCCGGATATATGGAAAGTTCAGATCTCTTCGAGTTGGAATTGTCTTTACCAGATGTTCGCTTAGGTCAGAAGGCAAAGCGGCTGGTCGGGTTCAACAGACGATACGAAAGGATGCATCAGGACTTGCGACTCTTGCTTGACCAAGTGGGATTGGAAAAGTGGAGCAAAACGCACTACAAGCGCCGCATCGCGTTGTTAGATTCGATGCTAGATCGATATCCATTGGTGATCTTTCACGGTGACATCGGCAACGGAAAGACAGCAACGGCAGAGGCTGCATCAAATGCGTTGGCGAAAGAGCTTAAAAAAGACGCGATGTTGTTTAAGCTGAGCACGCGCGTTCGGGGCAGCGGAGAAGTGGGCGAAATGAGCACGCTAATTAATCAAGCATTTGCAGTCGTTACGAAGGAAGCGGGTAAAGCGAAGTTATCTTTTCTCATAATCGACGAGGCTGATTCGTTAGCCGCGACCCGCGCGACGAAGCAGAGTCATCATGAAGACAAAGTGGCGGTCAATACCCTGATTCAGAAGGTAGATGATGTTAGGAGATTCAATGGCCGCGTTCTCGTTATCTTGTGCACAAACCGCTACGTCGCACTTGATCCCGCTATTGTTCGGCGAGCTACGTACATCGAAGAATTCCGACGACCTGACGACGCAGAGCGGCGTGAGCTTTTTCGCCTGGACCTCGACGGTTTAGCCGTCGACGAATCTGTCGTCGATGAGCTGGTCGTCCTCACAGGGCCCCAAGGACCGCACAAACTGGGATATACATTTTCTGATTTACGTACGCGACTGCTCCCCGAAGCGCTCGCTCAAGCTTATCCGGGAAGAAAAATCGAACGTGACGATCTTATCAAAGCGATACCTCGAGTGACGCCATCGCCTTCAATCGACCTTCCGGCAACGAAAGAATGAATGTTCGTGGCCGCCGAATTCATGTCGTTGGAAGTGCCGATCCGCAATCGGACGAGAAGAGACTGACCTACATACATTCTCTCATTTCAAAACTTGTCGATGCACTGGCTGTGGAGGGCGCGAATTTTGTTATCCCTCTTGGAAAGGAACCGCTTTTAAAGGATCGTACGGATGGCCCGTCAATCATATTTGATTGGACGGTGATTGGTGCTGTTTATCACGCGTTGAAGGATAAACGTGCAGAACCGTCGGGGCCGAACGGAAGGCTGATTGCAACGTTAGCTACAAGCCGAACAGACGCTAACATCCCAGAAGCGCGTCGAGCTTTGTACGATGCTTTGCGTGCTGGGGACGCGATCGCTATGGAGTTTCTCGATCCCGGTTGGACCGCGGGAGCGATTCAGCGACGACGACTGGCTGAAATTGGTGACATTCTCGTTTGCATTAGCGGCGGGCAAGGAGTGGAACATCTTGCCGTTGAATACTCATCAAGAGGCAAACCGGTTGTTCCATTAGACATTCAAATAGGCTGCTCTTCCCATGATGGGTCGGGCGGAGCCGCTCGTCTTTTTGAACGAGCGCTGGCTAACCCGAAAGATTTTTTTAGAGTCGCAACAAGCGATTCCGCTAGCGAACTGCTTGACGGAACACGTACGCGCAATGGCGAGACTGACATAGCCACGGTTGTGCGTGCCGTAACGAAATTACTACGCGCGCTGACGCCTCCGCGTGTGTTCTATGTCCGCCTTTTGAACTCCAAAATGCCCGAATATCCGTCAGTTGAGAATTTCTTTCGAAATACTGTCGATCCTCTCGTTAAGGAATTGGGTTATGATCCGTTGCAGATGGGGATTGGAGATAACGAGTTCGCCTGGATGAACAAGGCGATTTTTGACTCACTACATCATTGCTCGGTCGCTTTCGTAGACGTAACAGCTCTCCGCCCAAACTGCTTCATGGAGCTCGGATATGCTCTCGGCAACAAACAGAGAGTGATCTTCACAGCCCGCGACGACACGCATTTCCCGTTCGATGCTTTCGCGCTAGAAGCCTTTTTGTGGAACGATGCGGAAGATTCCCGTTCGAGAATTAACAGGCTGCGCACTCACTGGGAACGCAACGTAAATATGCCGACTCTTGTTCGCCCTACTGCAGCTAAATGAAACGCGAGCGGTACTTCTCTGTAGATGTCGAATCATCCGGTCCGATACCGAGCGAGTACAGTATGCTTTCAATAGGCGCATGCGTTGTGGGAAACCCAACGGAGTGCTTTTATGCGGAACTTAAACCGATATCAGAAAAGTTCGTTCCTGCTGCGCTCGAAGTTTCTGGATTGGATCTTGATAAGCTCCGGCGTAATGGAGAACCCCCGGAACAAACAATGAAATCGTTTCGGGCATGGATTGAAAAAGCTGCGGGACCTTGCAAGCCTGTGTTTGTAGGATTCAACGCGTGTTACGATTGGCAATTTGTTAATTGGTATTTGGAACGCTTCGCTGGCGGGAATCCGTTTGGCTTCGCGGGGCTTGATATCAAATCCTACTATATGGGTTTCAGTGGAAAGCATTGGTCTGAAACGACGTCCGGCCAGCTGCCACCGGAATTTCAGCCAGATCAACCACAAACCCACAATGCGCTCGACGATGCTCGCGCCCAAGCGTCGATATTCGCTAAACTCCTTCGCCAAGCAAGGCACAATACCAGATGATCGTTGTGGAACGGGCGATGCACCGAAACAACAGGATCGACAGCAAAGAAAAGCGCCGCGGCGAGGCTGGCATCGACGATACGGTCCTGTCGTCGCGCGCGTCGCGGCCCATGTCACGTATCCAGCGTGTCCCATTCTTCGCCGAGCACCCAGCGAAGTGCGGACAGCTTGCCGTTTAGCATATCCCACTCGAAATCATGAAAACGATAACGAACGCATCACCCGATCTAGCAGAAATCCTAGCACAAGTTGGTGAACCGGCTGCGGGGCCATAGCGACAGCGACCCTAGACGCGCCAGACTTACACTCAGGCGAACGGGAATCAATCTATTGAGGCCGGTTGAGCAACTCTTCCGGGTTCGGCGGCATCAACGCGTCACGCTTTTCCGCCAGCTGCATGATGACCCCCGCTCTCTTGACTGTTACGCATGCGCGCGCGGGGGAGAACCGGCCGCGTTGGCGAACACATAGATCACATCATCAAGTCGCCGCCGTTGATGTCGAGGGACGCGCCGGTGATGTAGCCGGTAGCCTCGGAGGCGGCGAAGCAAATCAAATCGGCGACTTCGAGCGCAGTGCCGAGCCGCGGCACAGGATAGCTCGCGGCGAGGCGTTCGAGCAACTCCTCCGAGGCATGTTCACGCGTCAGCTCGGTGTCGATCATACCGGGGCAGATGGCGTTTACGGTGATGCCGAACTTGCCGAGCTCCTTCGCGGCCGCACGTGTCAGTCCGAGCAGTCCGGCCTTCGATGCCGTGTAGTGCGCACCTCCGAGCGTGCTCACCATCCGTCCGCCCGAGGACGAGATATTGATGATGCGTCCGTAGTGCTGCGCGCGCATTGCCGGAAGAACAGCTTTCGTCATCAAGAATGGCGCGGTGAGGTTGACCTCGATCGCTCTTCGCCATTCCTCGGCGGTGAGATCTGGGAAGCGTGTTGACAGCGGAAGCGTGGCGTTGTTGATGAGGATGTCGATTCGTCCGAAGCGTTCGAGCGTGCGGCGCGCGATCTCGTCGGGGACGCCGTCTGCCGCGACGTCGCCCGGCACGGCGAAGGCGCGCTCGCCGATTTCCTTCGCCAGCGCCTCGGCGCGCTCGCGGTTGCGGACGTTCACCGCGACCGAGGCGCCGCGCTCGTGCAGGCGCGCTGCGACAGCCCGTCCGAGGCCACGCCACGCACCTGTGACGACGGCGACGCGCCCCGCAAAATCAGCGTTTTCCATCCGGAGAATTGTTTTACCGTGCCTGAGCTCCGCGCACGTTCACGAACGCCGCGATCAAGGAACCGAGGATACTTACATTCAGGCGATCCAAGCAAGTGACTTTGAATCAGCTGATCCAAAGATTTGTACCTGAAACGTCGATGCGCCGAAATGGCAGACGTAAGGGACTTAAAATTGCGGTTTTGGCAATTTCTGTGCTTTGCGCCACATTTCAATTCAACAGCGTTTCCTAGGTAAATTGTGCAAATTCGTGATTTAGCGACTCTCACATTGAGTGGGCAGAAAGGTCGCCACTCTTGCACAACCAAAGTTGGCGCGTCTCAAACAGATTAAAAAACGTTCGGGTACGAATCTGCTAGGCTGTCGTTTCTTTGGGCTTGTCTGACGAAAAGCTGGCGCACGTAGCGGCAAGGCGCTACAATCACAGTGGCAACGGGCGATGCCCCCAGGTACTCGCCCTTCGATGCATTTATGAACGTAAGATCTAAACGGCTGATCGGAATTGGAGTTTTGGTTTTATTGGTGGCGATCGCAGCCGGCGCGGGTTTGGATCGCTGGCGCGCTGTTAAAGCAGAGCAGAAACAGCCGCCTCCTTTGCCGCAGTTTGGTTCTTTGCTGCCATCCGGGGATGACGTCGAAGTTAGCGGAAAAGCGATGTGTGGTTTTTGCTATTGGGGAGTTGGCGGAACGTCCTGCAATGTGGTTTTGAAAACCGCATCGGCGCCAGGAATTGTGTTCC
>WNGL01024295.1_pt1 | contig 11393 bp, 9 predicted proteins | sample 5400591 | NCBI WGS metagenome assembly WNGL01 (sample SAMN13153377, study PRJNA577476) | soil metagenome | isolation source: 80 cm soil or saprolite under Garry oak tree replicate 1 | place: USA:California | collected 2016-06-15
GTACCGCATCCATGCACAAGCCGCGCGCTTCGTCCGCTGCTCGCGAGAGGATTTCGAAATTTAAACTCATAAATGGAAAAGAAGATTTACGGTTTCAGATGTAAGATCAAAAGTGCGAACCTCTATATGGCGGAACATTCGAGTTCGACAATTTATTTTCCGTCAACGAAGTGTCGCACCCTGATAAATTCGAAACCGGAAATGCGCAATCCTGATGAATCCGCCATCACTCCTCCAAATCGTCGAGCGGCTTGAAAGTCTTGCGGGCAAGTTGCCTAAGATTCAAAAGCCGGTTCTCAGCGAGCTTACGCCGCTGAAGCAATTGTTTCTTCAACAGCGGCCACCGCGGTTTCTTTTCTGCGGCTCAGCCAAAATATCGCTGAGAGAACTTATCGACATGCTCTTTTTCTCGGCCTACTCCGCTCAGGCAAGCGATGTTTTTTTGGCCGTTCCTCGTTGGCGCGATTTCAGCGTGCCTGAGCGGGGAACCATCTCGATTCTCGATGCCCGCGCTGCTGATGATTCGGCTGCTGTTCAGGTCCAACACGAACTCAGCCATCAAAGCGCCGATATCATCTTTCTGCTCAACGATGGCCAAATTGCACATGAAGCGGAGAAGCGCGACTTGGATGATCTAATTAGGTGTCTTGCGTGGAATAAAACGGACGGCGCCGGTCCAAAAGTAATCGGAATCATTATTCCGCCGCCGGGACAGGCAATCGCTTTCGATGAGATGAATCTATCCAAATCCAGGCTGCATTTAGAGCTCCGATCAAACCTCGCGATACGCGAGCTCCTATTGGACGTGCTGAGCCTGCCGTCGCCGGCCCGTGACGGCGGACTCGAAATCCCCCAACCGGAAGCGCAAAGGCTGATGTCTATCCTGACACGTGAGCTGCCGAATGAAGCGCGGATGGAGATGATTAGAATCTCGCAAAATCGCGAAGCGCAGCATCAGGTCGCGCAGGTGCTAGTAAAATCTACCACGGCCGTCTGTGCCGCCATTGGGGCACAACCGATCCCGCTCGCCGATCTGCCGATTCTGACCAGCTTGCAGCTGATGATGATTTCCGGAATCATGTATGTAAGCGGGCGTGAGCGGAGCTTGCGCGCCGCGACAGAATTTATCGGCGCCCTAGGCGCCAATGTTGGTGTAGCGGTGCTTTTACGCGAAGGCACTCGCGCGCTCCTGAAATTCTTTCCTGGTTGGGGAAATGTCGTCTGCGGCGTCGTGGCAGGTTCAGCGACGTACGCGATTGGGCGCGCCGCGACCGCATTTTTCATCGAAGGCGTTTCGTTAAAGGATGCGCGACGAACGTATCTCGCCAGCCGCAAAAAACGGGCACGCCTGGCTCTAACGGTCGCGAACAATGGATCTGGCGCGGAGAGAATGATCGCGCCGCGCCCCGATGAGCATTGGCCCCTTGAATAACTTGTGAATAAGATCGGCTGTCCGCCTTATTTTGTTCACAGCAGTTTGTGAACAAATGTCCCAATTCCAGCGGACTTACGAGGCGCTTGTTTGTTCTTTATGAAGCTCTCCGAGATAAGAGCGACGCTTCAGGAAATACATGTTTCACCAATCAAGACTCTCGGCCAAAATTTTCTGCACGATCAAAATCTGGCGCGATGGATTGTCGATCAAGCGCAGATAACTCGGGGCGATTATATGGTTGAAATCGGACCTGGGCTTGGCGCTCTAACGAAATTGGCGCTTGAGAAAGGGGCACGCGTTCTCGCGATCGAAAAGGACACGCGTCTCGCTAATTTTTTGCGCGAGCGCCTGAATCATCCGCGACTTGAAATGCTAAATACAGATGCGCTGAAGTTCGATCCGCAGGTTCTTTTCTCGCACCGACGAGTGAAATTGCTCGGAAATCTTCCCTACAACATTTCGAGTGCACTGCTCTTAAGGTTCCTGGAGTATCCAAGTCCTATCTCCTTGTGGTTATTTACATTACAAAAGGAAATGGCATTACGTCTTTCAGCTTCTCCGTCCACTCATGACTATGGATCGCTGACGCTGCATGTACAGTTGCGCCATCGCGTGGAATATCTGCGCACGATTCGCGCGGGCGTTTTTTTTCCACAACCCGAGGTCGATTCCGCTCTTGTACGAATCTCGCCGCGCGATCCGCTTGACCTACCCGAGCGTGATGAGGAGCTGCTTACGAAGTTAATTCGACGCGGCTTCTCTCAAAGGAGAAAGCAATTACAAAAATTGCTTCGCGCGGATGTCGGCGATTGGAATTGCGCCGCCGCGAGGCTAGGCTTCAATCCCAAAGCTCGAGCGGAAGAGCTGTCGCTGGTTCAGTGGATTGGCTTGGCGAATTACGTCGCGTCGCCTGCCCGCCTGGACGCTCGCGCAATCAAGGAAGAACGCTTCCCGGTGGTCGATGAAACGGATCGGATTTTTCGATATGCCCCACGCTCCGAGGTGCATGGGGATAACTTACGCCATCGCGCCGTCCACATCCTGGTTTTCAACGAAGCAGGAGAGGTTTATTTGCAACAGCGCTCTCGCTGGAAAGATCGACATCCTCTCAAGTGGGACTTGAGTGCTGCCGGTCACGTCAGCGCCGAGGAAAGTTATGACGAAACGGCGCGGCGCGAGTTACAGGAAGAGCTGGGCGTGGGTCTTTCTCTTGAAAGGATCCTCAAGGTTCCTGCCTCGGCGCGAACGGACCAGGAGTTCATCTGGCTTTACCGGGGAGAACTCCACGGCACTCTCAGACCCAACCCAAGCGAAATCGAGAGCGGTGCTTTTTTCTTCCCCGCTGTCGTCGATGGTTGGATCGCGGCGCGACCGGAGGATTTCGCGCCTGGGTTCGTAGTATGCTGGAAAGCATATCGCAAAAAAAAGCGCACCTGATCCAATACTGTCATTTAAAACCGACAAATCTGCGCTGAGGCAAGCGGCGGACGACCGTGCGCCTGAACTTCCGTGCGGCTCGTCTCGCCGCTTCCTTTCCCCCGTAGATGCTGTCGCTAAACATCTTTGTCACCATTTGGGTCCCGCGCAGAAAATGCACCTGAAAGCCGTGCGTCTGTTTCTTGGCGCGAGCTTTGGTGTCGATGCGGCGGATATTCGCTTCCGAATCAGGGTTAGGGCGTCTTCGCATAAGGATCAGTTAACGAGAAGCTAACTAAACAATAGGATAGCAATGCATAACAAGGATGCCGCTTTGCTCTCAGCCACGTTATCAACTTTACGAAGTTCACTTCCGCCATAGTCGTGCAGCCAGTCGTCGGCCGATTCACACCGCGCCGAATATGAAAGAAAATTGCACTGCCCGCGCCCGGAATCGGTGGGTTGGAGTTGTGCCGAATTTCAACGAGCCAGCGATACGCGAAGTCACCCGAGCGCATTTTTTCGTGCGTGTAATTGTCCGGGGGATTCTTCGGATCGATCACGGCATGGCGATTATAATTTGGTGACTGTGGATCGTCGCTCCAAACATCTGCTTCGGTTACCCGGTGATAGGGGTAATCGGCCCCAGGCGGCAAACTCGAGTCGTATCCAAAGACTTCGCCGATTTCGAAAACTCCAGCGGGCGCGCGTCCGTCGCGTTCTTTTTTTCGGAGCCCGGGTTCGTTCTGCCCGGCGAGCCCTGTTCCCCACGCAACGCCGTTCTTGCCAAACAGGACCGGGAAAGGCCCAGCCACAGGTGTCCAATCCCCGCCACGTGATCGTTCGAACAATCGTAGGTCTCCGCGCATCGAATCCCACATCGGCGCCATACCGAGGATGAGTTGCGTGCAATCATCGGGAACTCCGTCGCCATAAGCGATGCTTCCCACGATCATCAGCGAGGCGATCGATAAGCGGCGCAAGATCGACATAAACTTTTTCAATTCAGATGGGCATTTCCATTGATCGCGCCTGCTCCTGTTGCGAGGAATCTACATCCTAAGATGCGAGACTTAACGATTCTTTTTTAGGGCTCTGGAGAAAGGACCAAAGCGTCCAAAATTGTTTATTCGTATATGAAAACATCACTCTTATTCGGAGCAGCGTTTGCCATCCTGGGTTTGGCCGCAGCTCCAGTCGTCGCTCAAACCCAGACCAGCACAACTACGAGCACCAGCGGTCACGTGCAGACGAGCAAGCTTATTGGCACGAAAGTAAAAACCGCGCAAGGCGAAGAAATCGGCGTAATCAAAGACGTCGTGCTCGACCGCAACAATGGGTGTATGGCCTATACCGTCCTCTCGACCGGTGGTGCCGGCACGCGGACGACCAGCCAGGCAAAAACCGTTGCCGTTCCCTGGGCGGTCTATTCCCCAACATCCGATCTGAGCGTTCTTACGGTCAGCGTTGATCGGGATAGAATCTATAACGCGCCGGTGTTTGACTACGCGCGCATCGATGAATATGCGAGCAGCGGTTACATCAACAATGTTTATTCCTATTACGGCGTGTCAAGCCAGGTCGGAGTTGCCGGACAGACTTCCGTGACTGGGGGCGCAACAACAACGACCACAGGCGCGACCGCGAGTCCGATGGCGACTGCTTCACCTGCGGCAACAGCAGGAGGTGTTACTAGAACTCCTTCGCCAGCAGCGACCGGCTCGCCAAGAGCAAAGACTTCGCCCGCCGGGACTGCATCGGCGAGCCCTTATGCCACAGCATCGGCAAGTCCACGTGGTACTGCATCCCCATATGGCAGCGGAACCGCAAGTCCATCAACAAGAGGAACCCGGGGCGCGGGGGGCAGGACAGGTGTAACACCGTCACCGAGCGGTCGCGGCGAAACGGCATCGCCAGGCATGGCCGAGGAATCTCCAGCGGAAAGCGCCACGAGCCCTTCCAGCGAACGCAAAAAAAGTTCACGGAAACGCCCCGCTGGGGAAAAGACCGAGCCAAGCGCCACACAGCCGCCTGAAGAACAAGAGTAACGACGGGTTCTTAGAGCAATATAAATTCGGAAAGGTCGCGAAACCACAGGAACGAGAATGTTCCTGCGGTTTCTTTCGCAGGAAGATATTTCACGCCCATGAGCCAAGCCAGGCCGGAGGCAAAAATTATTCCGGACACAAACAGAAACGCTACATGCATGTTCGTGTGCCCGCCTATGTAACCAAGCAACCAGAAGGCCTGCACGTCGCCCAAGGCGTGGATGACGAAAATGTTTACGGCAAACGCAGTCGCCCGCACGGCAGGCAGCGAGACGTTGGCCAGCGCGGTGTTTGAGGGACCTGTGTTCAAGAATAAAAAAAAGACCGCGAGGAACATTGCGAACCACGCCGCTGGAAACGGAATGTACAGCGTCGCAACGAAAATCGGACACGCGATCAGCATACCGATTCCCGAGACCCAGAAGTAGGAACCAGGAAAACGCGGGCGCAATTTATCGGCGATGACACCGCCCAGAAGTGTCGAGACCAAACCGGCAACCACGATGATCAATCCGAAAATCGTCCTGCCAAAGGCTGGGCTTTGATTTCGATAATCTAGGTACGCCGATACCCAGTATCCCAAGCCGCCGATTGCGAAGGTCATCAATGTTTGCGCGACGCAGTTAATGAGGTAAGAGCGTGTGCGAAAGAGCCTCAGGTAATCCTTCAGGCTGCCGCCCGTCGATTTTTGCATGAAGTGATGTGCCGCCACGCGCGGATCGCGTTGCCAGAAACAGAGCAGGCCCAGTAGCAACCCCGGTGGCGCGACCAGATAAAAGGCCCAGCGCCAGCCGAGGTGAGCACCAATCAATCCGCCGATGACGTAGCCGAGCGCGCTACCAACCGGAATGGCCGCGCAAAAAATTGCCATGATGCGGCCGCGTGTTTCGATCGGGAAAAGATCAGACAAGATTGTGGGCGCGGCCGGGCCGTAGCCGCCTTCGCCAATTCCAACGCAAATTCGAGTCGCAAAGAGAATGGCGAATGTCGCCGCCAAACCGGAGCCGCCGCTGGCCAGACTCCACAGAATCACAGCGGAACCGACAATGAGCCAGCGCGAAATCCGATCAGCCAGGAAACCGAGTAACGGTGCGCTGATCATGTAAGTTACGAAAAACGCATCGCCGAGCAGACCAGTCTTCATCATCGCGTTCACGTCCCCGCTTGTGAAAAAACTCGCGCGAATGTCCGGCTCGAGCGCGGCCAGAATTTGGCGGTCAATGTAATTGAAGAGATTGATCCCGAGCAGAAGCATTAGCGCACCGTACGCGCCGCTGGTCGATTTCTTCGCGCCGCCTTCCATCGCTAGTTGCCGATTGCAGTTTGCCCAGCGTTAATTGTAAATCATAAACAATGGCCTCCATGTCTGCCGTTGAGCGCGCGCTGCATTTTTTCGTGCGTCCGCTGGTACGCTGTGTTTACCGCGTAACCACACAGGGCATCCAAAATTTGCCGAAAGGCGGATTCCTTCTCCTGCCCAATCACATTACGTGGGTGGATGCAATCGTGCTGCAACTTGCTTGCCCACGTCCGATTCGTTACATCATCGACCAGGAATTTTATCGCAAGCCGATTCTGCACCCATTTTTGCGCGCTGTGCGCTGTATTCCAATCGATACTCGTCATCCCCGTTCAGCCATTCGTGCCGCTGCCGAACAAATCGCCGCGGGCGAAATTGTCTGCCTCTTTCCTGAAGGACAGCTCACGCGTTCAGGAACTTTATTGCGCTTGCGGCGCGGCTACCAACTCATCACGCATCACGCCAAAGCGCCTGTCGTGCCCGCATGGCTCGACCAGCTGTGGGGTTCGATCTTCTCGTTTCAAGGCGGACGTTTCTTCACGAAACTGCCGAGAAAAATTCCATATCGTGTCACCGTCGCATTTGGCAAACCGCTTGATTACGAAACTGCCGATATGGCAACTGTGCGGGAGGAGTTGCTCAAGCTCGGCGAATCTTGTTACAGTCGGCGACCCAGCCTGGACCGACATCTCGGCCAAGCGTGCGTGCGTGGCCTGAAGCGACATCGATTTGCGACCGCAATCATCGATGGAATGGACCATTCGAAGATAAGCCGCGCGAAGCTGCTTGGCGCAGCGGCAGCCTTCAGTCGATATTTGCGAAGAGAACTCTCCGATCCACGCATCGCGATTGTGTTACCGCCGGGAAAGGGCGCCGTTATCGCTAACCTGGCGGTGATGCTTGCCGGAAAAATTCCCGTGAATCTCAACTTCACGAGCGGACGCGCGGCCATTGAATCCGCTTCCGCGCGTGCCCGGCTTCGAGTTGCAATCTCGGCGAACGAGTTTGCAAAACGTCTGAAGGATTTTCCCTGGCCAACGCGCGTTCTGCATTTGGACGAGGTCCTCCCGCCGATGAAACGACAAATTCTTTCGTGGTGGATGATGTCAATCTTTGTTCCTTCGCCAGTATTTGTGCGGTTGCTGCAACTTCCGCGCAAAGGCAATCACGGAGAAGCTACGCTGCTTTTTACCAGCGGAAGCTCCGGCGAACCGAAGGGGGTTGTTCTCACTCATCGCAATATCGTCGGCAATGTCTCGCAATGCCGCGTGCTGCTCGATGCGAGAAAGGAGGATTCTATCCTGGCCTCGCTGCCATTCTTTCACACCTTTGGGTTTACCGTCACGCTTTGGTATCCGCTCATCGAAGGCGTTCGGATTGTAACTTATCCAAATGCGCTCGATCCGGTGAAAAACGCGGAGCTGATTGAAAAATATCAAGTGACACTTCTTCTCGCGACCCCAACATTTCTTCGCGGTTATCTCCGCAAAGCGAAGGCGGAACAGTTTCGTTCACTGCGCCTCGTCATTACTGGCGCAGAAAAGTTGCCTCTCGATCTGGCCAGACGCTTCGAGGAATGCTTGAAGCAAAGAGTGTTCGAGGGCTATGGATTAACCGAAACGTCCCCAGTCGTAAGCGTCAATTTGCCCGAGCCGCAGTCAACGAAGCCCGGGGAAACCGTGCAGCCATCCAGCCGGCTCGGTTCAACTGGGAAAATGGCTCCTGGAATTGCGGCGGAGATCCGCGAGCCCGAATCCGATCGCAAACTTTCACTACACCAAACCGGAATGCTCTGGCTGCGCGGCCCAAACATTTTCGAAGGTTATCTACACGATCCGCAACGAACAGCGGAAGCCTTGCGCCACGGCTGGTTTAAAACCGGCGATATCGGCCGCTTCGATGAAGACGGATTTCTCTATATCGAAGGACGGCTGTCTCGTTTTTCAAAAATCGGCGGAGAAATGGTTCCGCACGAAACAATGGAACACAAAATCGCCGCCGCACTTGATCTACACGGTGAATCCGAGCGCAAAATCGCGATCGTCGGTGTAATGGATGAAAGCAAAGGCGAGGCGCTCGTGCTACTCAGCGCGGTGGATGTCGATCTTGCGCAATTGCGGAAAAAACTTCATGAAGCCGGCGTGCCAAACTTGTGGATCCCCAAACGCGTCCAATGCGTCGAATCCATTCCCGTCCTCGCGTCCGGCAAGCTCGATCTCACGAAATGCAAAGAATTGGTGATGAGGAACAGTAGTACAGGCCCTGCAGTTTCTTGAGGTCAAAAGCGCAACGCGCAAGCACAGGTCACATAGTTAACGGGCGCCATATTTGCTGAAGTCGAGTCGATGTTTGGCCGTCGACTTCTGTCTGATTCCAAGGAATTCGAGGCTTGGAACAAGCGAACTGAAGGCGGCCGCAGCCAGAGCCTTTTGGCCTTCGACCGAAGGGTGCCAAGCGTCCACGGGGTTAATCATTTTCAAGCGGCTAAAATCCACTTTTGTTAATGCATCGGAGTACTGCACGCGCACATTGCCATAGTTTTTCAGTTCACGATTCAGATTGGCGACCATCGCTCGCATTTCGGCGTTCATCATCAAACTGAGCCGAACCATGTTTTTCTGATAGGGCGGTTTCAGAGACTCGAAACTGCGATAGCCGCTTTCAAAATAAGGATAGAGCGCTGGATTTCTCGCGTGGACCGCCTCCGCCTTTTTCCTTGCTTTGAAGAACGCGTCAATATTCGCCAGCCCAAAGACGACGATCATCACATTGTGGTTCTCGCTCTTTGCGCGATCGATCAAAGACTGCAGAGGTTCGGTGTAATTCACTCGAAATTGCGTGGCCATTTCTTGCAAGCGCTTTTCCGGGTGCTCGCGTTCGGTCAAAGAGAGTCCTTCCGTCCAATCGAGATTGTTGTGTCCAATCCAAATCATGATCAAATCCGGAAATCTTTTCTTCCGCAAGATTTGACGTGCTTGTCCGGAAAGATTGCGCGTTCGGACGATCCTTCTGCGCATGCCTTCACCGGCTCGGCGCGACGCGACGAGGGCCCCGGCGCCATTGTATTCTGTTGCGACCAGCGGCGTGAAAGTTGCCAATCGTTCGTACACGCTATGAATGCTCGCGAGATCAGGATCGGTATCGAGAAACCAGTTCTTGCGCCTTTCGGTTCTGGCTCGCCAAAACAAGCTGATAGGCGACGATATGTAAAAGTGCTGCGTCAGACTGTCGCCCATCATCGCCACATGCGGCAGTCGGCGCACCAGTTCAATGCGGTCGATGCTGCCTCGTCGGTAATCGAGGTAATCGCCGTAGAATGGAGAAGAAGGCTTTGAAATCCGTTCGAGGTAATCCGGGGTCGTCGCCGTCGGCGGATCGCTCGCCACTCGATCGAACAAGAAGATTAAATTGACAAGATTAGTCGCGATCTGTTCGACGACCTTGGCTGGCAGCGGCGTTGGCGGGTTTGCGAACTCTTCCGTGCCGTTGGCAGAGAACGGGCTCAAGAACACAAAGAATCCCGCGAATAAAAGAAACCGCGTAGGTGAGAGCATTTCACATCAGGATTCGAAAACTACGCCCAAATCGCGGTTATTCGCCTCAATTTGCTTTGGTCGTTTCACTCCGGCAAACTCGGTTAATCCCGCCAAACTATTAGATTAGATGCGTTCACCGTTTCATTCACTCGCTAATCTTGCTGCACGGCTATCGATGAAATTGCTATTTGGGTGTATCGCGCGCCTTCGCGTTGTGCGGCGGGAAAACGCGAACCACGACGGCGGATTTCTTTTGGTGGCAAATCACATCAGCCACTTCGACCCGTTTATCATTTCGTCGGTGGTGCGACGCAAAATCGATTGGATGGCCATGGCGGAATTCTTTCCGATCCCACTGCTCGGACATTTCTTGCGCGCAGTCGATGCATTTCCGGCGGATCGACATCGTGCCGATCGCGCCACCATCCGCACCGCGATCGAGCGGTTGAAGAACGGGCGGATTGTCGGCCTTTTTCCCGAAGGCGGCATTCGCGATGGCACGCGCTCGCTGCTGGAAGGCGCACCGCTCCGGCCCGGCGCATCGGCGCTTGCGCACATCGCTGGAGTTCCAATCCTGCCATGCGTGATTGTCGGCAGCGATCGGCTTTACTCGAAGAAAAGCTGGCTGCCGCTGCGGCATACGCCGATCTGGGTCGCGTTTGGCGATGCCGTTCCGCCTTTTCCCGATCTGCAAAAATCCGCCGCGCGCGCGCGCATCGAGCGCGAATTAGCTACGCAGTTCCGACTTCTGTATGCTGAGTTGCACAAAAAATTTTCGCTCACACCTAACGATCTGCCGCATCCACCGAGAGAACGTATGGCCGAATGAAATTGTCCATTGAGAAAACAGCAACTTTACCTATGCCGGAAACTCCACAGGCCGGAGCTGGCAAGCTCGGGCGCCTTGCCGCGAGCGGCGTCGATTTGCTTATGTGCGCGTCAATAAATTTGCTCCAGTCGCGCCATCGGCTGCACGCGCGGAGTCGCGAAGAGATGGAGCATTATGTGGCGGCCTGCGAAAAGCTCATCGCTGAGAATTTTTACGCCGTGCCAACCGGCGCTGAAATTGCAGTTGCAATCGGCGATCGACCCGGCCCGACAATTACCTGGCGCAGCCCAATCGATACGAAATTTCCGGCGAACAACATCGCGCGCGCGGATTTCTTCCCATGCCGACGCGGCTGGAGTGCACCAACGGTGCTCATGCTGCACGCGCTCATGTCCGCGAGTCACATTGGGTATCGCCGCTGTGCGGGGCGCCTTAACGAACTTGGCTGGAATGCGTGCTTCGTACACCTTCCCTATCACTATTCGCGTGTCCCGCGTGGCTACTGGAATGGCGAGCTCGCCATCACGGCCGATCTCGTTCGCAACGCCGAGGGCCTACGCCAGGGCGTGATCGAAGTGCGGCAGTTGATGGCAGCGTTGCGAGAGCGTGGCTGTCGCGAGTTCGGCGTGCTCGGGACAAGTTATGGCGGTTGGGTCGGCGCGCTTCTCGCAATGGTTGAGCGTGATTTTCGTTTCGTTGCGTTGATGGCGCCGATTGTAAATGTAGAACACGCAATCTGGGAAAGCCCGGCCGCGCGTTTCATGCGACGTGAGCTCCGCCGCGCGAGCATCGAGCCATCGCTCGTGGCGCGGCATTATCATCTCAGCTC
>WNGL01009327.1_pt1 | contig 11390 bp, 11 predicted proteins | sample 5400591 | NCBI WGS metagenome assembly WNGL01 (sample SAMN13153377, study PRJNA577476) | soil metagenome | isolation source: 80 cm soil or saprolite under Garry oak tree replicate 1 | place: USA:California | collected 2016-06-15
GACTGATTTCAAACGATCGTAAAAGTCGAGCACGATCTCATTCAAAGGTAGTTCATAAGTCAGCATCACCCGGTTCGCCGCGATGTATTCGAAGCCTTTTTGCGTGCCGCGCTTTTCTTCGAGCAACGGGAGTATGCCACCGAGATATTCATCCGGGGTCAGAATCACGGCGCGAATCACGGGCTCTTCGATCTTCGCGATGCGCACGGCTTCCGGCATTTTCGCGGGCGAATCAATCTCAGTTGTTTGGCCGTCGGTGGTCGTGACCAGATACCGGACATTCGGCGCGGTAGTAATCAAATCAAGATCGAATTCGCGCTCCAGGCGTTCCTGGACGATCTCCATGTGGAGCAAGCCAAGAAAACCGCAGCGAAAACCAAAACCAAGTGCGGCAGAGGTTTCCGGCTCGTAAAAAAATGACGCATCGTTAAGGCGTAGCTTGTCGAGAGCGTCGCGCAGATCTTCATATTGATCTGCATCGACCGGAAAAAGTCCGGCGAAAACCATTGGCTTGATTTCCTGATAGCCGGGAAAAGGTTCAGTCGTGAGTCGCGCGGTCTCAGTAATGGTGTCGCCGATCTGGACATCGGCGACGGCTTTGATCGAGGCCGTGAGAAACCCCACCTCACCCGCGGAGAGCATATCTATCGGTGTCGGCCGCGGCCGGTTCACACCCAGCGTATCAACCTGGTGATCGCGGCCCGCCGTCATGAAACGAATTTTCATTCCCGGCCGGATGACTCCGTCAATCACACGAAACAAAACTATCACGCCGCGGTACGAGTCGTACCACGAATCGAAAATGAGGGCCTTCAGCGGCGCGCCGGCATCGCCCCTGGGCGGCGGCACGTCGCGCACGATACTCTCCAAAACTTCGTGCACGCCCTGGCCGGTTTTGGCGCTCGTCAGGACCACGTTGTGCGTGCCCAGCCCGATGAAGTGTTCGATCTCTTCGATTGCTTTTTCGGGTTCCGCGCCAGGCAAGTCGATCTTGTTGATAACCGGAATTAGTTCGAGATTATGTTCGATCGCGAGATAAGTATTCGCAAGTGTCTGCGCTTCGACACCCTGCGACGCATCGACGACCAGCAGCGCTCCCTCGCACGCGGACAACGAGCGCGAGACTTCATAAGAAAAATCGACGTGACCGGGCGTGTCGATCAGATTCAGCACGTACTTCTGGCCGTCATCTGCCTGGTAATCCAAACGGACTGCATGGGCTTTTATCGTGATGCCCCGCTCGCGCTCGAGATCCATGTCATCGAGCACCTGTTCAGACATCTCGCGCTGCGTCAGCGCGCCGGTCAATTCGAGCAGCCGATCAGCCAGCGTCGATTTCCCATGATCGATATGCGCGATGATCGAAAAATTGCGGATGCGATCAGTGATCATTACTTAGTGGTCAGTAGTCAGTTGTTAGTCGTCAGTTGTTAGTTAATGAGAACAAGCGGGATTTTGCAACTGACAACTAACAACTGACCAGATAAAACAAAACGAGCGCGAAACCGCACGCGCCCGTCTGGTTCAGCGTCGCTTCGGGTTTTTCAGTCGTTGATGTGTTCGTCGACGTAGTCCCGAGCTTTCTGTTTGTCGTTGTAGTCCTTGATCCAATCGGTGTTGCGAATAATCCAAATGATGTGATCTTTCGCAAAGTCGGTATACGAATTAGTGATCCGGCCATTAGCGTCCATCAGTCCCAGTTTTTGATTGACGCGTTTCATGAGCTCGCTGTCACCCGTCACGCTCGCGGCATAGTACAGCTTGTGCCGATCGTCATCCGACATGGATGACGACGAACTGCTCGACGAAGAGTTATTGTTTGAATTGCCATTTGAGTTGCGATTCGAATTCGAATTGGAGCTGGAGTTGTAATTTGAATTTCCGTTACTGTTAAAGGCCGGGTTGCGCTGATAGTAGACATAAACAGCAACAGCAATTATCGCAACAACAATCAAGCCGAGGCAGCCCGCGCCTCCACATCCGAGGGCAATCTTTTGGTTTTTAGTCATTGGGGTATCCTTTCAACAGAGTTTCGGCGCCAGCAAGACTTCTCACCGCTGTGAATCAGAGTATCTAAGGTTTTTGTTTCGGCGGTGACGGGGACGCTTGCACCGTCGGTTTCGATTGGGGTGGTGGCTCAATCTTGATGCTGGCGCGAATCATGTCCCACGCCGCCGCGGATCTGGCTATTTCATGTTCCGAGCCCAACTGCGACAGATTAACGAACCGGTCAGAAACGATGCGATAGAAAGAATCCAGTCCGCCCGGCTCACGATCGAGGACGGCGCGGATCTTTACGCCGTCCGCCGGGCCGCCAGAGATCTCGGTGGATGCATTCGCGCGGGTTGGACGCAAACCATTCTGCTGAAGTGTATCCACGAAACCGTCGACGTACTTGTCCTGAATTATCTTTTTCGCTTGTGCTTCTTTATCGGGACTCTTTAACCATTCGCGCGGAGCGCGCACGCGCAGTTCCGCGTAACCGTCGCCGCGGACGATCTGAATCTGTTGCATCTGCGGTGTGCTTTGATCGCTGATCTGCCAACCGGCGGGATAATCAAAGGACAAGCCCTCTTTGGCGAAATGATTGACTGCCGGCGCAGTCGTTTGCACCGGTGCCGGCGTTTGCCCAAACCCACCAACTATTATCAGAAGAAGCGAGCAGCCACCCGCGAGAATTTTCGTCGATTTCATAAGATCTCCCAGGTTCCGTTACGGAAGCCTGAAAGCTTACTTCATCTTCGCCATCCAGTCGATGCAGCGCTCCAGTTCGGATCGCGGTAGGACTGCCAGTCACCCGACAGCCCCCGCACAGATCCCGGCGTGCAGTTTTTCCGCACCGGGCTCTTCGTAGATACTCACCTCCGCAGGAAGACTCAACGTGACGCTGCCAGACAAGATTTCGGACGCCCGACAATGTGCGGTCGAATCAGAGTGAAGTGCTGAATCAGCGCCCGATAGCCAGCCCACGTATAACTCTGGCGCTGGCTTCGTCGATTCAGCCACTTCAGATGCAGCCGTTGCACCTGCTGAAAAAACTCGTTCAAGCTGTCGTAGTTGCCGCGCACTCCGTAGTAGTTGTAATACCCACGAAGCTTGGCATTTAGCCGCTGGAACTGTTCCCTCACCCGGCGATGGCGATTCTGCTTACACCATTCGGCTACGCGTTTGACTGAGCTGCGAAACTTCTTTCGCGAGGTGCGCCGCTGCAGACGTGCTTGTCCTTTGCGGTCGATGCCCCAACGAAACTCGAAACCCAGAAAGTCAAAACTGGTTTCTCCGCGACGGTAGCGACTGAACGGTATTACCCGTGTCTTCTCCGCCGCCAGTTCCAGTCCGAACTTCTGCAAACGCTCTTCCAGCTCACCGTAAAAGCGTTGCGCATCTTCTTCCCGTCCGAAGCGACACACGAAGTCGTCTGCGTATCGGTGCAGGAATGCTGCGCCTCTACAGCTGCGCTGAAACACTCTCTCGAACCACAAATCGAGCGCGTAGTGCAGGTACACATTCGCCAGTATCGGGGAGATGATACCGCCCTGCGGCGTTCCTCCCTCCGGTCTTAGCACCTTACCGTCTGTGTCCAGCACTCCGGCTTTCAACCACTTCTTGATCAAGCGGAGTATCGCCTGGTCATCAATCCGCTCCGCCAACATCCGCATCAACCATTCATGCGAGAGGTTGTCGAAGAAGCCTTTGATGTCCGCTTCCACCACGTGATGATAGCCACCGAACTGCAGCTTCACCGTTAGCTGGTCCACTGCATCCAGGGCTCCCACTCGTGGCCGATACCCGTAACTGCATGACAGAAAGTCCTGCTCGTAGATTGCTTCCAGCAGCCGCTTTACTGCCAACTGCAGCAGCTTGTCTTCCGTGGCTGGTATCCCGAGCGGGCGCATTCGTCCTTCGCCCTTCGGAATATATTGCCGCCTTACCAGTCTGGCCCGGTAACTCTTCCGCTTCAGTCGCTCCACCAGTTGGTGAATGTTCTCTTCGAGGTTTGCTTCGTATTCAGCCGCACTTACCCGGTCGACGCCTAAAGCCGCGTCTTTCCGCAGCAGCCGCCAACTGTCACGCAGCAACTCCTCGTTGAGTTCTCTGTAGAGGTTGCGAAACCGGTATCGCTTCTCGCTCTTGGCCTTCTTCGCTATTCCCAACAGGGAGGTTTGCACTGTTGTCCGTTCCTTCATGCTCGGTCAGTGTTTCCTTTGCTGGCTACGTATCCACGTCAGCCCCTTCCCCTTGTGAACGGCTCTCCCGTTCGCTGAGTACTATGAGCTGATCTGACTCCCAAATAGTCTTCGGCTCACCTTCTTTTGGTCAGCTTCACCTACCTGCCCGCGCAGGAACCATCTGGGCCTCCCAAGTTCTTTGGTGTTTCTCTTCACACATGCCACGCTCTTTCCCGACCCCGGCAGACCCTCGACAACCTCACCTTTATCGGTTGCTCTGTTTTGGCTTCTGGAACACTAAAACCATCGCCGTCTGCTTCATTATTATTCACGAGGCTGTATCAAGCTTCAGAGAGTGCGGTCTCCCTTACGGCCTATGTGATTCCCTGTGTACGCTTCAACCGTTTCGTTCGGCTTTGACTCCACCTCCTCACGGCTGCAACACTCGGTACGAGTGGTTGGTTAGTCCTTACTCGACTGGGACTTTCACCCAGTCAGAAACACCAAGCTTTGCTTGGCGCACTAGTGTCCTAATTTGAAATTAAGGTTCTAAGGTATGGGAGGTCTGACACCTACAACTAACGTCGTTGGCTGTCCCGCATCTCGGCGTCGGAACTCTAACGGGAGACGGGTAGCACTAAATGCTTCTAAGATTGCCTCTGTCGGAGGGCTTTCTGGCGCACCAAGTATTAAGCCGCGTTCTGGCTCAAAACCGCGAGGCACAAGGCTGAATCGAGATATCACTACTGCCCAGCCTGCTCTTCTGAAAACGTCAGCAAGCTGCATAGAAAAGTCTCTGGCTTCTGGGTCATCACGTTGGACGATCTCTATGTTTCTATTTTCTGCACGTCTGAGACCTTCAATCAGGCTTGTAACTTGCTCCTCCGTAAGTCGGCGCGGGCCGAGCGCGTTAAGCCGCTCGCGATCTCGGGTTTGCTGTTCGGCCAAAACCTCTAGTCTGCCTTCGGCACGTCTTAGCTGGCGCACAATTCCAAAGCCCGAAAAGTTAATTAGCTGCTTAGTCCAATATGCACTTACAAGTGCGGCAATGCAGGCAAATAGAATTTGACTTCGCGTGAAAACTGATTGCCCGATGATCAAACGCAGCAATAGCAACAGGTCAAATACGAGCAAGAGCGAACTAGCGATGATGGGGGTTGCTTTAGCGCTTAATGTCGCGCTTACTTTCGCTTTGATTGTGCCCGTGACCAACAGGCTCTTCGCATTTCGTACCAGCCGCTTCCAGCTCCATATAATCACCGCAGCGACAATATTCGTGGCGATGCTGAGTATAAACTGGGTTTTATCCACGTTTTACCGCCTCAGAAAATAGATTCCCGTAGTACACAAATAGTTTTTGACTCGCGAGGGTTTCCGTAGTACAGTATTGCGTATTGGAGGCTGATTATGGCAAACGTCCTGAACAAAGACAAACAAATTGCGGTCATCGCGGCGCTCGCCGAAGGTAACTCAATCCGCTCGATTGAACGGATGACAGGCATTCACCGCGATACGGTCATGCGCTTAGGCGTGAAGATCGGGCAAGGTTGCGCCAGATTGCTCGACCAGAAGATGCGCGGTCTTGATTGCAAACGACTAGAGCTGGATGAAGTGTGGGGATACATCGGAAAGAAATGCGCCATGTCACTCCAGAAGACGATCCGACGTTTGGTGATGTTTGGACATTCTGCGCGATTGACTCCGACACAAAGCTTGTCCCGTCTTATCACGTTGCCAGCAATCGCAGCATCGCGAACACAACTGCATTCATCGCTGATTTGGCAAAACGCCTTAACAACCGTGTGCAGATTAGTTCGGATGCTATGAACTCATACGAGGAAGCAATCGAAACGGTGTTTGGTCAGGACGTTGACTACGCGCAGATTGTAAAAGCCTATCAGTCGGAGGATGGTAGAGAGTACAACCCCGAACGACGCTACAGTCAGCCGCGCATCGCATCGTGCAAAAAGAACTGGATTCAGGGTTCGCCGAACTTCGCGCTTATTTCAACGTCATATGTTGAGCGCCTGAACGCTTCGACTAGATTGCATATGAAACGGCTGACTCGTTTAACTCATGCGTTCAGCAAAAAGTTTGAAAACTTTGAAGCGGCAGTCGCGTTGAACTTCGCGAGTCATAATTTTGTGAAGTCGCATCGCACATTAAAAATGACGCCAGCAATGATGGCCGGAGTCGAGAAAGACTTTTGGAGCTACGGCGATCTGTTTGAGGCCACATCGTGAAGCGCGAAGATTATATCGAGGAGCTAAAGGCCGTGATTATGAATCTACACGGCGCACAAGCTGAGCATGTCGAGACTGTGCCTGTGAGCGAAGAATTTCAGGGCGAAACGGTTTGGCAAGGCGAGGTTGAAGTGTTCGATCTAAAAGACCATCCGAAGGCTAAACGCGCTTATGGCTGGGGACATGCTTCGGGCGATGATGATCAAGGCCGGAGGTATGTCGCGGTTTTAGAACTGCCCCCGGTCAATTCACCGCAGACCGCAGTACAAGCTGCAATCATGTCGGAGATCAAGAATGCCAGAGAAAAGAAAAAAGGTAGGCCGTCCTAAGTTTGCAAAGGGCGAAGCTCGAACAGTAGTACTGCAAACTCGCGTGCAGCCAGACGAGCGCAAAGCATACGAGCGAGCGGCGAAGGTCGCTGGCTCTTCTGACCTCTCAACATGGGTACGTGAAACGCTCAACGCCTCCGTAAGCCATAGCAAATAGATCACTTACCGCCAAATTCCACTTGATCAAATTTCAAATCTGTTCTATCGTCTCTAGCTAGAATCTTTGAACTGCGTGGCCTTAGTAATTCAGTTTGGTCGTTGGCCCTGTTAGTCCAGACTGAAGGCGGGGAAAAAAGAAGGAGCACGATATGGCAACTAAGAAGAAGGCTGCGAAAGCACGCGGTTCAATTGTTTGATAATTGTTCATAGAGAGTAATCTCGAATAATTTTAGGTACGCCCGTCTGCCTAAAGTTTAATCAGAACTCGCTGTGACGAAAGAAACGCGACACCTTTCTACAGAAGGTGGATGGCCCCTCCGTCCAAGATGTAGTCAAAGGGGAATTGTGTCTCTTTCGTGACCGCGAGTTTTTTTATTGCTCTTTTTAGGAGGTATTTGGGGCTAAATAAAAAGTCCAAAACGAAAAACGCGGGGCTGGAACCCCCGCATAAATCGTAATGATTGCCAATTTGTTTCTAGTGTGATTTTCCCGCTTTGGCGGAACGGGTAATTTGTATTCTAAATAATCCCGCCAGTTTCCGCAAGCGAAAAATTGATTTATTGGAGGGCGTCCCTTGCTGTGGACAGCTTAATGGGGTTTACACCCAAAGGGCTCGCGTAAGCGATGGGGTTCGATTCCCACGCCCTCCGCATTTAGACGCTATCACAAGGGTAAGTGTGATTTCAAAGAAAGTCAGGCAAGTGTGATTTACCATATTTATTGCGATGAGAGCCGACAATCAGGCGACCGGTTCATGGTTCTGGGTGGCGTTATCATCCCGGAGCCTAATATTAAGAACGTACATGCCACTCTACGGAAATATCGCGATGAGGAAAATATGCACGCAGAATTAAAATGGACCAAAGTTACAAATCAAAAGGTAGCGAAATACGTTAGGTTCGTCGATTATTTTTTCGCTCTGAACAACAAAGATCAGCTTCACTTCCATAGCTTAATACTTGACTCGCACCAATTCGACCATCGTAAATTTAACCAGGGCGACAAGGAATTAGGTTACTATAAATTTCTTTATCAACTCTTACTTCACTGTTTCGGAAGGGCATACCACAAAAATAAAAAAGGCGATTACTGCTTGTTTATCGTTCACCCCGATCAGCGAACATCTAGTTATTCGTTAGAGGCGTTACGCAACATACTTAACTGGGGCATGGCAAAAAAGTTCGACGCGCAGGGTGAGATTTTTAAGTCCATCGAGCCGCAAGATTCAAAGCAAGCGGACATTGCCCAGCTTAACGACATAATAATTGGCGCGATTGGATTTCAGAAAAACGGAGGCGACTTAATTGCGGGAACGAGAAAAGCAAAAATAAATCTGGCCGAATATATTGCGAAACAGGCCGGACTGAAAAGTCTTAAAAATAACACCGCTTATGGTCGGAATCGCTTTAAGATTTGGAATTTTCGCCTTCAAAAATAAGGACGCGCCCCTGAGCCTACGCTGCGGTAAACAGCTACCGATTTAACGGTTTCCCTAGCAGTAAGCTAGGGTTTTCGGCTACAAGTGGCGCGTCCCACTACCAACGTAATAATACCAGCCCGAAGGTAGCTTAATCAATTTCGTGAGCTTATAACGCCAATTCTGGCAGGAATCAATAACAAAAGCGGCGAGGCCGAAACCCCGCCGCTCTTTTCTCAGACTCAGGGCTAATCCTCGCCTGAGTATTTAATTGTAGGCTTCCATCATAACCGCGCTGTCAATACCAATTATCCTCAAGGCGGGAACGCATCAGAGCCAGCCCATAATTATTAGGATAATGAAAGCTACTATGACGCCAACGATTATGAGGCAGCCGAGGAAAACCGTCTTTTCCTCGGCGAGTGAGAGACGCCGCTTTTCCATTTTTTCTCCCCGGATTTCTAACAAGCGGCTTATATCACCGATCTAAACGTGAGACAATAGCAAGATGGAACAATTACCGTACCATAGAAAGGCTCAGGGCTTTTCAAATTAGGACACTACCCTCCAGTTCGGCCCGCATTCCCGGGCGTGAATCGTGATGGATCCGGCCGTGCCCCGGTAACACCCATTCGAAATCGTAATCCAGAAGTTTCGCCATTGAGCGCGTCTGCTCTGCCCACGAATACCAACACGCGCTGCGAAACGCGATCAATGAATTGCGATTCGGCGACCACGCCAGGTGGTCTCCGGTAAACAAAAACCTGTTTCGATAAAGCAGGACCGTATGGCCGCGGGTGTGCCCCGGCACCGGAATCGCCAGTAAATCATGGTCAAGTTGGACCGGCTTGCCGCCGCGAATCACGTATTCCACGCCCAGCCGCGGCGCACCATCGTCAGCATGCATGACCCGGTGGCATTTGTACTTTTTCCTGAACCGATGGTGATCGGCAACGTCGTCTTTGTGAGTCAGGAACATTGTGCGCACGCCGCCGAGCGTATCGATTCTCTTGATTAACTGGGTGGCAAAACGCGGTGAATCAATCAAGACGTTTCCGCCTTCAGATTCGGGACGCACGATCAAATAGCTCCACGCGCCAAAGCTCGATTCGGAGGTAAAGCCGCAGAAGTAAACATTCTCTGCGAGCAGTTCCGGAAAAGAATCGATACCCACATGTGCGTCGTGATGTTCAATTGTCCCGATTGAGGCCGTGGGACAAGCCACCAGAGCCATCAGCGCGCGTTTCGTTTGCTGCTCGTTCTCCGGTTGATGATGAACGATTGAAGCGTCGCCGTCTTCGGCGAAAGTTTCCGGCGCGATCTGCCGGCACGCATCGCAGTCGATGCAGGTCGAGTCGACAAAAAAATCGCCGGGGACATTTTCCGGAAGTCGTAAAGCAATGTTGGCCATAAATTCACTCTTATGATGAGCCGCCACGCGATCGGAATTCAAGTGCAGAGCACGCGTACCTCGCGGACCGACTTGCTGGGAGCGTGGACCAACTTGCTGGGAGCGCGGACCTACAGGTCCGCAGTGAGCGCAAAGCGCGAAAGTTGTTTTTAGTAAAGACGCCTGAGCGCCCTACGGCGCTATGCGGACGTGGACGTCCGCGATCTCAGCACAACAGGATTCCGAATCTCAAATTGAACCATCACGAATCCGTTGCGTTTTTGACTGCGCATTGAATAATATGGCCCGCTATCAGGATTAGAAAATTCTCAAGTCCCGGAACTATTATGAAAACGCTATTAACAAATTTCCTGCTGCTCACTTTCTTCGTCACCTCCCTCGCCCAATCCCCTCAATCCGATCGCCAACAATTCATTCGCGTCGATGCTCCGGCCGTGGCCCTCACTCATGTGCGCATCATTGATGGCACCGGCGCTGCGCCAATTGAAGATCAGACAATAGTCATCACAAACGGAAAGATCACTTCAATCGCGCCGAGCTCCAGCGCAAAGATCGAGTCGGCGGCGCAGATTCTGGATCTCAAAGGCTACACGGTCCTTCCCGGTTTGGTCGGCATGCACGACCACATGTTCTTTCCCATGGGCGGCTCGCCACCAATGTATTCGGACATGGGCACCAGTTTTCCACGTCTCTATCTCGCGCTGGGGGTCACAACGATTCGCACTACGGGAAGTGTCGAACCTTACAACGATCTGGAAATCAAAAAGCTCATCGACAGCGGCCGGATCGTCGGGCCGAAGATGCACGTAACCGCGCCTTACCTGGAAGGCGCAGGCGCATTCACACCGGTGATGCATCAACTCACCGGAGCGGATGACGCGCGGCGCATGGTGAGCTTTTGGGCCGACCAGGGCGCGACATCATTCAAAGCCTACATGAACATCACGCGCGACGAGCTGCGCGCGGCGGTGGAAGAAGCGCACAAGCGCGGACTGAAAATAACGGGCCATCTCTGCTCAATTGGTTATCGCGAAGCGGCCGAGATCGGAATCGACAATCTCGAGCACGGCTTGCTGCCCGATTCGGAATTCGTCCCCAACAAACAACCCGACAAGTGTCCGGGCGCGGCCGTGAATACGAGTCTGCGACAGCTCGACATCAACGGCGACGCCGTTAAGGAAACGATCCGCACGCTGGTAGCGAAGAATGTGGCGCTGACTTCGACTTTGCCTGTCTTCGAAGCCGGCGCGCCGTTGACTCAAACCGGCATCGGTGCTGCGAGCGCAGTCATGAACCCGCGTGTTCTCAACGTCATGAACACCGACGCTCGCGTGCGATACCTGACCGCGCGATCACGGATCGCGGCTGATTCGCCTACGCCTGTGCTGGTGCGCAAATCGATGGACTTCGAACGCGCCTTTGTCGCCGCGGGCGGATTGCTGATGGCCGGTCTTGATCCGACCGGCAATGGCGGCATCGTCGCCGGCTTTGGTGACCTGCGCGAAGTCGAGCTGCTGGTTGAAGCCGGCTTCACTCCGCTCGAAGCGATCAAGATTGCGAGTCTCAACGGCGCCAGGTTTTTAGGTGAAGATGCTCACATCGGCTCGATTGCGATTGGCAAGCAAGCCGATCTAATGATCGTGAAAGGAAATCCGGCCGCCA
>WNGL01039658.1_pt1 | contig 11390 bp, 7 predicted proteins | sample 5400591 | NCBI WGS metagenome assembly WNGL01 (sample SAMN13153377, study PRJNA577476) | soil metagenome | isolation source: 80 cm soil or saprolite under Garry oak tree replicate 1 | place: USA:California | collected 2016-06-15
TGCTGGATATCCATGGGGATAGCATTGCTATTCCTGGTGTTGATCGACACGGTTTGTACCCCTGGCATATATAGTAACAGCGCGGTCGCCTCTTCCTTACTCTTGCCTCGAATAGAGAGCTTGATCTGGTCTTGTTGCGCCTGGCTAAACTGGTACATCCATGTACTGATGACTTTCACCTGGAGGGTTGCGATTCCCAAGTGGATGTTCATCGTCACCTGGGTGATGCTTGTTTGGAGGTCTCCTACCAGGCCGTAGCCTTCGCCTAACTGTTTGGTTGCCTCCTGGGTTATGGTTCGTGCAAGCAGATCGTGGAAGGTATCAGTGTCGTAGACTTCGCCAGTGCAAATCTCGCTCACCATTATCTGTACGTGACTCGCTTCCTCTCCTGCTTTGTGGTCAGGGGTCACGGTAGAGGTACAGGGAATGGGGGTGACAAGTGTTTCATCGGATTGCACTTGCTGGCTCAACGCGGCTTGCACGCTCTGATTTAAGCTCGCTTTGAGACTAGAGGCTATTCCGTTAATGTCCTGTTGTGTCACCATCTGGTAAGATCGCGCATCCTGGCCTCCGCTAAAGGCAGCATTGACCGCCGAGAGGTTGAGGCGGCAACACGGCCCATAGATGTCCCCTGCTCGGATATTTCCTCCAGGTCCTGTTGTGACCGCATGGGCTGGGACGGTCGCCTGCCCAAGGGTGGGGTACGCCACGGCGGGGATGACGGCGTCTTGATCGGTCACCACCTGGACCCGATCGGTACCAGTGAGTAACGTGCCAGCGGGGACTGTTTGCCCGTAGGGAGCGGCATTGTAAAAGGTGATGCGTCCATGGGCTGCTTGAGCGTCCTGGTGACCCATTCCCCTCGTGGGCACGGTTTGCGCCTGGCTCATGGTGAGAGACGACAGCATTCTCCCCTGGAGTTGCTGCTGCCCGCTGTTGGCGACTCCTGTCACCACACTTACCGTCGTATGCGTAGTGATCTGCCTCGAGTCGGGAATAATCGTCACCGTGGCCGATGGAGCCAGAAGGGGGAGCACGTACACCACGCAGACGGCCCCCGCAAACACCACGCAGAGCATACCCAGGACAAACGGGAACGGATGGAGGCGCGCTCTTGTCGGCGTGACGTGCTCCGTAGGTTCTCCGGGCTCCTGCGGTGGCTCCTCCCGGTCCTCGTCCTGCATGGGCGTTTCCTGGGTGCCCCCCTCCTCTGGCTCAAGCGTACTCTCCACCGAGAAGAGGTCTGCTGGCAGATCCTCGGCGGGAACATCATAGACCTGCACATCGACAAAGCGGATGGTGTCTGGCAGAGGTGGATGCACCGGGGGCATGATCCCCTCGGATCGGTGGTTCAGCTTCCTCCGGATCGTCTTGATCTCACCAGTGATGCGCTCGCTGCTCACGTGCTTCTTCCTTCCCTTCTTGAGATCAGGGGAATGGCTTCCCCTGATGACCGATTACAACGTAATGTGGTCCTGGGCAGTTGCCGGACGAAAGCCGGTGCCGGTGTTGAGAAACACGGCGCTCTGATCTCCTTCATAGAGCAGGAGCATATCGAGCTTGCCGTCGCCATTGAGATCGCGAAACGTGAGGGTGACGGGCGTCAGGTCTTGCTCTGGCCCAAAAAGGACGGGGCCGACATAGATCACGGCCCTGGTGCAGTCACTGTCTGGGCATTCGATCACCTCGAGATGCCCATGCAGGTTGAGGGCGAGAAAGTGGCTCGCACCCTTGCCATGCCCAACCGCTATATCCGTCTGGAAGGTGCGCGGGCGGCCGTAGCGCAGGTCATCCTGGTAGCCGTGCCACCAGGAGAGTCCTGCACTCAGTCCCGTCCATCCCGCCAGCATGACCAGCATCGTCAGTCCCACATACACCAGCCAATGGACGCGATGGGGATGTTGCCGTGGCTGCGGGGTACCTGGTCTCTGCGATGATGGTGACGGGACAGGTGGCACAGCGTCCTGCGTCCGGCTTTGGCGCGGGGGCACCTGCTGGTAGCGATAGCGTACCACCCTGTGTGGTCCCTGCGCCGTGACGACGTGTTGGGACTGCCCAGTCGTGAGACCTTGCCAGCGGATCGCACTGTTTGGTAAACACGGTGGGTAGCAGTCATCATACACATCATCATCAGATTCCTCCTCGTCTGCGTCCTGTGGCCGAACTGGTGATCTCTGGGTGTAGCGTGGCGGGAACGTGGTTGGTACGCCTGGTTGCTGCCGGAGACTCATCACAACACCTCCTCTTCGGTTTCAGGTATGTTGAGATGGCGGTGCCGTTGGCAAACGCCAACAAGGGGCTTGCAACGCGCCATCGAGACACGCATGATCCAGCTGGCGAGAGCGGTCCTCCGACGGCATTGAACGGAAACAAGCATGATGGTGGAATGCCAGGTGTGGCTCTGGTCGCACGCATTGACGCTCTTTTGGTAGGCGGCTTCAGCAGCAGTGAGCTGATGGTTCATGGTCTCTTCTTCTCCTCTGTTCTCGCATGGTCTTCGCTCTCGTCGTCGAGGAGATCGGTGAGGACGCCGTACTGCTTGCGAGCGTGCGTCACTTCTTCTTGCAGCAGATGCTGCGCAATCGTCCAGACCCGCAAGCGTTGGGAGCGGGCATGCACCATGAGCACGCGAAGATCGTGCTGGAGCGATTCGTCTTCCTGGCAGCAGTGCGTGGCATACTGTTCCAGGAAGTCACCGGCCTCCAGCCAATGTGCGGCTGCCCGCTGCAACGCCTCAATGGGAGAGCCCTGCCCGCTGGGGGTCGGCTCTGCCAGTTTCCCATCATCGGTGGCCCACGCCCGTTCCTGGTTCTGCGGCGGGAGAGGCGGCTGGCGTCGTGCGCACATCATGGTGTAGTGGCGGAAGGCGAGGCGTTCTTGTGCCAGGGCGGCAAATGCTTGACTGGTGGCTTGCAGGACGGGCACCGTCTGGGGTCCATCGCAGGCGTTGTTGCCAAAGGCCGCCCACAACTGGATCAGACCATCCAGCGGCATCCATGCGCTACTGAGATCGGTATCGACGTAGGAGTCCTGTGGTGGTTGCATGCTGTCCTCCAAAATGGGAAGACGTGACCGACCATGATTGCTAGATCATGAGATCGACGTTTCCAGTTGGACTGGTGCCAGGGTTTCCACTGGCGGTGCTGACTGTCGCTTGCGGCTGGCAAGCTGCTGCTCCATATCCAGGACGACGAGTGCCTGGATGGTGCCTTCAAGAGAGGCACGGTGCCCAAAATCTCGCTGCGCTACACGAATGAGACCGACCAGATCTGCAAGACTGGGATCGCATTCGGCAGCCTCGCGTCCAATCAGCACCTGAAGCTGCTGCAAGACGCCAATCGTGCGCAGCACATCCCCATTGTAGGAGAGCAGTTTGCTCTTCGGGGCGTCGGCCTTCTCCAGGAAAACCAGCTGCCGGACCAGGAAGAAGACCACCATTCCGAGCGTGAAGCCAAAGAGGACGAGGGAGAGACCGGTCAAGGCCATTTCACCGTCGATATTCATAGTTCCTTTTGCGACAGGTCCCCTTCAGGGGATGGGAAGCCGCGCCCTCCTTTCACTGCCAGTCGTAGCCGTCTGCTTGTTGCAGTCAGGTTCAGTATCGATGCCCATTATCTGTAATGGTTTCTGGGGGTGCAATAAGGTGGTGATCCAACGAACTCAAAAATGAGGGTAAGGTCGGACGCACGTCCTCATCGTTTCACCACCCAAGAAGGATTGTACAGAATGCGAGAGGGCGCATGATGGCCTATGACGGCCATTTAGACACCTTCTGATAAAGCCACTATTATTTACCACTTTTAATAGTGAACACCTGAATGGGCTAATGGCCGCTAGCGGCCATTAGCCAGGAGACTCCTCTGCTACACTAGAGAAAGAATATGCTATGTGACAGCACCGGAACCTTATATGTGAAGCAGAGCATGTGCATCACCATAATAACCGGATTGACGCGACATACAATCAAGCGAGCACGAAGCAGGGCAAGGTATGCTATACTGACCACGGAAAATATGTTCATGCATGAGAAAGCAGCTTGACCAGGAAACCATGGAACGCACGAGGAGCCAAGGAATGCAGCAACCACAGTCGCAGAAACAGGGCGACCCACACCTGAAAACCAGAATCACCCCGCTACGCGCTGCTCATCAAGTCGTGCATATCAATACCTTTGGAGCGTTCTTACGCTACTTGCGAGAGCGAGAGCAGCTGCAACAGCAGGAGGTATCCGGGACCTTTCCCGAAGTCTTTCAGACCTATCACGTCCCCGTCTTGACCGCGGACATGTACCGCAAACTAGAACGAGGCAAGCGCGCTCCTCAATTCGAGGAACTCTTCCCCCTGTATGTCTCCTTCACTGCTGGCAACGGCATGCTCCTCTCTCCAGAAGAACGCCGAACCTTTGTGCGCCTGGCCCGCCTCAAAATCGAAGCCTTACAACGCCGCCGTCCACCACTGCGTCCAGAGAGCGAGTGGCGACTGCTTGAGGTCCAGCTGGCCCAATTCGATCAGGGTATCTTGTTGGAAGACGATACTAAGGACAGCGAACGAGCAAAACGCCTCAGCGTGCCGACACGAAACACCCGCACACTCGATACCAGTCACATTGTGGGCAGGGAAACGTGGAACACGGAGATGCTCTCGTACCTCGAAGCAGCGAAGGCACCAAAGAAACTCGTGGTGATCCAGGGAATGATGGGTGCAGGCAAAACCTCGAGCCTGAAACTCCTCTTACGAAGCGTACTGGAACACGACGAGTACTGGCCCATTCTCTACACCTTCTCGCCCGCCTCCGATATGACCCCTGATGACCATCTGGACAGCTTCCTGGCAACCATCCTGGCGGAAGTGCATGCCGCAGAGCCAGAAGCACCAAAAACACCCCCTCTCACCCAACGGATCGAGCAGGTCCTCACGCAACTTAGCGAGGCAGAGCAGCGCATCGTCGTGCTCGTGGATGACGCCCAGGTGATCCTGGATGAGCATGGACAGCTCCCCGAGAACTGGCGGCGGTTCTTGACGGCATTCCTCCAACACCAGCACCGGGCACTCATCTATATGGCAACCCGCGAGTGGCCCCTGTGGACGGGACGAGAGCGTGCGTTTGTGGTCGATGGTGACAAGATAATGCTCCCACCACTTGACCCGAAAGCAGGCGCGGAAATCTGGCGGCGACTGGGCTTTACCGATGTGGCCGAAGGACACTTGCAACAGGCAGCAGAGCGGTGCGGTGGCAATGCCTTGATGATCGAATGGCGCGCAGCCAGCTTGCAACGCCCCCGCTTCTCATTCTCATGGAAAAGACGGACAGAACCTCCTTCTTCCCAGGAGAAAAAAAGCGAACATCAGCAACTCATCGAGCGGCTTCTGGCGGACCCACACGTCTTTGGGGCAGCAGATGTGGAAGCCCGCCAGTTGCTCCAGCAGGTCATCAGCAGGCGGCTGTCGTATGATGCGGTCCAGCTCTTAGAGGTGCTCTCGGCCTCTCCACTCGCATTGCCATTTCCTCTCCTTGCTGATCTCAATCAGCAGGTCGAATACGCGCTGGTGGAACTGCTCAAGGCCTCACTGGTGGACGGCAACGCCATCGGCCTTGACGAACGGGCGTATCTGCAGCCGTTGGTGAGAGAAGCAGGGGTGCAGAAACTGCTTCTCGAAGAGCGTCTCGATGAGGTAGAACGGCACCTGACTCGGATGTACGGTGTCTGGTTGGAACAGGGAACTTTTCAGAGCGAACAGGAGCAGGCGGCACTTGTGGCCGAACTGGCGATACTCTCTCTGAAACAACATCGCCTCCTCGAGGCAGCGGAACTCTTGATCGAGTATGGGTGGCTCAGTTTCGCATTTGGACATGCTGCGCGCCTCGCTCGGGTTACCGATGAAATCATGAGGTCTTTTCCCTGGCATCTCTCAGCAGAACATGAGGCTGGTGGCCAACTCTTACACTATTATCTGTTGGCGCGATTCCTGGATAAAGATTTGGGAACCCCTGAACGCAAAAAGGCATACCTGCACCTCTACGAGGCCATGAGGAATGGAAGCGTCGCTTTCAAGCCAAGGACCATGGTTCATCTCGTGCATCACAAACTGCGCTATCTCATCACGGCAAAAAAGTATGATGAGGCACGGTTGTTGATTGATGAGGTATGTTCACAGTACGAATATCTCCGGGAAACGAGGCCAACCACCTATACAGAACTGCTTGATCGACGAGCGTATGTCCTGGGTCGGTGGGGAGACTTTCAGGATGCCCAGGCCAAAAAAGAACAAGATAAGGCGGAGGCTACAAAGCTGCGAGAAGAGGCATTTCGCCTCAGGCAGGAGGCGGTCACAGTCCATGAGCAATGTATTGCGTTACTACGCCAGTATGAGTTCTTCGCCTCGCCAATAGAGCAGAGCCACATCCGTTTCAAACGGGCCCGACTCCTCAACGACCTGGCTTACTACCAGCGCTGCACCGGGCATCTCGAAGAGGCGAGACAAGCCATGAAGGAATGCCTCAAACTGAAAGAAGCTGGGTTTGTCTGGGTGAACTCGCTTGCGGTTTCCTACGGCGATGCCTCCTACGAAGAGAAGGGGATGCAGCTGATTGATAAAGGAAAGTTGCTCTTGCTTTTGGGACAATTGGACGAGGCAAAATCACTTTTTGAAGAAGGTGCTCGACTGGTTAAAGGAACATCGCGAGAAGTATATATGCCTGATGCGGAAGAGGGCCTGCGGCTGATCGAAGTGTGGCATAGAGTAAATCCCCGTCACCAGCTCGACTGGCGGTGGTTCACCAGGTATCGCCAACTTGTCTCATATGATGATATCGCGTGGCTCGCTCAAGCTGGACCATTCACTGAAGATGAGCGACGAGAGTGGGATAGTCTCATAGACCGACGAGATGACGAGCATATTGCAAAACGTTTGTCCGCAATTGTTGTGCAATCTCGAAAGCGCGAACTTGCAGCATGTCTAGAGGAACAACGGGAGCCCCAATTTCACTACCCGCTCATCCCATGTCTTGAAGTGCAGACGCGGCTTGCAGAATTGTCGCAGTTACGGATAGAGATAGAGCGGGATGAACCGAACGTTATCGTTCGTCGTCTTTACCTGGCCGCGATAGATGAGCGGTTGGATGAACTGAAGCTCGTTGATGCAACTTCTAGAGGGAATGATGATGATTTCTCGATGTACAATCAGCGGCTGTTTTCGCCGCCAACGCCTGCAGAAATGCAGATAGCTCTCTCACAATTATTCCATCGAATAGAGCAGGGGCGTGACCGCGCCGAAACGCAGAATGTGAGTAGATGGCTCCTTCAACAGCTCCAGCAGTGGCACTTGGCACCGGTGGACTACGGGCTTACAGATGTAGGATGCGTGCGCGAAGCAATGACAAACGAAGAGGCATCCCTGTCAACCGTCAATGGCATACAGAAAATGTTCTCACCGCAGACAGTACAGCGGTTCTTTGAAGACACATTTCGAAACTACCAGTTTGATTGGACTGTGGTTTTTGACGAAGCTTCAACCTCCGAACGCGTCGACCTCAACCAGCACCGTTTGATTTTGTCGGAAAGACCCATGAGCAATGAAAAAGTACGCGAGCTACTTGCGCATGAGATTGAAGTACATACATTTCGCTCATCGTCAGGGGCACACTCTCCCTTAGCAATTCTTTCATCGGGTCTTCAAGGTTTCCTTGAAACTGAGGAAGGGCTTGCAATGGTCTATTCACAAGAGGCTGTTCGTCAAGCCTCCGGTATCAAACCCAAACCCAAGATCTGGATTGGAACACTTACCTGTGGCCTTGCATCAGGAGTTGTTTGCCCACCGCTGACATTTCGCAAACTGCTCCTCTTTGTCGAGGCAGTAAGTATGCTTATTGACCTGCTTGATGGCAAGGAGTCTTCCATCACGCGAGTAAGAGAGAAAGCACGAAGATACGCACAAAATCGTTGTCTTCGCACGTATCGCGGTGTGACACACCTTGAGCGTTCTGGAATTTGTACGAATAAAGATGCACACTACTTGCGAGGCTTTCTTGCTGTGTGCCAGGAGGTCGAGAAAGATCCTACAGTTTTTGACCAGCTAATGGTGGGCTCAATTGGTCTGCATCACCGAACTGACCTGGCAGAATTAGGTATCAGTGTTCCAGGTGTGGTTCATAAGCGTTTTGCTATCGACCCTGATCTGGATGCCTACATCATGCAATTCGCAGACGGTAGAGTATAGTACTTGAAAAGATGTACTAAATGATGTATCCTTTATTTGGGTAAGGTCCAGTTTTCACGGAAGGAGATTGCACTGGTGAACAAGGAGTTTCTTGCCTACTTTGACAAAGATGGCCAGCCTCAAGGACCAGAAAACGACGACGAGCCAGGCGAATAAGGTTGTCCGAGACCAACTTGAATGGTACACACTCCCAAAAGGAGAAGCTCCTCAATATTCCTCGTGGACGGAAGTCGACGAACCTGTTCATTTGGCATTGCAGCGGCTTGCTAAGGCCACTGAGGAATGAAACAAACATCGTGTATGAAGACGAGCTACACGATCTAGGGGATGACAAAGACGCAGGCGAATAAATCAGCAAACCCCTTTTGAGGATCGTCTAGTACGCCAATACCCTCTACACTTATAGAGGGTATTGTCTTTCTTATGATATGTGAAGCCTATTCGTTGCCAGCATCTGGTTCCAACTGGATGAGCAGATCACCGAGGCGGGCCGAAGCTCCCTCACGCACGAGGATGTGTGTCACATGATGAGGTACTGTAATACTTGGTGGTGCAGGAATATCAAAAAATCCAGGGGGAGTCTCTAGCGAAACCAGTAAATCCCCTGGCCGGACAACATCGTTTTCTCCCACGTACCATTTTTCTACCGTAAGTGTGTCGTGAACACTCAACGTCGGAAACAGCTTGGGCACATGCACTTCTATCATAGCGGATTTGACTCCAATTAGCGTTCTCATCGGTCGGTAAGCCTCCTCATTATACAACTATTACGGATGTTCTTTACTTCGCTGTGTTTTGAATTGCCTCTACAACAGCTAAGCTGTATTGCCAAGTATAACAAAAGAGACTCTCCGGCAAACATCTACTAGCGGCCATTTAGCAAACGTAAGTGGCCGCTAGAGGCTACTATGTTAGCTGAAACATCAGCTACAATCTCTCGCAGAGAGTGCAGCGACCCATACTTTCTTTCAAATGGTGTGATATTTTGTTCGTGCTCTCGGCTGTGCTATACTTTTGACGAGCGAAACATCTTTCCGATACAAGCATATTCCGAAGAAGGCAACGAGGATAACGGTAAATAAATCGTCTCCAGGAGCTGGCGCAAGCTCAACTACCGAGTCCCTCAAGTCCAACGACGCAGCGACCTTCCTATGACATTGGTCAGGTGCTAGTGGCGCAGCGAGAATATCTAAGATTTCTATACAGACACTTGAGACGCGTACAGACTTGTTTTATGTCACATCAGGAACACTTTTTAGAAAAGAGGATATTGCAGCAGCGGATCAACGCGAAGAGACGCCTATTCGTTAGCGGTCGACTTCTGGGTTGGCCGACGATTGAAACGTTATTAGAGACAAAAGGAGATAGAGGAGAGTAATGTATGTCAAGGAAATATACCGAATTTGAAAAACAAGCCAATGGCAATGTGCGCATTGTGCTTCTGCAAGAAGCGAAAGATGACGTACAGGAAATTGCATCTCAGGAGGTTGATGCTGACAGTAAATTAAGTGAGACCATCGAATGGCAGTTGTGCAACGGCTGGTCATTGGTGCGTCCTGAAGAAATCGGCGCGTTAACTGACGCTCCCATTCTCTCTGAAGAGATAGAGCATGATGACCAGGGAAATGTCCTCAAAGTGGGTATGGTGTACTGGTATCCTCAGTATGAGGTGTTAGACCCTGTCGAGCAACTGCTTGAAAACGGCTATATCGAATTTGTGCGCGAGGCGTAATTCCTAACTGCTCTGCTATACGCACATTAAGAATGGCTTCATGAAACGCTGGAAGGCGGCACACATCGTAGATGTCGTCGGCCTAGATGCGTACCATGCGATACTCGATGAACTGGCGAGCCAATCTGGAAAGGCGTCCAGGCAAGAGGGGGAAGATGCACGCTGAAAAAATGAGCCGGAGCCATCAAACGCTTCACCATGGAAACAAGCAACAGAGAGAACCAGGGACATGAAAGGAAACGCCCTCTTCATGACCCTGGTTTCCGTAGGGACAAAAGTCTCGTCCCAATGAGCGTCATAGACTGAACAGTATGAAAGGGGCATCCAGGTTCTTTCAACTGGCTTACTTCCTAACTGGAACGCTCCGATCAGTGCCAGTATTGGGACGCGGCTTTTGCCCTTACGGTTCTTTCCAGATGTAGCTCCTCCTACTCCTGGAGGAAGTACTGGTCATTGCCCTGATCGTCGTCCTTGTCACTTTCTAACACGATCGGCGGTTGCTGTATCGGTGGCGTCGGTAGTCCAGGCGAGGCCTGCGATGGTGCTGGCGGGTCCTGGTACACCCGGACGTGCGGGAAAGGCTGGTTGGCAAGCTGTGCCAGCCGACGATCCTGGAAGTAGAGCCTGGTCCGAAGCACGAGCGGGGCAAGGGCGGAACTGACCATAAGCACGTCATCCTCTGGCATCGTACGCAGCTCATCGGATGTCATGAGTCGCCGCCCTGTTTCCCCTTGAGTCCAGGTATCGCGGGCCTCGACGCCAGAACCGGACGTACTGCGCGTTTCCGTTCGCACCGTGGTATTGCCAATACGTCGACTGTAGTACTCGGTCTCCTCCAGTCCCGCTCCTGGCAGCAGCAAATGGGTCACCGTATTGGCCAGGATGGTTTTGCGTATCGCTTCCCCGTATTTTTCATCAAGTTGGCTAAAGCTTTGCAACACCAGCAGTAAGGCGACGCGTGTATGCCGGGCTATACTGATATAGCCAGAAATGTTGGGGATAAAGCCCAGATTGGCAAACTCATCCAGGTAGCACATGATGCCTCGTGGCAGTTGCCCAGTAGGTCCTTGCTCAGCCCGTTCTTCCCAGGCCGCGAACATCTGCATCATAAAACAGGCCAGCAAGGGTTGATAGCGTTCCTGATAGCGGCGTGGAATGGACAGGTACAGGGCAATAGGTCGATCGGCCATCGCAGCAAAGTCAATATCATTCCGTGCCGTCACGGCGCGGATATGCTCACTGGCTAACAGTTGGAAACGCGTGCTAACATCCGCCATAAGGCTGCCGACCAGCTTGGGGTTTTTATCCATATACGCAAAAAAGGCGGTCACTTCATCCCTGGCCTGCCGTGAGGGGCTGGTCGTCAGGGTGCGTTTCATCTGCTCATACGGCATCGTACACAGGATATCCGCCACGCGGCTAAACGGGGCGTCCGGTTCTG
>WNGL01009328.1_pt1 | contig 11389 bp, 15 predicted proteins | sample 5400591 | NCBI WGS metagenome assembly WNGL01 (sample SAMN13153377, study PRJNA577476) | soil metagenome | isolation source: 80 cm soil or saprolite under Garry oak tree replicate 1 | place: USA:California | collected 2016-06-15
AAAACTCTTTCACAAAGCTCATCAGTAAGAAAGAAGGCCCTCCTCCATACTCATGGGGTCATCTGAGTCAATCCACAAGCAAACCGATCCATACGCCAGAGGAGCTCTCAGATGAGGGCGATGGAACCGTGAGGGGAAATTGCAACCGCGAGCATCAATGCGGTTGAGGGGCTAAGGTGTGATGGTATGGCTAACTGAGGTGAACCGCTGATAAACGTCGTTACGACGAACAAGCCAAAGATGCTGACAGGCTTGAACCAAAAGGTGCGTGAGAGGCATAGAGGTATCCAGCTTCCTCTATCGTGGACACGTCCTCACCGGCGAACAGGCGGAGCCTAACCCGTCAGGGTACGTAAACAGAACATGGGAACCCCGTAGCTCTCCCGACTGAGGGAAAGCAGATGACGGTAGAAACGACTACTGGTGCGTCCTTTCATGATGCGTTGGAGTGGCACGGCATTCGTTGGTATCACTCCCAACGCAATGTGCGTCGGCTCCAGGCCAGGATCGTGAAGGCAACTCAGGAAAAGAGATGGGGCAAGGTGAAAGCCCTGCAACGACTCTTAACCCACTCGTTCAGTGGTAAAGCCCTTGCCGTGCGACGAGTGACGGAAAACCAAGGCAAGAAAACGCCAGGCGTGGACAAGATCATCTGGGACACGCCGGAGAAGAAAGCACGAGCCATACGCGACCTGAAACCAAGAGACTACCAGCCTCAACCACTCAGGCGTGTGTATATCCCCAAGAGCAATGGCGCTCAAAGGCCACTCTCGATTCCGATGGTTCGTTCATACTGCCCTCCTTATGGGAAGCTTTCGGGATTGTCTTGCAGTGTGGATCGGATCAGCCGATCCACATGTGAACGCTATACTGATAGAGGCTCATCCTCAAAAAAAGTGAGCCTGCTTGCTTGGACAAGGAGGGGGCTGTCCTGATAGGCTACCATCAATAGATTCTGGTGTTGCTTTGTGACAAGGAGCCTGTCATCGATGGATTGCCATACCGCCTCGCTTTTCTTACCTCTTCCTGATGGTCTGGTCATCGCTTCTGTGTTAGCCACTGAAACCCAGCTCGTTGTTCACGTTGCGTGCCGATTACCAACCGCTTGCTGTCCGCTGTGCCACCTTCCTTCTGACCGTATCCACGGGCACTATGGGCGAACGGTGGCGGATCTGCCCTGTGCTGGCCGGCATGTCATCCTGGCTTTGAGCGTGCGCAAATTTGTCTGTCGCACCCCAAGCTGTCCGCGCCAGATTTTCACGGAAAGGCTTGCAGACCTGGTGCAGTCGTATGCTCGTATAACCAATCGCTTGCGTGATGCTCTGGTCGCACTCGGGTTGGCCACCAGCGCCGAGGTCTGTACCCGGCTTGCCCCCAAACTCGGCCTGCAAGTTAGCGCCCCACCCTGCTTCGCTCTCTGCGCACCGTCTCCTGTGCATCCCCCACCTCGGTGCGCATTCTGGGCATTGATGACTGGTCGTGGAAAAAGGGTCAGATCTATGGCACCCTATTGGTCGATCTCGAGCGATCAAAGCCAATCGAGTTGCTTCCAGACCGGAGGGAGGAGACCGTCAAAGCCTGGCTGCTGACCCACCCGGAAATTGAAGTCATTAGCCGCGATCGGGCAGGAGCATATGCCGCCGCCGCAAAAAAAGGGGCACCACAAGCTCAACAGATAGCCGACAAATTCCATCTGCTGCTCAACCTGCGTGAGAAGCTCAAAGAGCTGATGGCACGCAAACAGAAACTGTTACCGCAGGTCGAAGTAACCACCTCCAAGGCCGAGGCTTCCAAAGCGCGAGGAGGGCCCTCAGCCAGTGCTCCTTCTTCTTCATCCGCTCCTGTGGGAGGGTCGAAATCCTTTCGGCACATGTCTCCATATGCGCGAGTTACTCCCTCTAGCTCAATTCCCATCCCGTCAGCAGAAACACCCTCGCAGATCAGTCGCTCAAATCGCTATGCTCGCTATGAAGCTGTCCGCACGCTCCATCAACAACTGGTCTCCCAGCGAGAGATAGCACGCCGTCTCTCGTTATCGCGTAACACCGTGCGGAAGTTTCTGCGAGCCGAGGCCTTTCCTGAGCGCAGCAGGCCACCCTATCGCGGAAGTATCCTTGATCCGTACAAGCCCTACATCCTCGAACGTTGGAAGTCCGGATGCTGGAACGGCGCGCAGATCCTGGAAGAAATCAAAAACCTCGGCTATACCGGTTCAGACGCGCTGTTTCGCTCTTTTATGACTCAGGTACGCAAGCAGCATCAGGCGAGAGGCAACCGCTCTGGCCCTGGAACTTTCCACAGCCCGGGGCTCGATCAGCGCCCCTGATGATCTGCCAGCAAAGCCCTCTTCCAAACGCCGCATGTCTCCAAGTAGAGCTTCCTGGTTATGCATGTGCCAGCCGGCCAACCTAGACGAGCAACAACGCTCACTCGTCGAACGACTCCGCACGGCTCACCCTGAGCTGGAGACTGCCTACCACCTCTCTCAGGCATTTGTTTCGATGCTGGCCGAGCACCGTACCCAGGACCTGGATGACTGGCTCCTCCAAGCGAAACAGAGCGGAGTTCGTGAACTCAAAAGCTTTGCCCAAGGCATTCGCCGGGATTACGCTGCAGTGAAAGCCGCCTTTGCTTCAAAGTGGAGTAACGGCCAGGTTGAAGCTCAGGTCAACTGCTTGAAGCTGCAAAAACGGCTCATGTTCGGTCGTGCCACTTTTGACTTATTGCGCCTCCACGTCCTACGTCGCGCCTAAGTTCTCCCTTCTCTGCTTCCTTGATCTTCTCAAGCCCTTCCCTTTCCTCCCCCATCTGATCATCTTCTCGGCCATAAGCAAGCAGGCTCACTTTTTTCGAGGATGAGCCAAAAGTAAGTTGGCCTTGACACCACTCGGTAGCCATTGGAGCCTCCTGCATCAATCGTGATGAGGAGTTTTGTGGCCGCTGCGTATTTCTCTTTGCCCAGATGCTCCCACCAATTTTCAATCGAGGCTACGGCAAATTCAGCGGTATCATGGGTGATACCTACCGTCACACATCCTTCCTTCATCGCAGGATCATAGACGCCGTCGGCATTGGCTTTGCCCAGCTTTTTATCAAGAAAATCATGCATCTTCACTTCGATGGGCTTTTTGCTGACTTGCCAGGTCCTGCCTCCATTCTTGTAGTTGTCAAGTACCCGAACTACTCACCAGGCCGCTGCATAGTATACTTCTCACGCCGCCTAAACAGCCAGGTTGGTGAAAAACGCTCCCGGTGAATATAAGTTTTCAACAGAGCGGCTCCCATAGGATACGCATTTCTACTCATGCTTTTTGTGTGGCTTTTGGTGTACGCTGTCTTTGGGTGAGGTACGAAGTGCTCTGTCTGCTAGCATGCCTCCCCTCTCTGGACAGTCGGTGACCAAACACGTGAGATCAGCACGAAGAGTAAAGAGAGAAGCTGAGTGGTTAGGCTCAAAATTCACCTTGCCCCTGACGAGCAAACGGTACAGTTTTGTCGCCAGGTGAACGCACAGGTAAGAAGCATTACCGATTCGGCCATTGTCTTTAGCGAGACTTCTCCCATGCTTCCCCATATTACCCTGGCCATGGGAGAGCTGCTTCCCTCACAAACTTTTGCCGCCTTGACGACAGGCATCCAAACCCTTGCTCAGGAGGTTCAACCGCTGACGCTCAGGTTGAGTCAGCCCTATATTGAGCCGGTACACGGTCGATATATTCTCTGCGATATTCAAGAAAATTCAGCGCTTACAGCGTTACGAACACGGCTGAGTGAACGTATTCTCGGCACCTATCTGACCACGCAAGAGAGCCGCTCCTTCGTCCCGCATCTCACGCTGGCTCATATTGATGCTCAACGAGAACAAGTCCATGCTTCTCTCCAATTGGTGAAAGTGATCTCTCAGACCATATGCGCCCACATTGAGATTGCTCATGTTGGGCCAAAGGGTACTTGTATTGATGGTCTTGTTACTTGCAATCTCGCACACTCTCTCGGTTCGGCCAAGCACGACCGATAGACCATCAGTTGGTCCAATTTTTGGCAACTTGCAAATAATACCCCCTGGTTCGCTCATTTTGAAAGCCAGTTTGTCAGAATGGAGAGCGAGCTTGGCTTACAAATCTGCGGGAAAGCCGAGCAAGGATACGCTGCTGTAAAGCGGAAAGTGGTGTCACATGATAGACCGTTTGCGCAAGCTGGGTGAGGGCGGTCACATGAAGCCCTTTAAAGGCCTTGAGCAACGCCTCACTGGTAGGCCGCCGGGTCGTGCTTCGCGGTGTTGAGCCAACTGACACCGCACCTGGTATTCCAGCAAACAGAGCACGCGCAGGCCAAGCAAGAGCAAGCGGATCAACCCGTGTGTCCGACGTCAGCTGCATTGGTCGCACCGACAACGGTCGTCCTTTCAAGCGTCCGAAGCCTCGTTCGATCACATATTCCCCTCGGTAGGCCAACACCGCCTGCTCCAGAGACAACTGGGAGGCCTGCTGATTGGTGACGTAGACGTGCCAGCCCAGGCAGGACTCGACCTGCGCCACGGCGGCCGCGTCGAGTTGCACGCTCAGGCTGACCTCGCACTCCACGCGCGTGCCTGCCGCTCGTTCTCGATAGCGGCGCACTGGGCGTTGGCTCACAACCCGCTCGTGATACTGCACGTCGAGCAAGCCATGCACGTGGTAGCGGTGGATGATCGCCTCAGCCACCTCGCGCACTTCCTGCACCTGCCGCAAGACTTTCCTGCCGCGTTTGCGTTCGTCCCACTGCACCAGCTCTCGTTCTGCGTCAGGCTAACCTGCTGTGTGTACTCATAGCCGACCGCAATCGCCTCGGACTCGTCATCCTCTGTTTGCCGTTCAATCGTCCTCAGGCATTGGGTTCCCGCTCGGACTGGGGCCACCAACCTCTGCAAGGCGGCCTCGCTGACTTGCACGCCGGAGAGCGGACACAAGTAAAAGTCGCCACTGTGCTGCACCTAGGCTCGCGTGGGCAACGCTGCCATTTTGCAATCGCCCACATACAAGAGACCAGGCTTTGCTACCGTCTGTTGCACCCGTTGAATTTCTGGCACATACAGCCGATCATCGGCTCGCTGGCCACTGACCATCGGACTGGTGAGCGGCAACCCAAGGGATCAAGGGCCGACGGCTTGATCTTTACTTGGGGCAGGCTGGCCGGTGATCCTTGCTGTGACCGAATTGAAACAAGCCGTCTGGCGTTGGTTGCACATAACCACTCACCGTGGTCCTATCGATGCGCACCCGACTAGTACTAGTATGCGGTGCGAAATGAATAAAGTGGCTTGGGAAGAGAGCGTATAGCAAGCGGGTGGTGATACAGAAGTTGAGTTTACCAGAGGATGAGCTTTATGCTCCTTTGGCCCGCGCCATGCGGCGCAGGTTACTGGCAATGACCCCCAAGCCCAACCACCGCTCCATCCCGTTTTGCCCGTGATATCTGCTCTCGCGCCAGCCATAGTCTCGTCGCAGACTCGCAATCCTGCCCTCAATGCCCGCACTGAAGCCGATACGCCCGTCTCCATGGGCGCGTCCGCTGCAGGGCCTGGCGTTCCTCGCTGACCTGGCCCATGACCGGGATGGCCACCCGCTTGACGCCCGCCGCCTTCAGTTGCTCCTCCGTCTCCGGCGAGTGGACACCCCGGTCTGCCGTGACCAGGTTGGGCGGATGCGTCATCCGAGCGCTTGGTGGTGCGTCATCGCCTCCACCGCCTGTCCATGCTCCGTCGGATGTTCCAGGATCTGGTAGCGCGTGACGATACCGCCGTCCACGCCCATCCAGGATGACGTGTCGGCCAAACTCGACCAGCGCGCCGCCTTTATGCCGGGGAATGGCGCGGGTATGCGGCTCGAACAGGCTGAGCACTTTTTCGCCCGACGCTACCTTCTTGCCTTCAAGAACCCGCCTGCGCGTCTGGGCGATGACGCGCTCCACCAGCGGCAGCACAGGCACGCACCTGACTGAGCAGGCGCAGCGCCTGCTGCTCGGTCTGCTCGCTCAAGGCCGCGACGACCTGCCGGCTTTGGCGCACCATCTGCTCTGCCGTCTGGATGAGCTTCTGATACAGCGCCTTTTGTTGTGCTTCTTTCTCCTCCCCTTTGCGGCGTAGTTGCCGATGCAGGGTTTGGGCGGCCTGCCGTGCTGAGCGCAGGCGGGAACGGCAGGCCTGCTGCACGCCCTTGATGCGGTCTTGGACCAGTGGCTTGGCGCGCTGCCAGACCGCGGGAGAGCACCCGCACACTATCGACGAGCAGGCCACTGTCGGTGGGATGATGGATCTCGGTCTGCACACAGGTGGCATCCAGCCGCAGTTTGCGCCCTTTGGTCACCTTGGCCTGCTTGGCCAGTTGCACCACCCGATCGTTGAGCGCGTGCAAGGTTTCGGGGCGCAGCGTGTTGGCCCAGCGGATGAGCGTGGTGTCATCGGGCACTTCGGCCCAGTACAGCCGACAGAACCAGCGCAGGATCAGGCTCTCATCCACCTGCTCTTCGGTTTCTTGATAACTCCATTGGTAGAGATGCTTGAGGATCAGCATACGCGAGCCGCACCTCCACAGGTGTCGAGTGTCGCCCATGCACCAGGGTAAAGCGACGCCGCTTGCCGAAGTCGGCCCGCACGAGGCACGGTACAACTCGTCATCGTCGAGCAGCCGATCCAATTGCTTGAGCACCGGGTCGATGCGCTCCGCCATACGCGGCACCCGCGCAAACACATCTTCGCTTTCGTAGTGGTCAACCAGCATCGCCTGTTCCTCCTCTCTTGCATGCGTGCACATCTGTTGCCTTTCTCTTTCACACGTCGCTTGCCTCCACATGGCTTCACGGGCCCAATTCATCGGGGGTTCTGGGCGCAGGTGACCTTGCGCCATGCAGGAATGTCGCTCCAAGCGGGTGGACATCATCGACACGCACACAGAGGAGCTTGCCTGGGAAGCGGCAGGAAGCACCTGGTCAGCTTTTACACAGAGTGCTTGGCTTCTGGAGCCGTCTCACGGGCTTCATTTCGCAGCGGATACTAGTACTAGAAATAGCTACGTGTTCCTAATCATGTTATTAACCATTTATGTATCCGTTCCCATCTATATGAGTATGAGCGAGACTTGCCAGCAGAAACTGTCTCCTCCTACTTTGAGTACCACTTAAAGAAGGATGGACACATAACAATGGCTGTCACACATAAGAACAGTCGGGAAACGGGGCTTGCTCGCTTTCGTTCTTTCTTTCTTCTTGGCAGTGTTTTGCTAGTAGCTCTGGTGATTGCAAGTACCCTTTTTATCTTCACGCGCATCAACGGTGGAAATTCTCCTCCACCCACTAAACCTTCACTCACAGGAACGCACATCGTCAAGGTCACTCAGCCCCTCAAGCCAACCGCTACCACAAAGGTCAGTCCCGATTTTAGCTTTACCGCTGCCGGTGATTATGGCCAAACGAGCTATACGACGGCAAATCTGAACTACATTGCGCGCTCTGGAGCGAAATTTCACCTGGGACTGGGAGACTTCGACTATGATCCCTACAGTTCCGCGCATGCCTGGAGTGCGTATGCGAAAAGCCATCTTCCAGCCAATTTCCCCTTTGAGATCGTTGCCGGAGGCCATGATACGCAGATTGATACTCTGTTGGCAGACTTCCCGGATCGCATCGGCCACATCTCAGGAACCTATGCCAAGGAATACTCTTTTGATTATCCGCCAGGCGCTCCACTGGCACGCTTCATCATTGTTACCCCTAGTCAGATACTGCCTGGATATGATTACGGTAGAGGAAGCGTTCACTACAACTGGGTAGCACAAATGATCGATGGAGCGCGAGCGACACACATCCCCTGGGTGATCGTGGGCATGCACCAATATTGCTTCGTTATCGACAGTACATCCTGTCCAAACCAGGATTTATTAGATCTGCTCCTGAACAAGAAAGTCGATGTGATCCTGCAAGCGCAAAAGCACACCTACCAGGCCAGTAAACAGCTTGCCCTTAACGATACAACCTGCCCGACGCTGCCTATCACATACTACAATGCACAGTGCGTTGTTAACGCGACGAAAAGCTTGACCGCAGGTGCAGGTTCGGTGATCGTCGTTACAGGCACAGGGGGCACCATTCCCCTGCTTTCCATCGACAGCTTTGACCCGAAGATACACTACTTTAGAAGCTGGATGAGTGCCAATGTGAATCAGACGTTCGGTGTCTCTCAATTTACCGTCACACTGACACACATAACCATGAAGTTCGTTCCTGTCTCTGGTGGGACTTTTACCGATAGCTTCACTCTCACTATTGGTCCTGAGAATCGGAGCACCTAAAGAGGTCGGAAGCAGCCTCACAGACTCGGACGAAGAACACGGGAGGCGTAACTGTATAGCCTAAAAGGATTAGCCCTTGATCTTTTCACCAAATTTTCATGTTAGGACAGTATTGTTTCAGTGCCTCTCGTTCCTTATAAGCTTTCTCAGAACCATGCCTTACGTCTTGATGGGGGGTGGGATTAATGCCGCGATCTATTCCTAGATGGCTGATTGGGTTGGTAATCATCGTTGTAGCAGGAAGTGCCGTACTCTTCTATGTTCGTGTCACGCAGCAGGCAGAGGTCAACACCTCTACTACCGCTACTCCAGACCATGCGTCGGCCCCTGTCGTTACCCAAATAGCTCCCTCTCAGGTTGCTCAGAGCGCTACGCCTGGGCTTACGACTGGGGCAAGCAATAAGACCGTCTTCCTTCTTCTGTTGGAGAATCACAACTGGTCGGATATCAAGAATAGCCCCTCCGCGCCCTATATCAACCAGACGCTCCTTCCCATGGCATCGTACAGCGAACAATACTTCAACCCGCCAGGGAACCACCCAAGCGAACCGAACTATTTGTGGCTTGAGGCCGGGACCAATTTCGGTATCAATGCTGACGGACATCCAGGAACCGATCATCAGAAAACGATGCAACACCTTGTCACCTTTCTGAACAACGCTCACATCTCGTGGAAGTCCTATCAGGAAGGCATCAGCGGCACTGTTTGCCCGCTCACTGGGAATGGGTTATACACCCCCAGGCACAATCCCATGGTCTACTTCGACGATGTGACGAACAGCAATGATCCGCGTTCGTCCTACTGCATCGGGCATGTCCGACCCTATGGCGAGTTAAACACAGACTTACGGCAAAATACCCAGGCACACTATAATTTCATCACGCCGAATCTGTGCAATGACATGCACAACGCCTGTCCGCCTCTCAACGATTCGGTAAAACAAGGTGATACGTGGCTTGCACAGAACATCCCCGCGATTCTCAACTCCCAGGCATACCACAACGGTGGTATGGTTTTCATTACCTGGGATGAGGGCGAAGGTGGTGGGGATGGTCCAATCGGGATGATCGTGCTCTCTCATGACGCGAAAGGTGGAGGTTACTCAAACACGATTCACTATACTCATAGCTCAACGCTACGTACATTGCAGGAGATTTTCGGAGTAAGCCCCTTCTTGGGAGACGCGGCTACGGCCATGGATTTGCAAGACCTGTTTAAGACGTTTCCCTAAACATCCAGCAGCCGGGACACAACTTTACCCGGCTGTCTCATCGCATCTCGTGTTCAAAACTCGCCTTTTGTCCGAAAAAAGATCGTACCAAACTGCGAAATGTGGGCTCTCTATGTAGGATAGTTCTGAAAAATTCCCTCCCCATGACAAGCATTTCCTCCGGTCCCCTGCAGTGGGCGCGTGCAGCGCGAACCGGCAGCTTGGGAGGGCAAGACTTTCTTCCCAGCGGCTCTCGGCACACTGCGTTGTCGGCAAGGGGCCACGCTCTATCCGCAGGAACGAAGCCCTGAACACGATGGCACGGTGCGTGTACTCTATGCCGCCCGGATTGCTGACTGTCGCTCCTGTCCTTTACGCATCCACTGTCAAGGACATGGCGTATCCACCAAAAACCCTCGTCGTGTCAGCGCTGTCCTGCATCCACTGCCTCAACCAGCGTCGGAAGAGCAACCGCCTTCATGCCTTTCTGCCCCTCATCCCATTTTGTGGGGGATTGGTCACGCTCTCAACCTCGCCGAGCCTGGATACGTTGGCAACGGAGCCTCCTGGTCACCGTGCACGCCCTACCCGCTTCCTCAGCTCCCTCCACGCCTTCAGCTCTCTCACATGCACAGCGAGCGCATTGGCGGATGATTCTTTTCCCTTCTTTCTCCCTCTCTCCTCTTCGTCCCGACAACAGCTCAAAGGAACATCCTTCTCATTTTTGTGCTTGCTTGCTAGTATCTCGTTGCGCATCCAGCGGGAAGTTCCCACGGGATGCGCAACGAGATGGCAGCAAGCGAGCGATGAAGATCTCTTGTTCGAGACAAAGAAAAGGGAGAGGCATGTGTTGTATAGATGTCCATCAATATAAAGAGGTTTCCAGTGAGAAGGGGTTCGGCGAGAGAAAGAAGCCAGCAGTAGTGATCTGCGCTTACGCCACCGCCAGGAGAGCAAATCCGTAGATGTTGGCAAAGGTATCGGGAAGGCCGTGGATCGTGACGGTCAGAGGCTGAGCGGTGGAGGGCCGCGCATTGGCGGCAAAGCGCTCATCCCACGTGAGACGGTAATGTGCCCGTTGTGTTCGAGTGATGAGGTGTGCGTCCGTTGCAACAGGCTGAGCTGCGGTTGGTGCCTCACCGCTGGTCAGGGTGACTAACTCTGTGCGCGCCACCTGCATCTATCTGCGCCGCAGGTGACAACGCGGCCAATCCCCCCAAAGAACTGGAAAACGCGGGACCGGCGCAGGCATCGTTGGAGAAGGCTCAGGCAGAGACTGAACGAGGGGAGATGCTTGAGTGGCTGTGACCGGCCAGAAAACGGCGCTGACCCGTCGTGGCTTGAGGGTGGAAGGGCTTTCTTGACAGTGGGCGCGCAGCTCGCATATGCGGCAATCACCGATGCGGGCCGCATACAGCAGCCGGTACGAACCATCGCCTTCGGGCCGGCGTTCTTGTGCATAGAGAGGATGGTTGGCAGGACAGAGCAAACTTCCATCGGGTTGAAGCGCGAAAGCAGATCCTGGAAAGCCACCGGTAAACGACCTGCGTGCCCATTGAGGAGAGCCATACACCACGGCTGGTGTTGGCTCGCTGACTGGTGTTAGCTCGCTGACTGGCGCTGAAGAAGCCTCCAAAGCAGGAGCAAATTCGGTGGTACGCATCTGGGTGGCTGACAGGTGCTGTCCGAGTTCCAGACGCCAATTCCATACCCATTGAAATCTGGACCGGAAATGCCTCATTGCGCCGCCAACCTGAGTTTCCACGTCGTGAGCATGCTCACGACGTGGAAACTCAGGTTGGCGGCGCGGAGGTGCTTCCTCGCTCGCACGTTGTAGAAACGCTGATTTCCACT
>WNGL01009329.1_pt1 | contig 11388 bp, 8 predicted proteins | sample 5400591 | NCBI WGS metagenome assembly WNGL01 (sample SAMN13153377, study PRJNA577476) | soil metagenome | isolation source: 80 cm soil or saprolite under Garry oak tree replicate 1 | place: USA:California | collected 2016-06-15
TTCCCCAGGTCGCGCACCAGGCGCTCCTGCTCGTCCATGTTGATCGCGACCCCTTCGTAGTCGTGGTAGCCGATGTCGATGAAGCGCATCGCCGTCTGCGCGAAGGGCATCAGCCCGGCTTTCATCGCCGACACCGCCATCCCGGCGATCGTATGCGTGTGGATGACGCAGTCCACCTCGTGCCGCGCGCGGTGGATGGCGCTGTGGATGATGAAGCCCGCCTTGTTGATGTCGTACTCGGTCGGGTTGAACAGGATCTTGCCGTCGAGGTCGAGCCTGATAAAGCACGAGGCGTGCATCTGCTCGTAGAGCAGGCCGTAGGGATTGATGAGGAAGGCGTCGTCCTCGCCGGGCACGCGGGTCGAGATGTGGTTCGCGATCATCTCGTCCATGCCGTAGAGGTGGACGAGGCGGTACGCCGCGGCGAGGTCGATGCGCTTCGCCCATTCCTCCGCGCTGACCTGCTCGCGGACGGATTTCTGCTTCTTGATGCGGGTGACGCTCATGAGGTGCTCCTCGCGCGTGGTCCGATACCGCGTAGTTTAACTCCGACCACCCGCTTGCGGGCGTTGTGCGCTGCGACAGTCAACCCATTCCGAAATGAGCCTGAGCGGAGGTGTCAGCTCGGCTTGACGCTGAACGGTGCTCGGCCTAGCATGATTTTCGCGTGGGATTTCCATTCACGCCGCACCGTAACGAGTTCAACGAGGAGACCATCATGAGGGGAAAACATTATGTTTACGCCGGTGCCGTAGGATTGGCCGTCGCCGCTGCATTGAGCTTGTCCGTTTCCGTCACGCAAGCCGACACAAAGAGGGACCCCAAGGTACCGAGTTTCACAGTCGATGGGTCGTGGCCGAAGATGCCTTTGCCGAGCGCCGGCGATTACGGAACCCCGCTCGTGCTCAGTACGTCGACAGGCAAGCCCAAGCCATGGTCGACCGGCGAAGTCGCGGGAACCTGCATCGATTCGCGGGATCACGTGTTCATCGTGACGCGCGGAAACCTCGTCAACCCGCCCGAAACTTTCGATTCGGTGCCGGCGGCACCCGTTATCGAATTCGACCCCGAGGGAAACGTGGTGAACGCGTGGGGCAACCGGAATGTGCTGCCCAACGGCATTCACGGCTGCTTCATCGATTACCAGGACAACGTCTGGATCGCCGGCAACGGCGATGGCATCGTGCAGAAGTATTCGCATGATGGCAGCCGGCTGTTGCTGCAGATCGGGACGCGCGGCGTGTGCGACAACCCGCCGGGAAATACGTGCGGCAACTCGGGGGCCAACCCGGCTGCCAACCAGAGCAAGACGCTGCTCAATCAGCCTGCCAACATGTACATCGATCCGGACAGAGATCCGGTGACGGGAGAACGCGGCAGCATCTACGTCGCGGACGGATATGGCAACCACCGCGTCGTGGTGTTCAGCGCAAGCGGCACTTGGCTGCGGCAATGGGGCGGCGTCGCAGGGACGATGAACCATGTGACCGATTCGCCCGGCTTGTTTGCCTCGGGCGACGGCGGCCATCCGCATTGCATCACCGTAGGCAACGACGACTTGGTGTATGTGTGCGACCGCGCCGACGACCGCATCCAGGTCTTCACCAAGACCGGCGCGCTGCAACGGATCATCCCGGTCGTTCCGGGTACCGGCGTGACGCTGGGAATCGGCGGCGCACCGGGGCTCGGCACCGCGGGCTCGGCGTGGGACCTCGCGTTCTCCAATGACGATAGGCAGACGTTCATGTTCGAGGTCGACGGAGGGAACGAGATCCTGCACATCATGGACCGCATGATGGGCACGATCCTCTCCGGGTTTGGCACGCCTGGACTCCAGGCAGGCCAGTTTACGTTCCTGCACAGTGTCGCACTCGACTCGAAGGGCAACCTCTACACCGGCGAGACGGTTAACGGCCGGCGCGTTCAGAAGTTCACGCGGGTCGAGTGCAACAACGGCAGGGGTAGAGGCAACGATAATTGCGACGACTGATGTGAGCTGCGGCCGGAAACGATAGCCCCCGGCTGCTCCACTCGTAAGATCGCATACCCGCGTCACCCGGTATAGTCGCCGGTTGACGTGGGTTCGTTTTGGCAAGCCGCCGGCTCAATACCCGTAGCGAGGAGTGAGATGAACGTTCGCGGTTTGCGACTTGCGGCATGGAGTGTCCTTGCCGCTGCCGCCGCATGCGCCCAGATCGTGCGCGCGCACGAATTCAAGCTCGACTCGGTCATCAACGCATTCGTCAAGATCGAGCCGGGCCAGGCCGAACTCGTCGTTCGGGCGCCGCTGTATCTGTTCAAGTCGGTCAAATTTCCGGTCGCCGGCGCCGAAATCGACGTCGACAGCTCGGCACCGGCGCTCGAGCGAGCGCTCGCTGCGATCCAGCAGGACATCAGGCTCTTCGAAAACGATCGGCCCCTGGCCGCGTCGCACGCGACGGGGCGATTGTCGCTGCCGTCCGATCGTTCCTTCGAAACCTACGAGCAAGCCGCGAGCCACGTCGCCGAGCCGCTCGAACGCGGCACGAGCATTTACATCGACCAGGGCTACGTGGACGCGCGGATCACGTATCCGATCGGCTCGCCGGGCTCGGAGTTCGCCGTCCGCACCACCGCGGCTCCGGAGCTCGGGGATGCTCTCAAGCTCGCGCTGCGCTATATGCCGCTCGGCGAAGACAGCCGAGCGATGGTTGTCACCGGCCGCTCGGGAACGGTCGCGCTCAACCCGACGTGGGTGCGTGCGGCAGGGGGCTTCACCGGGCTCGGCATCGCGCACATCCTCACCGGCTACGATCATCTGTTTTTCCTGCTTTGCCTGCTGATTCCGCTGCGCGGCTGGCGGCAGATCCTGTCGGTGATCACGGTTTTCACCGTCGCACATTCGTTCACGCTGCTGGGTTCGGCCTTCGATCTCGCGCCGTCGGGCAAATGGTTCCCACCCTTCGTCGAGACGGCAATCGCCGCATCGATCGTCTACATGGCGCTCGAGAACATCATGGGCGTCAAGCTCGAGCGGCGCGTCCTGATCACGGGCCTGTTCGGACTGGTCCACGGCTTCGGATTCTCGTATGGCCTCCAGGAGAACTTCCAGTTCGCCGGGACCCATCTGCTCGTTTCACTTTTCGCGTTCAACGCAGGCATCGAACTGGGCCAGATCATGGTCCTTGCAGCCATGCTGCCGGCGCTCGCGGTGGTGCAGCGCTACGTGTTGCCTGGCCGGGTCGGGATGATCATCCTCTCGGCGATCATGGCGGACACCGGCTGGCACTGGATGATCGACCGCGCGGACGTGCTGTGGAAAACACCGTGGCCGCGACCGAGCGCGGCGGGCCTTGCAATTCTGGCCCTCTGGGTGGCCGGCATGGTGCTTGCAGCGGGCGGGCTCAGCGCCATCGCCAAGCGGCTGCGGCTCACACCGGGCGACGGGCTGGCGTCGCCGCAAAGGAGCGTGGCAGACTAGATTTTCATATTCGATAAATTGAAACAGAGCCTTTGGGAGCGATGATGCTTGCGTATGTGTTTTGGCACGCTGTTCCAGATGTCTTAGCCACTGCAGAGTATGAAAAAGCACTTCTTTACTTCAGCCATGCGTTAGCAAACGCAAAAATCCCCGGACTACTGGGCAACGCGAGCTATGCGATCGATCAAACGCCTTGGCTAGGTGAACCCGGCTATGAGGATTGGGCATGGCTCGAGGGTTCTTGGGCTCTCGATACCCTGAATGAACGTGCAGTGTCGGGTGCAATGGAACAGCCTCACAACATGATCGCACAGATGACCAAGCATGGCGGGTTTGGTGCTCTGTATTACCTCGTGGCCGGCAACCACAAGATCCCAGCGGACTCGAAAGTATTGTGGCTATCACGACCGCGCGGTATCAACTGGCGCGACATCATGCCGACCATCATGAAGTCCGCCAATTCAGAGGTGGCAGTATGGAGGCGCCAAATGGTTCTCGGACCCTCCACCGAATTCGCCGTGATGGGTCCATCCAACCTGACCTTGGCGGTACCGGAGGGCTGGAAGTGCCTCCAGGTCGACCGCCGCAGGCTTGGACAACACTAGCCAACCAACAATTGAGTGACCTCTCGCGGGTGCTCTCTGTCCTTATCCCTTCGCGGGAATGACACCCGTTACGCTGCTTTGTTGCGCGCTTCTCGCAGCGCCCGCCAGAGGCGGTCCGGCGTCACCGGCATGTCGAGGTCGGTGATGCCCGCAGGCCGCACCGCATCGAGGATCGCGTTCATCGTCGCGCCCAGCGCGCCCGAGGTTCCCGATTCGCCCACGCCCTTCGCTCCGAGCGCGTTCGCCTTCGTCGGCACCGCGTGCTCGTCGCAGCGGATGGCGCGCATCCAGTCGGCGCGCGGCATCGGGTAGTCCATGAAGCTGCCCGCGAGCAGCTGCCCGGTATCGGAGTCGTAGATCGCGTGCTCGCCGAGCACCTGCCCCACACCCTGCAGCACCCCGCCGTGCACCTGGCCTTCAACGCTGGTGTGGTCCACCACGTTGCCGACGTCGTCCACGGTCGCGTAGTTGACCACGTCGACGACGCCGGTCTCGGGATCGATCTCCACTTCGGCGATATGGCAGCCGTTCGGGAAGGTCGCACCGAAAGAGCCTTCGGCGACGCAGTCCATGGGATGGGGCGAAGAGGCCGCGAGTTTCTTTGCGAGCTCGAAGAAGGCGATCGACTTGCCGCCGGTTTTGAATATCCCGTCCTCATATTCGACGGCGTCCGCGCCCAGGGCCGCCGCGGCGAGCGGCTTCGCCGTTTCGATCAATTTGGCGACGAGGAGTTTGACCGCGCTCCCTGCGCCGTAGAGCGAGCGCGAGCCCCCGGTGCCGTTGCCGACGACGGCCAGGTCGAGGTTGCCCTCGTGGATGCGGATACGCTCGCCCGCATTTTCGTGAATGAGGCCCAGGCCTTCGCACAGAATGCGCACGAACGCGGTCTCGTGGCCCTGGCCGGTCGACTGCGACACGCAGCTCACGTGCAGGATGCCCGACGCGTCGAAGCGCGCGTACGCCTGGTCCTTGGGCGCGACACCCGCTGCGCTCGCCTCGAGAAAAGTCGCGATGCCGATGCCGCGCAGCTTCCCTTCGCGCTTCGCGCGCTCGCGGCGGGCCGGAAAGCCCTTCCAGTCGGCGAGCACCAATGCCTTGTCCATCACTTTCTCGAACTCGCCGCAGTCGTAGGTCGTGCCGTTCGCGGTCCTGTAGGGCATCGCCTCCGGCGGAATGAAATTCTTCCGCCGCAGCACGATCGGGTCGAAGCCGTGCTCGGCCGCCGCGCGATCGACGAGGCGCTCGATCGCGCAGGCGATGTCGGGCCGCCCCGCGCCGCGGTACGCCGAGACCGGAACGGCGTTCGAATAGGCGCAGCGCGTGCGCGCGTGCATCGCCGCGACCCGGTATACGCCGCCCATGGTGATGGTGATGTTGCGCGAGCCGATCTGCGGACCGAAAGGTGTTGAAAAGGCACCGAGGTCCGCCGCGTCCTCGAAGCGCAGCGCGAGGAACCCGCCGTCGCGGGCGAGCGCGAGCTCTCCTGCCAGCGTGAGCCCGCGCCCCTGGTTGTCGGAAAGGAAGATCTCCGAGCGCGTCGCCACCCACTTCACCGGCCGGCCGAGCCTTTGCGCGGCGAGCATCACCGCGACGTGCTCGGCATAGGAATAACTGCGGATGCCGAAGCTCCCGCCCACGAGTTCGGTGACGACGCGGATCTTCTCTCCGGGGAGGCCGGTGGCCGCGGCGAGGAACCCGCGCATGCCGTTCAATCCCTGGCTGGGCGAATGGACGGTGAAGACGCCGCTGCCGGCATCGAAGCTCGCGAGAAAGGCCCGCGGCTCGATCGGGTTGCCGACGAGACGCTGGCTGCGCACCGTGAGGCGCGTCTTCAAGGCCGCCCCGGCGAACGCGGCCTGCACCGCGGCGGCGTCGCCCGTCTCGTATTCGAAGGCGAGGTTGCCGGCGATGTCCCCGTGCAACTGCGCCGCGCCCGGGCGCGTCGCCCCCTCGAAACCGATTGCGGCGGGAAGATCGCGATACTCGACCGCGATTTCCTCGGTGGCGTCCTGTGCGAGCGCCGCGCTCTCCGCGACCACGAGGGCCACGGGCTGGCCGACGTAGTGCGCTTTCTTGTGCGCGAGCGCGGGCCAGAAGGGTTTTTTTTGCTTCTGGCCTCCCACGCCCTCGTAGGGGACGCCGCCCGGGAGCGACTTCCAGCCCGACGCGGCGTAGTCGGCGCCGGTGAGAACGACGTGGACGCCTTGGCGCGCGCTCGCGGCCTTGACGTCCATCGAGACGATCTCGGCGTGCGCGCGGTCGGAACGCAGGAAAAATCCGTAAAGCTGCCCGGGAAGATTCCAATCCGCGGTGTAGCGGCCGCTTCCGGTCAGCAGGCGCGCATCTTCGCGGCGGATGGTCTTTTCACTCATGGGAAGGACGGGCGGGCGTGTGCAAAAGGCGCAATTGTCTCAAAAGACCGGCCGCGTGCAAATCTCCGCGGCGCGTAGCGCGCCTTGCGCGCTCGCAAAGCTCACCACCAGCCTGCGCGCTTCCTCACCCCGGATAGGGCCGACGAGGCCTCGCTCACCACCTGTTCGACGTCGACCGCGGTCAGCCTTCCGCGGCGCTTGAGGATGCGTCCGTCGACCATCACGGTGTCGACGTTCGAGGGCTGCGCCGCCTCGACGAGCATGTGCGCCGGCTCGCTGAAGACCCCCAGGTTCACCTCGCGCGTGTTCACCATGATGAGGTCGGCGCGCTTTCCCGCCTTCAGCGACCCCACGCGCTCGTCCACGCCCATCGAGCGCGCACCTTCGATCGTCGCGAGCTCGAGCACGCGACGCGCCGGCAGTTTGAATTCGTTCTCGCTGCGGCTGTTCTCGATGTTCTGGATGGCCTTCATGATCGCGAACATGTCGGCGTTTCCGGAAAGTGCCGTCGTGTCCACCGACAGCCCGACCGTGACGCCGGCTGCGAGGAATTCGCCCGTCTGCGGAAAACCGAAGCCGATGCGCAGTTCCGTGTAGGGCGAAAAGCTCACCGGCGTGCCGGCGGAAGCCAGGGCGCGGATTTCCTCGGGGGTGACCCAGATCGCATGGATGCACTGCACGTCGCGGCCGAGCAGGTTTTCCTTCGCGAGCGCGGCGATCTGCCCCGCTCGGGCGCGCGCGTTGCTCACGTGGATCGAGATCGGCAGGCCGAGCTTGCGCGCGGCGGCGAACTCCCTTCGGGCGGCATCGTTCGGAACCATGGATTTCGGTTCGTTGAACGCGCCGCGCCAGGCAAGCCCGAGCGACAGGAGGCCTTCATTCGAATAACTCCTCCAGTTCGCCCCCTTCCGCTCGAGGTCGGCGAGGTCGATCGTCTCGCTCGCCGGGTGTGCTTGCGGCGCGCCGTAGGAGAAGCGGCCGCGGATGCCGGCTTCCTTGAGCGCGCGCAGGTTCGCGTCGGCGAATTCGGGCCCGCGGATGTTGTGGCACCAGTCGTGCACGAAAGTGATGCCGCCGTTCAGCGCTTCCACGGCGGAGAGCCGGGTGCCCTGGTACATGTCCTCGGGGAGATAGATCTTGCCCAGGGCGGCAGCCGTCGGGAAGTAGCCGTGCTCGCGCTTGTCGCCCGACATGCTGCGCAAGAGCGTGTTCCACATGTGCCAATGCGTCTCGATGAAGCCCGGCAGCACGATCATGCCTCGGCCTTCTATCACTTGCGCGCTGCTCGCCGGAATGTTGCGGCCGACCGCGACGATTGCGCCGCTCCTTATGTACACGTCGGCCTCGGGCAGATCGCCGGTCGCGGCGTCCATGGTCATCACGTAGGCGTTGCGGATCACGAATTCGCTCCGCTCGGGCAGCTTGCCCGTCTCGCCGCCGCCGCCCATGAGCCCCGCGCAGCCGCTCGCGCCGAGTGCGCCGAAGGCGGCCACTCCGCCGAGAAATTCGCGCCGCGTGGTCGTTTTCGAAGCTTTCATATGCCCTCCGTCACCCGCGTCCGATGAAAGGCATTTTCGTCGCCATGATGGTCATGAACTGGACATTGGTCTCGAGCGGCAGGTTCGCCATGTGCAGCACCGCGGCGCCCACGTGGTCCACGTCCATCAGCGGCTCAGGCCTGATCTCGCCGTTCGCCTGCGGAACGCCGTCGGCCATTCGCGCGGCGAGCGGCGTTCGCGCGTTGCCGATGTCGATCTGGCCGCAGGCGATGTCGTACTTCCTGCCGTCGAGCGCGCTCGACTTCGTGAGCCCGGTCACCGCGTGCTTGGTGGAGGTGTAGGGCGCGGAGTTCGGCCGCGGCGCGTGCGCCGAGATCGAACCGTTGTTGATGATGCGCCCGCCGCGCGGGGTCTGGCTCTTCATGATCCTGAACGCTTCCTGCGTGCACAGGAACATGCCGGTCAGGTTCGTATTCACCACGGCCTGCCACTGCTCGAGCGCGAGATCCTCCAGCATGATGCTTCCCGGCGTGCCGATCCCGGCGTTGTTGAAGAGCACGTCCAGGCGCCCGAACTTCCCTTTCGTCGCCGCGAACAGGGCCTGCACCGATTTCGGCTCGGTGACGTCGGTCTGCACGACCAGCGCCCGCTCGCCCGCGCCGGAATCCTTCGCGGTCTGCTCCAGGCGCTCCTTGCGCCGCCCGGCGAGTGCGACGCGGTAGCCGTCTTTGAGGAAGGCGAGGGCGACCGAGCGTCCGATGCCGCTGCCCGCGCCCGTGACGATGGCCACTTTTCCCGAGGAATCCATGTTTGTCCTTCCTTGTTGATCTTCAGCGTACGGCGGCGAGCTGTCTTGCCCGTTCCACGTCGTCGGCGACACGCTTCGAGGTGGCGAGCGCGCGCTTGCGGGCGTTGGCGGCGACGGCTTCCTCGACGAGCAGTACCGCGCCGACCTGCAGGGCCAGCTTCTTCCGGGTTGCGGGATAGGACTCGAGCAGCCGGCCGAAGGCATCGACCGAGATCCGGTAATCGAAATACTCCTTCTCCATGCGATCTTTGGCGCGCAGCGCCTCCTTGATCCAGTTTCCCGAGCGCCGGTTCGCCGTGCGCATGTGATCGCGCAGCGCCTGTTCGCTCGCCGAAACCTGGATGCGATAGCGGTGGCTCGCCGCCTGGTTGCGCAGGATCTGCCTCACGGTGAGCATGTACTCTTCGGCGGCGTCGACCAGCACCCGGTTCGGGGAGGCGCTCATGCCGCGCAGCTCGATCACGTGCTTGTCCACTTCCTGCGCCTGGTCGTCGAGGCTCCGCACCATCCGGGCGGTATCGTCGTGCACCGCTTCCGTTTCGACGGCGAGCGCCCCTTGCAGCCGCTCGCTGGAGTCCTTCACGAGCGCGGTTACCGCTCTTTGCAGCTGGCCCTTGCGGTAAGCGCTGACGCCCCAGTAGCCCAGAGCCGAGGCGATCACCAGCGCGGCCAGTCCGAGCGCCGTGGTGCGCGTGAACAATCCGGGATGCATTGCCGCCTGCGTGCCGCTCAGGGCGCGACCTTGACGCGCGGGAATTCCATGGCGCTAGGCTAGCAAGCGAGGGTGAAGCGGTCAAACTGCCGCATCCGGGCCGCGCATGCTCTTGGCATGGTACGCGGTCGTCCGGCATGATTTAATGACGGCTCCTGAGGGGAGAGGCGGCCATGGCCCTGCTGCAAGTGGTCCTGTTCCTGATGATGTGCGCAGTGGCGCTGGGATGGGTGGCGCGGCACTTCAAATTTCCCTACCCGATCGCGCTCGTGATCGGGGGAGGGGCGCTCGGCTTCGTGCCGCGGCTGCCGCAGCTTCAGTTCGACCCGCAGTTCCTGCTCGTGCTCGTCTTGCCGCCGATTCTCTACCAGGCGGCCTTGCTCACGTCCTGGCACGAGTTCAAGGCGAACATCCGCCCGATCGGGCTGCTGGCGATTGGGCTCGTGATCGCGACCACGCTCGCGATCGGCGCGACCCTCAAGCTCCTCATTCCCGACATTCCCTGGTCCGCGGCTTTCGTGCTCGGGGCGATCGTCTCGCCGCCCGACGTAGCGGCGGCGACCTCCATTCTTTCGCGGGTGAACATCCCCCGCAACGTGGTCACCGTGCTCGAGGGCGAGAGCCTGGTGAACGACGCCTCGGGCCTGGTGATCTACAAGTTCGCGGTGGCGGCGGTGCTCACCGGCGCGTTCTCGCTGTGGCAGGCGAGCCTGGAATTCGTCGGCGTGGCGGTCGGCGGCGTCGTGATCGGCCTCCTGATGGGGCGGCTGTTCGTTTTCATCCACCGATATCTCGGAGATGCGTTCATCGAGGTCTTGACCACGCTCGCGGTTCCGTACGTCGCCTATATCTTCGCCGAGTCGCTTCACGTATCGGGCGTCCTCGCCGTGGTCGCGGCGGGCATCGTGCGCGGGCGTTACTCCCCGGAGATCGTCTCGGCCGAGATGCGCATCATCGCGCGCTCGGTGTGGAATCTGCTCGTCTTCCTGCTGAATACCTTGATCTTCATCCTCATCGGCGTGCAGCTCTCGGGGATCGTCGCGCGGCTCACCGACTATTCGTTGGGGGAGCTCTTTTTCTACGGCACCTTCGTGAGCGCAGTCGCGATCTTCGTGCGCTTCGCCTGGGTCTATCCGGCCACTTATCTGCCGCTCGTGGCGAGGGCCATGCTCGGCGAGCAGGTCGCGCCGCCCCGGGAGGGGGAGGTGTTCATCATAGGCTGGTGCGGGATGCGCGGCATCGTGTCGCTCGCCGCCGCCCTCGCGCTGCCCCAGACGCTGGAAGACGGGAGTGCGTTTCCCGAGCGCGACCTCATCATCTTTCTCACCTTCGTCGTCATCGCGGTGACCCTCGTCCTGCAGGGGCTGACTCTGAAGCCTCTCATCCGCATGCTCAAGGTCGGCCGGGACTGGAGCCTGCAGGAGGAGCAACAGCGCGCCCAGATGGCCCTCGGCAAGGCGGCGATCGCCGCAATCGACGCCGTGGCCGCGGAGGACGGCATCCCGAACGAGCTGGCCGAGCGAATCCGTGCCGAATTCGCCGAGAAAATCACGCTCTCGGTGCCCGAAGGTCTGGTGCTGCGGCACTCGGGCGCAGACGACGCGCGGCGTCTGAGAAACGCGGCGGTGAAGGCGGAGCGGCAGGAGCTGATCCGGCTGTGGCGCGAAAACCAGATCAGCGACGAGGTGCTGCATCATATCGAAGAAGACCTCGACTACCAGGAATCGCGCATTTAGCTTGGAGGAGGTCCCATGGTTCGCGTAGCTGTCTTTGCGCTTCTCGCGCTCGCCGCGCTGCCCTGCGCGGCACAATACCCCGATCGGAACGTGACCTTTCTCGCGAACTTTCCCCCCGGGGGCCTCGTCGACATCGTCACGCGCGTCGTCGCCGACGGGATGAAGCCCAAGTTTCCTCACGGCATCACCGTCGTGA
>WNGL01009331.1_pt1 | contig 11386 bp, 9 predicted proteins | sample 5400591 | NCBI WGS metagenome assembly WNGL01 (sample SAMN13153377, study PRJNA577476) | soil metagenome | isolation source: 80 cm soil or saprolite under Garry oak tree replicate 1 | place: USA:California | collected 2016-06-15
TTCTTTTTCAGCAAGAAGGAGTGCGAGACGTTCGCACAACGGTGGCGAGTTTTTCAGCTCGTGCACGAAAGATACACCTATTCGGAGATCCGAGGGATTAGCAAAGCCGGCACCACGACAATTAACAGAGCCAAACAGGCTTTGCGAAGCGACCAGGGCGGCGCGACGATGATGGATCGATTTCAAAGGACGCACCCGAGGCGGTCGGCGGTTGGATCTGAAAAGAAGAAGGCTAGAACGTGATGCCTTGTTAAAGGTCGAGCGCATCAAATTGAGGAAAGAAGAATCGGGGCGGAGTGGGGGCGTATGAATTGGCAGGCCATATTCAGGTCGCCTGGCTTCTGCTCCGCAATGGGCGCTCTCGCGCTTTGGCTGAGATTTTCAGTGAGAAGCCGAATCACCTTCTGGCGGCTCCGCCCGCTACTTGAACGCTTGCTCGGTAGAAGCGTCTGGTGTGACGTTCTCGAACTCGCGATCTTCGTTAGCTTCGGCGCGTTTATCGCTGTTGAAGTCACTGGTGCGAACACCTGTCTTCAAGCCTTTACGGCCGGACTTGGATGGACTGGACTTATCTCCTCAAGACGCTAGGAATCCATGAACGATTTCATCGAACCGCCGCCGAAGTGGTACCGGACGATTGTGAACTTGGCGGTCATCGTCGTTGTGATCTCCGTTCTAGTACCAGAACCTTTTCGTGCTGGGCATCCCGCTTTGTCGGTCTTGATGCTGATAGGCACGAGCCTTGCAGTTGCAGCCTATCTTGCCAAGCGATGGTCCGAGCGGCGAACGTCTGAAGGTTCCGAGCCACTCGCTTGGAATCCTCTCTCAGTAGCTACTGTCGCTTTAAGCGGAATAGTTCTCACTGCTCTGCTAGGGGTTGTCGGTTACTACTTGACCGGTCAGAAGAGTGGTGATGACGAACGGATTGTTATCCAACACGTTTTGGACTCGCCAGCGAAAGGGCTTGTGGTCAAGTTGGGGCCATACGCGACGGGCGGCGAGTGGTACACACGCGTCGTGCTGCTCGGTCAGGATCAGCTACTCAGATGGGACATCCCTGTTAGTGCTCCCGATGACCCAAAAGTGGCTGATGTGTTGCAAAGAGCAATTCAGAATCAGGACGTAGATGCCGTTACGCTCGATAGGGTCGAGCGCTTTGTCTCAGTCCCCTCTTTTGTGGATCCCAAGTGGAGCTTTTTAGTTCGCGGAGCTGTTGAGGTCTGCATCAGGAATTTTTCCACCGCTGCTGTATTTGGACAGCCTCTTGAATCATTGCCGGAACGCCTCCCAGGCTCGCCAACAGGGCAAGCCTACCTCGACTTGCTGAAAACGTTAGAGAGCAGTATCCGGACTGACCATCACAACAAGTAGCGAGTGGAATTGATTTCATGATCATTTGCGAAGTGCGCAGCTTCCCGCACAAGGTGCGGTACTTTTAGCGAGCTCTTATTGAGGGTTGATGGGCGTTTCAACGCAGTGACACCCAATTTTGCCGTTAATTAGAGCGCGAAGCGCCGCAGGGTGGGCCAACTTTAGGGGGGTGCTGCCATATACCCCGTCAAGCAAGCGAAGGGATAGGAGATAGGGCGATTCAAAACGAGCCCCAACCCCCGCGAGGCGCTCGCGTACACGCCCCTTCTCCGCCGCCGAACCCGGGAGTGGCGGCAAAGGCCAACACGATTCCGGAATTGGTCATCCATCGCATCAGATCCACCGCTGGTCCGCTGTTAGAAGACAAAGCCCACTAGGATATAAACGGAGTTGTTATCAGCGGCGTTTCGACCGGATCCATCGTAGTTAAATACAGAGCCGTTAAAACTCAGGTAGCGCGTGTACTGAGCGGCCAGACGGATGTTCATTACTGGCCAATATGTAATATTGGCCACCACCCCGCTGCTGCGAGGACTTCCAGTCTGGCTGCCGTTAACCGAGCCTGGAGCGTAAAGAAGTGGATCTGCGGTCCCGGTGGTGAGGAAATATCCAACGCCGGGCGCATAGCGGTAACCGGCGTGATAGATCACGTCGGTTCGAAACGTGTCCAGATGATGTAGCGCGAAAGCAGCGCCGCCGGTGTCAAGCGTGGCGTCGAGGTCGGAGCTTTCATGGATGTAGGTGCCGTGAAACGTGATGATATCGTTCGCCAACTGTGGCACGGTGCGCTCGTATTGCCAGTCCATGGCCACATCGGTGTACTTATTTCTCAACCCCGCCACGGCTTGGGGGGTAGAGGATACGTACATGCCGTAGGCGCCGACTTCGAGATAGTTGTTGCCGGAGCTTTGCTGCCAGGCAATCCGCCAATAGGGAGCGACGCCTTGAATATTAAATTGGGAAGCGGTCCCCGCATTGGGCAATGGCTGTCCGAGGTGCGCCGAACGGTAAACCGCAGCGGCAGCGTAGAGGTGGTCATTCCACATCGTATACCCGCCCACTCCGGCCACGTCCTGCGCAAGAGTTCCGTCCACGACCGCTGCAGCGCTAGGGGTTGGAACGGAACCTGATGACGGCCCGATCCAGGGGAATCCCCAGGTGGGCGTGCTGTTCCAGAGATCTTCAACCGTCGGATTGTTGTTGAACGTCAGCCCGTAGACCCAAGTTTTGCCGTGAAGGAGCCTTCCCCGGGCATACCGAATGTCGGTGTTATCCCAACTGAAATGGTCACTTTGTGCATCGTAGGTGGCCTGGATGAACCCGCCCGAATGGCTCGAAAAGCCTCCGGCGAGAAAGAGCGAAACGTCTTGCGGGAGGCTGAAATTCCAGTTCTGGGTGCTCGGCTGAGGTTTGTTAAGCCCAGTGTCCGACACTTCAAACCAGGCAGACAGTGGAAGAAATGGCAGCAAAGCCAACCCAGACTTCTGCCGGTCAGGAGGGGTGCTGATCAGGGTCAGGTTCGTTTGGGTGTATCCATTCAGCTTGAATTTTCGGCCTTCATCCGTCAGTTCTGCCGGATTGATATGGCACCGGTTACAGGTATAGCCGGTCTGGCGCGCAAAACTTGGGAGTGCGCTCGCGGTATCGACGGAAAGGAACAAGAGGAACAAGACTCCATAGACTCCCGTTCCTGCAGCTATGAGCCAGGGCACTGACCTGCTGGGTACACACGGCTTCACCACCGTATCCTCCTCGTCCCAAAGAATAGATTTATCAAAGGTAGAAGTTCATCCCGGGGCAAATCATTTCGATCCAAGGTTGAAATTGATGGTCACCATTTTTCCGGTCTCGACCGTGACCTCTTGTGTCTGTGTACCCAAAGATTCCTGCCACACTTTTACGTGGTATTTGCCAGCTGGAACATCGCTTAGCGCGTAAGCGCCGCCCATGCCGCTCAGAACGTAGTAGGGGTTCTTGACTACGAAAATGTATGCGGACATCCACTTATGGATTTCGCACAAAATCTTGACTTGGTCTGGGCGCGCGAGCGTAACTTCAACGGGACTCCCCTGGGGCGGCATCACTTGATTCACCTCGCGGTTTGCGGATGAAAAAACATGAATGTTGTGCGAGGCTGCGTCACTACTGAGCACTTTTAAAGTCCCGGGTTGCATCAGGAGAACGTGCGGCGCAAAGTCGCAATTTTTCTGATTCAACGCAGGCTCTGGAAAATTGAAGGCCTTGCCGCTGGTAATGTCATCAAGCCACACCACGGCCTCCGCCACTCCTCCCTCCCCGACTTTCGCGGGATAGATCTCTTTGGCCTTCCCACAAACGGACACATCTTGTGTCACTGGGAAATGCTTTGGCCGGATTGGCTTCCCGTTATACAGAATCTTGCCGGCAATCGTGCCGCCGCCGGATACCTGCGTGACGCTATAGCCTGCCGCGTCGGGCGAGGCGGCGCGAGCACGGCGGGGAAGCAAGGCTGGTAAGAGGGTGAGTATTACCGCTCCCAAAAGTGCGAAAATCCTGACATTGCGTCTGTGTGTCATACTCGCTCCTGTAAGCTTCCACATCCGCCACCTGTCCCAAGGCCACCATTGTTTTCTCTATTTTGTTCGAGGCGCTGGATGGTTGATAGAAGCCAGCCGCGCAGCGCATCCTCAATCTCTGGCTCATACGCCCAGTGGTAAAACCCATCCAGAGTGTCGCCCCGCGCGTTCAGGGGAATATAGCGGCACGGACTCGTTTTCCCCTTCAGTTCGGGCGGAACAAGCTCAATAAGCGGGCATTCGCTGCAGGGTTGTGCACCTTGCTCCCGGTAGTAGGCAGCGCAAGTAGGCGAGTCCTCGAAAACGAGCGGGGCGCGCCACGGCGTAAGGAGCGACCTGCGATATCCGCCTTTCCCCAGGAAATCCAGCTCGAATTTCAGAACCTTCAGAACCTCGTCGTTAGCCAGCATAAGCACCTCCCGATGCATGAAGTTTGCCCCCCTAGAATCCAGCCGAGCAGTGACCCCGGTCACCCATTAGTGTGACTATTGTCACAGGCAGACTTGACTCCCTCAGTGTGGGAACGGGATTGGAGGAAGCTCGGGAAGGATTTCCGGGAGGCCCACAACCGCCTACCGGATACGCCCCATTGCAAAGAAGAAAATGCGTATAATACAGCCTCGGGAACTATGAAGAGTCCCTACGGTTTGCAAATCATTGAGAGCTGCCTGATTTGTCCGATGCGGAAACGGCAACTTTTCTGTGACCTCCCTCGACCTGCACTCGAGCGCCTTGACGCCATTTCTTCATCGGCAACCTATCCCAAAGCGGCGATTCTCTTTGTAGAGGGCCAGGAGGCCCGCGGCGTTTTCGTTATTTGCCACGGCCGGGTCAAGCTATCAGCCAGCTCTGCCGACGGCAAACCGTTGATTCTTCGAATTGCCGAAGCGGGTGAAGTTGTTGGCCTGCCGGGTACCATCTCAGGAAAGCCGTACGGAGCCATAGCAGAGGCCCTCGAACCCATCCAAGCTAACTTCATCCGTCGGGAGCCATTTCTACAGTTCTTGCGAGAGTATGGCGAGGTGGCTTTGAGGGTTGCTGAAATCCTCAGCGACATCTATTACGCGACTTATCAGGAGGTTCGTTATCTTGGGCTGTATCGCTCAGCCGCAGAAAAGCTGGCGCAATTCTTGCTGGATCAGGCGTCCGCTCACGAGAAAAACGGGCGGGAATTTCGGACGACACTGACACTCACACATCATGAAATCGCTCAGATCATCGGGACCTCTCGTGAGACGGTCACGCGGCTCTTCGCCGATTTCAAGAGGAAACACCTGATCGAAGTTCACGGCTCCGTGCTAGTGATAAAAAACAAAGCCAGCCTCGAGGAAGTCCTCGAGACCTAAATGCAGTGCTGGGACCTGCTGCTCCCCCAAATATTTGGTTTCCCATCGAATACGCTGCGGGACTGCCACTAGCGGACACTGGTCTGATTGCCGCTCACGGGGACGAACTTCTGGATGCGTTTGCCGTCTTCGACCTCGCCCGTATAGACATTTCCTTTCGAATCCATAGCGATTGAGTCGATCCAGTGAAGCTGTCCCGCATAATGGCCGTTGCCGCCAAACGATCCTACCAAGGCGCCATCGGCGCGATTGAGGATCCACACCATGTTGTTCGTGCCATCGGCAACCAGAAGATATTTCTGCTGCGGGTCCGTCGAAAGCGTGAGGTTATACACGGTCCCGCAGGGAGGATCGGTCATGCTCCAGATTCCTCCACAATGAGGACCTCGCGACTGTGTCGAGGGGTGGATCCAGAACTGCTTTACAAATTGACCTTGCTTGGTGAAGACCTGAATCCGATCGCTGCCCCGCTCGCAGACGTAGACGAAACCGTCGTGAGAGGGATGCGCACAGTGCAGCGCCGGCGCGAACTGCTTTTGATCCGGGGGCGGACCGGATACGTCATAGGGCAGTGTGGGATCATTGTCAATCTCGCTCAAAGGGAGGCCGTGGCCTCCCCATCCGCGCTTGAAAGCGCCTGTGTCCATATCGTAGACCAGCACGCGCTTGTTCAGAAAACCGTCGGGTATGTAGATCTCGCGGGCGTCTTCATCGAAGTCGAAGGCCGCGATGCCCGGCGGAAAAATTGCCGTCTGTTGGTTATCTTGTTTTACCTGTGACGCGGGCACTTTGGGTCCGCGATGCCCGAAGTCGGAGAGGAATTTACCGTCCTGCGTGAACTTGATGATGCTGTCGCCCGGCATCGTTCCTGAAAGATAGACATTCAGATTCCGATCCACGCCGATGGTCTGCAGGCGGCCCGGCCAGCCCGGAACATAATTCTGCGCGCCCCAGGCCCTGAGAACGTTCCCGTCCGCGTCGAATTCGAGCACCTCCGGACCCAACACGCAACATTCGGTGCGGGGCGGCATCGTCATGGCTCCTAACTCATCGGGTCTGGCGTCGTCGGCACGATTGATCGCCCAGATGTGGTCGTCCTTGTCTACGTAGATGTCGACGACCTGCTGCATGCTCCATTTGTTGGGCAAGCGCTTAGGCCAAAAGGGGTCCACCCGGTATTCGGGAGCCTTCTGCGCGTGCGCTGGGGGCGCGGTCAGACTGGCAAAGCAGCAGAGCAGAATCACCACGACCGAAACAGTAGTCGAACGATTTCGCATCAGCATCGACGACTTCTCCTTCTCTTGATTTCCGGGCATTTGCGAATTGGACCGCTCGTTCGCCGTCACTGGAGAGGACGGGAGCGTCTCGCTTCGTCTTGCTGCAGCTGCCCGCTCCGTGCGCGGATTCTCGCACTGCTCCACGGGACTGTCAACGTGCGCGAGAGTGCGTTCGGAGAAACAAGCTGATCCAGGGCGATGCGATTGGACCTGGTATCTTAAATTTCTGCTCAGGATTCGTCCTTGCAACTGTAAGTGCGCAGGTGTTATAAGGACTCGCCTTTCCGGGAAGAGGGCGGAAACCCGATAGTTTTTGTCTCTTGGGGAAGGGGGACTATGGGGAAAATTCTAGGGGTGAAGTATTTTCGATTTTCGACTGCGGCGTTCATTGCCGGGGTGTGTGTGTTGTTCGCCGCGGCATCATTCGCGCAACTGCCCACAGCGAAGGTTGTAGGGACCGTAAAAGACAGCTCAGGCGCGTCGGTGCCTAATGCCAGCGTGAGGGTCACCAACGTCGATACCAATGTCACGCGCACATTGACGACGGATTCGGACGGGTCTTACAACGCGCTCGAACTACCGACGGGAAATTACCAGGTCGAAGTTACTGCTGCCGGTTTCAAATCGGAAGTACGCAAAGGCATCACGCTCGAAGTGGCGGCTGCGCCCGTGATCAACTTCACGCTCGAAGTGGGAGCGACCGAGCAGCAGGTAACCGTCAGCAGCGAAATACCGATGGTGGATACGCAGGACGCCACGCTGGGCGGCGTGGTGAATCAGCAAAACGTGCAGAACCTGCCTCTGAACGGCAGGAACTATGTGGATTTGAGTTTGCTGCAAGCCGGAGTCACACCGGATAGAAACTCGTCCGGGAACGGGGCCACATCGTACAGCGTAAACGGGGCTCCGCCGCGATCCAACAATTTCACGCTCGACGGAGCCGTCACAACGACTCAGGAGGGCCGCAATCCGGCGAACGCGGGAAGCACGCTGGGAGTGGACGGCGTCAAGGAATATAAGATCATCACCTCGGATTTCTCGGCTGAGTATGGGTTGGCCATGGGCAGCCAGGTCGTGGTGGTGAGCAAGGGCGGCACGAACCAATTCCATGGCGACGTTTTTGAGTTTCTTCGTAATTCCTCGCTCGATGCAAGGAATTTCTTCTTGACTACGGCCGGGCAACCGAACCCTTTGTTGCAAAAGAACCAGTACGGCGGCGCGTTCGGCGGACCGATCAAGAAAGACAAGACGTTCTTTTTTGCCAGCTACGAAGGATTGCGGCTAAACCTAAGCGTGGCGCAGAACCTTATTGTTCCCGCGGCGGGGTGCCACGGGGCCGCGAACGCCATTATCACGCCGGCCGCTTGTCCGGACGTTACGTCGAATACGGTGGTCAACCCGAGCATCGCTCCTTTCCTCGCGCTCTATCCGCTCCCCAACACCACAACCATCGGCGCAAAGGGAGCGGTGGTGAGCCATGACATCTTCGCCAGCCACAACACCACACAGCAGAACTACGGGCAGATACGCATCGACCAGAATTTTTCGTCGGCGGACTCGCTCTTTGGCCGCTACACGGTAGACAACGCAGTGGTGAATACGACCGCTAACCCGGCCAGTTCATCGGTTTTCTTCCTCCAAGGAGACTCATCCCAGGCGAACAATCGGAACCAGTACATTACGCTCTCCGAGACTCACATCTTCTCGCCAAGCGTCCTGAACACGGCGCGGCTCTCGTTCAGCCGCACCCACCCGAGCACCGTCGGCGTGGACGCCACTCCGGGGCCTTCCGTCATTGGAAACTTTCCGATGGGCAACATCGGCATTGGCGGGGGGACCAGCACGAATGGCACATACGTGTCGCTGGAAACGGTCTCGACGATTCCGGGGCAGCAACTTCAGAACATCTACACCTTCAGCGATGACGTAAACTGGACGCGGGGTAAGCACTCATTCAAGTTCGGAACACTGCTGAACCGCTGGAACGAAGTGGTGAATTCACCGGGGGGCAGCATCGACGGGCAGATTATCTACCCCGATTTCCCAACTTTCTTGGGGGACAACCCCAACCTGATCGAGTTCAAGACGCTGACCTCAGTCAGTTATCGGTTTACCGTCTTCAACACGCTGGGGTTCTATGCGCAGGATGATTGGCGCGTGTCGCAGCGGCTCACCGTTAACATGGGATTGCGATATGAGGTCCTGACCACACCGCGTGAGCTGAACGGGATTCAGTCGCGGACTATTAACGACTTCACAGACCCATTTACCGTCGGGCCCATCATCAAGAACAACACGAAGAAGGACTTCAGTCCCCGTATCGGTATTGCCTATGATCTGTTTGGAAACGGCAAAACCGCAATTCGCTCCGGTTTCGGAATCTATTACGACATCGGGAATATCGGCCCCTCCCTGCAACAGGACGTGATTGGGAGCCCGCCGTTTTCGGGGTTGACCGATATCACCAAGCAATCGGTGCCTTCGATCACGACGTACTCCCCGCTCGTATTTCCGCTGAATTCGACTATTTTGGCCACAACGGGGTCCGTCACTCCTCAGTTTGTCGACTACAACTTAAAGAGCCCGTACATGATCCAGTACAACGCCAGCGTGCAGCAGCAGTTGCCCTGGAATATGGGCCTTAGCGTAGGCTATGTCGGGAACCGCGGAGTGCATTTGTCCACCATCCGCGAATCGAATCCGATCTTTCCCACCTCGACCGGTCCTTGCGGCAATCCTGCGAGCCTGTGCGTCGAGGGGGCGGTGCCGTTTTGGGATACTGGCTCGCCCGCATATCACACCGTGAACCCCTACTGCGGGACCGTTCTTTGCGCACCTGGCACATTCGGACCGAGCACCATCAATGTCGCCACCGTTGCCGATTCCCGTTACAACGCCTTGCAGGTGGTTCTCGCCAAGAGAACCAGTCGCGGGCTCGATTTCCAAACCGCCTACACGCTCAGCCGGGTGATGGACGATACGCAAGGCCAGGAGAACGTCCGCGATTGCTCCGCCTCGGCGGGCCTCCAGGGGACCTATCCGCTGGATCAAATGGTGGACTGGGGACCGTCTTGCTTCAATGTGGCAGACAACTTGGCCCTCAGCCTCACCTATCACCTGCCGACGGTGGCAATGAGCAACGCCTTCGTGAGCAAAATAGCCAATGGATGGTGGCTGGGCAGCATCGCCATCATTCAGACCGGCTTCCCGTTCTCCGTGATTACTACCGAAAATCGCTCCCAGTCGGGCGTTTTGCAGGGACAGAACGACCGGGTCAATATAAACACACCGGCTTTGCTGGCGGCGTACCCCTGCACTTCGCAGCCTGGACAACCGAAGGCGGGCAATAATCCCTGCCCCTCCTACACCCCGATTCCGTACGATCCCAATACCGTGATCACCGGCAACATCCAGCAGTGGTACAACCCGGCCATGTTCTCGATCGCGCCGAATTGTACTGGGCCGGGGCTAACGGGATGCTCCCCCAACGTGGGTCAGTTGGGCAATTCCGGGCGCGACATCCTGAGCGGGCCGCCTTTCAGGAATTGGGATTTCTCGTTGGTAAAAGACACCAAGGTGGGATTCCTCGGAGAAGCTGGCCTAATTCAGTTCCGCGCCGAATTCTTCGACGTCCTGAACCATCCCAATTTCGCACTGCCCAATGGCATCGCGTTCAGCGGCACTGCCACGGACCTGACTCCGTTTTCCGAAAAGCCGAGAGGGGCCGCAGGAAGCATCACAAAGACGATCGTGCCTTCCGGGGGTACCGGTGCACGCAACATTCAGTTTGCGCTGAGGCTTGAATTCTAAGCTTGGCGTTTTGACGGAAAAGCCGCGGGAGTTTTCGAGCCAAAAGTGTTCGGAAACTCCCGCTTTGCCTTTTGCGCACGTCATAGGGAGCCGGTAGCACGCCCTGTGGCTTGACGGATGCATGGGCGCAGCGTGAATTGAGCAGCATTTGCCCGCCGGACGTAAGCAACAAATCACTGGCATCGATCCAATTTGTGGCGGCAACCGCGGGCGAGCTTTCAGCTATAATCGCGCGCCGTGCGTCGCACTCCAGAAAGCCGCGTGGCGAAGATGCCGGCCTTCGAGCCGCCGCGCTACATCGCCATCGAAGGGCCGCTGCGGGTGGGAAAATCCACGCTGGCGCGATTTCTGGCCGATCGCATGCACGCGCGGCGCATCATGGATTGCGAAGACAATCCTTTTCTCGCCGATTTCTACCGCGAGAAGGTCGGGTCGGCATTTCGCGCGCAGATGTATTTTCTGGTCGAACGGCACCGGCGCGTCCAAGAGGCATTGGCCGCTGCCGGAACCGTAATAGCGGATTTCCTGTTTGAAAAGGACAAGATCTTTGCGTATCTCAACCTGGACAATGAGGAGTTGAAGCTATACGAGCGCTATTTCGAGCGCTTCGCCGCCGAATTGCCGCGCCCTGAACTGGTGATCTACCTGCAAGCCTCGCCGGAAGTTCTTCGCGAGCGCATAGAAAAAAAGGCGGCCCCCGGAGAAGCGCGCATCTCGCGGGAGTATGTGGAAGAGGTCGCCCGCGCCTACGAGCATTTTTTCTTTCGCTATGCTTCGTCCGATCTGCTGGTCGTGAACACCTCGGAAATCGATTTTGTCAATCGCAATGCGGACTTGCAGCAGCTCCTGCGACGGCTGGAAGAACCGGTGAAAGGCACGCAATACTTTCTGCCGCTCGGGGACGGCTGAGCCGAGCCTCTCTTCGTATGGCGCGGGCCGACCGCCTGCGGAGCTTCCTGAGCAATTCGGCTGCGCCATGACGCCGGGCCATGCCGCTGCTAAGATGTGCCGCGCAGCGGAATCGCGC
>WNGL01023867.1_pt1 | contig 11385 bp, 11 predicted proteins | sample 5400591 | NCBI WGS metagenome assembly WNGL01 (sample SAMN13153377, study PRJNA577476) | soil metagenome | isolation source: 80 cm soil or saprolite under Garry oak tree replicate 1 | place: USA:California | collected 2016-06-15
GAATACGGCGTCGCGGCCGACGCGACGCTCGCGAGCTACACGAACGTGAGCTTCCCGTCGATGCCGGCCGGCGAGAAGGACTGCAAGGCCTGCCATGTGGACGACGCGTGGAAGACCCGCCCCTCGCGGCTCGCCTGCGGCACCTGCCACGACGCCGTGTTCTTCGACTCCGGGACTGTCTCTCCGCCGAGGGTGTACGGCAAGCCACTGGGCGTGAGCTGCGCGGCGGACCCCGACTGCGCGGGCTTCGGCGCGGCGGCGACGTGCAACCTCGAGACCGGGTCGTGCGAGCTCGGCACGCACCCGGTCCAAACGAACGACGCGACCTGCGCCGGCTGCCATACCGCCGAGGGAGCGGGGTTGTCGCCGATCACGGATCGCCACGCCATCCCCGAGCGGCAGAACGTCCCCCGGCTCGCGATCGTGAACGCGACGGTCGGCGGCGCGATCGTGAACGCGACGGTCGGCGGCGCGACCGGGCCGAGCGGGACGTTCCTGGTCGGCGACGTGCCGACGCTCACCTTCCAGCTCCAGGACTGGACGGGCGTGCTCGTCACCAACGCCAAGACCAACAGCAGTTACGCGATCGCCGGCCTGGTCTCGGGACCCACCGACGACATGCAGCGGGTGATCGCGCCCGCCCTCTCCAAGGGATCGCTCGCGTTCGACGCGGGGTCCCAGACCTACACGTTCATCTTCCCGAGCTGGCCGGCCACGAACCTCGCGCCGTACAACGCGAGCACGGGGGGCGGGAGCCCAAACCCGGCGGGGAGCTACACGCTCTACTTCTACGTCACCCGTAGCTTCATCGTGGACGGCGCCTCGCACCGGGACGCCGCGCCGTACGTCGGCACGCTCCGGTTCGGCGAGACCGGCCCCATCCGTCCGCGGGAGGTCGTCTCGCAGGCGGCGTGCGACGCCTGCCACGTTGCGCTCGCGTACCACGGCGGCGCGCGCACGGCTGCGCAAGCTTGCGGGACCTGCCACACCGCCGGCGCGCTCGACCGGCCCCTCGGCGCCCAGGGCATCACCTGCCTCACGGACGCGGAGTGCCCGGGCTACGCCGCCGGGTGGGAGACGTGCCAGGGCGGCCCTCCGGGCAAGTGCACCATCACGAACGATCCGACGCCGGAGACGACGATCGAGTACGGCTCGATGACTCACGCGATCCACTTCGCGCGCCGGCGGCTGAACGGCTACACCGCCCGGAACGACCTCCAGGCGCCGGGGCGCGTGCACTTCGTCGGCTACTTGAACACGCTCCTCGACTTCTCCGACGCCCTCCTCTCCGTGGACGCACGCGAGTGCCGGACGTGCCACACGAGCACCGGCGCGACCTGCTCCACGAGCGACGGCTGCGGGATCGGCCAGGCGTGCGACGGCGGTCGGTGCGCGAACGTCGCCTGGAAGGCGCCGAGCGCGCGCGTGTGCCTCTCCTGCCACGCCTCCGCCGCGACCTACGGGCACGCGCAGCTCAACACGTATGTGCCGGGCGCCGGCGCGGTGGTCGAGACGTGCGACGTGTGCCACGGGCCGGGGGCGGCGTTTTCGGTCGAGTGGGCGCACGACGTGGCGCCCGCCTCGGTGACCACCTACTCGCGGGAGGCGTTCTCGTTCCCGTGACGGCGCCTCGGCCCTGATTCTCCCTCGCCCCCGGCGGAGCCGGGGGAGAGGGTTGGGGAGAGGGGGAGGCTTCGCGGGGGCGAGGGGTTTGTCCTCATGGCCAGAGCCGCTACGCCGCCGCGCGCACCGAGCGCTCGAGCGCGGCGACGATCGTCGCGACGGTCCGCTCGACCTGCGCGCGCTCGGGGGCGCCGAAGGAGGCGTCCTCGTCGGCGAGGTTCTCGAGCTGCTCCGCCACGTAGGCCGCGATCGCGGGCTGCGCGTCCTCGGGCGGCGGCGGCTCGTCCTCGAGCGCGCGCAGCGTGTGGAAGTCCACCGCGCCGAGCCGGTCGCCGAAGGCCTGGTCGAACATCACCCAGAGCTCGAAGGCGAGGTCGAGCGCGGCGAGGGCGCCCGCCTCGGGGAGCGGCGCCGCGTCGAGCCAGGCCGCGAGGTCGGGCTGGACGTTCTGGAAGCGATCGCGGCGGCGCTGCAGCTCGCGGGGCGGCGCGGCGGCGAGGTGGCGCCAGGCCGCCTCGACGAGGTCGGCGGGGACGGTCGTGCCGGGGGAGGTGCCGCGCGGCGGGAGCGGCGGAGGCGGCGGCGGCTCGGGCGAGACCTCGGGCGCGTCGTCGTGCGGGCCGAGGCCGGCCGCGAGCCGCGCCCACAGGCCGAAGAGGTTCGAGTACAGCCGGCGCGCGGCCTCGGGCGACTCGAAGTGCGGCTCGTCCGTGAAGAGCGCCGGGATGACCGAGGCGCGCGGCTCGCCAGCGGCGAGCGCGCGCGAGAACTGCTCGGCCACCGCCTCGGCGTCGTGCGGGGAGCCGGCGCGCGAGAGGAGCGCCGAGAGCACCTCGGGCCCCTCGTAGACCGGGGCGATCCCGGTCGGCGCGTCGGTGCCCTTCCTCGGTCCCCGGCGTTGGCTCACGAACGGGAGTGTAACCGGACCCGAAGAGAAGCGGGGTCGCCGCTACTCGTCGTCGAGCTCGTCGGGAGGCGGAGGAGGCGCCATGCCGATCGGCCCGAGCTCCTCCCCGCCGGGGGCCATGCCCCACTCCGACCCGCCCATGCCCATCCCGCCGCCCGGGCCCATGCCGCCGCCCATGCCGCCGCCGTGGCCACCGTGGCGCATGCCGGGGCCGCCGTTCTGGCCGCCGGGGCCCATCATCCCTGGCCCCATGCCGGGGGGACCGGCGAACCGGCGCTGGAACTTCGCGAGGAAGATGACCGCGCGCGCCTTCCGCTCCGGCGTGAGGTCCTTCGTGACCGCCGCGACGAGCTCGCGGTTGATCGTCAGGAGCTGAGCGCGGCCGTCGAGCGACTTCGCGATCGCCTGGTCGACCTCGCCGGCGGTGACCTTCTCGCCCTGCGCGGCGCGGACGAGCACCTGCCTGGACTCCTGGAGCTGCTTGCGGACGGCGACGCGCCGCTCGTCGAACTTCGACATGGTCTGGCCGAGCTTGAGCGCGGCGGACTCGTCGAGATCGAGCGCCTCGGCGAGGCCGAGCGTGCGGGCGAGCCGCATCCGCTTCTCCATGCGCTGCGGGTCCATCCTGTGGCCGGGGCCTGCGTTCGCGCCGGGGCCCGCTCCCTGCGGGCCGGCCCCGGGCTGCGGACCGCCCTGGGCGTGCGCCGCGAGCGGGAGCGCGGCGGAGAGGATCATCGCGAGGAACTGGGTTCTCATGGTGCTGCTCCTTTCGTTTCTTCGTCGGACTCAGTCGTCGAGGTCGATGGCGAGATAGGACGTGTCGGTCGCGTCGCTCGCGTACGCGGCGCCCGCGACGTCGAGCACGTCCGCCTCGGTCCAGAGCGTGTCGAGATCCGGCGCCTGCCAGGCGTCGACCTGGGCGGTCGCGGCGGTCGTCACCGGCGCCGGCGCGGGCGGAAGGACCGGCCCCTTCCGTCCGAGCACGGCGGGCGCGACCACGACGAGGGCGAGCGCGGCGGCGGCGGCGAACCCGACGGTGGCGCGCTTCCACGAGGCGGCGCGGGCCTCGCGGCGGCGGAGCGTCGCGAGCGCGTCCGCTGCGAGCGCGGCGACGGCGCGGCGCTCGGCGGCGGAGGGCGGCGGGAGCGTCGCGAGCCGGAGGACGGCCTCGTCGGCGGCGGCCTCGGCGCGGCAGGCGGCGCAGCCGGCGAGGTGCGCCTCGGTGCGGGCGGCCTCGGCGGGCTCGAGCGCGCCCGCGGCGCGAAGGGAGAGGAGGACCTCGAAGTCGGTGCAGGCGGGGCTCACGGCGTCTCCTCCGGAGCGAGCACGGCGCGCAGCGCGCGGGTCGCGTAGTGGAAGCTCACCTTGGCGGCGTTCTCGGTGATGCCGAGCGCGAGGGCGATCTCGGCGAAGGGCAGCTCCGCGTCCACGCGGAGGGTGAGGACCTCGCGCTGGCGGCGCGGGAGGCGCAGCACCGCGGCGCGCATCCGCCGCGCTCGCTCGCGAAGGACGAGCGCGTCGTGCGCGGCGGGGGCGGTGGCAATCGCGCCCTCGGCGTCGGCGTCCTCGAGCGGCGCGCGGAGGACGCGGAGCGCATCCCGCCGGTGGTTCTTCGCGAGGTTCACCGCGACCCGGACGAGCCAGCGCCGGAACGGGACGGCGGCGCGCGGCCCGCTGCGGAGCGAGCGGCGCGCGGCCTCGAAGGCGCGGAGGAAGGTGCGCTGGGCGAGGTCTCGCGCGTCCTCCGGGGTCTGCGCGTAGCGGCGGACGATGGCGAGGACGAGCGGCTCGTTCCGCCGGACGAGCTCCCCGAACGCGTCGTCGTCGCCGACGAGGAAGGCGGCGACGAGCGAGTCCTCCTCGCGCCGCGAGGGGGTGACCCCGCCCGCGACGAGGCGCAGCGATGGCTTTTGAGGCTCGTCTTCCATGCGCATCGCCGGGGTCACACCGAGAAGACCCCTTGCCCGACCGGAGGTTAAAGACTAATCCTGGCGCGGGTTTTCCGGCGGATTTCTCACGCGGGAGCGCGGATGCTCGACCTCAAGGCGGTCGCACAGGACTTCGAAGGGTTCGAGAAGCGGCTCGCGCGTCGGGGGGAAGCCGCCGTCCAGGCGCTCGCGCCCGTGCGCGCCCTCGCCGCGCGCCGCCGCGAGCTGAACCTCCAGCTCGAGCGGCAGAAGAAGGAGCAGAACGAGGCGAACGGGAAGCTCCGCCAGCTCGCGAAGACCGACCAGGGCGCGGTCGAGGGCGCGCGCGCGCAGCTGCGAGCGCTCGGCGACGAGGTGAAGAAGAGCGAGCAGGAGCTCGCGGCGGTCGAGGCGGAGCTCGAGCGGCACCTGCTCGTCATCCCGAACCCGCCGCACGCGTCGGTGCCGGACGGGAAGGACGAGAAGGACAACGTCGTCGTCCGCACCTGGGGCGAGAAGGTGGCGCTCGGCTTCGCGCCGAAGCCGCACTGGGAGCTCGGCGAGGCGCTCGGGATCCTCGAGTGGCAGCAGGCCGCGAAGCTCTCCGGCTCGCGCTTCACCATCTACAAGGGCGCGGGGGCGCGGCTCGAGCGCGCGCTCGCGGCGTTCTTCCTCGACGTGCACGCGACGCGCGGCTACCTCGAGGTGCTGCCGCCCTACCTCGTCACGCGCGAGACGATGACCGGCACGGGGCAGCTCCCGAAGTTCGAGGAGGACCTCTTCAAGACGGCGAACGAGACGCCGCTCTACCTCATCCCGACGGCCGAGGTCCCGGTGACGAACATGCACCGGGACGAGATCTTCGAGGCGGCGGCGCTGCCGATCTCATACTGCGCGTGGACGCCGTGCTTCCGCGCCGAGGCGGGCGCGGCCGGGCGCGACACGCGCGGCCTCATCCGCCAGCACCAGTTCCACAAGGTGGAGCTCGTGAAGCTCGCGAAGGCGGAGGAGAGCTACGCCGAGCACGAGAAGATGGTGGAGGACGCGTGCGAGGTGCTGCGCCGGCTCGGGCTCCACCACCGCGTGGTGCTCCTCTGCGCGGGCGACATGGGGTTCGCGTCGGCGAAGACCTACGACCTCGAGGTGTGGTGCCCGGGGCAGGACCAGTTCCGCGAGATCTCGTCGGTGTCGAACTGCGAGGACTTCCAGGCGCGGCGGATCCGGGTGCGGTACCGCGGCGAGGGCGGGAAGCCCAGGCTCGCCCACACGCTCAACGGCTCGGGCGTCGCGATCGGCCGGACGGTGGTCGCGATCCTCGAGCAGTACCAGCAGGCGGACGGGAGCGTCGTCGTCCCCGAGGCCCTCCGGCCCTACCTCGGCGGACAGGAGCGGATCGTGGCGCAGCAGTTCCCGCGCGGCGTGGAGCGCTGATCAGTTGTCGAGGCCGATCGCCTTCGCGGTCGCGGAGCCGGTGCTCGGGCTGAAGAGGATCTTGCGAGCGCTCGTGCCGCCGACCTCGGCCTCCCAGACCGCGATGGAGCGGGCGCCGAGCCACGTGCGCGCGGCCTGGACGTTGCGGTCGCCGAGGTGGCCGCCCACGGTGACGATGGGCGGCGCGCTGCCGCCGTAGAGGCGGGCGCGGAGGCGGCGCTCGGTGGCGCCGAGCTTCACGAGCTCGTCCACGAGCGTGCGCAGCGCGACGTCGCCGAAGCGCGGCGCGGGCGGCGCGGTGCCGGACTCGGGGAGGAGGAAGTGGGCGAGGGCGCCAAAGCCCGCGATCGGATCCCAGAGGCAGACGACGGCGCCGGTGGAGACGACGGTCGCCATCGGCCGCGGGTCTCTCGTGACGAGGAGCCGGCCGGGCGGGACGTAGGCGGGCTCGACGGCGGGCAGGCCGTGCGCCGGCGTGAAGGTCGGGCAGGCAGTCGGTGTGGGCGTCAGGAGCACGGCGTTCCTCCGGCGTCGAGCCCCGGGTCGCGGCCCGGGGCTTTTCCGCTCGTAGTGTTACACGCTCCGGGCCGGAAGAGGTGGGTGAGGAAACGCCCTGATTCCGGCGGGATGCGCGCGGGGTTCCCTTGGGCGGGGTTGGGTGTCGGGTCACCCGGGGGTGCAGGGGAGGGACCCGTGGCGCGGCGTGCGGCCTGCGGCGGAACCCCGCGAGGTGACGCTTGATCGTCGGTCGGCGGTGCCGTATATGGGCGGACTCGCAGCGCGCCGGGCGGTGGGTCCGGCGGGCGCAAGGTTCGGGAACGAGGCGGATTCGGGAGGAGTGGCCGAGCGGCCTAAGGCGGCGGTCTTGAAAACCGCTGAGGGTTCACGCCCTCCGAAGGTTCGAATCCTTCCTCCTCCGCCAGCGAAGAGGAGATGGTTTCTGGAAAGGTGGCCGAGAGGCCGAAGGCGCTGGTTTGCTAAACCAGTATACGGGTAACCGTATCCAGGGTTCGAATCCCTGCCTTTCCGCCAAGTAGAGAAGCTTGAAGTCGAAGGCGCAGTCGAAGAGTTGGGCCCTTAGCTCAGTTGGATAGAGCGTCGGACTACGAATCCGAAGGCCAGAGGTTCAAATCCTCTAGGGCCCGCTAGAGCTCTGCAAATCGACAGGCCGGGTCTCGTCCGAACACCGCTTCGGCCTCGGAGACGAGTAACCGCGCGCCGGTCCCTCGAGTAGTAGCCAGGCGAGATGGCTGCCTCGCGTCCTTCACGCCCTGGTTCGCCCCTCTCTTGGCTTTGGACGGGATCCGGAGCGACGCTGAACGTCGGGTTCCAGCCATGGCACTCGCCCATGAGCGCGATCACCTCCGGTGCGAGCCCAATACCGGAAACGGCAGGACCGATCGGAAAGCCGCCCGCGCGGCTCGCGGTATCGAACGGAGGTTCTGACCAATGACGAAACTCGCCCTCGCCCTGGCCGTCCTCCTCGCCGCCGGATGCGGTGGATCACCAGAGCCATCGCCCACGCCACCACCGCAGCCAGCGCCGCAGTCACCGACAGCTCCGCAGGAACCAGTGGCACCCTCGACGACGGCTGCGCCATCGGCGTCTCCGCGGCTCGAGCTCGGGATCGCGCAGCGTGGCGGTCCCGGCAGCGCGGCTGACGAGTTGGTGATCCCTCTACGCGCGGTCGTCGTATACCGAGGGGACCATCCGCTGCCGGACGTCACGGACCAGCAGAAGCCCAACTTCCTCCCAGGCGGGTTCTGGGCGTTCATGACCGAGCCCTCGACTATCCGCCCCTGCATGTACCTCGGCGGCGAGTGGTTCGACGTACCCGGCGACTCCGCCGGGGAAGCGCGGCGCATCGATCTCCAGTTCAGCGTTGCGGGAAGTTCATTGTCGTTCCTCAACGTGGAACTTCCTGGCTCGAACGACGAAGACGTGCACGGGATCCTGCTCGTCACCGACTACTTCGCCAACCACCAACTCGCGAACTCCGTCAGGAAGGGAAATGACTGGCGGCCACTCCGTGCGTATGCCTGCGAGAAGGACGGCAGGATTCATGCGTTCTTCCGCGTGCTCGCACCAGCGGGCAGGTGGCGCCTGCGCGACGACACCACGCTCCGGCTGGTGATCCCGGTGCTAGCCAACGATGTGGCGATCGCCACCCTGCAATGCGGCGGATCTCCGTCGCCGCCGGAGTGTAGTGATCCGCCCGATCCGGGCTCGGTCCCGCCGGGGTTCCACGCGATGCGATGGCTGCTTGACCTCGCGTGGGACAGCACTCCGTGAGCACAATCGAGCGGGGTAGTACCGTGCCTCCTGCGTGTCGGTTTGCAGAAGGTAGGGACTCCGGCCGCGTGAGCTTTGCAGAAGGATTCCCCCCTCGGCCCTGAGGGTTTTGCAGAAGCATTCCCTCCCCCATCGGCGTGACCAGCCAGCCACGATGTCGCCCGCCCACCGAGGGCCGCGGTGGTCGCGATCACGCAGCCCGCGAGCGGGCGCCCCAGAGACTCTGGCGCCCGCGCGGCGGGGTTGGGCCGTCTGCGAGGCGCACCGCGACTTCATCGCGGCACGTCGATCGCGGTGTGCGGCTCACCAAGATCGGCAAGCTGCTCCTCCGGCACGGCGTGGAGGTCGAGTACCCGACGTTGCGCCGCTTCGCGCTCGCGGAGCTGGGCTTCGGCCGCGCCGCGCTGACCGTGCCGATCGCCGACTGTGAGCCGGGGCAGGAGGTGCAGCTCGACACGGGTTGGATGACGCTGCTCGAGCCGGACGTCTTCGGAAAGCGCCGGCGCTTCCGCGCGTGGATCTTCACCGCGGTCCGCACACGCCATCGCTTCGTCTACCCGGTGTTCCAGGAGACGACCGCGACGGCGATCGAGGCGTGCGTGGCGGCCTGGGAGCTCTTCGGCGGCGTCTTCCACGTCGTCATCCCCGACAACACCAAGACGATCGTCACGGAGGCGGATCCAATCGCGCCGAGGATCACCGACGGCTTCCTCGAGTACGCGCAGGCGCGCGGCTTCGTGATCGACGCGACCCGCGTGCGCCACCCGAAGGACAAGGCGCGGGTCGAGCGAGCCTCGTGCTGGGTAGCACCGAGCGCTCACTCGTCAGCCGCGTTAAGCGCCGAACACTTCGCTCACGCGACGTTGAATTCGCGTGACTTGCCTAGATCGACCGCGCATCTCGACCGCCACCCCGTCCGTGCTCACCGATGGCAGCAAGTCCCACGCGGCGAGCCCGCCATCGCAAGTAACGACTGGACGGGGACCCGCTCGCGGGCGTCAGGCGGAGCGAGTAATCTGAGGGGGTGACGGTCCCCGGATCCCGCTCGCAGCCATCCGACCCCAAGTACCTCTGGGAAGAGTACAAGCTTCTCCAAGACAAGGTGGATCGGATCGGCGACTTTCATTTCAGAATCAAGGGGTGGATGGTCACGCTCCTCGCTGGCTCAAGCGTCGGCGCATACGCGGCACGTACCCCGGCATGGGCGTTCCTCGTCACCATCCTCTTTGCGGTAGCAGCGTTCGCCATCGCCGAGTGGCGCCAGAGCGTGATGGAACGTGCGTACCTGAGTCGCCTCTTTGAACTAGAGGTGCTTCTTCCGCGGTTCCATGCTTTTCAAGCGGCAACTCCAACGAGCGCATTATCGAAAAGTCCCGCAATCCGAAGACCGGCGTCACCAGGGCAAGCGGTGGCGCTCCAGCGGCGTCCATTCGGTACCATCCAGAGGTTTGCATTCGATCATGACTCCTTTTTGTTCTATGGAGTCGCGGTCGTGCTCAGCCTCGTCGCCGCGTACGCGGTGCACGAGTCAGGTCGCCGAGACGTTGGGAACGCTGCACCAGCCGCCGCGGCCGGCTCCTACCCTTCCCCTGAAGAGCGCGGTGCTCCAGGGCAGCGGCCACTGGATGGACATTTGCCGACCTTTGTTCGGTCAACTCACCCCGTAGAGACCTCTGGTGCGACATCTATTGCTGAACCAGAATCTGCCGCAAGTGGCGCACAGGTTCGCCCCCAGGAAGGGCAGTCGCGGTGACATCCGGACCCACAAATGGCGACGAGCACGCGGAGGACGAGGCATACCTCGCTCTGCTACGTTCGGCAAAGGAGGAGTTCGCTGAACTTGAGTCCACTACGATATTCGACGCACACACAGCTCGTGTCGTAGAGCTCGCGCTTGACGCTCTCGCGACTGCATTGCAGACGCTGCTGAACGACGACTTATCGATTGTCGGGAAACGCGTACCGGATGATGCCTTCTACGAATGGCTCGTGGAGAACGGCGTCCTTGATAGCGAGGCAGGGAACGCGCTGGACATCCTCCTAGAGGCCGCGAAGGACGCTCGCTACGGTGAGGAGCCCGACGACCCTGACGCGGTTGAGGAGGCACGCCAGCAGTTTCTCGACGGATTGCGACCGCTCCTCGAAAAGGTTGGAGTTGCATGACCGCACTTCTGAGCGCTTCTGAAGCCGCCGAACTTCGGATCGCGCTCGATTCCATTGGAGTGCGGCTGGAGGCACTTCTGGAAGAGCCCGATACCGAAGTCGCACTTTTCGGATCACGCGCTGTGGGTCTACAAAGGCCGGGGTCCGACTGGGACATAGTCTGTACGCGCGCCGGCCGCTCTCGCCATTCGCGTAGCGTGGATCTCCTGTTCGTCACGCCTGCTGTTTTGGAATCGAATGAGTGGCTCGGCTCCGAGATTGCTCAGCACATAGCTCGTTACGGTCGGTGGATCGCAGGCAAGCCGGCGTGGGCTGAAGGGGTATTTGCGTCTGGAGCCGCCGTGGACCGCAAGCGCCGGCTCATCGAAGACCGTGCGGCGTTGGTTCACGGGAAGTGGCAACGTTTGGGACCTGTCTTCCGCGAACGTCATGCGACACTACTGCGGCGCGATTTGCAGCGGCTCGTCGTTCTCGCGCAAGGTTACCCCGTCCCCCCGACGCCAGTTCTCGACGACGGCTTTGCACCCGCGTTTGATCCTGTTGTACCCGCGAATGCATCGCTCATCGAATCTCCCATCATCCGAGAGTTGGTCCGAAGGGATGTCTTGGAATGCATCCGCTCGATGCTGTTTATCACCCCTTCACGCACTCCGATTGGCGGCTCCGAGGTCGATCGCTGACCTACAACTGAATCGGACGCCCGCACGGCCACGATCGTGCGGCTGTCGCGCGCCGTCTCACAGCGCCGGCCGCTTGACGCGATCCCGCGGCTTTGATCTGCTGCGCCCGCGCCCAGGGGATGAACTCGCCTGGTCCGAAAGGGAAACGGCCTCCTGCGGTCAGCAGCTCGTCGACGAGCTGGTCGGCCTGCTCGTCGGCGAGAAGATCGCGCCTCACGGCGCGCGCGACCAAGGCGAGCGTGCGCACCAGAGTTCGCACGTGACCATATCCCAGCCGGGCAGACCGATCGAAGTCCGCGGGGTTGAGCGAGGTATGGTCAGTCACTCTGCGTGAGCGGGATTTCGCTGCGCCCGAGCCGTCCCACGATCCAAGAGGGGATGG
>WNGL01009336.1_pt1 | contig 11384 bp, 11 predicted proteins | sample 5400591 | NCBI WGS metagenome assembly WNGL01 (sample SAMN13153377, study PRJNA577476) | soil metagenome | isolation source: 80 cm soil or saprolite under Garry oak tree replicate 1 | place: USA:California | collected 2016-06-15
AAAGGCCGCATTGCGCAAATCCGTCGTCAGATCGAAGAAACGACGAGCGATTACGATCGCGAAAAACTCCAGGAACGTCTCGCGAAACTCGCGGGCGGCGTGGCCGTCATTAATGTCGGTGCGGCGACCGAGACCGAGATGAAGGAAAAGAAAGCGCGCGTCGAAGATGCGTTGCACGCTACTCGCGCCGCGGTTGAGGAAGGCATCGTCGCAGGCGGCGGTGTCGCATACTTGCGCGCGCAGAAGGCGCTCGACAACATCAAGGGCCTCGAAGGCGACGAGAAAGTTGGCGTCGCCATTGTGCGTCGTGCCATTGAAGAGCCGACGCGTCAGCTCGCCGACAACGCGGGCAAGGAAGGCGCGCTCGTCGTCGAGGAAGTGAAGAAGCGCAAAGGCAACGAAGGCTACGACGTCGCCGCCGATGAATACACCGACCTGGTGAAGGCGGGGATTGTCGATCCAACCAAGGTCGCGCGCACCGCGTTGCAAAACGCCGCGTCGATCTCCGGTCTGTTGCTCACCACCGAAGCGCTCGTGACGGAGATTCCTGAAAAGGAAAAAACTCCTCCGATGCCCGGCGGCGGTATGGGCGGTATGGGCGGCATGGATTACTAAGCCGAAACAAACAATGAATTACAGCAGCCGGGTCAGAAATGGCCCGGCTGTTTTGCTTTAAATTGACAAGCCGATCGCCATAGAATCGCAATCGAGGACAAGCGTTTAATCTTATGGAAAAGCGTTTCCAAGTTTTTGTAAGCAGCACTTACGACGATCTACAAAAAGAGCGCCAAGAAGTGATGCATGCCTTGCTTGAGCTCGACTGCATACCATCAGGTATGGAACTGTTTCCCGCAGCTAATGAGAGCCAATGGTCCCTTATTAAACGCGTCATTGATGATTGCGATTACTACATTCTGATCATCGGCGGTCGCTACGGTTCCGTTGGTCCGGAGGGTGTCAGTTACACTGAGATGGAATACCGGTACGCAATTTCTATCGGCAAACCAACGATTGCATTTCTACATGCCGATCCGGGCGAGATCACTGCAAACAAATCGGAATCGTCAACCGAGGGAAAGGAGAAGCTACAAGCTTTCCGAGAAACGGTTCAGCAAAAGCTGTGCAAATTCTGGTCAACTCCGGCCGATCTTGGTTCGGTCGTTAGCCGCAGCTTGGTGCAGTTAATGAAAACCACGCCCGCGGTCGGCTGGGTGCGCGGTGACGAGTTGCCAGATCGGGAAGCAACTCTCGAGCTGCTTCGTTTACGGACTGAAGTCGAAGATCTGCGCTCTGAATTGCAGCGAGTCCGGACGACGGCCCCAAAAGGCACGGAAGATTTGGCACAGGCTAACGAGTTGCACATGCTCAGATACTCCTTTCAGGCGCGTGACAGAGAAACATACCAGACGACAGGTTGGACGGGAACATTTCAGGCGAAATGGAACGATATTTTTGCGGCCATTGCGCCACTAATGATTAATGAGGTCAGCGACACAGCGTTGAAAGATGACTGGACGAATTTGTCCGAACTGTTCGGCAGTCAAAGCTAGGGGAAGAAAAAAAGGAGCTGAAAAACGCTGCATTATCTAGCTTCGACTTGAACCAGGAGGATTTTCAGACCGTAAAAGTTCAGTTAAGAGCGCTCGGGCTGATTCGGAAAAGCGAGAAAGCGCGCAGCGTCAAAGATGTCGATACATATTGGACGCTTACACCTTACGGCGATGATTTGATGACTCGATTGCGCGCAATCAAGCGCGCGCCCGCTCGTGACGAACCGCCTGCTGTAGCAAGGAAGCGTAAGAAAAAATCAAATCCTTAAAACTACAAGGTCCAGAAATGTTACCGAACTACGATGATTTCTTGATCAAGCGCTTCGAGCAGCCGGATGAGGTGCGCACATTCGAAAAAGGAAAATTCGAAATTGTGAAGATCGGATCGATGACAATCGGTCGCGCGAGTTACGAGCCGGGATGGAAATGGTCGGCACACGTGGGAGCGGCGACCGGCGCGCCTTTCTGCGAGATCGAACATGTCGGCACGGTTGTGTCCGGTTGCGCCGCGTGCCAGATGAAAGACGGACGCTACTACGAAATGCGGGCGGGAGATTTGTTCTACATCGGCGCCGGCCACGACAGTTGGGTCGTGGGCAATGAGCCGTATGTGTCGCTGCATTTTCTTGGCGCGGAACATTACGCGCAGCGAAACCGCTAAGATCGACATCGGTTGCCAGTGCAGCTCGGACATAACGGGTGGCCAGACCGACTGTCGATTTGTCTTGCCATAGACGAATCCCCTGCGCATAACGAGTTCCCGATGATCCGGGCGAATTGTCGGGCGTGCTTCACCGCCGCCGACTTTGACTTCGTCGTGCGCACACTCGCACGCTCCCAAACTGATCACGTTTCTCTGGTCGATCTTTTGAGCGATGTCGAAACACGTGATTCCATTCTCGATCATCCGCGATTGGTCGAGGCCATTTTGTCTAATTGCGGACATCTGCGGATATCGTCTCAGTTTTATTTTTATGTCCTGGCTCGGCACGTTTTGCAGCAAGGCGGAATCGGCGATCGCAAGTTGTGCGATTACGTCGCGTCGCTGCTGGAAACTTTTTCGCGCGCGAACCGGTTGCAGATATCCGACGAGATAGATAATCGCGCTCAGCAATATATTTCGGATATGCTCGTTGCCCTGACCCGCGCGACTCCCGAGCAAGCCTTTTTGCTTCGCGCGCACATTGGTAATTACTCGCTTTTTATCAGCGGCATTTTTCACGAGAACACGCAGCGCCGCAGTTTGCGCGGCGGACCGGACATGAAGTTTTATGAACAAATCGGCCGGACCAATTTCGAACTGGTCGCGTCGCATGCGACCGCGCGACGGTGCGAGCTGGACGATGTATTCGAAGAGCTGGCCGATCGTTTTCGCGAAGTCCGGATCGCGCTGAATCAGCTTTCCGATCAATTGTTCAATCTGGATGACGACATGCGTCCGTCGCTCTGCTTGTGAACGAGACGCTTTTTACCCAAATCCAGAAGTTGTTTGAGCGGACCTATGCGCAGGTCGGGATTAACCTGGAAGATTGCCTGATCGATCGGACGCGTTGTGCGCAATTGTCGATCCTGGCGGGAAAATCCGCCCGGGAGCTGAGCGAGCTTGCGCGGACATTTCTACGCCGCTCCGGGGATCAACTTTACGTCGGCATTTACTATTCGCGCTGGCTTATTGAACAACTCGAACAGCACGATCCGCGGGCCGGATTGGGCGAGCGCAATATCCGGTCGCTCATCATGTTTGTGGAAGAAATCAACCACGCGCTGCACGCCGCGCTTCAGTTCAAAAGCGGCACGCGCCAGATCGCATCTGAAGATTTTGCCCGCAATCTCGAACTTCAGGCGCAGGTTGATACCTACCTTGTCCTCCTTCTGTTTGTCGCCTTTTTTCGAAAAACCCAACGCGTCTCACGAACTGACCGGCGCTGGCTGCGCTTTCATCTTTTCGCGCGTCAATGCCCAGATGCGTTTCGCGACAAAAATCTGCGCGGTCGTTATCTCGAAACAAGCGAGCTTGCAGCGAGCTACACAGATTATCTCGATTCGTTAAATGGGATGCGTCGTCTCAATGAAATCCGATGCTTCCGTTCGCTCGATTACGGCGCGAAACGGGAGCGGATCTTGGCGCTGATGGACAGCTGCAGGAACTAATAGGGCGACGAACATATCGGCGGCCAAATCGACGACCCAAGTATTCGAATGGTGTGAGTGGCTCGCCGAGCGAATTGCTGAGCGCCGCGCAAAGCTCGGTCGCGAACCCGCGCACGTCCGGCGCGCAACCTGGCGGGAATAGTCACGTGGAGTTCGCCGCGAATTGATAGACAGATCGCGCCATCGGCGGCGTCTGTTCTTATACAATGACTGTGCTACGCCGCTGGCCGATGTGCTTAGTCATCGCGCTCGGCTGCGAATTGAGCGGATGTGAACGCGCTCCGCTGACTGTCGATGAGGTGATTGAACGAAACACGCAAGTGGTTGGCGGGCGGACAGCGATCGAAGCGGTAAACTCGATCGAAGTGGATTTGCGTATTGTTGATCCAGACTTCGAAGTGGACGGGAAGTATCGGGCCGCCCGGCCGGGCCGAATGCGAATCGATGTGATGGCTGGCGGTAAACATGTTTATACCGAAGCATTCAACGGAGACCGCGGCTGGCAATGGAAAGGCGACGGGGCCGCTACCGAAGAAGAGTCGCCGAAAGCGACCGCAGCACTGCGACACGGGATTGAACTTCCGGGCAAACTTTTCGGTCTGCATGAGTTGCGTCAACGCGGTCATCGCGCTGATCTCGCCAGCCGGGAGAGGATCGATGGCACCGATTACTACGCGCTGCGCATCACGCTGAATGACGGATACACAACAACGCTTTACGTCGATCCGAAGAGCTGGTTGATCACGCGGCGTGGGGATGTTCGACCGCTCCATGTCGATATCGATCCGAGCCCAACGACGATCGAATCACGCTTTTCTCATTTCCGGAAAGTGGATGGTGTTCTGTTTGCCTTTGCCGACACAGATATTGATCTGGCGACAGGCAAAGTCTTGGAAACAACAAGCGTGCGCTCGATCAAGGTGAATCCGCAGTTCGACTCCGCGGTCTTCGGCACGCTTTAGTAGACGGCGGAGCCGTCGTCGCTCGAATTGTAGACTAGTGTTTAGGTTTGGGGTTTTGCGGACAGGCGGCGGTGCGATTAAGTTCGCGCGTATGAACATCTATCCGAAGAGCCCGAGAGAGATGACCAGCGGAATGATGTATTTCCCGCGCATGCTGGTATTTCGCTGCATCCAGACGCGGCGATTCGACGGATGACTAGACACACCTGATTCAGCGAAGCGACAGACAACCCCGGCAAACGATCGGGGCGCTGCACGGGACGAGTGAACCGAAAGGCCAATATGATCAACAAAAATCTTACGATCGTCGCTCTTGGTGCCGCCGCTACGGTGGCAGCGCTGTTCGCCACCGAGAACCCGATGGTTGGCGGGGCGCCAATGTACCCGACAAAAAACATCATCCAGAACGCGATAAACTCAAAGGATCACACCACCCTCGTGACCGCCGTAAAGGCAGCAGGCCTGGTGGAAACCCTCCAGGGCAAGGGACCGTTTACGGTGTTTGCGCCAACAAACGACGCCTTTGAGAAGCTACCAGCCGGGACAGTCGACACGCTTCTGAAGCCTGAAAACAAAGAAAAGCTCGCCGGCATCCTCACCTATCATGTGGTGGCAGGGAAAATGACCACCGACAAGCTCGCCAGGCAAATCAAAGGAGGCGACGGATCGGCGGAATTGAAAACCGTGAATGGTGAAAAACTGACCGCTAAGATGGCCGACGGCTTTATCGAGTTGATCGATGCCAAGGGCGGAATGTCGAAAGTAAAAACCGCCGATGTGATCCAATCCAACGGTGTGATTCATGTCGTCGACACAGTGTTGATGCCTTGATCGGTCACGAGTTCCAATTGGGAGTCGGGCCGTTGCAAGGGCACTGCCCGACTGTTCTCGCGCTCACGACTTATCGTTTGCCAGCGTGCGTGGAATGAATTAGGCACGACCTGACCTGAGCATGGCGGAGGAAACAGCCACAGCGCAGCAGATGGCAGACCGTGAAATGGTCGCGCGGATTGGCCGCGGAGATCAAAGCGCCTTCAGCGCGCTTTACGATCGGCTCAGTGGTCCGCTTTATTCTTTGGCGATGAACATGCTTGGAGACACCGCAGAGGCGCAGGACGCGCTGCAGGACGCTTTTCTGCAAATATGGTCACGTGCCGGAACCTACGATCCAGAACAGAGCAGCGTCTTTAGCTGGAGCGTGCTGCTGACTCGAAGCAAGGTGATCGATCGATTGCGGGCGCGCGGCCGGCGTTCGCGCGTTGTGGTCGGTTCTACTGACGATAAAGAGACTCGCACCGAGGCGGCCGATGCATCCACCATCGAGAGCGCAACGGATACCGCGGACAAAAATGATGAGGCAGCACATGTGCGATCTGTGTTGAACAATTTGCCCTCCGAGCAGCGAGAGGCAATCGAACTGGCTTTTTTTGGCGATCTCACGCATCACGAAATTGCGGCGCGGCTCGGGCAACCACTCGGCACGGTTAAAGCCCGAATCCGCCGCGGGCTTCTTAAATTAAGGCAACGACTTCACACCTGACTATGATTTCGGAGGAACAACAGGATCAGGCGGCGCTCTACGCGCTCGGGTTGCTCAACCCGGATGAGGACGCCGCGTTCGAATCGCAGTTAAGCGCGAGCGCTGAATTGCGCGATCTCGTTCGCGAACTGCGTGAGGCGACGGGCGACCTCGCACTAACCGCTCCATCGCGGCTCCCGCCCGCCTCATTGAAGCAACGCGTCATGCGTGACATCGGGATGGAACCTGAACGGTCCGCTCCAATACCGACACAACGCGCTTCGTTTGCCTGGATTCCGTGGGCCTTGGCAGCGATGCTGATGGTGCTTTGCGGTGTGCTCGCTCTCGATCGTGCGAGCCTGCGGCGCGAGCTCACCGATGCACGCGCGGCCGACCCGCTGATGCAGACAATTTTTTTCACGCTCACTCCTTCTGAGTCTGCTCCCGTGGATGCCAAAGCGACGGTCGCGTGGCAACCTAGCCGTCAAAGCGGCGTGATTCGAATCACCAACCTGCCTGCGCCGCAGCCCGGCAGGGATTATCAGCTCTGGGCGGTCGATGCTGCGCACAAGGATCCTATTAGTGCAGGCGTCATTCGCGTGGACAAGAACGGCGTCGCACAAATTCGCTTCAAGCCAGTTGACACGGCGCAGCAGGTGAAAGCTTTTGCGATCAGCTTGGAGCGCGAAGGCGGAGCCCCCAAGAAAGAGGGGCCGATCCTGCTCGTCGGAACTGCCTGACTGTTCGTCCATCGATAGAGATGGTCCCGCGGGATCTGCTCGATGGGATAAACTGTAGAGTCACGCTTGTGTCAGGCGGGAAGCCGCGCTGCCCGCAACGTTTTGGCTGCAGAAAATAATTATCTGCGCCACCTAAAAATTCTTCGGACGCGGTGCATCCATCCGTCAGTTTTCAGCGTAACGCTTGCCAGACAAAAATGAAGACTGGCGAACAAGCAACCGAAGGGCGCACCTGGAAGCGCCCCGACAAATTTTTGGTTTCAATTCCGCTCGTCCTGCTCGTCGCCTGTTTGCTAATCGTTTCCCAGCGGCCAAAGAGCAAGAGTCAGGCGAACAAGACCGTCGAGCCTCCCGCAGTTTCCATTGACCCGCTGGCTGTCGTATTGACGCCGCAGACAGGCGACAGCCGGACTGACAGGGAAATTTGCCGCCTCCAGCAGCAGATTCGCGACGGCAGGAATTCTGAACTCGGACTCGAACAGCTCGGCTGGGCGTTCGTAGCCAAGGCGCGTGAAAGTTTCGACCCGGGTTTTTACAAGCTCGCTGAGCAATGCGCGCTCTGCATCGAGAAACGCAATCCGCAAAGCCAGGAAGCGATGATGCTGTTGCGCGGGCATGTACTGCAGAACCTGCATCGCTTCAAAGAGTCCGAAACGCTGGCGCGACGGCTGGTCGAGCAGCGAGGGCTTGGCTTTGACTACGGTCTTCTGGGCGACGCTTTGATGGAGCAAGGCAGGTTGAACGACGCGGTTGACGCGTATCAGCAGATGATGAATTTGAAGCCTGACCTGCACGCCTACGCGCGTGCCGCGCATATGCGCTGGCTCAAAGGCGATCTCACCGGTGCCATCGAAGCGATGCAACTAGCCGTCGCCGCCGGTAGCCCGCAGGAGGCGGAATCCACCGCGTGGGTCAACACCCGGCTGGCTTTTTATCAGTTCCAAGCCGGAGATAACGAAGCGGCCCGGCGGACCGACGACATCGCCCTGAGCTATCAACAGAATTATGCCCCCGCCCTGCTGCTGCGCGGACGCATGAAATTGAGCGAAGGAGAAACCGATGACGCAATCGTGCAACTCCACAGCGCCACGCAACTCAACCCGCTGCCGGAATATCAATGGGCCTTGGCCGAAGCTTTGCGCGATGCGGGACGTAAAAGCGAAGCCCTGAATGTTGAGCAACTACTCAAGCAAACCGGCGCGGCCAATGATCCCCGGACGTACGCGCTTTACCTTGCAACGCGCGGCCAATTGGCTGAAACGGCGGTGCAACTGGCTGAGAATGAACTCAAGGAACGCGCAGATGTTTTTACCCACGATGCTCTGGCGTGGTCGCTCGCGGCGGCAGGCCGCGTTGACGAAGCCCTGCCGCATCTCGAACAGGCGCTTGTCGAGGGCACGCACGATGCGCGACTCTTTTTCCATGCCGCGGTGATTCACGCAAGAGCGGGTCACAAGGAAGAAGCCTCGCGCTTCTTCGACCAGGCGACTGACCTCATGGACCTGCTCCTTCCTTCTGAGCGTGAGCAGTTGCAACTCGTCGCCGCCGCGGTCGGCAACGACCCCGGCCCGGCAATGGGCACGACTGGATTCAACGGAACCGGCGACTGATCGCCGGTAGCAGAACAAACAAATAAATGAAAGGACATAACCCATGAAAAAACAACGACCCATCCTGCAGTTCGCTGCTGTTATCTTGCTGGCCACATGTGTGGTCACGCCGGCCTTCGCCTCCAGTCACCAGGACGCGCCCCTGGTTGTGCTCGACCCGGCGGCCAACACTACGGACGTCTACGCGTTCGTTGATCAAGAAGCCGGCGAGAAAAGCCTTGTCGTCGCACTTGGCGTCTACCCGTTTGAGGAGCCGGGCATCGGACCGAACAAGCATAATTTCGATGACACCGTGCTTTATGAAATCCACGTCGCTCTCGGGGCAGACGTGGCCGCCGGGCGCGCCACGATTAGTTACCAATTCAATTTCACCAGTCGGACCAAGAATCTAAACACGACATTGTATAACTATACCGGAGTGATTGAGCATGTGGATGACGCTGCGCAAAACTTCGTGCAGTCCTATACGGTCACGAAGGTAGACCACCGCGGAGGCCACGATCACAGCACCGTGCTCGGATCCGGCGTGGTGCCGCCGAACAACCAAGGCTTCGTGACGCCATTCTACAATCAGGACAACAACGGAGAAAATCCCGCCAGGGAAGGCGTTGCCGCCAGGGCAAAACTGGATCGTTATACCACGGAAGCAATCAAGCAACTCAACCACGGCTACGTCTCGTTCGCCGGTCAACGCGACGACGGATTCTACGCAGATATCCGTGCCATCTTCGATCTGTTGCAACTCAAAAATCCGGGCAAGGACAACCAGGGCGGATTCAATCTGCACCTGATGGCGTTGGAAATTCCAATCACCGAACTGGGCGGCGACCAACAGATCGTTGGTGTGTATGCCACGACCAGTCGCCGGCAAATCCGGATCTTCCGCAAGGATGGCAACCAGAACGTGGGAAAATGGGTGCAGGTCGCGCGCCAAGGCAATCCGCTGTTTAACGAAGGTCTGGTCGCGATTGCTGACAAGGACCGTTACAGTCGCTCGAGTCCAACGGAGGATGGCATGTTATTCCGCAAATACGCGGAAACTCCGGAACTCGCCGCGTTAATCAACACGATCCTGCTCGGAGGTAGCAGGCCTGAGATCACGCACGACCGCACGGATATCGCAGCGATCTACATTCCCGACCTGATCAAAGTCGATCTCTCCACCCGCAAGGTGCGCTTCGCGGGGGGCGGCGCGAATGATCCGACCAATCCGGATGATCCGGGTTACTCGCGATTGAGCATCTTCGGCGGCGACGTGTTGAAGAGCAAAATCCAAGACCCGTTCGGCAACGGCGGCTTCATTCCCGGCGGCTGGCCAAACGGCCGGCGCTTCGGCGACGATGTGACGGACATTGCCATCGACGCGCTGTTGAGCGACCTGCGCGTGTCGCCGCCCGTGATCAACCTGTTTCCTCCGGGCGACGGCGTGGATCACAACGATCAGGCGTTCAACAAAGTGTTCCCCTATGAGTCCACGCCGCAGAACGGGCGCATTCACGGGCATCACGGGCTGCCGCCGGAATAGTTATCGGCGGGACGGGCAAGGCAGCGGGCCGCACTAATCACGGCCCGCTGCCTCCTTGCAGTGGCATAACGCATCTTAGCGGAATGAGAAAGGCATAGTGAGCACGGCCACAAAAGTCGTCCGAGCCATCAGCTTTCTTTTCGCTTACGGTTGCCTATTCAGCACCGCTTTCGGTCACGATCCCGGACTCAGTTCGGCTTCCTTGCGGGTGAGCGGCGAAACCGTCACCGCGCGCCTTATCTTCGCTCGAGCCGACATCGAACGCCTCATTTCGCTCGACGCCGATGATGACGGCACGGTAATGCCGGAAGAATTCCAGTCCGCGCGAACCAAACTCGAAACTCTCGCGACGAACGCGCTCAAGCTCGCGATGGATAACCAGCCCCTTTCGGCCAAAACTTCCGTCGTCCAAATCGAGATCGGCGACGGCGTGTGTTTTGATTTGAGTTACATCGCTCGCGGCACTCGCCTCAGCGTTTCCTCTGAACTGATCTCCAGCCTGGCGCGCGGGCACCGCCAATATCTCACCGTTCACGACGAGCAAAACCGTCCGCTCAGCGAACGAATGCTCGACGCCACGCATTATCGCTTTGAATTAAAGTTGCCGGCATCGGCGGCGAAACCGGAAACGGCGCATCCGTTTCGCCAGTTTGTAAATCTTGGCGTCGAACACATCGTCACCGGCTACGATCACCTCGCGTTTCTCCTCGGCCTGTTGCTGGTCGGCGGCTCTTTTCGCTCGGCACTGAAAATCATCACCTCGTTTACTCTGGCTCACTCGCTCACCCTGGCGCTGGCAACGTTTAATCTGATACGCCTTTCCCCCACCATCGTCGAGCCGCTCATCGCCGCATCAATCATCTACGTCGGCGTCGAAAATATTCTTCGCAGCACCATGGACAAACGATGGCTGCTCACGTTTGGCTTCGGTTTGATTCATGGCTGCGGCTTCGCGTCAGCGCTGAAAGAAGCCGGTGTGGGCGCGGACGGTGGCGGTATCGCGTTGCCGCTGTTCTCGTTCAACCTTGGCGTCGAGTTCGGCCAGGTGGCGATTGCCGCGCTGGTGCTGCCGCTGATTTGGAAATTCCGGTCGAGACCGGTCTTCATCGCGCGTTGGGCACCGACGTGTTCAGCGGTCGTTGTGCTGCTTGGCGGTTTTTGGTTCGTGCAGCGAGTCTGGATGAATCTGTAGCGGCGATCTCCAACGGTCGTTCTTTAAGCATTGGCGGCTCCTGCGCTGTCAGCTCCTTCTTCGTTGCGAAACAGGCGGACGCACGATTAAGTTCGCGCGCATGAGCACCTATCCAAAAAGCCCGAAAGAGATGAC
>WNGL01009343.1_pt1 | contig 11380 bp, 9 predicted proteins | sample 5400591 | NCBI WGS metagenome assembly WNGL01 (sample SAMN13153377, study PRJNA577476) | soil metagenome | isolation source: 80 cm soil or saprolite under Garry oak tree replicate 1 | place: USA:California | collected 2016-06-15
AGGAAAGCGAGTCAGAGAAGGTGAGAAGTAAACGAAAGAGGAACCGTGGGCTAAGCCGAGAGGCCAGAGGAGTCGACCAACCGTATAATGAGGAAACGCCATTCAATCCTCACCTGAAGGCGGCGATCCTGGAGGTGGTGGAGAACCAGATTCGTGCCAGTGATCCTCCCGAGACGCGGCAGACGTTCGAGCGGCTCCTGGCGGCAGGATATTCGCGGAAGCAGGCCATGGAGATGATTGGCTCTGCCCTGGTGGAAGAAATCTGGGGTATGTTGCACGAGGGGAAGGTGTTTGATCGGGGGCGTTTCAGCACGTTGCTTGAGAAGCTGGGGTAAAGGGGATGTGAGGAATAGGGTGTCCAGTCTCTGGTATACTAGACAGGGTTAGTTCGAAGCCGGGCGTATCCAGACAGGATCAGCGTCCTTGGGAGGCAGCTCCAACATCCCTTTGAAGAGAAGCAGTCCCGCCTGGAACAGGAGAAGCCCACTTTCAGAACTGACATAGCGGTCTTCATAAAGATCGCAACAAACCCGATGGGAATTCAGAGGTGCAAGGGTAAGGTTTGCCATAATTTTCCGCTTTCTACTTTACCTCACGTATTAGAGAATGTAGAGAAGGTGGGGCACTTAGCTAGGGATCCTGGCTTATGGATTTTATGGCAGCTTAGTGTTAGATATTATCTGTACTAAGCGTATATTTCTTTGTAAAGGTGCAAGGGTTACAATTGAATAAAAGTACTGCTAAGTTATCCTCTTTTTGAGGAGGAGATATCATTCATATGAGGAGAGCTAGTACTGAAAACTCCACATGAGTTGCGGGACACCAAATACATGAGGGAATAGAGGAAACTTTAATGGTTGAACAACGGAGCGCCTCCAAGACGAGTGACGAACAAAAAAAGCTCTGTCGAAAGCAATGCAACGAGACAGCAGTATTTCGAGCAAACAGTTGACAGAGCAACTCGAGCTATTTATGATCTCTTATTTTACAGAGCAGGACATCTCAGAAAAACCTGGTCGGATATAGAGGCAGCAGTGAGACAGTTGTGTAAGCTGAAGGGATAGCTAAGAGCTTCAAGAAACAGAACAGTATTTTAGTATGGAGAGTTGTGTGATGAGTAGCAGCTGGCTTGAGTCCTCCAGGGGATTTATTTGTTGACCTGCACGGCTCCAAATTGTTTATTACAACCACTCATAATTCTCAAGACAGTTTGGGGGTTGTAAGAAAAGGAAGTAAAATGTGACCATATCTATCATCAATTTTCCCAACATTGACTGGTCTTTTACAGATGAGTTTACATCTGCTCACGTGCATGGTTTTCATCCATATCCTGCGCGTTTTATACCTCAAGTCCCTGCTGCTTTAGTCAAACATTTGTCAGAGCCGGGCGAAACTGTTCTGGACCCGTTCTGTGGCAGCGGGACCTCGCTAGTAGAGGCGACGCTTTTGGACCGCAATGCAATTGGCAACGATCTGAACCCATTGGCCGTTCTGATCAGCAGGGTCAAAACAACTCCTTTGAGTACTGAACTGTTAGCTCGACTTGAGCACTGGTCAGAGACGCTACAGAACGACTTAGAGTATGTCATGGGACAGCGCACACTGTTCTCACCGAGTGAATACACATCAGAAGCACTTATCCCCGATATTCCGAACATCGATCATTGGTTCGAACCGCTCGTGAAGACAGAACTTGGCATACTCTCTAGTCGCATCGCTGAGTTAGAGGATGAGGAACTACGTGACTTTTGTCGGGTAGCACTATCGGCCATCATTGTGGGGGTTAGCAATCAAGATGGCGAAACCCGCTACGCAAGTCATCCAAAGGGTATCAAGCCAGGAGAAACTATTTCACGTTTTCGGCGCAAACTGATAGACATGAGGTCACGCTTGATCGAGTACCTTGCTCTCCGCCAATCTAGACCAGAAGTTACTGTAAGAACTTTGTGTGGTGATACGCGGAACCTTCAAGGAATAGAACAAGAACCTGTGCATCTAGTTGTTACCTCTCCACCATATCCTAATGCTTTTGACTACCACCTTTACCATCGCTTCCGGTTATTCTGGCTAGGGTGTGATCCAGTAGCAATGGCACACAGTGAAATTGGATCACACCTTAACTATCAGCGGAATGGAGAAAATATGAAAGGCTTCGTCCGCGATATGACCGCTTGTTTTTCAAGAATTAATCAGGTTCTATCGATGGGACGATACTGCTGTGTCGTTATTGGAGACTCAGTATTCAAAGGTGAATTGGTAAAGAATGATGAGGTGACAATCCAAATAGCTCAGAGTTGTGGGTTTACTCTTGAGCAGAACATTAAACGAGAGCTCCATAGAGTAAAGAGATCTTTCGCAACGCCTGCACGACGCCTCAAGGAGGAGAGTATTGTGATTTTGCGAAAAATCAAAGAAGTTGAGACAAAAGAACTGCAATCTAGCGTGGCGGGGGGCAATAAAGCAGATGTTTGAATATTACTTGTATTATCCAAACTATAAGTTGAGGGATTATGAGGCAGATCTTGCTCAAAAAGAAGTTGTCGCGATTACAGGCGAGATACCAGAACAGATAGATGGTGGGCTTCGAATCATTAATCAGACGTCCTTTCACACTGACGCCTTACAAAGGCTTACGTTCTTTCATCGGATTGAGATCCGTAATGGTTCGCTGCAATGGAGTGGTCTCACATATCAAGCACTACTAGAGAATACAGCAAAAATCGCCCGCAAGGTCGAAAATTCAGATCAGGTGTCCAAGGTACTCAACCAGATCACGCTACCAATGAATGGACGAAAAGAATCTCAACACGTCACGCATGGCATTCATAACTACAAAGGCAAATTCTACCCTCAGTTAGTGAAATCTCTTTTAAACTACCTTGGAGCCCAGGAAGGAGATGTGATTCTTGACCCTTTCATGGGCAGTGGAACGACCATTGTAGAAAGTTATCTTGCTAATATGATTGGCGTGGGAGTTGATCTAAACCCGCTGGCGCATCTAATTTCCAAAGGTAAAATGAGCTGTCTTTCTCTGTCACCTGAAGCCATGATAGAAGAAAGTGGAGGTCTGTTACAGAGGATTAATGAGGCCAGTTCCAGGGTAATTGGAGAGACGCCCCAAGATGGATTATGGGCTGAGCCGTCACAGGTCACTCCAGCATCAATGCAGGATGATGGTCTGATGAACTTATGTCGAGAGACTGCTCCCTTGCCATATTCCGCTGAGGAACTTAAGTATTTATTCTCCTGGTTTTCTCCTCTTATCTTGTTAAAGCTGTTTTTGGTACTAGGAGAGATTGAACGAGTCGCAGACGAAAGGCTTAAGATTCTTTTCCGTGTACTTTTAAGTGACATCATCCGCGATTGCTCCCAACAAGATCCACACGATTTGCGGATTAGGCGCAGACGTATATCTCTACGAAACGCGCCTGTATTTGAGCTTTTTCGTGAGCGTGTGCTTGAAACATCGAAGCAGCTGGTGGCATTCCTATCTACTAGTAAAACATGCGGAGTCCACGGTATGGATTGGGAGTGTCATTATGGTGATACGCGCAACTTAGGCGTTCTGCCTTCTCGTTATTTGGCGCTTGATAATTCCGTAGACCTTTCGGTTACGTCACCTCCATATGCAACAGCCTTGCCCTATTTAGATACTGACCGCCTTTCTTTGGCATTCCTAAGACTAGCGGATCCGCATCAGCGCCGTCGTCTCGAAGATGAGATGATTGGTAATCGCGAGATTGTGCCTGGCGTACGCAGAAAATTGGAGCAAAATTTCTTAGATCATTACGATGAAAATCCATTGCCGATGGAAGTCAAAGAGTGTATCCGTAATATTTACGAGAGTAATGCCGCTGCCGATGTTGGTTTCCGCCGCAAAAATATGGGAGCTCTACTGTACAAGTACTTTGACGATATGAGGCGTTCAATGGCAGAGGTCCAGAAGGTACTAAAGCCAGAAGCCCGATTCGCTCTCATTGTGGGTAACAACGTAACAAAAGCAGGGGACAAGCAAGTGGAGATCCTCACAGACCGATACCTTGGCCTGATAGGGGAGTCTCTAGGTATGCGGTTAATCGAGGAACTCCACATCACAGTAACAACAGAAGATCTTGCCCACGTTAAGAATGCCATCAAGAACAACACGTTACTAATATTAGAGAAATGATGTATCTAAAGCGAGAAGTAAAGCTGGAGCACAATCTACCATGAGCGTCTCCAGGGGTGTTGTCACTGGCCCAAAGGAGGCGGGAAACTTGGCAATCTGGAGATGGCTACCAAACCCGTCTTCACTTGACAATGGGATTGAAGTAAAGTAGCTTTTCACCTTGTCCCTATGCCCGATCCACCAGTCACGAGTTGACATGTTGCCTTCCAGGAGAAGCATCACTTGAAGTGCATGATAGCTAGCTGTGATAGTCGGCATCAAATAGTCATGTTGAAAGCGTTGTGTCTGGCCTGCAATCTCATCTATCTTTGTTTCTTCAAACAGGTATTCGAAGAACCCACCGCTCTGTTGGTCATAGTGGCGGATTACAAAATCGAGAGCAATTCTTGCCACTTCCTGTGAACTCCCAACGCCTCGTAGCAGAGACAAACAATACAACGATTGGTAGAGCGCCCCCATGTATTTCAGTGAGGGAAAGACGTGTAGAATCGCCTCTTTTGTAGTCTCTAATGTACGGAGATCTAGCACTTTATAAGAATGAAGGACAAGCAGCGCTGATAGTGTCTGAAGAGTAAGCTCTATTTGAAATTTGCGTTCTTCCATTGTATTGCCAAGAGTTAGCTGATAAAACCAGCCAGATGCCGCACGTTGACTCTTCAACCAACCTCCTATTTCTGTTATTACTGAGGAGGATATAGGTCTTGCAAGTAGTTCCAGTATTGATAAAGCATATGAAGTAGCATAGATATCGGTCTTCTCTGGCTTCTCACTGAAGAGTTGCTCAGACTGAGCAACGATTCGTATAGGTAAAAAACCGGCTCCACTTTGACGAAGACTTAACACGTAGTCCACGAGTCGTTGGCGCACATCATCTGATGGCAGTTTATCTGCTGTTAAGACATATCCCAGGATTACTTGAAAGATGTGAGAAACAAACATATTGGCTTGAGGAATAACTATTAGAGCAGTATCAAGTTGTTGACGGAAGTAGGCCATGGTTTGCTTTCGGCGCGTAGTGCATTCCTTACTATTAGTGATATCGACAAGTGATACGCCTAGATAGTATTGTAAGATCTTATCAAGCACATCATTATTTTGCAGCATTCCCAAATTACTCCCCTAATAATTTGTTGATTTAACAGTATTGGCAAGGGAGCTTGGCTCAAACACCAAATCGTGTATAAGAGAAAAGATGAAGGGTGCGGGGGAGGCTTTACATCTCACATCTATTCTTGGAATACCAGAGCCTGTAAACTCTATATGGGTGAATTTTCTCTCCCATTTTTGTATAATAGGAGATTGTATAAGGGCCCAGCGCTTCACAGCCTGGGTGATTTCAGGACTACGTGCAATACCCTGACCCTTTGGTCCCCCACGTACTACTGGAACCCCGAGTTTTTCGCCGAGGGACGTAGTTTCCGCAAAGTACTTGGTACCAATTTTGACAAGCCATTGATCAACTATATCCTCCGCAGAGGGGAATATAGCTGATAGGCCTCCTAAGAAAATGTCGAGACTAATCTCTTCCGAGGAATTAAAACCGAGGGCGAGATCCTCTGGTTGTTCACGGAAAGTGAAGAATTTCGCTTTGGCAGTTGTACCCTCAGCTAGATAAAGCCCAAACATCAGGCATAGTAAAGGAGTAATGTTAATGAAGCGATGTAGTGCGAATTTGCCCCCACTGGGTTTTCTGACTAACAGAGCTTCATCACTTGAGTCAACGATTTGATATGATACAGGACCTCGTGACGTGACGTATCGGCATCTATCTGAAGCAATGAATGCAGCAGTGTCGATCACCTCTTGCGAGAAACTGCGGGGAAGACCATTCCATACAATGGAAGGTCGTAAAATTTCTGGATGTATCTCTGAGTGCGCCTGGTCAAAGTGGATAGTCTTTATAACGGATTTAATGATATCTAGCAGCAATGGCAAAGCTCTTCTTGAGCCTGCAAAATTGCGGATGATCTCAAAAGAAGATGCTCCAGCTGTTCTAGCACCCTTGAGTGGGCTGACAGTGTATCGGATGCGCCTTTCCTTGAGTAAGGAAACACCAGAAAATTGTTTTTGATACCTCTCTAAGAGTAGCCGCTCCTGGAGCTTCCTCTCAGTCACATCCCCTTCTGGTACGCCTTGTTCCATCCACTCTTCGGCAATCTGACTCATTCTCGTCTGTATTGTCGCATTGTCAAAGAACTTGGTGTCCTCCAGAATGTTGACATCAATATCAAACGACTTACCAAACAGCACGTTCAGGGACTCAAAGACGAATTCTTGAAGATGAACCTCATTTTGAGCAAAGCCAATTTCGCCCGTTTTGTTACCATCTCCGTCATATGCACCAAAGAATGCAATCATTTGTGGGGTTAGATCGACAATGCAGGGAAGTGTAAAGACAATTTGTCTGGTTTTTCTGCTGCTACTAATGGGCGTTATCAGGAGCCTACTACCATCTTCGTTGACATGCCACTGATAGACTTGGCTAAAAGGCCGAATCATTCCAGCGTCGATGAGCTGGACATGTATCTCTGCATAACCTGGATTTGATAAAGACCTTTCGGCGAAGAAAGCCTCCAAGTCAAGTTGCCCAAGAGGCCGAAATCGAAAAATCTCGTTATCTGTAGACATAGGTATCCTTTAAAAGCAAATGGTATTGGGGGAATGATTCCCCCTCAGTAGCAAGGCATGCATAACAATAGCATCGTCCATGTCGAGTCATGAACAGTTCCAGGGATGACTAATGAAGAAACCAGCCAGCCCGGTATATCTAAGTTGAAAGTTCATTTAAAGCCATCCAATTTTGCGTGCTTGAGGTAAGTTTCCCTTTGGCAAATCTAAGTTGCAGATTTCATAGTAATCTCGATACTGCTGACTATCTGGATTAAAGATACTAATATCATAATCAGTAAAAGCAGAAGGCGAATTCTTTGTCATGACCATGATAGAGAAAGGCTCGATAGCTGCTTTCACATCAGGAGAAAAGGTGACCCGAACCTCACCTTTTCGGTCATAGCATACTGTATTCATATGGTACACAGGCTTTCCCACGATCAATTGTCCATTGCTACCATATACGTTAATGTTAACAACGGGATCAGGTTCTCGTTGAGAATATGGAGGATTTTTAGCTTTTTTCGACCGTGTTCTTCCACTGAATGGATAATCGAAAAAATCCGGGTTTTCATTGAGAGCTATTTTGCTGAGCCGCACCTCTCCATTATGCTGAGGAACGATTTGAATCACCAAGGTTTGACTGGCTGGAGTATCATATTGCACAGCAACGGGAACTTCAGTGTCAGGAACTGACCGCTCGGGAGTACTTCTACTTGGCGATAGTGCCATCAGATACCTGGGAATAGCGCTCGGCGGCTTAGCAGACACCAGTGGGAACAGGGATGGTGATCCGGTAGTTGAAGGCAAAGAAATTGCGGGGCGAGGAACCTTTGATATCGGATATCCCTTGTTTTCGTCCAGGAGAAATCCACCGCGAGATAATTTATCCAACAACTCATCATCAAGCGGCAGTGTGCTTTTACAACGTTCGGGGAGTAACGACTCCCAACAGTCTAGAGCTTTAATAAAGGTTTCATTATCTTCAGGTCGATCGAGTTCGATTTTAACTCCACCCTCAAAATTGGTCTCAGTACCCCCGACTGTGAGGTTATGCGATCCATAAAAACACACAGCCCGCTGATCTCCAGAAAAGAGATACAGTTTGGGATGAAAAGTCACCCTCGAAGGAACTTCCATATGGATAATGAACACGCGATCAAAGTTTTCCAGAGCAAACTCTAATGCTTGGCGGCTAGTTCCCAGGTGATCAATACCGAAAATCCCCTCGATCGTTTTATCAGCGGCTCTCCATTGCTTAAAGTCTGAGAACAGGCGCAGGAGCGGTCCGCTTTTTGCGAAGGCAACAGCAAATTGGAACTTCATGTAGTAGTCAGAAGCAAGACAAGCCTGAAGTTCCGGAAGAAGTCGTCTCGTTCCAGAAGGTTGATCTACCGGCCGCAGAAACGAAATGTTGACCATTTGACTAACTCCTTTCGCTTCATTGAAAAGAAGCGTTTATACAACCATCGATACTATCCATTGCTATTGCTGAGTTACTGAGGATGATAAATGATTTCGCTCGTATAAATTTTCAAAGTTGAAGAGTTCCTTGACAGGTACTTCTAAAGCCTCAGCAATTGCCTCTAAGGTCTCAAATGAAGGGGCATCAATACCACGCTCCAAGCTACTGACAAAGCTGGGTGAGAGAGCAATCTTGTCAGCTAACTCTACTTGCGTAAGATGTTTTGCACCACGTAAGATTTTCAAACGCCGTCCAAACTGACTGCATAAACGTGGCATGAATTCTCCCAATAAAAAACTCGTAGCCACACTACGAGTAAAGAAAATGCCTACGGTTGTAACCGTAGGCATCCGGTAAACACTTCGCTCCTCATAAGTTGAGGACTTCGTAACGACGGATTTTTATGCAAAACCGCGTCCCTCCATAATTATCAATTTGGTCTGAGACAAATTATGTAATAAACTGAAAAGATGCATGGTGATTGTCACACATATTTGGCAGTAGCTCAGCAGTATTGAGCGCGAGGTGACACTTATCGTCACAAATATTTGGCGAAACCGTACTGATTTCTTCTTATCTGCGTAGTCATGATATCCCCTTCCTGAGCGAGTTGTCAACTTTCAGGTGTTCTGATACTACTGCTCGGTGGGATAGGTGAGTAAATTATGGAAGTCGAAGAATGACACAGCCCTATGGAAGCAATATGATAATGAATACCCCTATCAAGAAAGCGCGTCGGCTGCCGCCTTCAAATTGATTACATGCTCACCTGCCGCGCAGGGTCGGCTTCGGAGAGAATGGGGATTGCTGCTCCATGGTTGATCGACTCGGCAAGCAGTTTGCCGGACATGAGGCCTTTCTCGAAACCGGAGGAACTCAGGCCCGTGAGCAGGTGGAGATTGTCGAGGTGGGGGATATGGCCGATGAGGGGGCGCAGATCGCGTGTAAAGGGCATCCAACCCGCCCAGGTGCGAGTGATGGGGAGGTCTTGCAACCCAGGAAAGAGTTCAAGCGCATGCGCGCGGTTGGTCTCGATGCCATCCCGGTCGGGCGTTTTGGGGGCGTCCAGTTGCCTGTCGCCGCCAATGATGATCTCCCCTTCGCGAGTCTGCCGCCCGTAGAGGTGGCGGGTGAGCCGCTGGCTCTGGCGATGGGTAAGTTCGAGCGGCGTTTGCTCGTCACTGTAGGGGTGGGTATGCCAGTAGAGGTGCGACTCGAGCGCTCCGATGCTGTGAAAGATGCCGGGTGGTACGGGAGCGGTGGCCCACATCTGGCCACGCACAGCATACACGGGGATGGATAGGCCAAGCATGGCACCCAGGGAGCGGCACCACGGCCCGGCTGCTACCACGAGCGTGCTGGCCTTGAACGTTGCGGGCGGTGTGATAATCTGGTAGGTGCCGTCACCGAGATGTGCGATGCCAGTCACTTTGTGATGTGTGAGTATCGTCGCGCCGTGTTTTTGCGCGAGGGAGGCAAGAGCCCGAACCGTCTTTACTGGATTCGCGCTGCCGCCATAAGGATAGTACAGGCAGCCCAGGGTGCGCGGGCCGAGTGCGGGTTCGATACTGCGCGCGTCGCGCCCGTCCAGCAGTTCGACCTGGTGTCCCCTGGCCAGGAGTTTCCGCGCTTCTTGCTGGGCAAAGGCGTACTCTTCTTCTGTCTGGATAGCCTGCAGCGAGCCACCCTGCCGGAACTCAAGGTCATAGCCGAGATCAAGTTGCAAGGTTTTGAAGACCTCCAGGCTGCCCATGCTGAGCGTTGAGGCGAGTTCAGGTGTGCGGCCCCAGCCGGTTGCCCAGAGTGTCCCGGCGTTCAGTCCGGAAGCTTCTGCGGCGAGCTCGCTTTGCTCCAGCAGGATCACCTGGCGGCCGGACAGAGCGAGATAGTAGGCGGTCGTGGTTCCCGCGATTCCGCCGCCGATGACGAGGATGTCGGTCTGGTGCATAAGCTTCTCCTGTGAGTGTATCGTACTCAATGCATTATCTTACACAGGCAGCATGTGCGCAAAAGATCACCGCAGCACACAACGCGACCGCCGCCTCTTCTTTCCTGATCATTTGCCCTGGAACGTTTTCAGGATTTAAAATACTAGAGCCAGGTGGTAACATGTCTCCCAGAATGGGAGAATGGAAGGTCGCTGAATGGCGATATGAAACAACGAGCGAGGAGAGGTACGTTTTACAAGCGTTGCTCTTTTCTTTTCATCGTCGATAAAACACCTTTGGATCGAGGATGGAGACTTGGTAAGGTGGTTGCGTAGAGAAACATTCTCAACACGATGAAGCGGCTTGAGACACTTCATCGCGTTGAGAACGCTTGCTAGATCTCTCTCAACGCTCGTTGGGTCATTCCAAACACCATGGGGTCAGCGCATCCAAATCTGAAAACTGTACGCCAGGGTTTGAAGCGGTGACCCCTTCAAGAACATCCGGTCTATTTGAGGAACACGGAGTCTTGCATGGGCCGAAAACGTAAGATCTCGTGTACCCAATACGTGCGCCGCCGAGTGATCCTCTGTATGGCCGGGCCTCGCCTGCTCGCCACGCTCGGGCGTAGTGCCCTCATCGGAGCGGCAGCGGCGCGTTCCGCCTCCTTACCGTACGGGATTGCGGTTGTATACCGCCCGCGCCCACAGGTATCCGACCAGGGTGAGGCCAGCGCACCAGGCGATGGCGAGGACGGCGCTGTTGCCGATCGGGGTCCCCAGCAACAGTCCCCGCAGCGTGTCGATGACGGGGGTGAAGGGCTGGTACTCGGCGAACCAGCGCACCCCGACCGGCATCGAGTCCGGGCGGACAAACGCACTGCTGGTGAGCGGTAGCAGCAGTTGAAAGATGAGGGAGAGGCTATTGGCTCCAGCGGGCGTTTTGCCCACCAGGCCGAATACCACCCCCATCCACGTGAGCGCGAGGGTGAACAGCGCGATGACGCCGAGCGCCGCGATCCAGGCGATGGGACCCGCAGAGGGCCGGAAGCCCATGAGCAGCGCCACGAGGGTGACGAGGACGATGGTGATCATCGTCCGGATCAAGCTTCCGAGAACCTGTCCGGTCAGCACCGAGGCGCGGGAGATCGCCATGGTGCGGAAGCGGGTGATGATGCCTTCGCTCATGTCCATGCAGAGGTTGATCGCA
>WNGL01009346.1_pt1 | contig 11379 bp, 10 predicted proteins | sample 5400591 | NCBI WGS metagenome assembly WNGL01 (sample SAMN13153377, study PRJNA577476) | soil metagenome | isolation source: 80 cm soil or saprolite under Garry oak tree replicate 1 | place: USA:California | collected 2016-06-15
AAGGCATCCCGCGGAAGTCGCGTCGGGTGAATTCGCGGATGGCGGAATGGACGTCATGACCGACAAGCGGCTGATCGCAACCCTCAAGCACGACCATGTGGTCAAGGTCGAGTGCGACGAGCGCTCCTATCTGTTTCCGGCCGGCAAGCCGATCATTCAGCTCGTATTCTCCGCCGACGGGCCGACGATCCACATCGAAGCCGTCTATCCCTTCAATGAATCGCGCACCTCCCCTCGCATCGTTTCGCTCGATCTCGAAGACGCTCGCGAGTTCGCGCGCCGGCTCGTCGACGCGATCCATCAGGCGCGCACGCAGCTCGTGGTCTCGTCGGGAACCCGGATCGCGATCAACGTGCTCGCCAACGGCTATCATCTCCAGATCGGCGACATCAATCAGTCGACCGACGTGTTCCTCGGCACTCCCTGCGCCTGGCGCGTCTGTCAAGGCCTCCTGCGCATCATCGACTATGTCGCGCCGGTCGAGGCGAATTGAGCGATATCGGGCCGGGCGTTGATGGAGGAGGAGACATGCGTGACAAGCCGTGCCTGATAGCCACCGACATTGAGAAAGCGATGGCCGCTTGCAAGACGGAAGCCGAGCGGAACAAATGGAACGTCTCGATCGCGATCGTCGACGACGGTGGCTTCCTGTTGCACTTCGACCGCATGGACGGCGCGCCCCCGATCTCGGCCGAGGTTGCGATCGGCAAGGCGCGCACTGCGGCGCTCACCAAGCGGCCAAGCAAGTTCTTCGAAGACCGGGTCAAGGAACGGCCCGCCTTCGCGAATTTTCCGGCCGGAATCCTGATTCAGGGCGGCGTGCCGATCCTCTGCCGCAACGAGTGCGTCGGCGCGATCGGCGTGTTGGGCGTGCAGTCGCACGAAGACGAGCAGGTCGCACAGGCGGGCGTGGCGACGGTCAAATGACCCTTCGGGCGAAGCGGGGACAAATCCGACTTCGGCTGGAGCGACCTGTGGGGAGAGCGACAACGGTTCACGCCGTCGCGAGCTTCATCATCTCCATCGCGGCGCGGCCCATGAAGCCGTAGGGATTGGCGAGCGTCTCCTGGGTCTCGAAGTGATTGTAGCCTCTGCCGACGAGGAGCTGCACCGGCTTGCCCGCCGCCTTCACCGCGGCGTAGAAGTCGCGCGACTGGCGCTGGAACTCGGGGGTCTCGAGCGTGCCATAGGTCAGGACCAGCGGCGTGTTGAGCCTGTCGAGGTGGCGCTGGGCAGAGAGCGCTTCTTCCATTTCATCGGTGAACTTGACGTAGCTGTTGCGCTTGGAGAGCCGCACCGCCTTGAGGTCGTACATGCCGCTGCCAAGGAGCGCGCCTTTGAGGATGTCGGGCGGCAGGCCAGCCTTGGCCCAATCAGTCACCACGACGCAGCCGCCGAGATGACCGCCGGAGGAGTGCCCACTGAGGTAGAGCTGCCTCGCATCGCCGCCGAAGCTCGCCGCATTCTTGTAGAGCCAGGCGACCGCGCGCCGGCATTGATCGACCATCGGAAAGAGGTCGCCGCCGGTCTCGATCACATTGTTGAAGTCGATGGCGACGAAATGGGCGCCCGCCTTGACGAAAGGTTCGGCGATATAGGCGTTCTGGGCCGAGCGGCCGCCACGCCAGGCACCGCCGTGGATGTAGGCGATGATCGGCGCATTGGGTCGCCTGGTCTTGTAGATGTCGAGCTTCTCGATCTCGGCTGAGCCATAGGTAGCGCGCTCCGGAGGGCCGATGATCGAGAGCACCTTCTCGTTGTTGGCGGCGCGCCGCTCCCCGATATTGGGCTGGTTGAAGGCATAGACGCTCTGGTCGTAGGCGTCGTCGAGCTCCTGCTTGTCGAGGTCGAGCCAAACGGGCGGCCCCTTGATGTGCGGCGGCGAAGGGCACCGCTGCGCCGACGCCGGATCGGTGGCAGCTGCGAGCGTCCCCGCGGCCGCCCCGGCGACGAGCGCGCGGCGCGTGATGCTGCTGTCGAATGAACGATCTCGTGTCGACATCATCATGCCCTCCCCTTCCGATTCGCGATCCGCGGGCCCGATTTCAGGCTCGCTTGCGTTCACGCCGTTGCGAGCTTCATCATCTCCATCGCGGCCCGGCCCATGATTGCGTAGGGATGGCCGAGCGTCTCTCCCATCTCATAGTGATTGTAGCCCTTACCGACGATCAGCTGGACCGGCTTGCCTGCCGCCCTGAGCGCGGCGGCGAAGTCGCGCGACTGGCGCTGAAATTCCGGCGTCTCCAAGGTGCCGTGGGTGAGAATGAGCGGCGTGTGAATCTTGTCGATATGACGCTGGGCCGAGAGCGCCGCTTCCATCTCGTCGGTGAACTTGACGTAGTTTGCGCGCTTCGACAGCCGCACCGGCTTGAGGTCGTACATGCCGCTGCCGAACACCGCGCCCTTGAGGATATCGAGCGGCAGCCCTTGCTTCTGCCACTCGGTAATGACCACGCAGCCGCCGAGATGGCTGCCCGAAGAGCGGCTGCTGAGATAGAGCGCATTGGCATCGCCGCCGAAGCTCGCGGCGTTCCGATAGACCCAGGCGACCGCGCGCCGGCACTGGTCGACCATCGGAAACAGGTCGCCGCCGGTCTCGATCACATTGTTGAAGTCGATGGCGACGAAATGGGCGCCGGCTTTGATGAACGGCTCGGCATTGACGGCGAAGTCGGATGAACGGCCGTTGCGCCAGCCGCCGCCATGGATGAACACCATGATCGGCGCGTTCGGCCGCTTGGTCTTGTAGATGTCGACCTTCTCGATTTCGGCCGGCCCATAGGCGACGCGCGCGGGCTTGCCGATGACCGAGAGCGCCTTCTCGTTGTTGGCGGCATGCCGCTCGGCGATGTTCTTGGCATTGAAGGCGTAGACGTTTTGGTCGTAGGCGTCGTCGATATCCTGCTGGTCGAGGTCGAGCCAGACCAGCGGGCCCTTGGCCCGGCTCGGCGTTCCACACCGCTGCGCCGCCGCCGGATCGGTCGTCGCCGCGAGCGAGCCCGCGGCCGCCCCGGCAACGAGCGCACGTCGCGTGATGTTGCCTTCGAGCTGATGATCTCGTCTCGACATCATGCCCTCCCGTGTCGATCCATGACCCGCGAACCTGATTTCGGACTCGCTTGCATGCGACTCACTTGCATTCGACTCACTTGCACACGGAGTCGATCTTGCCTTCCATCTCCTTGATGCCGCGATCGAACGCCAGCAGGATGCCATCGCGCTTGCGTCCGTCCTCATAGCATTCGGCGGCAACTTCGCGGGTCGCCTTGGTGATCCCGAGCAATTGCCCGGTCGCGGCGCAGACCGGTCCCACCCCGCGCGGCTCGCTGGTATTGATCACGCGCTCGGTGAGCTTCTTGAGCTCATCCACGATGTCGTCGCAATCGTCGGCGCGGACCGCCTGCCCCGACAAGGTGAACCCGATCGCGACGGTCAGCGCCGCCGCACAGCCCATGCTCCTGATGTTCATAAGAGGACCTCTGTTCAAGGTGATTCACCCGACGGGCGGATAATAGCCCAAGCTCGGGCCGGCTGTCTCGGCCAGCCGATCATCCCAGATTCAATTCCTTGAAGAAATCATTCCCCTTGTCGTCGATGACGATGAAGGCCGGGAAATTCTCGACCTCGATCCGCCAGATCGCCTCCATGCCGAGCTCGGGATATTCGATCACCTCGACTTTCTTGATGCAATGCTCGGCCAGGTTCGCGGCCGAGCCCCCGATCGAGGCGAGATAGAAGCCGCCGTGGGTCTTGCAGGCCTCGCGCACCGCCGCCGAGCGGTTGCCCTTGGCCAGCATGACCATCGAGCCGCCGGCGGCCTGGAAGTCGTCGACGAACGAGTCCATGCGCCCGGCCGTGGTCGGGCCGAAGGCGCCCGAGGCATAGCCCTGCGGGGTCTTCGCGGGACCGGCGTAGTAGACCGGGTGGCTCTTGAAATAGTCGGGCAGCCCCTGCCCCGCTTCGAGCCGCTCGCGCAGCTTCCCATGCGCGAGGTCGCGCGCGACGATCATCGGGCCGGTGAGCGAGAGCCGCGTTTTGATCGGATGCTTCGTCAGCTGGGCGAGGATGTCCCGCATCGGCCGGCGGAGGTCGATATTGACCACGTCGCCGCCGAGCGTCGTCTCGTCGACCTCGGGCAGATACTTCGCCGGGTTATGCTCGAGCTCCTCGAGGAACACCCCCTCACGGGTGATCTTGCCGAGCGCCTGCCGGTCGGCCGAGCACGACACGCCGAGCCCGATCGGCAGCGAGGCGCCGTGCCGCGGCAGCCGGATCACCCGCACGTCGTGGCAGAAATATTTGCCGCCGAACTGCGCGCCGACGCCGAGCGATTGGGTGAGCTTGTGCACCTCCTGCTCCATGGCGAGATCGCGGAAGGCGTGGCCGTCCTCCGAGCCTTGCGTGGGCAGGTCGTCGAGATAGCGGCAGGAGGCGAGCTTCACGGTCTTCATCGTGAGCTCGGCCGAGGTGCCGCCGATGACGATGGCGAGGTGGTAGGGCGGGCAGGCCGCGGTGCCGAGCGTGAGCACCTTCTCCTTGAGGAACGCGATCATGCGGTCATGGGTGAGGATCGACGGCGTCGCCTGGAACAGGAACGACTTGTTGGCCGAGCCGCCACCCTTGGCGATGAACAGGAGCTTGTAGGCGCCCTCGTCGTCGCCCTTGCCCTCGGCATAGATTTCCACCTGCGCCGGCATGTTCGAGCGCGTGTTCTTCTCCTCGAACATCGAGAGCGGCGCGAGCTGCGAGTAGCGCAGGTTACGCTTGAGGTAGGCGTCGCGCGCGCCCTCGGCGAGCGCCGCCTCGTCGTCGCCGTCGGTGAAGACCAGGCGGCCCTTCTTGCCCATGATGATGGCGGTGCCGGTGTCCTGGCACATCGGCAGCACCCCGCCCGCCGCGATATTGGCGTTCTTGAGGAAGTCGTAGGCCACGAACTTGTCGTTCTCCGACGCCTCGGGGTCGTCGAGGATCGCGCGGAGCTGCGCGAGGTGGCCGGGGCGCAGCAGATGGTTGATGTCGGTGAAGGCGGCCTCGGCGATGACGCGGAGCGACTCGCGGTCGACCACGACCACGTCGCGACCGAACACCGTATCGGCCCGCACCCCCTCGGACATGAGCTTGCGGTATTTCGTGCTGTCCCGGCCGAGCGGGAACAGCGGCGTGTGGCGATAGGGTGGAACCACCTGCGCCGGGGCGTTCATCGACCAAATCTCCAGAAATCCCATCTGCACGTGGTCATAGCGCCGGAACGGACGGTTTGAAAGGCTGCGATTGCCATTGAGCCCGTTTGGGTGCGGCGGGGTCAGTGCACGCCCGATTCGGCCGCTTTGCGGGGCAGTCATTTACACATGCGGGACGACTGACGATAATGCCCTATGGAGGCTGGCCTGAAAGCGAACGATCGGGGGTAGGCAAGGATGAGGGGCCGTTTTTCGCGTCGAAACGTTTTGTCCGCCGCCGCATCGATCGCTGTGGTTGCGGTGGCGACTGCCGTTATTCGGATCATCGATGCCGCCTTTGAGCCGCAGCACCTGATCTTTGGCTATCTGATCCCGACCACCTTCATCGCATTTCGGTTTGGCAGCGTACCCGCCATGCTCACGGCGATGGCAAGCTCGATCTGCGCCGCGTTCATTTTGTATCCGCCGAAATTCAGCATCTATATCTCGAATCCGCTGCATGTGGCCGAGCTGATGTTCTTTTTCGTCCTCTCCGTCGCCACCACCCAATTCATTGCCGTGCTCGCCGACGAGAAGCAGAGAAACACTCCTCGTCATGCCTCCGATTGAGCCTGCGCCGGGCGCAAACGCACCGGCTGAGGCGTCACGCTTCGCGCCCCGCTGACCAATCCAGCCCACGCCTCGCAAGGCGAGGTGGGTCGGTCAGCGGACCGCGGGATCACCGGACCTGCTGGATCGCCGACAGTATCCAGTCGCCGCCGCGCGCGCGCCGGAAGGTCCACAGCTCGGTCACTTCCTGCGGACTGCGGGAGCCTTCGACAATGCGTCCGCTTGCGCGCTCGACGAGCGCATCGGTGAGCCGGTAACGCATCGCCACCGTGGCGTATTCGGATTGGCCTTCCTGCCACGCTTCGGCGAGGTCGCCCTGCAGGAGCTTGATGTCGCCGACCTCGTTGCTCAATCCGCGGCTGGCATAGCCCGCGAGGTCTTCCGAGAAATAGCTGAGCATCTCGGGCGTCACCATGGTGCGCAACCGGACGAGGTCCGCGGCGCCATAGGCCAGGGTCACCTCGCCGAGGAGCCGCTCGAAGGCGTCAAAGTCGGCCTGGGTGATGGTGAGGGGCTGCAGGGACGCCTGGCCGCCGGTGCCGCCGCCAAAATCAGGGCGCGAATGCCCAGCCGCGTCGCGAAGCGAAGGGCCGCCGGCCAGCGCAAGTCCATTGCGCCGCTGCCACCAGGCAAAGATGAGGCGGCCGACGATCACGATCAGCGCGATCTGCAGCAGCAGCCCGATCATGCCCGACAGTCCGGCGAGCCCGCCGAACAAGCCGTTCCCGAACAGGAGCCCAAGGAGCCCGGCGCCGAGGAACCCCGCCAGCAGCCCGCCGAAGAAGCCAGGCCGGTTGAAAAAGCCCCGATTTGCGAGCGAGGGCTGCGCGACATTGGGCGCGGGACGCGCTGGCTGCGTCATCGAGCGCTCGACCGGCGAGGCCGGATTGGGGGCGGTGCGGGTCACTGGCGGCGGCGAAAAAGTGCGCATGCCGCGGCTGCCGAAGCTGCCGCCAAAACCCGGCCGCGCGTCGGCTTGGCTGGCCGCGAGCACCACCGCCGCGGCCAAGGCGGTCAAAGCCAGGACGACACGAAAGCGAGACATTTGGTTCTGCTCCAAAGGTGAGTTCCCGGAGAGAATGTAGGTGTCGTGCGCGGAAATTTAAGGGACCCCCGGATGCCGCCAATGATGGGGCGGGGTTTGCTCAAGCATCGAGCTCCTTGAAATACCGGTAAATCCCCCACTGGCTGAACGCGATCCGGCGGTCCGAGGCGAGGTAAGCCGCGATGCGAGGGCGCTTGGCGACGCGGTCGTGCAGCGCGACCACGCGCGGCACCTTGCCTTCGAACCGTTTGATCCTTTTGGGGAAGGCGTAACGCAGGCCCTCGACGATCTGGAACAAAGAGAGATCAACATAGCTGAGCTTGCGGCCGAGGAGAAAATTACCGCCGCTTTTGCCCAGCACCTGCTCGAAATAGCCCAGGAATTTCGGCACGCGGTATTTCCAGAAATCCGCGGTACGGCGCTTGGCGGCGGGGCGTTGCTCCTCGTAATAGAGCCAGCTCGTGACCGGATGATGCGTATCGTGGATCTCGACCACGAGGTCGGTGATCGTGAGCTGCAATTGATGCGCCCACAGCCGGCCGGCCTCGTCGCGGGGCGCGAGCCCATGACGCGCGCCGAGGTAGAGGAGGATGTTCGCGGTCTGGGCAATGACGAGCTTGCCTGCCTTGAGGAACGGTGGCGCGAACGGTGGACGGCTCACGCCCCTCCTGTCGAGCTGCGCGAGAATCGCCTTCTCGCCGCGCTTGCGACCGACATCGACGTAATGGGCGCCTGCCTCTTCCAGCGCGAGGCGGATGAATTCGCCGCGGCCCTGGACCGTGGGCCAGTAGTAGAGCTCGTAGCGCATCAAGGCCGATCCCACCTCCGTTGATTGGTCTCGCGATGGCCGATGATAGGCCAAAACAGCGATAGGCCAAAACAGCGCCATGCGCTTGGCGATTGCGCCCGACGTGCGATGTGCTATTTGATCGACTGTCAATCGTCGTCAAATCCCCTCCCATGCCGTCAAAGCCATTCCGTGTCGGCCGATCGAAGACCGGGCTCGGCCTGTTCGCGACCGCGCCGATCGCGAAAGGCGCCTTCATCGCAGAATACAAAGGCCGTCTCGTCGGCAACGAAGAGGCGGAAGAGCTCGAGGCAAGAAACTCGAAATACCTCTACGAGATCAACAGCCGCTGGACCCTCGATGGATCGAGCCGGCGCAACGTGGCGCGCTATGCCAACCACTCCTGTCGGCCGAACGCCGAATCGGACGTGGTCAGGCGCAAGGTCATCCTGCGCGCGATCAAGAACATCAAGCCGGGCGACGAGATCACCTACGATTATGGCCGCGATTATTTCGACGCCTTCCTCAAGCCGATCGGCTGCAAGTGCGCGAAGTGCGTGGAGAAGCGGCGCGAGGCACGGCGGGCCAAGACGCGTACGGCCAGCCGCAAAGCACGCGCGGCGCGGCCAGCCAAGACTGGCGCAAAAATCGCGCGGCGCCAGTCATGACGCAAGCCATGATCGAGCGTGATGCCGCACGTCGGCGTCTGCCTCCGACCGGCACTGCAAGCATTTGATTCTCCGCCAATCGGCGTGTAATCCCCTTCCATGCCGCGAAAGCCATTCCGGGTCGGCCGGTCGAACACCGGGCTCGGCCTCTTCGCCACCGCGCTGATCGAGAAGGGCGCATTCATCGTCGAATACAAGGGCCGCCGAATCCCGACCAGGGAGGCGCAAGAGTGCGAAACTCGATACGGCAGCAAATACATGTTCGAGATCAACAGCCGCTGGACGCTCGATGGATCGAGCCGCAGCAATCTCGCGCGCTACCTCAACCACTCGTGCCGGCCGAACGGCGAATCCGACTTGGTCCAGGGCAAGATCATCATCCGCGCCATCAAGACCATCCGGCCGGACGACGAGATCACCTTCGACTACGGGCGCGAATATTTCGACCTCTATATCAAGCCAATCGCCTGCAAATGCCCGAAATGCGTCGAGGCCCGCCGCAAGGCGCGCCGCGCGAGCAGGCAAGCGCAGCGCGCCCGCCCCGGGTCGAAGACCGCGATCGAAGGCACAAGGCGCACGCATCAAGGAGAAGAATCCCCGCGATCGTCGATTCAGCACCTTCAGTCCGAGGATTGGGACTGAAGGCGCGCGTCCGGCTCTTGCGGTAACGGGGGCTGCGGCCCCCCATTATCTTTATCTTTGAGCTGCTCGGCGCTTTGGGCGCGCTGGAGCCAAAACTGGGCCATGCTCAGCCATCCGACCCGCGCCCGGTCGCTGAGCGTTGCTCGCGCCCAAGACAAGCACTCGACAGCACGGTTTCGGAATTCTTCCGGCAATTCCACCGGCAGACCCCTCCAAGCCATAACCCCAGTAGCAGGCGAAACGACGCTGGCGACGGATGGTTCCTGGGCCGTCAGCAATTTCTGTCGAATTGTGGCTTTTGGTAAATGAGGCGGTAGCCCGATGCCGCAAGCTCCGGGGGCGGACGAGAGTCTTCCGGAAAATAGAGTGCTCTTGCCGGAGCGAATTTCTTATCCCGCCATGGTCTCCTTCACTGCCGCGACGAGCTGCTTCAGCGTGAAGGGTTTTGGCAGAAAGTTGGGCCTGTCGCCTTCGGGCAGGCTCTTCTGGAATGCGTCCTCGGCATAGCCGGAGACGAAAATCACCTTGATGTCCGGATTGCGCTTGCGCAGCTCCTTGAGCAGCGCAGGCCCATCCATCTCCGGCATCACCACGTCGGAGACGACGAGGTCGACGTGGCCTTCTTGCCGCTCCAGCGCCTCCATCGCCTCGACGCCGTTGCCGGCCTCGATCACGGTATAGCCGCGCGAGTGGAGCCCGCGCGCATTGAGCGCGCGCAGTCCCTCCTCGTCCTCGACCAGGAGGATGGTGCCATGGCCGGTAAGGTCGGTGGCGACGCGCCTCGCCTCTTCGGCGGCGGAAATCGCCCCGGCGAGCGCAGGCGCGGTGGTCTCGGGCAATTGCGGCGGCTGCACGTCGTCGGCCGCGGGGATGTAGCGCGGCAGGAAAATGCGGAAGGTCGTGCCTTGGTCGGGCTCCGACTCGACATAGATGAAGCCGCCAGTCTGCTTGATGATGCCATAGACCGTCGAGAGGCCGAGGCCGGTCCCCTTGCCGGTCTCCTTGGTGGTGAAGAACGGGTCGAAGATTTTCTCGATGATCTCCGGTGCGATGCCCGCGCCGGTATCCTCGACCTCGACCAGGACATATTCGCCGATGGGCATGCCCTTGCAGTCGAAGCGCTCGCTCTCGTCGGCGCCGATATTGGCGGTCCGCAGCGTGAGCCGGCCGCCCTCCGGCATTGCGTCGCGCGCATTGACCACCAGGTTGACGATGACCTGCTCGAACTGGGCGATGTCGGCCTTGACCGGCCAAAGGTCGCGGCCATGCACGACGTTGAGCGTCACCTTCTCGCCGATCAGTCGTCGCAGCAGCATGGTGAGGTCCGACACCGCCTCGCCGAGATCGAGCACCTGCGGCCGCAAGGTCTGCTTGCGCGAGAAGGCGAGCAGCTGGCGCACCAATGCGGCCGCCCGGTTGGCGTTCTGTCGGATCTGGATGATGTCCTGGAACGAGGGATCGGTCGGCTTGTGGGCGTTCACCAAGAAATCGGTCGCCATCATGATGGCGCCGAGCACGTTGTTGAAGTCATGCGCGATCCCGCCCGCGAGCTGGCCGACGAGCTCCATCTTCTGCGCCTGGGTGAACTGGCTCTGCAGGCTCTTCTGCTCGGTGGTCTCGATCGCGTAGACGATCGCGGCCTCCTGGTCGCTCTCCTCATCCTCGACCGCGGTCACATAGAAGCGGGCGGAGCGATCGCCGGCGCCTTCGAGCGCGGCGTCGACCGGAGCGATTTCACCCTGCTTGTCCGCGGCCTTGCGGATGGCCGCGCCGAGCGCGGCCCGGTCCCGCTCCATGACGACGGAGAGGATCGAGCGCCCGTCCGTCCCCTCGCCCTTGAGCACCGGGTTGAACAGCCGCGCGAATGGCGCATTCGAGCGCGCGATCTTGCCCTGCTGATCGACGGTCGCGATCGCCATCGGAGTATTGTGGAAGAAGCGCATGAAGCGCACCTCGGCGGCGCGCTGCGGGTCGGTGCCGTCGTCGCGGGCGCGGTTGAGGACGAGCGTGCGCGAAGGCCCGGGCGCGCCGTCGGCGCCGAAGGCGACCTTGTGATAGAGCCGCGCCGGAACGGTGCGCCCGCTGCGGCTCTTGAGGTCGATGTCGAGCACCTCGGTCTTCACCTCGCCGGGCGAGGCGGCGAGCGTGGTGAGAAGCGCCGCGCCTTCGCCTGCCACGATGTCGCCGAGCTTCAATCCGCCCGAGCCGACCTGGGCGAGATCGTGATCGAGCCATTCCGCAAGCGTGGCGTTGAGATAGGAGATGTCGCCACGACCGTCGGCCGAGAAGAATCCGGCCGGCGCATGGTCGAGATAATCGATGGCGTGCTGCAGCTCCTGGAAGACATTCTCCTGCCGCTCGAGCTCGCGCGTCACGTCCGCGATCGACCAGACGGTGAGGCGCGCCTCGCGCTTGCCTTCGCCGAGCGGCCGCACCCGCATGCGCAGC
>WNGL01010777.1_pt1 | contig 11378 bp, 10 predicted proteins | sample 5400591 | NCBI WGS metagenome assembly WNGL01 (sample SAMN13153377, study PRJNA577476) | soil metagenome | isolation source: 80 cm soil or saprolite under Garry oak tree replicate 1 | place: USA:California | collected 2016-06-15
TCCAAATTGCCACTGCGATTTGAGGAGAAAACGATCTCGTTACCATCCGGGGAATAGACAGGTTGCCTGTCGGTGCTGTTTCCGCGCGTGACCAGGGTCGGGCTGCCGGTCGCAAGTGCGATGGAATACTCTTTCAAGTTTATGCGCGCGGACTGCGCACCGATAAGAACATTGCCTGACGGAAGGAGGTCCATGACGGCGCAATGCGTCGGGCTCCGGAGCAGTCTTTGAAACGTGCCGGAATCGGTGCTTTGACGGAACAACGCCCCGGTTCCCCGCAACGCAGAGGACGACTCGGCCTGCATGTAAAACACGCTTCGGCTGGCGCTGCTCCAGGCGAGCGTCGAGAGGGTGTTATACCGGTGCGGTGCCGGGAACGATTTCATGCCCCTCGTTGCGACATCGATCAGCGCGACGGACTGAGGACGGCCAGCGTCGTTGATGGCCACGGCGATGGTTTTTCCATCCGGCGACCAGCGCGGCGACGAGCCGCGCACGTCGGAACGGTGCAGCAGCGTTTCCGCACTGCCGTCGATGCCGATGACGTGAATCGAAGAACTGCCATCTCCTGACCACCGCACAAATGTGATCTGGCGGCCATCGGGAGACCAATCACCGGACTGGGCATCATCAACGACCTTCGACGGTTCCCCGCCAATCGCAGGGACGCGAAAGAGAGCGCGCTTGCTGCCAAGTGCGCGGGTAAACAGGATTGTGCTGCCGTCGCGCGAGAAGCGCGGGAAATCATCCGGCCCGCTCGTTAGAGGCGATTCCATGCCGGACGCAATTTCCTTGACCCAGATTCGCTTCACTCCATCACGGTCGGAGCTGAAGCAAATTCGTTTTCCGTCAGCCGCCGCGGCTGGCGAGTAATCGCGCCCCGAGTAGGTGAGGTAACGAATGCTGGGCGCAGTGATGGTGCGCCCCGGGGAACGAAACTTGTTCGCGATGAAGGCACCCACAATGGCGAGCAGCGTCACACTGATTGCTGCAAGCAGCGATTTCTTCCTCGCGGATCTCGGCGAAGCAGTGGTGCTCTGGAATTGTTTCTGAGATCTGTCTTGTGCAACTTCGATGGTGAAGGCCAGATCCTTGGCCGATTGGAATCGGTTGTCCGGCTGTTTCTGCAGACAGCGCTGAACGATGCGTTCAAGTGCGAGCGGAATATTGGCGTTGCTCGCGCTGAGGTCCGGCGGCTCGTCGCTCAATACCGCGTTCATGCTCTCGATCGGGGTGTTGCGACGAAACGCGCGCGTGCCGCTGAGCATTTCGTAAAGCACACAGCCGAAGGCGAAGATGTCTGCGCGATGGTCGGCGGGTTCGCCGCGCACTTGCTCGGGTGACATGTAAGCGGGCGTGCCCAGCACCATCCCCGGCTCGGTTGTGTTGATGATAGCAGTAGCATCGATGCGAATGGTAGGGACGTCCGATTCACCCCTCACCCGTCCCTCTCCCCTCCGAGGGGAGAGGGTGGCCGCAGGGCGGGTGAGGGGTTGCGCAACTTCGCCAAACCAAAATCCAGAATCTTCAGCCGCCTATCCCTCGTGACGAAGATGTTCTCAGGCTTCAGGTCGCGGTGAATGATTCCTTGCTGTGCGCTGCCGCTAATCCGTGGGCGATTTGTAGCGCGTAATCAGTCGCCTTGCGCACCGACAACGCCCCGCCGTTCATCTCCTCGCGCAGTGTCTTGCCTTCAAGCAACTCACTCACCAGATACGGTGCGCCTTCGTGCACACCCGCATCGTGAATGGTCAGCACGTTCGGATGATTGAGCGTCGCGAGTGTCTTTACTTCCTGTTCGAACCGCCGCAGGCGATCTGCATCGGCCACGAAATCTTTGGGCAACACCTTCACCGCCACGTCGCGATGAAGCCGCGTGTCCTGCGCACGAAACACTTCGCCCATTCCGCCCGCGCCGATGCTGGCGGTGATTCGGTATTGGTTGAGCGATACTCCTATCATTTGCGGGAATTGGGTTGCTCAGTGTGTGCGCTCATTTGTCCAAGCCGAATTTCTTGAGCAGCGCGGCATAGCGCGGGTCTTTTACCACGTCGGCTAGGAGAGGATCGTGTTTCCACGGCCGGGGATCTACGTCGCGACTCTCGGCCGCGCGCTCCAACCAGGCGAACGCTTGATCCAACTCACCCAAGCCGAGGTGAACATGCGCCATGGCAAAGGACGCGGCGTCGCCACTCGCCGAGACGGTTTTGAGCCTTTCGAGAATTTGGCGAGCCGGATTCGTTTGTCCTGCGCGGGCGTAAGCCAACCCCAAGTAGCCAAGGGCATACGGTGTGTCACCCGTCTTCTCCCTCACCTTTTCGAATTCGGCAATCGCCTCCCGAGTTTTCTTTTGGACGAGGAATACCCATCCTCGGACTTTATGAGCGGGTACGAAGTCCGGTGAAAGTTTGAGCGCTTTATCGACCTCGACCAACGTCTCGTCGTACCGCCCGAGGTCATAAAACGTCCCGCCAATGACCAGTTGAATGACGGGGGAGAGTGGATCCAAAGCCTGGGCTTGGCGAATCTCAGCGAGGGCTTCGGTGAATCTTTCGCGGTTGGCCAGCAGGAGCGAATACCAATGGTGGCTGGTGGCGTGGTTTGGATTTAAGCGCAGCGCTTCCTGATACTCCTGCTCGGCCGTTGCCCAATCCCAATCCGACTGCGCGCATTGTGCAAGCACCGCATGCGCTTCGGCCAGCCGGCCATCCAGTTCGAGCGCACGGCGCGCCGCCACCCGCGCCTTGGGATTCGTTTCACGGACCGGCAGGGAGGCGTATTCCGACAGCACCACGTAACTGGACGCCAGTCCGGCGTACGCCGCGGCGAACTTCGGATCTTTCTCCGTGGCTTGCTCGAACAAACCCACGGCGCGCTGAACATCAGCGCCGGTGCGCAGGTTCCAGAACTGCCGCGCGCGCAGATACAAATCGTACGCTTCCAGGTTGTCTGTCCCGGCGAGCGTCGCGTTGGTGCCGGATCCCGCCAGCAACTTCACCTTCAACGCTTCCTGAACTCGTTGCGCCACTTCGGTCTGAATCGCGAACACATCTTCCGCCTTGCGATCAAACCTGTCCCACCACAGGAGCGATTCATCGGCGACGTTGACGAGGTGGGCGTTAATGCGCAATTGACTCCCCGCGCGCTGGACACTGCCCTCCAGCACGACGCCCACTTTGAGCGCCTCCCCGATGCGCTGCACCGATTCGTTTTTGCCCTTGAATGAAAAGGCCGAGGTCCGCGCCGCCACTCGCAAACCGGGCGTGCGCGCCAGCGCATTGAGGATCTCTTCGGTGATGCCATCGCTGAAATATTCATTGTCCTTGTCCGCGCTCATGTTCAGAAACGGCAGCACAGCGATGGATTTATTCGTCTCCGTCGAGAGAAGCGGCCGATGGCTGGCGGTATTGGTTGATGAACCAGAGCGCACACCGAACTTCACATAAAACCAGCCGCCCAAAGCGAGGATGAGGACCGTTCCCGCGACCAGACTGGTCCGCCTCCATGCGGCCCGTTCTGACTCGCGCAGGTTCGACGCTGGAGATCGAGTCGAAGAAATTTCAGCCAGCGCGAACGCCAGGTCTTTGGCCGAATGGAAGCGATTGTCAGGCTGTTTCTCCAGGCAGCGTTCGACAATATGAGCCAGCGCGAGCGGTATCTTGGGATCCGTGGTGCTCAATTCCGGCAAGGTGTCATTCAGCACCGCGTTCATGCTCTCGACGGGCGTGTTGCGCCGGAACGCGCGCGTGCCGCTGAGCATTTCGTAGAGCACGCAGCCGAATGCAAAAATGTCGGCGCGATGATCCGCCGGTTCGCCGCGCACTTGCTCGGGCGACATGTAGGCCGGCGTGCCCAACACCATTCCCGGCTCGGTGGTGTTGATGATGGCGTCAGCGTCGATACGGATGGTTGCGGCTTCACCCCTCACCCCGTCCCTCTCCCCTCCGAGGGGAGAGGGTGGCCGAAGGTCGGGTGAGGGGTTGCGCAGTTTCGCCAGCCCAAAATCCAGAATCTTCACTCGCCCATCTTTGGTGACAAAGATGTTCTCCGGCTTGAGGTCGCGGTGAATGACTCCTTTGCCATGAGCGGCAGCCAAACCAAGCGCGATTTGCAGCGCGTAGTCCGTCGCCTTGCGCACCGGCAACGCTGCGCCATTCATCTCCTCGCGCAGCGTCTTGCCTTCGAGCAGTTCACTCACGAGATACGGCGCGCCTTCATGCACACCGGCATCGTGAATGGTCAGCACGTTCGGATGATTCAGCACCGCCAGCGTCTTGGCTTCCTGCTCGAAGCGCCGCAGCCGATCCGCGTCCGCCACGAAATCCTTCGGCAATACCTTGATCGCAACCTCGCGATTCAGCCGCGTGTCGCGGGCGCGAAACACTTCGCCCATTCCGCCCGCGCCGATGCTCGCGATGATTCGGTATTGATTGAGCAACGCGCCGATCATTTCTTCTCCCGAAATTCCTCGAACCAATTCAAGACCACACGCACGTTTGGTTTCCTTGCCCGAGACGAGTCCTCTGGAAGCCTTTGCAACATGAGAAATCGCTCTCCGTCCGCCGCGACGTCGTAAAAATAGGGGTAAACGTAAGCCTGGCCGGGAAAGACCGATTCCGGCAGGTCGAACAGCTTGGCCGGTTCCTCCATTCCACGACCATCCGGCTTTGCTTTCGCGGACATCATGGAGCGATTGTCACCGCTCAAGAAAAACAGCTCCGCTCTTTTCGCGCGCCACAAGGAATGATGACCGCCTCCACGCGAGACCATTGATTTGTTGGTGAACGCCGGGAAGTCCACGACGAACACTTCTGTTTTTCCAGATTCCCTCGATTCATAGGCGAGCAAACGGTCATCGAAAGAAAGCTTGGGGCGAAGTACCTTTTGAAAAACGTCTGGAAAAGCCACGGCTTTCCGAGGTTCTTCAGTCATCAACACGTAGCGGAAGCGCAGGGGACCCTGATTGGTCCGGGCTCTCACGAGAGCATATTTGCCCAGTCTGAAAAATCTTCGCCGACCCCATCCATGAGGAACTGCTCTGCCGCAGCAAGGTTGGCTGACTTGGCGAAAACTCTCGGGAACTCTTCAGCCCATCGCGTAAAGAAAATGGTTTGTCCGTCATTTGACCAATGAGGCCGCTCCTCGGTATGCTCGCCTTTGGTGATAGGAACCGCGCCGCCGCTGCTCAATTCAAACATCCATACGTTCCACGCGGTCGGTAACTCGGCTGAAACACAAGCCACGCGCTGCTGGTCTGGAGCAATGTGAGGCTCGCTCAAACCTGGCATGGGCTGGCCAACAACACCAGTGATCCTGCCCGAGCAGTCCACCCAAGTGAGCTGGCGTGGCCCGTAAATCCAGGAACCCCGCAAACTGAAAACGAGAGTGCCATCGTTGGCGGCGCTCGGCTCGACGCCTACGTCTGAAACGCGGAACGGCTCACCGGTTCGTTCAAGCTTCTCCAAAGAGAACGGAAATGCCCAGAGACCACGGCCTTCGTCCTCGCGATGGAACACTACATGCCCCGAGGAAGAAAACACCGGTCTCCAGAGTTCAGTCCCCGGTATTTGCAGCAGCGTCTTCCGCTTCCCGCCGGGACTCCAGAGGGCAATTGTATCGAATACCGGTCCGCGATGGACCACGAACAAGACGCCACGCCCGTTCGGGAGCGCACTGACGTTGTGAAAATCTCTTTCGCCCCGCTCCGTAGGAAGCGCGGTGGCAACTTTACCGCCCTGTGCGGGCGCTTCGAGAAGCTCTGACAATCCCGTATCGAATATGATTCGATCCTCGAACCAAGCGCCGCCCGCTGCAATGGCGACTGCCGCCTCCGGCAAGGTGGCCACGACCATGGGATTTCCACCCTCGATGGAGATGCGGTAGAGCTTGCGGTCATCGAAGTAACCTAAATCCGTGCTTTTTGGTGACCAAAACGGATTGATGATGTTGTCTCCCGGGACCAGAAGAGTGGGCGCGGCGCGATCCAACCACCGCAGCCACAAGCCATCGGCATTGGCGTAGGCAATCTTTTTTCCATCCGGTGAAATGACGGAAAAAAGTTCTGAGGCGGCCGCGGTTTTTTTCGCTGGGGGTGGGATGGTCAGGTCAAACTTGCGCACCGGTTTGAAATTGTTTCGGTCTGCCGTTGAATCAGGGAAGTTTTTGCGCGCCCGAATCGCGAACAACAAACCGGCCAGACATAGCGCCGCGACCGTCCATGGCAACAGACCGCGGAAGCTCGATCGTGATGTTGAATTTGCAGCCGTGCCTTTCAAGCTGGACCCTGCGCCAGCATTCTCGATCGCGAAGGCCAGATCCTTGGCCGATTGGAATCGGTTGTCCGGCTGTTTCTGCAGACAGCGCTGAACGATGCGTTCAAGTACGAGCGGAATATTGGCGTTGCTCGCGCTGAGGTCCGGCGGCTCGTCGCTCAATACCGCGTTCATGCTCTCGATCGGGGTGTTGCGACGAAACGCGCGCGTGCCGCTGAGCATTTCGTAGAGCACACAGCCGAAGGCGAAGATGTCTGCGCGATGGTCGGCGGGTTCACCGCGCACTTGCTCGGGTGACATGTAAGCGGGCGTGCCCAGCACCATCCCCGGCTCGGTTGTGTTGATGATAGCAGCAGCATCGATGCGAATGGTAGGGACGTCCGATTCACCCCTCACCCCGTCCCTCTCTCCTCCGAGGGGAGAGGGTGGCCGCAGGGCGGGTGAGGGGTTGCACAACTTCGCCAAGCCAAAATCCAGCACCTTCACCCGCCCGTCGTTGGTGACGAAAATGTTCTCTGGCTTCAGATCGCGATGAATGATTCCCTTGCCGTGCGCCGCGGCCAAGCCGTTTGCGATCTGGAGCGCATACTCGACGGCCTTGCGAACCGGCAACGCGCCGCCGTTCGTCTCGTCGCGCAGCGTTTTGCCTTCGAGCAATTCGCTCACAAGATACGGCGCGCCCTCATGCAAACCTGCATCGTAAATCGTAAGGATGTTCGGATGATTCAGCGTCGCGAGTGTTTTGGCCTCTTGCTCGAAGCGGCGAAGACAATTGGCGTCCGCCACGAAATCTTTCGGCAATACCTTCACCGCGACATCGCGATTCAGCCGCGTATCCCGCGCGCGAAATACTTCCCCCATTCCGCCCGCGCCGATGGTGGCGATGATTCGGTATTGGTTGAGCGAGCTGCCCATCATTTACCGGAATTGAATTTTTGGGTTTTGGCGAGGAATTCCAGTGCAAGCTGGTCGTTGCGCGGACTCAGCGCGCTATAGCCCGCTACGTCGGTGAAAATGATAGCGGCGAGCTTGGGTCGTTCCGTGTTTCCCGGGGGCACGAGCGCATTAAACCAAATCACACGGAAAATGAAACAAGGAATCTCTCAAAACAAACCTACCGCTGGGGGCTATGGGAATTGCCAAGAGGGCGAATCGCGATGTTCACGCAGAGCGACGAGCGCTTCGTTCAACCCGGACCTGAGCCTGCTGGCATAGAAGCCAGGCGTCCATTCATCGCACTCGGCTGGGCGGAGTATCTATGGTTGCATCATCACGCGTCGCAGCGAAGGCCCGCACGGGGAAGGTGCCGAACGCGCGCACTTTGGGTGGCACGGCGTAGAATTTGAATCCCTCGGGGGGCAAGTTTCCAAGGCCAGTCATGTGCTCGACGACGGGAATTTCATTGCCGAGGAGAATGGTGTGAACGGGGCGATGCAGATCAGCCGTGTCGTCGATATTATAGGAATCAATACCAACGAGTTTAACCCGGGATTCCCGCAGGAATTGTGCGGCATCCAGGGTGAGGAAAGGGTGCCCCTCGAAATAGGCGTCGGTCCGCCAGTGCAGGTCCCAGCCCGTGTGCACCAGCACGGCTCTTCCACTGAGCGACAATCCCTCAAACACATCGCGCGAAATTGCGCGACGGACCGCCGGCGCGCGCACGAGCAGGCCATCCAATCCGGCGAGTGAACCCAGCGGAAGGTCGGCCAGGTCCTTACCGTCGGCAAAACGGTGGAACGGACTGTCGAGATAGGTGCCGGTGTTTGCCACCATGTCAATGCGCCCGATGTGAAACTCGGTACCCGGAGCATAGTGGGCGCGCGAAGCCTCGCGGCTAAGGAAGTCGCAGATTAAAGGAGCCGGCAAGCCTTTATACGTAATCATGCCGTGCTCGATGGTATGGCTGAGGTCGATAAGCATGATGGGAAGTTTGTCATAAGCGAAGGCGTTTTGCGAGCATTGCGCGTGGGCGAGGACTGGGTGGCGCAGAAACGGGAATCGAGCTGGATTCCCTTCACCCAATCAATCATTCTCAAGCGTATGCACTACTGCCACCGTCTTGCGGCCAACCTTGCGATTCTCGCTGCTCTTTTCATCGTGCCCTTCGCCTTTGCCGACTCGCCGAAGCTTTTGGGCATAGGCGATGCCATGCAGGAGATGATTGCAAAAAATGAAATTGTCGGGGCCGTCACCGTTGTGGTTGCCAGAGATAAAATCCTCCACTTCGAAACCACCGGTTTGGCCGACGTGGCTTCAAAAAAACCGATGACAGCGGATACGCTTTTTTGGATTGCCTCGATGACGAAACCAATTACCGGCACGGCGATCCTCATGCTCCAGGACGAAGGAAAACTAAACGTCGCGGATCCGGTCGCAAAATATATTCCTGAGTGTGCCAATCTAAAAACGCCGTCGGGCAAGGCGGCGGACTTGACCATCACGCAAATCCTCACGCACACTTCCGGTCTCGGCGAGGCGGACGGGGCGGCCGCGCACAAGGCCAAAACGCTCGCCGATCTGGTCCCACTCTGGCTCGCAGCTCCCATGCAATACGAGCCTGGCGAAAAATGGAAATACACCCAGAGCGGCATCAACGCCGCCGCTCGTATCGTCGAGATCGTCAGCGGGATGACCTTCGACGCATTTCTGCAAAAGCGGCTTTTCGATCCTTTAGGCATGAAGAACACCACCTTCTACCCGACCGCCGAACAACGCGCCCGACTTGCCACGGCCTACGCCAAAAACAAGGACAGCGGCCTGCTCGAACCAGTGCCGCCGCGCGCCGACTTCGGCCAACGCGACCGCCCACCGCAGGGCAACGGCGGACTCTACTCAACCGCGACAGACTACGGACGTTTCTGCCAGATGCTCCTCAATGGTGGTACGCTGGAGGGTCGCCGCTATCTGAGCGGCACAGCGATGAAATTTCTCACGACCTCGCAGACAGGCGATCTGCCCACGGGATTCTTCCAAAACAACACTTTTGGCAATCACGGCACGAACTACGGCTGGGGTATCGCGACATGCATTCTGCGCTCACCGCACGGAGGCGTAGCGGCAATGCTTTCGCCAGGCACGTTTGGGCATGGCGGAGCATGGGGCACACAGGCATGGATAGATCCAGTCAAAGGTGTTGCCTATGTCCTGATGGTGCAGCGCTCGAATTTTCCGAACAGCGACGCTAGTGTTGTGCGCCAGAATTTCCAGCAGGCAGCCGCCAAAGCCCTGGCGAACTAGAAGCGAGGAGGGCGCGGCGCATTGCTGCGGCTCAGTGAGCCGTTTTGGGCCCGAATGCATAGAGACTGGTTTGTGTGCGCAGGTAGAAGTTGTCTCCGGCCAGGGCGGGTGTGGCGAAAATGCGCTCACGGAAATCCGTCTGGTGGAGAATCTCGGGCTTCTCGCCGCCAGCTTTAACCACGGTGAGTTTGCCGGGCAGGGAGGCGACGTAGATTCGCCCGTCTGCGGCGACGGGTGATGAATAATAGCTCCCCTCGGCGTCCAAGCGTTCCTGCATGTAATAGGGTTTCCCGCTTCTGGCGTCGAACGTCGAAATCATCCCTCCATTCTTAATGCAATAGATCCGGCCGTCGTAAAGAAGCGGCGAGGCCACGTAGGGCATCTGCTGCGAGTCATCGAAACTGTTCGGCAACGCGCGGTTGAGAACCGTGAGCGTTAGTTCTCGGGGATCACTGCGCAACACGGATTCACAAGGATTTCATTTGAGACGAGCCGCGTATTGGCTGCGAATTTGCGCCAGAGCCAGGCCGCCACGACGGAATTACGCGCTTCAACCAGCGCAGCGGCCTCCTTCTCCCTCATCTCCGGAAGGTGGTCTACCGCTTCGTCCAAAACCGGTCGCGACTCGGCCCGGTCTTGTTCCTCGACCTGGTCTAAATCTGGTTCCTCAATTTCTTCGTTTAGCTCAGTCACAATCGATGGCGCACTCAGGCTACTTACGAGAAAAAGGAACTTTTTGTCCGGGGACCAATTCAACGCCGAACAGGTATCCTCCGGCAATTCGCGCTTTAGCGATTCCATGTCAAGGCCAGCGCTTTCCGGAGGAACAGCCTGTTGAACGTCCACCCAATATCCTGCTCCGAGATCGGTCGTTGTAGTTTCCTCCTCGGCTTCCGTTTCAATTGGTGACATCGACTCCATGAATGTCTGGGAAATCCCGGGCCAATCCAACGGCTGGCTGCCGGACTCGGTGAGCAGTTGCTCGATAAGCTCCGCGCCGACGATCGAGCAGTTGCTCGATAAGCTCCGCGCCGACGATCTTCTTGATTTCCGTTTGGACGGGATCTTCGCCTTCTCGCGGCCCCTGGCACCAATTCTCGAAGGTCGTTTGGGCGCGAGCCGCATCGCCACCATAAACGATCGCGCTCATGCAGGTATCCCAGCTCTGCAAACTTTTGCCGCCACGCAGACCAGGCGATGGGCGCATTTGCGATTGGGTCACGCCCGCAGTAAACAGATAGCCAATCTGCTTCATTGCGTTTCAATTGGCATATTGCCGTGATAAACTGGCTCCTTCAACCGCGGCACCGCCCACAGAATCACGGCAGCAAGGGCCAAAAGGAAAACAGCGAGCGCGATTGGGAGTGGCCTTCTCATCAGTTGATCATCCTCATGATCCTGCCCAGCACGGGCTTCGCAAAGCACCGATTAGTCAGGATGGTCATGACCCCGGCCATTCCTTCCTGAGGACCGACAGCACCGCCACGTCTTCAAAGACGCCCCATTTGCGCACCCGCTCGCGAAGGACTCCTTCTCGTTTCATACCGATCTTTTCCAGCACCCGGCCTGACGCCGGGTTTCGGAGCATGTGGTGGGCATGAATCCGGTTAAGCTTCAAAGTTTCGAATCCAAACTGAAGGACAGCTTCTGCGGCTTCGGTCGCGTATCCTTGTCGCCACCAATCAACCCCGATCCAAAACCCCATTTCTGCTTGGCCATGTTCCTGGTCGATGTCCTTCAATCCGACCGAGCCAACCAACTGCATGTCTGTCCTGGTGACGACGGCAAAAACGATTTCCTTGCCCTGGCTGCGGCCCTCGGTGTGCCGAGTGATCCAATCCCTGGCGTGCTGCTCTGAGTAGGGATGCG
>WNGL01009350.1_pt1 | contig 11377 bp, 14 predicted proteins | sample 5400591 | NCBI WGS metagenome assembly WNGL01 (sample SAMN13153377, study PRJNA577476) | soil metagenome | isolation source: 80 cm soil or saprolite under Garry oak tree replicate 1 | place: USA:California | collected 2016-06-15
CCCGAGCTTTGAGCGCATCTGGGGACTGCGGCTGGAGGATCTCTACGCGAATCCACGCCTCTGGACCGAAACGATTCACCCGCAAGACCGTGATCGCGTCACGAGCATGTTCTCAAAGTGGATAGCCGGCGAAAAGGTTAATTATCACGACGTTGAGTATCGCATCGTCCAGGCCAGTGGGGCGATACGATGGATTCACGAGCGTGGAGTGCTCAGTCTCAATCAACAGAGCAAGCCATACCTGGCCAGCGGCATTTCGACGGACATCACGGAGCGCAAGCGGGCAGAGGAGCAGTTACGGCGAAGCGAGGCCTATTTGGCGGAAGCGCAGAGACTGAGCCGAACGGGCAGTTTCGGCTGGAATGTTTCCACGGGCGCGCTCATTTGGTCGAAGGAAACGTTTTGCATTATGGGATATGACGCAACGATGAAGCCTGCGTTGGAGCTTGTGCTCAAACGAGTTCATCCGGAGGACGTTGCCCTCGTGCAACAGACAATCGATCGCGCATCCCGCACCGGGGAGGATTTTGATTTGGAGCATCGCTTGCTAATGCCAAACGGTCCAGTCAAGCATGTCCACGTAGTGGCTCGCGCAACCAAAGCTGAGTCAGGCGCAATCGAGTTCGTCGGGGCTGTGATGGACATCACCGAACGCATAAAATCTGAAGAAACCCTGCGCGCGTCCGAGAAATTCGCCCGCGGCCAGTCGGAGGCACTCAAGAGCACCCTGGACGCGTTGGCGACGGAATCCGCCCCCGACCGGCTGGTGGAGCATATATTGCGGACTCTCACAGAACAATTCGGGGCGCACAGCAGCAGTGTGTGGCGTCGAGACGAAGCTAGTGGCATGATCGGTTTTGAATTCGCTTTCGAGGACGGCAGAATCGTGAAAAAAGCTGACTCCAGGTTCACTGGGATGGATCTTTCGCTGCCAATGGAAGATTTTTGGCCATGGCCCGAGGTTTTTCGCACAGGCAAGCCCAGCGTGATTGAGGACATTCGAACTGTGCGGTCCTTTGCATTGCGAGACCGCTTGCTGTCTCTTGGCATCGTCACCGTTCTTCTGGTTCCGATGTCGGTTGGCGGTCGGCTTGAAGGCGCGATTGGCCTTCGCTTCACCCAAAAGCGTGCGTTTCGCACCGAGGAAATGGATCTCGCCCAGGCCCTGGCCAATCAGGCGATGCTGGCGATGCAGTTAACCCGCCTCTCCGCAGAAAGCCGCCAGGCAGCCGTCATGGCGGAGCGAAACCGGATGGCGCGCGATATTCACGATACGCTGGCGCAAGGATTCACTGGCGTTATTGTGCAACTCGAGGCAGCGAAAGGTGCTATTGCGCAAAACCACCTTGCCGAAGCGGCAGACCGCGTTGCGAGAGCGGGCGATCTGGCGAGAGTCGGACTGGGAGAGGCCCGTCGTTCCGTCCTCGCTTTACGTCCGCGCTCGCTTCAGGACGCAACCTTGTGCGTGGCCCTGGATGATTTGCTCAAGCGCATGACCAATGGCAGCGGCTTGCAAGCGGAATTTCAATTGGAAGGAGATGAGCCAGCGATCCCTGCAGAATATGAAGAGGGCTTGTTGCGAATCGCCCAGGAGTCTCTGACGAATACGATCAAACACGCGAAAGCGAAAAACTTCAGAGCAACTTTGACCTTTGGCGCGAAAGAGACCCAATTCCGTCTGGTTGACGACGGTTCCGGATTCGACCTGCACGCGGAACACGAAGGCTTTGGATTGCTGGGAATGAAAGAACGAGTTGGCCAGATGGGTGGCCAGTTCATTCTCCGTTCCATGCCAGGTCAAGGCACAGAGATTCAGATCGTCCTGAATAACCCAACTAAACCAAAGCCTGACGACGGAGGCGAACATGCGTGAGAAGATCCGAGCCGGCGACACGACTTTGGTTTCCAATCCCGGACACAAAAAGCGCAGCACCAAGGTGGGGCGCGTCACTCCGTGCGCGCCGTCTCCAGAAACGCCACGTCTCGGCGCGCACGGAGTGACGCGCCCTACCGACCGTAGCGGTCAGAAGCCGGATGTAATCCGCGTTCTGGTCGCAGAAGACCACAGCATTGTCCGCGACGGTCTGGTCGCGATCCTCAAACAGGAGGCGGACATGGACGTCGTGGCCGAAACTGGCGACGGACAGCAAGCAGCGGAACTTTGGAAAACGCATCGGCCTGACATCACATTGATGGATTTGCGGATGCCTGGCCTGAACGGCGTGAATGCGATCTATCAAATTCGGGCTGCTAATCCGAATGCCCGCATCATCGTACTCACGACGTATGATGGCGACGAGGATATTTATCGAGGAATGCGTGCCGGCGCAAAATCGTATCTGCTCAAGGACGTGAGGCGCGAAGAATTGTTTCAGTGCATTCGCGAAGTACACGCGGGCCGGACGTTCCTTCCACCCGCCGTTGCGGCCAAACTTGCGGAACGATTACCCGCTGAAGAACTGACTCCACGCGAACTGGAGGTTTTGCGGCTGCTGGCGGAAGGCAAGCCCAACAAGCTGATCGGTGCTGGCCTGGCGATCACGGAAGTCACCGTCAAGAGCCACGTCCAATCTCTGTTCAGAAAACTGAACGTCTTGAGCCGCACCGAGGCAATCGCCGTGGCCAACCGCCGGGGATTGCTTCGGTTGTGAAAGCTCATTCGCAAGTGGAAGATCGGCTGATTGTGCTTGGACATTCGCATCAACGGCAATTATTGGTTGTCGTGCAGACGGAACGGGGTGATAGTATCCGCATCATCGCCGCCGGCGCGCCAGCAGACGAGAACGGACGACGTATGAAGAAAGCAACTTACAAAGCCACCGAAACCGAAATGCGGGCGGAGTATGACTTCTCTCGCGACTTGCGCGGGAAATATGCTCGCCGTTATGCGCAGGGCACGAACGTTGTGGTGCTCGAAGCTGACGTGGCAAAGATATTCCCCAACGCCGCGGCGGTGAACGATTCATTGCGCGCCCTGGCGGGCATCATGCGTCGGCAACACAAGGCGTTGGCCGGCAAGTAAACCGGTCGGCCAGCTTATTGTCGCCGGAGCGGGAGGAGAGGAACCGATTAGCGTCAATCCTGTCCCGCTTCTTTTCGGTATGCGTTCGATTGCGGGAACCATGACCGGCTCTTCGATAGATGCGGAGGACACGCCTTCCTTCAGCTCCCTGCAACACATCCGACCGATGATCGAAACCGTTCCGCTGGCAAATGCTGCCGAAGCTTACGGACGGATGATGCGAAACGAAGCTCGCTTCAGAATCGTGCTGGTCTCTGGGCAGTAACCACGCTTCAGTTTCGGTCTAGCGGATGGAACCTCGCAGGAAACCGCACCACGCGCTTGAATTCCTGCCTCGGGTTTGCCCCTCACTGACCCCTCACGAGAATTTTCAATCCAGCCAGTTTTCCACTCGCAATCCCGGAATTTTGGCAAAGTCAGATAGATTGCGCGTTAGCAACAGGCCGTCGTGGACGAGGCAGATGGCGGCGATTTTCAAGTCCATTGTGCCGCAGTGCAGGCGCTGGCGCTTTAGATTCTCGAACAAGCGCGCCGCCGCTTCATCAAACGGCAGAATGGTGAGCTTGGTAAGCGCCTCGATGCAATTCTGAAATCTCGCGTACGCATGGACCTGCTCATTTCCCGGTCGCTTCCGGTTGATGAGCGCCATCCAACCTTGGACGCTTTCCTGAACGGAAACGACGGAAATGAAAACATCAGCCTGGAGACTCTCAATCCGCCGCCGAGCGTTTCGCCCAAAGACGGAGTCGTTAGCCAGTTCGTCGTAATGATTGGTGTCGAGAACGACGAACATGCGGCTATTTCCGCTTGTTCTCCTTCGCTCGCCACTCGGCCCCCAACCGGGCCGCTTCCCGGTCCAGGGGTTGCCCCTTGGAAATTCCGATGATTTGCTTCCAGGCATCCCGAGGCCCAGGCTTTACCGCGGCTTCAAGGCTGGCCACCCGCCTCTGCAAATCGGTTAGGTGCTGCTCGATCAGCTTCGTGCTCATGCGTTCAGTATGCCATTCCGCAATGGCCCCTGCAACTCCTGGGTTTCGAATGGAGCCGCCTTTGGCGGAGAGACGTACTGGGGTGGGTCCCGTAAAAATGGCCGAATGATTTGCCACATTGCCGGAACAAATGACCGGATCTTCGATAGATGCCGAGGACACGCTTTCCTTTAGCTCCCTGTAACAAATCCGTCCGATGATCGAAACCGTTCAGCTTGCAAATGCTGCAGAAGCTTACGGACGCATGATGCGAAACGAAGCTCGCTTCAGAATCGCGCTGGTCGCTGGGCAATAACCATTCGGCTGCTTAAGTTCGCGCTACTTCTCTAGCGAGTATTTCAAGCTCTGTGGTTTAAACTCCAAAAAGCGAACGCGCATGCCCGCTATTGTCAAGTCCCTCTCCTTCGCAGGGTCGAAAGCAAACTCTGTAGTATTCGGTGGTAAGATCACTGTGCTATCCTGCGGCGGACGGGTGACCGTACCGGAAACGTTTCCCCATCGGTCCACGTGACCGTCGATGCTAGATTGGCCTGACCTGCTCATCGTCGTCTCGGTCGAGTGCGTGTCTGCCTCAGTCACCCGCAGCAGGATCCTGCCGTCGTCCGTCATCCCTTGATACCGAAGCTCCGTGTAACCAGCGTACACCTTGCGGCCGAAGATGTCGGGCTTGCCAAATAGGTTCGGCAGTGGCTTCATCCGGTCCACTTTGAAAATCGTGCCGCCCACATAATGTCTCGATAATCGTGGGGGCTGGCTTGGGATGCACCGTGGATGCCAGGCTCACCGGATGTGAGAATTGCTCGTGCGTCTCTGGCGTGCCACAGCCGGCAACCAAGCCGATTGAGATTGGGATGAGGAGTCGCGCTTTCATGCTTCCCAGTAGCGAGGGCTATGGCGCGGAACTCCTAGCAGCCTGTTCCGTTCCCTTCTTCAGCTCCGCTTCAAGCTTAACGATTCGGCGCATGAGCGCTATCTCGCGCATGATCCCGTCAAATCGTTCCTCTCCTTTTTCCAGACGGCCCTTGTCACCCTCGCCAGGAATATTGATCCTCGCGATATTTTTCAGGTTAGCCTCCTGTTTGGCGTAATACCTTATGAGATGGTCTCTGTCATGAAAGAAGTCGGTCCGTTTCCGGCCAGACTTGTAGGTAACCTTGTACGCGTAGTTCATGGGATATGTATTAGGTGGGATTCCCGCGATGCAAGCCGTCGTCGTCCCGCCCCAGCGCCACAAATTCCGCCAGTTTCTTGGTGGAGATGTTCCAGCTATGCAAGCTCTTATTGTGCTGCTTCAGACCGCGAAGTGTAACCATGCGCCCACAGTGTTTGCATTTTATCTTGCCTGTTTTCGACAGTCGTGGGCGCGGATGCTTTTGCCGCATGTGCGAGGCAATGCAGGAGGCTTCCACCTCCTCGCCGCATCTCCGGCACTTCACCTTCTTGGGCTTTGGAGGCGGGCGGCAGTCATGGTCCTCAGGGTATCGTTCGTCGTAATACTTCCCACAACCGCGGCACGCGCGAAGCATGGGGCCAGTGATCTTCGAGAAGCCTTTGGCTTTCGCAATCTGCGTTGTAGCGTCAGGGTACTCGCTCGGTTCGGAACCCTGACGCTCGACAATGATTCGTCTGCGGACTTCGTCCCAGTCAATCCGCTCTGCCATAAACGTCCATCCTGTCGGTGGTTCCTGGAACTGCACCTACGGTGCGCAGTTCACAACGACCTCGTCGCTGAACAAACCAATCTCGGCGTCGCTTTGGACATAGACGGCTTTGTTTTCGCGCAGTTCGGGTTTGCCGACACAATAGGACAACCGTTTGACTCGCCTAAATGGTAACAAAGACGGCTTTGTTTTCGCACAGTTCGGGTTTGTCGACGGCGAGCAAGGGGCGGTTGTCTATGCAGGGCGACCAGCCTTCGTCCGACTTCGGCGCGGCAAGGGCAGTGTCGCGGGCCCGCCTTCGTCTGACTCTGGCGCGGCAAGCGAGGAAGACGAAATCGGCGTCGCCGTCGCGCTTGGCGTAGATGTTCACGCCGTCGCTGATGCTCTTGTCGAAGTCCAGTTCGACCACGCCGCCGGACCCGGACTTGAACAGGAGGGAACGGAGAGAACAGAGAATTTTTTTCTCCGTTTCCTCTGTTTGCTCCTGTTGAGTTTCTTTTCCCTGTTCTCATAAGTTTGCTCCTGGAAGGACCAGCCGACTGATGCCGTCGGTGACTTTCATCTCGTGGAAATTTATCAAAAGACCAAGCGGCACGCCGAGCAGCTTCATGTAGCTCAAGAGCTTCGCCTTGTGAATCGGGACAACCTTTTCCACGGCCTTTGCTTCCACCAGCACGCAACCCTCGACCAGCACATCAAAACGAAGCGGTTCCTCACGCGTAAATCCCTTGTACTCGATCAAAACCGACTTCTGACTCATGCAATGCAACCCGCGCAGCTCAAGTTCTCTGAGCAAACACCACTCATAGATATAGATGAATTCGATCAGCCCCGGCCCTTTGTCCCGATGAACCTCGATAGCCGCCGCGATGATCGTCTCGGTCAAACCTGAGGCTTTTTGGAACAGTGGATGCATTGGCCTCGATTTTAACAGGAAACAGAGAAAACAGAGAGTTTTTTCTCCGTTATCTCCGTTAGCTCCTGTTCAAAAAGATCGCTTGCGTTACCAAAGGCCCGCTTCATTTGCGGGGGATTACTCAGCGGCAAGGGGTCAAGCAAAGAGCCACCTTGCTGCAAAAGTGCCCCTGCACTTGGCGTCCCCGGCTAAACGATGCGTGTTTCGTAGGACACAATCCAGATTTCCAATTGTTGAAACCTTTGCTTGAGCCTCTGCTTGGGTTGGATGAAAAACTCAGTGTTCTCAGGCGTGTCCTCTACATCCGCGATGATCCCATATCGGTCTCCTCGTAATGCGCCTGCTGGTGGGTCCATTCGCCTTGAACCGGCAAATAATCTCAGCGTTCGCGTTCTGCGGTTCCCACTCCGCATCCTTCTTTAGTAGGAGAACACTTTCCGACCATTGTCCGATTTCCACGCGCGTGCTTGGTGGTAGTTTAGGAGCATGGTTTTTCCGCGAACATATTCCCGAAGAGGTCGCGTCATCAGGCGGCATTGGCCGTTGACATCAGGCCGGCCTCACGGGGTTACAATCCAAGCACCAAAGGAGAACACATGAGCACGATGACCACCAAAGACGGAACGCAGATCTACTACAACGATTGGGGCTCGGGTCGGCCCGTTATCTTCAGCCACGGCTGGCCGCTGAGTGCGGACGCTTTTGAGGACCAAATGTTTTTCCTGGCCTCGCGCGGCTACCGCTGCATCGCACATGATCGCCGCGGACATGGCCGGTCAAGCCAACCCTGGCAGGGCAACGACATGGACACCTACGCTGACGACCTCGCGGCGTTGGTCGAAGCGCTCGACCTGAAGAACGCGATTCATGTCGGCCATTCCACGGGCGGTGGCGAAGTCGCCCGGTACATCGGCCGCCACGGCACCAAGCGTGTTGCCAAGGCAGTGTTGATCGGCGCTGTGCCGCCGTTGATGTTGAAGACGCCCGCTAATCCCGGCGGCCTGCCAATGGAGGTGTTTGACGGAATCCGTGCCGGCGTCGTCGCTGACCGTTCGCAGTTCTTCAAAGACCTGACGATGCCATTTTACGGCTACAACCGGCCAGGCGCGAAGATTTCGGAAGGCGTGCGTGAATCGTTCTGGCTTCAAGGCATGATGGCTGGATTCCCTGCCTGCTACTTTTGCATCAAGGCGTTTTCCGAAACCGATCTGACCGAGGATTTGAAACGCTTCAACGTTTCGACGTTGGTCCTTCACGGAGACGACGACCAGATCGTGCCCATTGCCGACTCCGCTCTGTTGTCAGCCAAGATTGTCAAGAACGCGACGCTGAAGGTTTACAAAGGTGCGCCGCACGGCATGTGCACGACGCTGAAGGATCAAGTCAACGAGGATCTCCTGGCTTTCATCAAATCCTGAATCTGAAACGGCAGTCCAAAGCTATATGAACACATCATCCAAGAAACTCTCGGGCAAGGTCGCCGTCGTGACTGGCGCATCCAAAGGCATCGGCGCGGCCATCGCCAAACATCTCGCGGCGGAAGGCGCGTCCGTCGTTGTCAACTATGCTTCCAGCAAAACCGGCGCCGACAAGATCGTTGCGGAAATCACCAGCGCGGGCGGAAAAGCTGTCGCGATTCAAGCGGACGTTGCGAAGAAAGCGGACATCGAGCGGCTGTTCGCCGAGACGAAGAAAACCTTTGGCCGGCTCGACATCCTGGTGAACAACGCGGGCATCTACGAATTCTCTCCGCTCGAAAGCATCACCGAGGAGCAATTCCACAAGCATTTCGATCTGAATGTGCTCGGCCTCATGCTCGCTTCGCAGGCCGCGGCGAGGCTGTTCGACTCCGCCGGCGGCAGCATCATCAACACGAGTTCGATTGCGAGCACGCTCGCAATTCCAAACTCAGCCGTTTACAGCGGCTCGAAAGGGGCGGTGGATGCGATCACGCGTTCGCTCGCCGCGGAACTCGGCCCGCGCAAAATTCGCGTCAACGCCGTTCGGCCCGGCATGGTGGAAACGGAGGGAACGCATTCGGCTGGCATCGCGGGGAGCGACATGCAAGCGCAGGTCAAAGCCCAGACGCCGCTTGGCCGCACGGGGCAACCGCAGGACATCGCCGGCGCGGTGGTCTTCCTGGCGTCGGCTGACTCAGCATGGATCACCGGCGAAACCCTCGTCATCTCTGGAGGCTACCGCTGATTGAAACTCGAAACAAACAGCCCCCCGATCCACTACCGCTATGCTGAAGATCAACACCAACAAGCTGGCCGAAGAACCTTGGTCTTCGCCGAAAGGAAGATTTGCCGGCGCGAGCAAAAGCGTCTCCGAAGCTCTTGGACGCAAGCCGCAGTCCACTGATTTGAACGAGCGGCATCCGTTCGATGTGGAAATCCTGCGCATTCCGGCGGGAAAGATTCCTTATCCCTATCACTCACACAGCGCGCAATGGGAGTTTTACCACGTCATTTCCGGCCAGGGCAGCGTGCGACATCATGACGGAACAACCCCAATCGAGGCTGGCGACGCCTTTGTCTTCAAGCCCGGCGAACCCCATCAACTCATCAACGACAGCACGCAGGACCTGGTTCTCTACGTGGTGGCGGACAATCCCATCGGTGAGTCGGTTCACTATCACGATAGCAAGAAATGGGCGGTGCGCTCGCCCGAACGCCGGGTTTTTCGCGGTGAACCGCTGGAGCATTACGACGGTGAAGAGTGACCGTTTTTCAAAATGCCCCCCAGCAAAAAATAACCAAACAAAGCGCCATGAACATGAATGCAAGAAAGCTCGCGGACAAAGTCGGATTGGTGACAGGCGGCAGCAGCGGACTCGGACTGGCCGCGGCCAAACGCTTCGTGGAGGAAGGCGCGTATGTCTTCATCACAGGCCGGCGTCAACCGGAACTCGACGCTGCCGCGAAAGCGATTGGCAACAACGTCACCGCGATTCGCAATGATGTCTCGAATCTCGCCGACCTTGACCGGCTCTTCGCTGCCATCAAGCAGCAGAAGGGCCGGCTGGACATTCTTTTCGCCAATGCGGGCGGCGGCGCATTTGTGCCGCTCGAACAAGTCACCGAGGCGCATTTCGACAAATATTTTGGGATCAACGTGAAGGGGACGCTGTTTGCCGTGCAGAAGGCGCTGCCGCTGATGCCGCCTGGCAGCGCGATTGTCATCAACGGTTCGATGGTGTCCATCAAAGGTATTCCGGCTTTCGGAGTCTATGCCGCGACCAAGGCGGCCTTACGCTCCTTCGCGCGGACATGGTCGGTCGATCTCAAGGGCCGCAACATTCGCGTCAACGTCATCAGTCCGGGCACGGTCATCACGCCCGGCTACAAGACCGAACTCGGATTGACCGACGAGCAACTCGAGCAGTTCAAAGCCCAGGCCGCCGCCACGACGCCTCTGGGCCGCACCGGCACGCCGGATGAGATCGCCAAAGCTGTCCTGTTCCTCGCGTCGGACGACAGCAGCTTCGTCAACGGCATCGAACTCTTCGTGGACGGTGGGGCGGCGCAAATCTAAAAACATTATGAAAACACTCACTCTTCTGCACGTTCTGATAAGTCTGGTGGGCATATTCTCGGGCTTCGTGGTCCTGTTCGGATTGCTCGTCGGAAAACGGTTTAACGGGTGGACGGCAGGTTTTCTCGCGACCACGGTGGCAACGAGCGTGACGGGGTTCTTCTTTCCGGTCCATCACTTCATGCCGTCCCACGCGGTCGGCATCATTTCACTACTTGTGCTGGCCGTTGCAATCTATGCCCGTTACGCGCGCCAACTCTCCGGCGTCTGGCGAAAGGTTTACGTAATTGCTGCCGTCGCCGCTCTCTATTTCAACGTCTTCGTCGGTATCGTGCAAGCATTCCTCAAGGTCCCCTCCCTGAAAGATCTCGCTCCGACACAGTCCGAACCGCCGTTCAAGCTGGCCCAGCTCTCTGTTCTTGCCCTCTTCATCGGACTCGCCATTGCCGCAGCAATCAAGTTTCGGAGCGAGCCGGCTCGCACGACTTAACCCGCCTAAATGAAAGGCATCATCATGAATATCAAACAAACCTCCCAAAGAAAGGAAAGTCCCTCGACGAAGTCGTCGCTGCCGAACCAACGGCCGACGACGACGCGAAGTGTGGCGGCTTCGTGAACAACGACAGCAGCTTGACCCTTCTCGTTCACGCCGACGCCTGACACATCCCAATCCCAAACATCAAAAAGCAAACGAACAAACCAAACAAAAACACAAAACTATGCCAAACAAGCCTTCACTAGCTAAACGCAGCGAAAAAGGATTGCTTACACCGGACAACTGCGTTGTCACCATCATTGACCTTCAACCGCAGATGCTCTTCGGCGTTACAAACTTTGACCGCCAATCCATCATCAACAACAACGCCATCCTCGGCAAAGCCGCAAGGGTTTTCGATGTTCCGGTCGTCCTCAGCACGGTGGAGACCAAGGGGTTCAGTGGCAACATGTGGCCGCAGATTCAGGCCATCTTCCCCGGACAATCGCCGATTGAGCGTTCTTCCATGAATTCATGGGATGACAAGAACTTCGTCGCGGCGGTCCAAAAGACCGGCAGGAAAAAGATCGTGCTCGCCGGGCTGTGGACCGAAACCTGCGTCGCGCTGCCGACTGTTCAGGCCATCACCGACGGTTACGAAGTCTATGTCGTGGAAGACTGCTGTGGTGACGTGAGCCAACTCGCCCACCAGAACGCGATGATGCGAGTCGTCCAGGCGGGCGCAAAACCGGTTACCGCGCTCTCCGTGATGCTCGA
>WNGL01009351.1_pt1 | contig 11377 bp, 10 predicted proteins | sample 5400591 | NCBI WGS metagenome assembly WNGL01 (sample SAMN13153377, study PRJNA577476) | soil metagenome | isolation source: 80 cm soil or saprolite under Garry oak tree replicate 1 | place: USA:California | collected 2016-06-15
ACCGGGCCTTCGAGAATGAGCGAGTCGCCCTCTCGACGGATCACGTCTTGCCTGCCTTCGAGCGCTCGGGCGGGCGGTTTTTCGCAGCGAGCGATTTGATCAGACCGTCCACGCCGTGCTCGCGAACCTCGCCGACGAAGGTGTCGCGGTAGGTCGTAACCAAGCTCACCCCGCCGACCTTGACGTCGTAGACTTTCCAGCCGTCGGGAGTTTTTTCCATCTCGTAGTCGATGGAGACGGGCTGGGATGACCCCGATGGCTTCACCTCGGATCTCACGGTGACCTCGGTATCCTCGGGCTTGGCGCGCAGGGGCTTGTAGTCGATCTGCTGGTCGCGATAATTGGAGATCGCCGTCGAATAAGTCCGAACCAGCAGCGTCTTGAATTCATCGGCGAGAACGTTTTGCTGCTCCGGCGAGGCGAGCCGCCAGTTGCGCCCCATCGCGATTCGGGTCATTCGGATGAAATCGAAATGCGGGACGACCTTGGTCTCGATCAGTTCGACGACCTTTTTCGAATCTCCCGCTTGAATGTCCTTGTCCTTCTTGAGGATGGCGACGACCTCCTCGCTGATCGATTTCACCAGGACGTCGGGCGCAGGCTGCTGGGCCTGCGCGGCGGGAATCAGCAATGCAAAGAGCACGCAGGATGAGATTTTCATGGCGATAGCAATCTGGTCACTTGGTGGGTTCATCATCGGGCTCCTCACGCTCGCGCGGGGGGTTGCCGTCATAGACGAGGTTGCGTCTACGCTGCAGCCAGGCGTCGCGCACGAAGGAGTACTTGTCGAGCGCCGCCTGGTCAATAACGCTCGAGGCGTCGAGCAGGTTGGCACGATTGCTGATCGCGCGTGCCCCGTAGAGCGAGTTGTGCACGGGAACTCCGTCGACATAGAACACGAGATCGGCCTGCGTGTCCAGTAGCAGGCCGAAACCGTCGCGGATGCTGGAGGGACCGAGGATCGGCAAAACCAGATACGCGCCGCTGCCGACACCCCAAGAGCCCAAGGTTTGGCCGAAATCCTCGTTGTGCTTTTGGAATCCAAGCTCGGAGGCGAAGTCGAAAATGCCGGCGATTCCGAAAGTCGAATTGAAAAGAAACCGCCCAAGGTCGTCTACCCCCTGCTGAAATTTACCTTGCAGCACGTCGTTCACGGAAATCCACACGTCCTCGAGGTTGGAAAAGAAATTGGAAACACCCGTGCGGACGGCCCCTGGCAGCACGGCGCGATAGGCTCTCGCCACCGGCTTGATCACCGCCTTGTCCGCAGCATCGTTGAAGCTGAACACCACCCGGTTGAGCGGCTCGAGAGGGTCGGCCGGGTTGCCCCCAGAAGTGGCGCAGCCAGCCAGGGTTCCCACGAGGAGCGCCCCGCACAGCCTCTTAGCATCTACCACGCGGCCGGCTTCCAATCCTTACTTCTTGCCGTCGCCTTCGGCGGCCTTATTGTACAGGAACTGACCGATCAAATTCTCCAGTACGACCGCCGACTGCGTGAGTTTCAGGATATCGCCGCTTTTCAGGTTGACCGAATCACCGCCGGCCGTAAGGCCGACATATTGCTCGCCGAGCAGGCCCGAGGTCATGATCTTGGCGGAACTATCCTTGGGAAACTTGAAGCGGCCGTCGATGTTGAGAGTCACCACCGCGTCGAAGCTTTCGTTGTCGAAACGGATCTCGCTGACCCGGCCGACGACCACGCCCGCGCTTTTCACCGGCGCGCGGACCTTCAGGCTGCCGATGTTTTCGAACTTCGCCTGAATCTGATACGTATCCGCAGTCGAAAACGATGCTAGGTTCGCCACCTTCAGCGACAGGAACAGCATCGCGCCGATCCCGATCACCGCGAAGATCCCCACCCACAGGTCCAGCTCTTTACGCGTCATCATGACTAGGTTCCCCTGAACATCAGTGCCGTCAGTACGACGTCGAGCGCGAGGATCGCGAGCGACGAGGTGACTACCGTGCGCGTGGTCGCGCCCGAAACGCCTTCAGCGGTCGGCGGCGCATCGTAGCCCTCGTAGACCGCGATCCAGGCCACCGCCACGCCGAAAACCAGGCTCTTGATCACGCCGTTCAAGACGTCTTCGCGAAAATCGACCGCCGCCTGCATCTGCGACCAGAACGAGCCTTCGTCGACGCCGATCAACTGCACGCCTACCAAGTAGCCCCCGAACACCCCCATTGCGGAAAATAGCGCCGCGAGCAGGGGCATGGAAATCACTCCGGCCCAAAAGCGCGGCGCAACCACGCGGGCGATGGGATCGACCGCCATCATCTCCATCGCCGCAAGCTGCTCGGTTGCTTTCATCAATCCGATCTCCGCGGTGATCGCGCTGCCCGCGCGGCTGGCAAACAGCAATCCCGCGACCACCGGCCCAAGCTCACGCACCAGGGACAGGCTCACGAGCACCCCAAGCACTTCCGAGGAACCGAATCGCACCAGCGTGTCGTAGCCCTGCAGCGCCAGGACCATCCCCACGAACAGCCCCGACACGAGGATGATGATAAGCGACAGCACACCGGTGAAATAGATTTCGCGGATCGTAAGGTGGAAGCGCCGGAAGCTCGCCCCCGATTCCTTGAGCGTGAACCACAGGAAGCGGCACGCGAATCCCAGACGCCAGACCCAGTTGCTTACGATGCGCGCGCCGAGCGCGCGCAGGAGCTCGGCGATGCGCCCGGTCATTGCGCGAGCAGATCCTGCCGATATTCCGGCGCCGGATAGTGAAACGGCACCGGTCCGTCGGACTCGCCGTAAACAAACTGCCGGAGCGACGGGAGCTTCCCCGCACGCACTTCGGCGGGCGTGCCTTGAAACTCGACCTTTCCGGCCGACATGTAATAGACGTAGTCGACCAGCTCGAGCGCCTCGGCCACGTCGTGGGTCACGACGATCGAAGTCGCGCCGAGCGAGTCGTTGAGCCGCCGGATCAACTGGCCGATGACTCCGAGTGAAATCGGGTCGAGCCCCGTGAAGGGTTCGTCGTACATCATGAGCATCGGGTCGAGCGCAATCGAGCGCGCGAGCGCCACGCGACGCGCCATGCCGCCGGAGAGTTCCGAGGGCATGAGATCCCCGGCCCCGCGCAAGCCCACCGCCTGCAGCTTCATGAGCGCGAGGTCGCGAATAATCGACTCAGGCAGGTTGGTGTGCTCGCGCATCTGGAACGCCACGTTTTCGAACGAGGACATATCGGTAAACAACGCTCCGAACTGGAACAGCATGCCCATCTTGCGCCGCAGTGCGAAAAGCTCGGCATCGCGGAGCTTGTTGACCACGCGGCCGGCGACGCGAACTTCGCCGCCATCGGGGAAAAGCGCCCCGCCGATCAGACGAAGAAGCGTCGTTTTCCCGCAGCCGGATAAACCCATGATGGCCACCACCTTGCCTTGGGGAACGACGAGGTTGATGTCTTTCAGAACCCGGCGCTCGTCGTAGCTGAACGTGACGTTCTGGACCTCGACCAGATTGCTTGTCGCCACGGTGTCTGCTCGGAATACGCGAAGGGCGAATTCTAGCCTAGAAAAGCGCGCCGCAACATACTTGGACCACATTCGAGCGATCACACGCCGGAGTTCCGCCGTGAAAGAGCGCCGTCTTTGCGCTATCATCGACGCCTTCCCACGAAGGGCTGCCTTATGCCCGAGCCGTCGGTTCGATTCCTCGGAGTGAGCAAGAGCTTTGGTCGCGCAGAAGTGCTGCGCGGGATCGATCTCGATGTTCACTCGGGCGAGTGCGTGGGCCTGGCCGGTGTGAACGGCGCCGGCAAGACCACCCTGATCAAGTGCCTGCTCGACTTCTGCGACCTCGATTCGGGTGCGATCGAGATCCACGGCACCACGCACCGCCGTCCGCAGTCCCGCGCCCGGCTTGCGTTCCTGCCCGAGCGGTTTACCGCCCCATATTTTCTCACCGGTCGCGAGTTCATAGCGATGATGCTGCGGCTGTTCGGATGCCGATACCAGGAGGAGCGCGTTCGTGCGATGTTCGCCGCGCTCGATCTGGAGGGCCCTGCCCTGGACAAACCGGTCCGCGCCTATTCGAAGGGCATGACCCAGAAACTGGGGCTTGCGGCCTGCTTTCTCTCGCAACGCGATTTGTACGTACTCGACGAACCGATGAGCGGCCTGGACCCCAAGGCACGCGACCGCGCCAAGGACCTGCTCCTGAACCTCAAGTCCGAAGGGCGAACCTTGCTTTTCACCTCGCATTCGCTCGCCGACGTCGAGGAGGTTTGCGATCGCGTCACCGTTCTGCACGGGGGAGCGATGGCCTACGCCGGCGCGCCCCGCGGATTGTGCGAGCGCCACGGGGAAGCGTCGCTGGAGCGCGCCTTCCTGAAATGCATCGAAGCCCATGCCTGAAGATCCCCATCCGAGCCTCCTGATCGTCGACGACGATCCACTCATCACCGAGACCCTGTCCTACGCCCTCGGAAAGGACTTCAAGGTCATGGTGAGCGATTCGCGCCACCATGCCGTGAGTCTGCTGAGGCAGCTCGACGAGGCTCCGCAGCTCGCGTTGGTCGATCTCGGCCTGCCCCCCATGCCGCACCGGCCCGACGAGGGCTTCCAGCTGATCAGCGACTTGCTCGCGCATTCTCCGACCATGAAGATCCTGGTGCTATCGGGCCAGAACGACGCCGCCAACGCGAGGCACGCGCGCACGCTCGGCGCGGCCGAGTTCGTCGCCAAGCCCTGCGATCCGGAGAATCTCAAGAAGATCCTGCTTCACGCCCTCCAGTTTCGCGCGGCCGAAATTTCGGGGGAAGGGATCGCCGAGACCGACCCGCTGGTCGGCAAGAGCCCGGCGCTGCAGAAACTGAAGAGTCAAATCAGCCAATACGCCGACTCGCCCTTTCCAGCGCTCATCGAGGGCGAATCCGGGACCGGCAAGGAAGTGGTGGCGAATCTTCTTCATCGCCTTTCGTGGAGGCGCGTGAAGCCGTGGTTTGCCCTGAACTGCGCGGCGATCGCTCCGACCCTGGTCGAGCCCACGCTTTTCGGCTACACCAAGGGCGCGTTCACCGGCGCGACGCAGAACAAATCGGGTTATTTCGAAGATGCGAGCGACGGAACGCTGTTTCTGGATGAGATCGGCGAGCTGCCCCTGGAGCTGCAAGCCAAGCTTCTGCGCGTGCTCGAGAACGGCGAGTTCCAGCGTGTCGGCGAGACGCAGCAGCGTTTCTCCCGTTCCCGGGTGATCGCCGCCACCAATCGCGACCTCCGCCAGGAAGTCAGGAAGGGGAACTTCCGCGCCGACCTGTATCACCGGCTGTCGGTGTTTACGATCGAGGTGCCGTCGCTGCGCGAGATGGACGAGGACCGCACGCTGCTGCTCGAGCACTACCGTAAGTTCTACGCGGAGCAAGCGAAGCTCGCGCTTTTCGCGCTGGACGAGTCGGCGCAAAAGGCCTGGCGCGACTATCACTTTCCCGGCAACGTGCGCGAGCTGCGCAACGTCGTCATCCGGCTGACCACCAAGTACGCTGGGCAGAAGCTGTCCCTTGCGGAACTCGAGCCCGAATTCGATTTGGAAGCGCAGGCCGACGGGGGACCCGGGTTGCCGTCGGACCCGGGAACGCTCATCGAGCAGGCGCAGCGCCACCTGCAGCGCGAGCGCAGCTTCAATCTCGACCAGATGCTCAAGGCGTGGGAACAGGGGTACATCGAGGCCGCGATGAAGCTCACGCGAGGCAACGTCAGTCAGGCGGCCAAGATGCTCGGTATTAACCGCACGACGTTGTACTCCCGCATGGAATCGGCGCAAAAGCAGCAATAGGGCTGGCGGCCCGCTCCGGGTGGGGATTCGATGTATCTAGACCACTTCGGGTTGAAAGAGCCGCCCTTTCGCATCACCCCCGACACCGATTTCTTCTTTCAGGGCGCCAACCGCGGGGCGACGCTCGAAGCCCTGCTCTACGCCATTACCCACGACGAGGGCATCGTCAAGGTGTCCGGCGAGGTCGGCAGCGGCAAGACGATGTTGTGCCGCGTACTGATGGAGCGGCTGCCTGCCACGGTCGAAACCATCTATCTCGCCAATCCGTCGCTGTCGCGCGACGAAATCCTGTTCGCGATCGGCGACGAGCTGAAGCTCCAACTGGAAAAAGGACAAACGACGCGCATTCTTCGGGCACTGCAGGAGCATCTCATCCGGCTCTTTGGCGAGGGCCGCCGGGTGGTGGTGCTGATCGACGAAGCCCACGCGATGCCCGACGAAACGCTCGAGGAGATCCGACTGTTGTCGAATCTCGAATCGAACCGCCACAAGCTGCTGCAGATCGTGCTCTTCGGGCAGTCTGAGCTCGACGAGCACCTCGACACGGCCGGCATGCGGCAGCTTAGGGAGCGTATCACACAAAGCTTTCACCTGGAGCCCCTGGTGCGCAGCGACATCGAGAACTACATCGACTTTCGCATGCGCGCTGCGGGCTACCGCGGTCCCAAGGTTTTCAATCCGAGAGCGATCAAGCTCATCACAAGCGCCTCACAGGGTCTCACGCGCCGCGTCAACATTCTTTCGGACAAGGCCCTGCTTGCGGCCTACGCAGCCGGCACCCATGCCGTCACCCGGGCTGAGGCCAAAAGGGCCGTGCGCGACACCGAGTTCTATCGAACGCGGACCCGCATGCAAAGGATCTGGATCGGCGCGGCTGCGCTCGCCGCGGGCCTTGTGCTTGGATGGGGAACACACATGCTTCTTTCGGCCGGTCGGCCAAACATTGCGTCCGGCCCCCCACCAGCCGCGGCGAGCACCGCGGCGGCTGAAACGCCCGCTCGGTCCGCGAAAGCGGCGATGCCCCTTGTTTCGGGCTTGTCTCTGCCCGCGAGCGCGGATGCGTCGGCGCTCAAACGAAGCGTGGAAACCTCGACGCTGGCGCAGCCGCTGCCTCCCGAGCGGGGGGAGCTCGCTCGAGGGCGCTTTACCGCAACCCAGGAGTGGCTCCGGAGCGCACCTGGAGATCGCTACGCAATCCAGTTGGTTATTGTCAATTCAAGAGAACTAGGGCAACTGGAAGACTTCTTGCGTCGAGCATCGAAGATCCTGCCGGTTAGCGAGCTTTTCGTCTACAGCGTGAAGATCGACGGCCAGCAACACTACCGTGTTGCCTATGGCTCCTACGCGAGTCCGGACCAAGCGCTGGCCGCCATAAAAGGGCTGCCGCCGCTGATTTCCGCGTACCATCCGTATTATCGGAGCGTGGAAAGAATGCGCAGCCAGAATCGCCAGTAGCGGCGAGGGTTCGCGCCGCTACCCGGCGAGCGTGGCGAATCCCGGCGCAAGACATCACAGGCCGGATCAGCGAAATGTCGAATCCGTGAAATAAGCGGCTTCTTAGTTCTTTTGGTTTTTTAAATCAGCTTGTTACGTGGTACTGTTATACTGCTCCGGAAAAATGTTCCTGTTCCAGGTCAGGTTAGAAAGCGAATCGGAGGCCACCTTGCGACGCATTTCGCTGGCGGGTGTTTTGTTGGCGCTCGGCGCGTGCTCCCATGCGCCGATTCAGCCATCGGACACGCACCTTCGCGCCGAGGGGCCGGCGCCTTCCGGAACCGTGCCCGCCCCCGTACAAATCTCGACGATCCTGCCCAAACCCAAGCCTACGCAGCGACCGGAGACCTACAGTGTGGTGGTCAACGGGGTCAGGGTGCAGGAACTGCTGTTCGCTCTCGCCCGCGACGCCAAGCTGAACATAGACGTCCACCCGGGAATCACCGGCACGGTCACGCTCAATGCGATCGAGCAGACCTTGCCACAGCTCCTGTCGCGTATTTCCAAGCAGGTCGACATGCGCTGGGAACTCGACGGCCCGAACCTGATCGTCATGCCGGATTCCCCGTATCTGCACACTTACCGGATCGATTACGTCAACATGGAGCGCACCTCCACCGGTACGGTCGGCGTCTCCTCGCAAATCGGGACCGGCGGCGGGACCGCGGGCGGCGGAGGAGCCGGTGCCGCAGGCGGGACAAGCGGCGGCAACACCTCAAGTACCACGGTGCGCAATACTTCTGACAACAAGTTCTGGGCCACGCTGGAAAAGAACATCAAGGACATCCTCCACGAGACCGACAAGGTCTTGCCCACCGGCGCCCAGCCGACCCTTGTTCAGGCGCTAACGGGCGCGCCCGGAGCCGCTCCCCCGGCGCCGACCGCGCCCAACGTCAGCTTCCGGGAAGCGGCATCGGTGATCATCAACGCCGAAGCGGGCCTCGTCATCGTGCGCGCCACGTCGCGGCAGCATGAAAAAATCCAGGAATTTCTCGACCAGGTACTGGCGAACGCAAAGCGCCAGGTGTTGATCGAAGCGACCATCGCCGAAGTGCAGCTGAACAACCAGTATCAACAGGGGATCGATTGGTCGGCCCTGCGCACGCGGGGGCTCACAACTATCTCAAGCAATCAAATTTCCTCGGGCAACGTTACGACCACGCCCCCCATTACGCCCGGCGTTACCGTGACGCCTCCAGGCGCTCTTCCGAGTGCCCCTGTGTTCCCGAATATTCTCACGCTCGCCGTCTCGAGAGGAACGAACATCGCCGGGGTGCTGCAGTTGCTCGAATCCTTCGGCAACGTACGCGTGCTCTCAAGCCCGAAGCTCTCGGTGCTCAACAATCAGACCGCGCTCCTTCGAGTCGTCGACAACATCGTCTATTTCCAGGTCCAGTCCAGCACGTCGCAAACGCCAAACGCCCCATCCCTCCTTTCGATCACGACCACGGCGGTCACGGTGCCCGTCGGTTTCGTGATGAACGTGACGCCGCAGATCAGCAGCGATGACACGATCCTGCTCAACGTAAAGCCATCGACGACGCGCCTGATCCGATTCGTCAACGATCCCAATCCGCTGCTCACCATCCCCAACCAGGTGCCGCAGCTGCGCATGCGGGAGATGGAGTCGCTGATCAAGGTCAACAGCGGCCAGATCGCCGTGTTGGGCGGTTTGATCGAGGATTCGGTCAACGACGTCGAGGATACGATTCCGATCATCAATAGCATCCCGATCATCGGTTCGCTGTTCAGCTCGCGCAACCGCAACAACGCGAAGACGGAGCTCATCGTCTTCCTGCGCCCCATCGTCGTCAAGGATCCGAGCATTGACGGCGACTTCCGTGCTTTCCGCTCGATGGTTCCCGGAGAGAACTTCATTTCGCAGCCCAACCCCGGCAAGGCGGGGATTCCCGAGTTCTCGAGATGAGCCTGCTCCTCGAAGCGCTGAAAAAAGCCGAGCTTGCCAAGCAGGTCGCCAAGGCGGAGGCGCCCTCTCCGGAGCCCAAGTCCGAGCCGATCAAGTCCGTGATGACCCGGGAGAAGCTGCCCGACATCACGCAGCCGCTGGAGATCCTCACCGACGATTTGCCCTCCTCGGAAACCAACGCCGCGGAGACGGCCGCGGCAAGACCCGAATTCTCGCTACAGGAAGAGGAGGCGTTCGAGCCTGCGGCGCAGCCGATTTCTTCGACGAACGAATTCGCACGTACGGATGAGCGCGCCCAAGCTCAACAGCTTTTCCAGGTGAAGGAGGTGGACTACAACCCGCGTCGGCCGTTTTATCTCACTCTGGGCGCGCTCGCCCTGGTCGGATTGGGCTACGGTGGCTATGTATGGTGGCAAATGCGCCCGAAGTACGCCATCCCGCCGGTGGAATTGCAGGCCCGCCCGGTCGCGACGCCCGCCCCGCCCGCTACGGCGTCCGTCCCCGTCGCGACACCTTCCCAACCCGACGCAGCGCCCCCTCCGCCTGCGCCGCAGGCCGCCGTGCCTGCGCCGACGCGCACCGCGGTTCCGGGAATCCCTCCGATACAGCCGGTACGTCCGCCACGGTCGAGGTCCCAACCGGTCTCGGGAACCCTTGCCTCGGGGTCTTCGGCGTTGCGGCCCGAATCCTCCTCGCAGTCGACCGGATCCGCGTCGCTACGGGCAAGCGAGGCGCTCGCGCCGATCGCGATCAATGCCCCCACGCTCGCCGTCGATCCGCTGGTCGAACAAGCCTACCAGGCGTTCCAGAGGAACGACCTCGCCGCCGCCCGCGACGGATATCAGCGGGCGCTCGCGCGCGAGCCGACCAACCGCGACGCGCTGCTCGGCCTCGCGGCCATCGACGTGCGCGGCGGCCAGCTCAACTCTGCCGAAGCGCGTTATCTCAGGCTGCTCGAGATCGACCCGCGCGACAGCCACGCAGTGGCGAGCCTCATCTCGCTGCGCGGCCAGCTCGACCCGGTGGCTTCGGAGAGCCGCTTGAAGAGCCTCATCGCAAGCCAGCCCGAATCAGCGCTTCTGCACTTCTCGCTCGGCAACCAGTACGCGCAGCAGTCGCGCTGGAGCGAAGCTCAAGGCGCGTACTTCAAGGCCCACTCGGTCGATCCGGAAAATGCCGACTACGCCTTCAATCTCGCCGTCAGTCTCGATCAGCTGCACCAGGGAAAGCTGGCGCTCGAGTTTTACCAGCGCGCCCTTGCCCTGACCGACAAGCGCGCGGCGAGCTTCGACCCCGCCCACGCCAGCCTGCGTGTGCAGGAGCTGAGCAAATAGCCCTCTCGATGAATTCCCCGCGCCTCAGCCCCCAAGCGGTCTCCCCGCAGGCCAAGCGCCATATCGGACAGATTTTGATTTCGCAGGGGATCCTCACCGAGGATCAGCTGCGGATCGCGCTGCTCGAGCAGCTCAAGACCCATCAGCCCGTCGGAAAGCTCCTCGTAAATCTGGGCTTCGTGTCCGAGGCGACGCTGCGCGACGCCTTGTCCGAAAAGCTCGGCCTGCAAAGCGTGGACCTCACGCAGATCGTCGTCGACTCGATGGCGCTGAAGCTCGTGCCGCGCGAATTCTCCAAGCGACACACCATCTTCCCGGTCGCGCTCGACCGCGAGGCTCGCAAGCTCATCATCGCGATTGCCGACACGAACAACATCGTGGCGCTGGACCAGGTGCGTGCGCAGCTGCGCGGGGAGTTCGCGTTGGAGATGCGTCTAGCGGGCGAGGGCGAGATCGGCCGTGCCATCGACCAGTACTACGGCCACGATTTTTCGATCGACGGCATCCTGCACGAGATCGAGACCGGCGAGATCGATTACCAGAGCCTGCAGGCGTCCGGCGACGCTTATTCGCAACCGGTCGTGCGCCTCATCTCGGCGCTCCTCGCGGACGCCGTCGAGCGAGGCGCCTCCGATATTCACTTCGAGCCGGAGCAGAGTTTCCTGCGCATCCGCTATCGCATCGACGGGGTGCTGCGCCAGATAAGGTCCCTCCACAAGACGTACTGGCCGGCCATGGCGGTGCGCATCAAGGTGATGTCGAAAATGAACATCGCCGAAACACGCGCCCCGCAGGACGGGCGTATCTCGCTGATGCTCACGGGCCGCGCGGTCGATT